>Ga0196964_10000672_pt1 | contig 19296 bp, 20 predicted proteins | sample S1_10metaG_FD_148615 | JGI IMG/M metagenome (GOLD analysis project Ga0196964, IMG submission 148615) | Soil microbial communities from Anza Borrego desert, Southern California, United States - S1_10 | ecosystem: Environmental > Terrestrial > Soil > Desert | place: USA: California | collected... | reverse complement strand
GGTCCTCAGCGGAACAGGCCCAGCAGCGACGAGGCCGAGCTGTTGGCGATCGCCAACGCCTGGATGCCCAGCTGCTGCTTGGTCTGCAGCGCCTGCAGGCGGGCGCTTTCCTTGGCCAGGTCGGCGTCGACCAGGTTGCCCACGCCGGCTTCCAGCGTGTCCTGCAGCTTCGCGATGAAGTTCAGGTGGGTCTCCAGGCCCTTCGACCCGGTGCCCAGCCGCGCCAGCGAGGCCGACACGTTGTTGATCGAGGTCTCGACGGTGGCGACGAGCGTGCCCGCCTGGGTGGCGGTGTTGAACGAGGCCGTGGCGCCCACGGTCACGTTCGCGCCGCCCAGCGCCAGCACCTCGGCCCGCACCGTCAGCTTGGACGTGGCGTCCGCGTTGCCGAGCGCGACGTAGTTCACCGCGCCGGTCTTGATCAGGTTGGTGCCGTTGAAGTCGGCGTTGGTGACCACCTTGGCGATCTGGTCGCGCAGCGACTTGAAGTCTTCGTTCAGCGCCGAGCGGGCGGTCGCGTCCAGCGAAGTGTCGGAGGCGGCCAGCGCCTTTTCCTTCATCTGGATCAGCAGGTCCGAAACGGTCTCGCCGGCCGACATGGCCACGTCCACGGCGGACTGGCCGCGCTGGAGCGAGGTCTTCACGGCGTTCAGAGCCGAAACGTCGGCGCGCTGGGACTGGGCGATGGCCCAGATGGCGCCGTTGTCGCGCGCGGACGCGACCTTCTTGCCCGTGTTGATCCGGGATTGGACGACGCTCAGTTCGTCGTTGGTGGTGTTGAGAGATTGCAGCGCGATCATCGCGCCGACGTTCGTGTTGACGCTGTTCAGCGACATGGCACGGGTCCTTCTTCGAGGTGTCCGGCGTCGTTTTGACGGCCGGGGGCGTTTTGCCCGGCAGAAGAAGAAGCAAGCCCGGGGCCACGACGGGCGCCGGGCGCGGACGGGCTACATCGCTGTTTTCGCTCCGGTACTTTGCATTAACCGTACCCGGCGCCCGGCAGGATTTGCCGGGTCCCCAGGCGGCGCGGCAGCTTCTGCCGGGTCCGGGCGGCGGAACTTGCCGGGCGAACCGCCTCAGTCGACGGCGACGATCTCGATCTCGGCGCCGGACAGCTGCACGACCTCGCCGGCGCGGCGGCCCATCAGGGCGCGGGCCAGGGGCGAGACGTAGGAGACGCTGCCGGCCTTGGGGTCGGCCTCGTCCTCGCCGACGATGCGGAAGCTCTGGCGGCGGCCGTCCTCGCGGTCGAGGACGACGCGCGAGCCGAAGCCGACCACGCCCGGCTCGCTCCCGCCCTCGGTCAGCCGCGCGCTCGCCCGCCGCGCCGCGTAGTAGCGCAGGTCGCGGGTGGCGCGGGCCATGGCGGTGCGGTCGCCCTGCACGTCGCCCGAGGTCTGAGCCGCGGCGTAGGCGGCGCGCGCCTGCGCCAGGGCCTCGTCCAGCGCCGCCATTCCTTCGGCGGTGACCAGGTTGGGATGCGGCGAGATCGGCCGGTCCGGCAGGTCCGCCGCCGTGGCCTCCAGATCCGACTCCTTGGTGAAGGCGACGCTCATGCCGGTTCTCCCACGCACCCACGAAAACGCGGCGGCGGCGGCGAAGCTCCGCCGATGGACCTAGGGGGTCCTCTTATCGCCGGCCGGGACGCGGGCGATCATCTGGATTTCCACCAGGCCGCCGTTTCCGAGCAGGCCGGTCGTGCCCACCGCCGTCCAGGCGGGGTGGGGCGCCTTCATGAACTCGTCCTTCACCGCCGAGACGGCAGCGAAGCGGGCCTGCTTGTCGGCGGCGAAGCCGGGGCTCTCCCAGACGTGGAAGCTGTTGATCATCACCACGTCGTCGAAGCTCGCGCCCGACGCCTTCAGGGTCCGCTCCAGCCGGCGGAAGGCGAGGCGAAGCGACGCCTTGAACGCCTCCACGTCGCCGCCCTCGGGAGCGCCCGCGATCACGCCGGAAATGTACAGGGTGTCGCCGATCCGGCGGGCGGGGGCGTATTTCACCTCGTCGTAGGCCCGCCGCTCGCCCGCGGAGCTCACGATCACCTCGCCGCCGGGCGTGGGTATCCGCTGCGGAAACCCCTCCGCGAACGGCAGCGGCTTGGTCGTATCCGGCGGCGTGGGCGCCTCCTGCGCCGCCGCGGTCGAAGCGGTCAGCAGGGCGGCGGCGAAGGCAATGACGAGGCGCATGTGCAGGGTTCCCGCGAAAGCTTCGCGGCAGGCTAGCCGGGTCGGGGCGGCGAGGGCAGTTAAAACCTCGTCATCACCGTCGAGCTCGGCAGGAGGCAGACGCGAGCCCCGCCTGCGGCTATAGGAGCCCCGATGACGGACTCTTCCAACGCGCGCGCGATCGTCGCCGCCCTGCAAACCCGGTTCGACCAGTCGGTCGAGACCCTCCGCACCGCCCTTCGGGCTTATCTCGATCACGGCGTCCGCCCGGACCCCGAGGCGCGGGCCTCCGGCGCCTTCTCCTATCCGCAGCTGCGGCTGACGTGGCGGGCGGACAATCCGCCGCCGCGACTCAATCGGGCCTACGCGCGCCTGTCGCGGCCCGGCGTCTATGCGACCACGGTGACCCGGCCGGAGCTGTTCCGCGACTACCTGCTCGAGCAGCTGGAGCTTCTGGAGCGCGACTACGGGGCCACCTTCGAGGTCGGACCCTCGACGCAGGAGATCCCCTACCCCTACGTGCTGGACGGGGTGGACCTCGACGGGGCGGTGAGTTCCGAGCTGGCGCGGTGGTTTCCGACCACCGAGCTCGCCTACATCGGCGACGAGGTGGCCGACGGCCTGTGGGATGCGCCGCTGGAGGCGCCGCGGCCGCTGTCGCTGTTCGACGGCCTGCGCACCGACTTCTCGCTGGCGCGGCTGAAGCACTACACCGGCACGCCGCCCGAGCACGTGCAGGAGTACGTGCTGTTCACCAACTACCACCGCTACGTCGACGAGTTCGTGCGCTGGGCCTGTGCGCGCCTGCGCGAGCCGGACACCCCCTACACCGCCCTGTCGGGCGCGGGCGGGGTGGTGGTGACCGCCGAGACCGCCGATCCGGAGCGGGTGGTGGCCGAAGGCGCCTGGCGGCGGCACCAGATGCCGGCCTGGCACCTGATCGCGCCCGGCCGCAAGGGCGTGACCCTGGTCAACATCGGCGTCGGGCCCTCGAACGCCAAGACCATCTGCGACCACCTGGCGGTGCTGCGCCCGCACGCCTGGCTGATGATCGGCCACTGCGGCGGCCTGCGTCCCAGCCAGGTGATCGGCGACTACGTGCTGGCCCACGCCTATCTGCGCGACGACCACGTGCTGGACTGCGTGCTGCCGCCCGAGATCCCGATTCCGCCGATCGCCGAGGTGCAGCAGGCGATGAACCGGGCCGCCGAGATCGTCACCGGCGAGGACCTGGACGTGCTGAAGCGGCGGCTTCGCACCGGCACGGTGGTGACCACCGACGACCGGAACTGGGAGCTGCGCTACACCCTGTCGGCCAAGCGCCTGTCGCAGTCGCGCGCGGTCGCCATCGACATGGAGTCCGCCACCATCGCCGCCCAGGGCTATCGCTTCCGCGTGCCTTACGGGACGCTGCTGTGCGTGTCCGACAAGCCTCTGCACGGCGAGATCAAGCTGCCGGGCCAGGCCAACCGCTTCTACGAGAGGGCGATCTCCGAACACATCCAGATCGGCATCGCCACCGTCGACCTGCTGCGCCAGGAAGGCTCACGCCTGCACTCGCGCAAGCTCCGCGCCTTCGACGAGCCGCCGTTCCGGTGAGGATCGAGACCGCGGCGTATTCGCCGATCCGGGCGTCTCAGGGCACGACGGCCGTGGTTTCGATCTCGACCCTGGCCTGATCCTCGATCAGGGCGGAGACCTCGACCACGGCCATGGCGGGGTAGTTGGGCCCCATCAGTTCGCGCCAGATCGCGCCGACGTCGCGGAGCGCGGCCAGGTATTCGCGCTTGTCGGTCACGTACCAGGTCATCCGCACGACGTGCTCGGGCCCGGCGCCGGCTTCCTTCAGCACCGCCAGGGTGTTCAACAGGGTCCGGCGGAACTGGCCGGCGAAGGTCGGGTCGGGGAAGGCGCCGGTCTCGTCCCAACCGATCTGGCCGGCGACGAACACCAGCCGCCCCGACGCCTCGATCCCGTTGGAGTAGCCCTTGGGCCGCGGCCAGCCTTCGGGAAGCAGCACGCGCATCAGTCGGCTTCCGGGATCACGAAAGGGGTCATGCGGGCGCGCAGGTCGTCGGGCCAGCGCAGCGGCTTAAGGGTCGCCCCGTCGGCGTGGACGATCACCTGGCGCACCCGCACCCGCACCGCGCCGCCCGCGCTCATCTCCGTGTGGAGGGTACAGGAGGTGCCGCCGAGCTTTTCGACCCGGAGCGCGATCTCCAGGGTCTCCCCCAGGCGTGTCGGCTTGAGGAAGTCCGTCTCCAGACGAACCGTCGGCACCGAGCGGCCCTCCGGCCCGTGCAGCCGGTCGAACGGCAGCTCCAGCGGCCCCCCGAACCAGTCCTCCACCACCTGGTTGGCGAACTCCAGGTAACGGGGAAAGAACACGATCCCGGCCGGATCGCAGTGGGCGAAGCGGATCGGGACGGCGATGGCGAAGGCGGCGTTCACGCGGGAGCCTTCAATCGGAAGCGCTGCAGCTTGCCGGTCTGGGTCTTTGGCAGTTCGGCCGTGAACTCCAGCGCGCGCGGGTACTTGTAGGGGGCGATGGTCCGCTTGACGAAGTCCTGCAGCTCGACCTTCAGCGCCCCGGATGCGGCGCGGGGATCGTGCAGGACGACGAAGGCCTTGCAGATCTGGCCGCGCTCCTCGTCGGGCACGCCGATCACCGCGGCCTCCGACACCGCCGGATGGCGCAGAAGCGCCTGCTCCACCTCGATCGCGGCGATGTTGTAGCCTGCCGAGACGATCAGGTCGTCGGCCCTGCTGACGAACCAGAAATAGCCGTCCTCGTCGCGGTGATAGAGGTCGCCGGTCAGGTTCCATCCGTCCACGACATAGTTCCGCTGTCGCTCGTCGGCCAGGTACTTGCAGCCCGTGGGGCCCTGCACGGCCAGCCGGCCGACCTCGCCGGGCGGCAGCTCGCGCCCGTCCTCGCCGATCACCCGTGCGCGGTAGCCGGGCACGGCCCTGCCGGTGGCGCCCGGGCGGATGTCCTCGCCGGCGGCGGAGATGAAGATGTGGATCATCTCGGTGGAGCCGATGCCGTCGACGATGCGTATGCCCGTCGCCTCGAACCAGGCGTCGGAGGTGGCGGCGGGCAGGGCCTCGCCGGCCGAGACGCACTTGCGCAGCGACGACAGGTCGAACTGGTCCTTCAGCTTCAGCAGGGCGCGGTAGCCGGTGGGCGCGGTGAACAGGGTGGTGACCCTGTGGCCCTGGATGGTCTCGCATAAAGCGTCGAACCCCGGCCGTTCGCACAGCGCGATGGTCGCTCCGGCGGCGACGGGGAAGATCACCAGCCCTCCCAGGCCGAAGGTGAAGGCGAACGGCGGCGTGCCGCAGACGGTCTCGTCCGGTCCCATGTCCAGCACGTGCCGCGAAAAGGTGTCCGCCATGGCCAGGACGTCGCGGTGGAAGTGGACGCAGCCCTTGGGCTTGCCGGTCGTGCCGGAGGTGAAGGCGATCAGGGCCGGGTCGTCGGCGGCGGTGTCCACCGCCGTGAACCCGGCCGGTTTGGCGGCGGCCAGCGCCTCCATCTCGCCGCCCTCGCCGAAGTACAGCCGCCGGTTCAGCCGCCCGGTCTCCACCGCCGCCGCATCGACCGTCTCGCGCAGGGCGGCGTCGGCGAGGGCGAACTCCACCTGAGCCGTCTCCGCCACCACCGCCAGCTCTCCGGCGCGCAGCAGCGGCATGGTCGCCACCACGACCCCGCCCGCCTTGACGATTGCGAACCAGGCGGCGACCGCCCACGGGCGGTTGGGCGCATGCAGCAGCACCCGGTTCCCGGGGACCAGCCCCAGGTCCTCGGCCAGCACCCGCGCCAGCCGGTCGGCGTGCGCCGCCAGTTCGGCCCAGCTCCAGACCTGACCGCCGTGCAGCACCCCCCGCCCGTGCGGGTTCGCGGCCGCCGTCCGGTCCAGCAGCGAGGCCGCGTTCAGCCGCTCGGGGTAAAGCAACGCCGGCAGGTCGAATACGAATTGCGGCAGTTGATCCGCCGACGGAAGGTTGTCGCGGACGAAGGTGTCCAGATGCGCCGTCGCGGCCATGGTCTCCCCCCCTCAGGTGCCTGCGAAGGCGGCGAGCGCCTGGCGGGCGATCACCACCTTCTGCACCTCGGACGCGCCCTCGTAGATGCGCAGCGCCCGGACCTCGCGGTACAGCCGCTCGACCGGATGGCCGGAGGTGACGCCCAGGCCCCCGTGCAGCTGCACCGCCGCATCGATCACCTGTTGCGCGCCGTCGGTGGCGTGCAGCTTGGCCATGGCCGCCTCGCGCGTGACCCGCGCGGCGCCGGAGTCCTTGGCCCAGGCGGCGCGGAAGATCAGGAGTGCAGAGGCGTCGATCGTCAGGGCCATGTCGGCGAGCGCGCCCTGCACCAGTTGAAGCTCCGCCATCGGGGCGCCGAACAGCTTGCGCCCGGCCGCCCGCTCCAGCGACAGGTCGAACGCGCGGCGGGCGAAGCCCAGCGCCGCCGCGCCGACCGTGGAGCGGAACACGTCCAGCGTCGCCATGGCGATGCGGAAGCCCTCGCCGGGCGCCCCGATCAACCGGTCCTTCGGCACGCGGCAACCCTCGAACCGAAGCGTCGCCAGGGGGTGCGGCGCGATCAGCGGGATGCGCTCGGCCACCCTCAGTCCCGGCGTGTCGGCGTCGACGACGAAGGCCGACAGTCCCCTGGCGCCCGGCGCCTCGCCGGTGCGGGCGAACACCACGTAGAAGTTTGCGATCCCGCCGTTGGAGATCCAGGTCTTGGTCCCGTCCAGCACCCAAGCGTCGCCGTCGTCGCGCGCCGTCGTCGCCATCGCCGCCACGTCCGACCCGGCCTCCGGCTCCGACAGGGCGAAGGCGGCGACCTTCTCCCCCGCCGCCACGGCCGGCAGGTAGGTCGCCTTCTGGGCGTCCGTGCCGAACAGGCTGATCGGGCCGGAGCCCAGCCCCTGCATGGCGAAAACGAAATCGGCGAGGCCGCTGCGCCGGGCCAGGGCCTCGCGCGTCAGGCAAAGGGTGCGGACGTCCAGCGGCCCGTCCACCGGCACGGCGTTCCTCAGCCAGCCGCCGTGCGCCAGCCGTTCCAGCAGGTCGGCGCAGGCATGATCGACCTCGGCCTCGGAGTGGTCGCGGTCCAGCGGAGCGATCTGCTCGTCGGCCCAGGCGTCCAGCCGCCCGGCGAACGCGCGGTGGCGGTCCTCGAAGAACGGCCAGGCCAGGTAGCTGCGGTCGGCCATCAGTCCCCCTCGAACACCGGTTCGCGCTTCGCGGCGAACGCCTCGTAGGCGCGGCGGAAGTCGTTCGTCCGCATACAGATGGCCTGCGCCTGCGCCTCCGCCTCAATGGCGGCGTCCAGGCTCATGTCCCACTCGACGTTCAGCTGGTTCTTGGTGATCCCGTGGGCGAAGGTCGGCCCGAACGCCAGGCTGCGGGCCAGCGCCCGCGCCTCGTCCAGCACCGCCTCGGGCGCGACCAGGCGGTTGTAGAAGCCCCAGCGCTCCCCCTCCTCCGCCGTAATGGTCCGGCCGGTGAACAGCAGCTCGCTCGCCCGGCCCTGGCCGATGATCCGGGGCAGGATCGCGCAGGCGCCCATGTCGCATCCGGCCAAGCCAACGCGGGTGAACAGGAAGGCGGTCTTGGTCCGCGGCGTGCCGAGCCTGAGATCCGAGGCCATGGCCATGATCGCGCCCGCGCCCACGCACACCCCGTCCACCGCCGCCACGATCGGCTGCGGACAGCCGCGCATGGCCTTGACCAGATCGCCGGTCATGCGGGTGAAGTCCAAGAGGCCCGGCATGTCGCGCTCGGTCAGGGGGGCGATGATCTCGTGGACGTCGCCGCCGGAGGAGAAGTTGCCCCCCGCGCCGGTCACCACCACCGCCTTGCAGTCGGCGGCGTAAACCAGCGCCCGGAACAGGTCGCGCATCTCGGCGTAGGACTCGAAGGTCAGCGGATTCTTCCGCTCGGGGCGGTTCAGGGTCAGGCTCCCGACCCGGTCCTCGCAGGACCACAGGAAGTGCCGGGCCTGGTATTGCGACGCCTTCACGGGATCAGCTCCTCGGGATCGGTGCTCTGGACCGAGCGCTTGGCGCGGTCGAGCAGGGTCATCAGCCGATCGGTCTCGGCCTCGTCCAGGTCGGCGAACAGGGCCTCGACCCAGCGCCGGTGGGCGGCGGCCATCTCGGCGAAGCGGCGCGCGCCCGTCTCCGACAGACGCACCCGCTGAAAGCGCCGGTCGGCGCTCTCGCAGGGCTCGATCAGCCCGTCTTCCTTCAGCCTCGCCGCCAGGCCCGTGACCGCGCCGTTGGTGATCAGCAGCGAGCGGGAGACTTCGCCCAGCGGCAGGCCCTCCGGCCCCGCCCGCTCCAGCGCGGCCAGGAAGTCGAAGCGCGGAAGGGTGGTGTCGAACGTCTCGCGCAGGCGCGCGCTGACCCGCCGCTCGACCAGGGCCGTGCAGGTGAGCAGGCGCAGCCACAGCCGCAGCGATCGGCGCCCGTCCGGCGGCCCGCCGCCCAGCTTGTCGTCGAGCTCCAGCGCGGCGTCGGCCATGCTCAGACCTCCCCGCCGGAGACGGGCAGAGCCGCACCGTTCACGGCCGCGGCCTCGGGCAGGCAGAGCCAGGCGACGGTGGCCGCCACCTCGTCCGGCGCGATCAACCGCCCTTGGGGATTGGCCGAGGCCAGGGCCGCCTTGGCCGCCTGCACGTCGCGTCCGGTCTTGGCGGCGATGGTCTCGGCCGAGCGGGAGACCAGGTCGGTGTCGGTGAACCCCGGGCACACCGCGTTGACGGTCACCCCCTTGGCCGCGACCTCCAGCGCCAGCGCCCTGGTCAGACCGACCAGCCCGTGCTTGGCGGCGACATAGGCCGCCACATAGGGGTAGCCCTTCAGCCCGGCGGTCGAGGCGACGGCGACGATGCGGCCCCAGCCGGCATCAAGCATCGCAGGCAGGGCGGCGCGGGCGCACAGGAAGGCCCCGGTCAGATTGACCCCCAGCGTCGAGTCCCAGTCGGCCCGCGAGGTCTTCAGAAACGGCGCGGAGGACGCGGCGCCGGCGTTGGCGATCAGGATCGTGACCGGCCCGAACCGCTCCGCCGCGGCAGAGAACGCCCTCGTGACCGCGGCCTCGTCGGTCACGTCGGCGACGGCGGCGAAAGCCTCGGGCAAATCGGCGGCGACGGCGTCCAGTTTCGCCCGGTCCCGCCCGACCAGCGTCACCCGCGCTCCCAGCCCCGCCAGCCGCCGCGCGCAGGCCGCGCCGATGCCGCTTCCGCCGCCGGTGACCAGCGCGTGGCGTCCCTCCAGCGGCTTGCTCACACCGCCCCCGTCAGCTGCTGTTTCTCCAGGTTGCGCCGGAGCTGTGCGTGGCCCGCGCGGTACTGCACCGGCGGCTTCGCTCCACCGAAGCCCAGCTCCGCGGCCGCCCGCAGCGACCAGGCCGGATCGGCCAGATGCGGGCGGGCCAGGGCGCACAGGTCGGCGCGACCCGCGGCCAGGATCGAGTTGACGTGGTCGGGCTCGTAGATGTTGCCGACCGCCACCGTCGCCACGCCGCCCTCGTTGCGGATGCGGTCGGCGAACGGCGTCTGGAACATCCGTCCGTACACGGGCTTGGCGCCGGGCCAGGTCTGGCCCGCCGAGACGTCGATCAGGTCCGCGCCCGCCTCGGCGAACGCCCGGGCGATGGCCACGGAGTCCTCCGCCGACAGGCCGTCCTCGCCCATCCAGTCGGTGGCGGACACCCGCACCGACATCGGCTTTTGGTCCGGCCAGACCGCCCGCATGGCGCCGAACACCTCGAGCGGGAACCTGAGCCGGTTCTCCACCGGTCCTCCGTACGCGTCGGTCCGCCGGTTCGACAAGGGCGTCAGGAACGAGGACAGCAGATAGCCGTGGGCGCAGTGCAGCTCGATCATGTCGAAGCCTGCCTGCTCGGCCATTTCCGTCGCCCGCACGAAGTCGTCCCGCACCCGGTCCATGTCGGCCCGGGTCATCTCGCGCGGGACCGGGCTCTTGTCCGACCAGGGGATCGGCGAGGGCGCGATCAGCTCCCAGCCGCCCTCGGTCAGGGGCGCGTCGTCGCCTCCGCCCTCCCACGGCACGCGCGTGGAGCCCTTGCGCCCGGCGTGGGCCAGCTGCACCGCGATCCTGGCGTCCGACCAGCGGTGGACGTAGTCGACCACCCGCCGCCAGGCCTCCACGTGCTCGGGCTTGTACATGCCCGCGCATCCGGGGGTGATCCGGCCGTCGGCGGACACGTCGGTCATCTCGGCGACCACCAGCCCCGCCCCGCCCTGGGCGCGCGCGCCCAGGTGGACCAGGTGGAAATCGTTCACCGTGCCGTCCTGCGCCGAATACATGCACATGGGCGAGACCACGACGCGGTTCTTCAGCTCCAGCCCGCGTATGCGAAACGGCGTGAACATCGGCGGGACCGGCTCGTTCACCTCGCGCCCGACCGCGCGCGAGGCGAACCAGCGCTCGACCCCTTCCAGATAGTCGCGGTCGCGCAGACGCAGGTTCTCGTGGCTGACCCGCTGGCTGCGCGTCAGCAGCGAGTAGGCGAACTGCTCGGGCTCCAGCCGGAGGTAGCGCTCCACCGTCTCGAACCATTCTGTGGAGTTGCGCGCCGCGCTCTGCAGCTTCAGCACCTCCACCTCGCGCTCGGCCTGGTAGTCGTCCAGCGCCTGGTCCAGCGGCCGGCCCGAGTTCAGCACCGCCGACAGCTTGATCGCGTCCTCCAGCGCCAGCTTGGTGCCCGAACCGATGGAGAAGTGGGCGGTGTGCGCCGCGTCGCCCAGCAGCACCACCTTGCCGTCGCGCCAGGTGCGGCACAGCACGCGCGGGAAGTTCAGCCACGCCGAGCCGCGCAGATGCCGCGCGTTGCTCATCAGCGGGTGACCGTCGATGTGGCGGCCGAACAGCCGCTCGCCCGCCCGGCAGGTCTCGTCCTGGTCCATCCGGTCGAAGCCCAAGCCCCGCCAGGTCGCCTCCGAGCACTCCAGGATGAAGGTCGAGGCGCCCTCCTCGTAGCGGTAGGCGTGCGCCCACACCCACCCGGCGGAGGTCTGCTCGAAGGCGAAGGTGAAGGCGTCGAAGGCCTTGGTCGTGCCCAGCCACACGTACTTGTTCGGCCGCACCTGCACGTCGACGCCGAACACCTCGGGACGGCTGTTGCGCACCCGGGAGTTCACCCCGTCGGCGGCCACGATCAGGTCGGCGTCGGCGAAACGGTGCAGGTCTTCCGGTCCGACCTCGCTCTCGAACCGCAGGTCGACGCCGAGTTCGCGCGCCCGGTCCTGCAGGATGCCGAGCAGGCGCTTGCGACCGATGCCGATAAAGCCGTGGCCGGACGAGCGGATCGTGCGGCCCCGGACGTGGACCTCGATGTCGTCCCAATGGGCGAAGCTGGAGGCGATCTGTTCGGCGCTGACCGGGTCGGCCTTGCGCAGGTTCTCCAGCGTCTGATCGGAGAACACCACGCCCCAGCCGAAGGTGTCGCCGGCGCGGTTGCGCTCGTGCACCACCACCTCGCAGGCGGGGTCGGCGAGCTTCATGCAGATGGCGAAATAGAGCCCCGCGGGACCCCCGCCCAGGCACACGACCTTCATCGCCCCGCCTCCGGAGAACGGCGATACTTTAGGTCTAAAATATCGAGGACGGCAATACGGGCGGGACAAGGCCCATGGACCCCGCCCGATACGAGCGGAGCCCCGCCGTCGAAAGCTTTACTTCTTGGCCGGAGCCTTGGCCGGAGAGGCCGGAGCCACGGCGGGTTTCAGGGCGGAGGCGGGTTGGGCCTTGGCCTTGGCTTGCGCGAGGGCGGTGTCCAGGTTGTTCTGGAACACGGCCAGGCGCGCCTGGACGGCCTTGGTCTCTTCCGGCGTCAGCTGCCCCTTCAGCGGCCGCAGCTGGAACTTGCCCTTGTTGATCTCGAGCGACACCAGACGTGTGGCGTCCTCGATGATGAAGGGCTTGCGGTTCAGCACGATCACGCGGCCGTCGCCCTGGGTCGGCACGACGGTGTCGCGGGTGCAGCGCACGGCGGTGACCTGGCCCTTGTCGGCCGGGAGCGCCAGTTGCGTCGGTCCGCCCATCACCTTCAGGCCCGGCACGACCACGTACTCGGTCTTGTCGGCGGCCTTCTGGACCAGCACGCCGCAGGACTTCTCGACCTTGGGGCCGACGTCCTTGGCGGGGGCGGAGACAGGCGCGGTGGAAGCCGCGGCCAGGAAAATCAGGGAAGTGATCGCAGTCGTCATCTAGGTGCCCGCTTGGCTAGGATGCGCTGCAATGTACGACGATGCATGTTCAGTCGTCTCGCGGTTTCTGAGACGTTATGGCCGCAGAGCTCGTAAACCCGCTGGATGTGTTCCCAGCGCACCCGGTCGGCCGACATCGGGTTGTCGGGCGGAGCGGGCTTGTCCTCGGGCCGGGCCAGCAGGGCCTTGACCACGTCGTCGGCGTCGGCGGGCTTGGACAGGTAGTCGATCGCGCCCGCCTTCACCGCCGCGACGGCGGTGGCGATGTTGCCGTAGCCGGTCAGCATCACGACCTTGGCGTCGGGCCGGCGTTCCTGCACCGCCTCCACCACCTGCAGGCCGTTGCCGTCGTCCAGCCGCATGTCCAGCACCGCGAAGGCCGGCGGCTTGGACCGCACCTGTTCCAGCGCCTCGCCGACGGTGCCGACCAGCGTCACCTCGAAGCCGCGGGACTCGAGCGCCCGGCCGAGCCGCGTCCTCAGCGGCGCGTCGTCGTCCATGACCATCAGGGTGCGGTCCGGCAGGGAAGTGATTTCGAAGGTCGGTTCGGACATCGTCGAGGCTCCTCGAACGTGGTTCTCGTTGAGAATAGCGGGTCAGACGCCCCCTCGGCGCAAGCCCTCTTCGGGCGCTTCGAGGGCCTCGCGCGGCCATTCCACCACGATAACGGCTCCGCCGGGTCGTTCGTTTCCGAACGCCACCTTGGCGCCGGTCCGCTCGAGCAGGGTCTTGGCGATGAAGAAGCCCAGACCCATGCCCTGGTGGTGCGAACGCGACCCTTCGCCGTGCGGGCGGGAGGTCACGTAGGGCTCGCCGAGCTTGGCCAGGATGTCGGAGGCGAAGCCCGGACCGTCGTCGGCCACCTCCACCGAAATGGAGTCGGCGTCGAACCGGCCGGTGACCCGCACCTCGGAGGCGGCGAAGTCGGCGGCGTTCTCCACGAACGAGGCCAGGGCGTGGATCACCTCCTGCAGGCGGCGCACGTCGGGGATGAACTCGCCGGGCGGCCCCTCCACACGGTCGACGATCTTCGGGCCCATTTCGCGGTAGGGCTCGGTCACCTCGTTCAGCAGCTGGGCTAGGCCGAGCCGGGCGTGCACCACGTCGCCGGCGTCGGGCCGATCCGACAGGCTCCTGAGGATGTCACGGCAGCGCCCGGCCTGTTGCAGCAGCAGTCGCGCGTCGTCGGCGACCGGGTCGTCCGGCGGCGAGGAGCGCAGCAGCTCCTTGGCCACCACCTGGATGGTCGCCAAGGGCGTGCCCAGTTCGTGCGCGGCCGCCGCGGCGAGGCCGCCCAACGCCGAAAGCCGCTGCTCGCGCGCCAGCACCCGCTGGGTGGCGGCCAGGGCCAGCTCCATGCGCGAGGACTCCGCCGCCGCCTGCCAGGCGTAGCCGGCGGTGAAGGCGATGCCGGTGACGATCGCCGCCCAGGTGCCGAGCTCGTACAGGCGCGGCAGGTCCAGGCTGCGCCCGGGGATCCACGGCAGCGAAAGGGCGAAGGTGCCGAGCAGCGAGGCGGCGGTGATCGCGACCAGGCCCACCGCCAGCGCCTGGCGCGTCGGCAGGGTGGCCGCCGCCACCGTGACCGGGGCGATCAGCATCAGGGCGAACGGGTTCTCCAGCCCCCCGGTCAGGCCCAGCAGCACGCCGAGCTGGATCACGTCGAAACCGAGCTGGCCCGCCGCCTCCCAGTCCTTGGCCAGCCGCTGTCCGGGGCTGAGGAAGCTCAGCACGACGTTCAGCCAGGCGCTGACCGCGATCACCGCCAGGCACCAGCCCAGCGGCACGTCGAAGCCGAAGCCGAAGTGGACGATCAGGACCGCGGCGGTCTGGCCCGCCACCGCCAGCCAGCGCAGCAGCACCAGGGTGCGCAGGCGCAGACGCCCGCGGCGCGCCAGGGTGGCGTCGAACTCCAGCGCCTCGGGCTCCGGGTCGAAGTACGCGCGCGAGCGCCCGAACAGGCGCGTCCACACGGGCTGTTGGGCGAAAGCCATGGTCGGCCTATACCTGCGGCGGGGCGACAAGCAACCTGAGCCGTAGAAGAGGCGAACGCGTGACCCGGTTCCGCATCATCCTGACCGTCGTGTGCCTGACCCTGGCCGGGGGCCTGGCCTGGGCCGCGTTCAAGGCGCCGCGTCCGCAGGGCGCTACGGTGTCGAGCTACGGCAAGGCGGACGTCGGCGGGCCGTTCCGCATGGTCGACCAGAACGGCCGGCCGGTGAACGAGAGCCTGCTGGAAGGCAAGTGGAGCGCGGTGTTCTTCGGCTTCACCTATTGCCCGGACGTCTGCCCGACCACGCTGCAGAGCCTGGCGGCGGCGAAGGAGCGGCTCGGCCGAAAGGGCGAGAACCTGCAGTTCGTGTTCGTCAGCGTCGATCCCGAACGGGACACGCCGGAGAAGCTGAAGGCCTATCTGGACAGCGACGCCTTTCCCAAGGGGGTGGTCGGCCTGACCGGCACGCCCGAACAGGTGGCGGCGACCGCCAAGGCCTACCGCGTGTGGTTCCAGAAGGAAGGCGAGGGTGCCGACTATCTGGTGAACCACTCCGGCTACGTTTATCTGATGAATCCGAAAGGCGAATTCTCGCGCATTCTCAGCGCCGAGCTCGCGCCCGATGAACTCGCCGAACAGGTTCAAAAAGCCATGCGCGAGGAAAGCTGATACTGCGACGCTTATCCTTTTGCGGATTGGCGCGTTTTGTGCTGCGGTCCCCACCCTGTTCCGGGGCTGCTTGAGTCGGTACTAAATGCTCTACGCGCTTCACGAGTACGCCTACTACACGACATCGCCGCTCCGCATCGCCGCGCAGATGACGCGCGACTTCTGGGGTTCGCCGGCCAACCCGGCGTCGGACACCCATCTGGGGCGGACGCTCTACGCCTCCGCCGAGCTGTTCTCCAACCTGACCCGCCGATACGGCAAGCCGGGCTGGAACATCGACAAGGTCGAGATCGACGGGGCGGACGTAGGGGTCCGCCCCGTTTCGGTTTGGAAATCGCCCTGGTGCGACCTGGTGCACTTCGCCCGCGATCCCGGCGACATGCGCCGCGCGGGGCGCACGGGGCTGGAGCCCGCGGTGCTGATCGTGGCGCCCCTGTCGGGCCACTACGCCACCCTGCTGCGCGGCACGGTGCGCGCGTTCCTGAAGGACCACGAGGTCTACGTCACCGATTGGGTCAACGCCCGCCAGGTGCCGATGCTGGAGGGGCGGTTCGACTTCCACGACTACGTCGACCACGTGCGCAAGATGCTGGCCGCGATCGGCCCGCGCACCCACGTGGTCGCCGTCTGCCAGCCGGGGCCGCCGGTGCTGGCCGCCGCCGCCCTGATGGCCGAGGACGAGGACCCGCACCGGCCCGCCTCCATGACCTTCATGGGGTCGCCGATCGACGCGCGCCTGTCGCCGACCGCGGTGAACAAGCTGGCCGAGGAAAAGCCCTTCGCCTGGTTCAAGTCGAACATGATCCACACCGTGCCGCCGCCCTATCCGGGCGTGGGTCGGCGGGTCTATCCGGGCTTCGTCCAGCTCTACAGCTTCATGTCGCTGAACGAAGACCGCCACCAGGACGCCCACTGGGAGTTCTTCAACGACCTGGTGGCCGGCGACGGCGACGGGGCGGCCAAGCACCTGGAGTTCTACGACGAGTACCTGTCGGTGCTGGACCTGACCGAGGAGTTCTACCTCCAGACCATCGACTACGTGTTCCAGGACCATCTGCTGCCGCGGGGCCTGCTGACCCAGCGCGGGCGACCCGTGCGTCCCGAGGCGATCCGCGACACCGCGCTGATGACCGTCGAGGGCGAGAAGGACGACATCTCCGGCGTCGGCCAGACCCAGGCCGCCCACGCGATCTGTTCCAACATCCCAGACGAGAAGCGCGAGCTGTACGTGCAGCCGGGCGTCGGCCACTACGGCGTGTTCAACGGGCGGCGCTTCCGCGAGGAGATCTATCCGCGCGTGCGCGACTTCATCCGGCGCGCCGACCGGCCGTGAGCTTCTTCAGGCCCCGCTTCGCCCACGGCGACGTGATCGAGGTCGAGGGCGTCCGGGTCCGGCTGAAGGTCCACGCGAGCGCGCGGCGGGTGTCGCTGCGCGTCGACGGGCGGGGTGAGGCGGTCGCGGTCGCGCCCAGCGAGCGGCGGCTGGCCGAGGCGGCGGCCTTCGCCCGCACCAAGGCGGACTGGCTGCGCACCCGCTCCGTCCACGCCCCGGCCAGGACCGGCCTTTCGCCGGGCGCGGTGATCCCGTTGCGCGGCGAGCCGGTCCGGCTGACGGCGAGCGGAAACGCGGCCGCGGCGCGGCTGGTCCGAAGCGTCGAGGGCGCGGCCGTCGTCTCGGGCGGCGAGGGGGACGCCTTCGCCCGCCGTGTAGAGCGGCTGCTTCAGCGCGAGGCGCGCGCCGACCTGACGGCTCGAACCGAGGTCCACGCAAGGGCGCTGGGCCTGCCGGCGCCCAAGGTGGCGCTGGGCGATCCGAAGAGCCGCTGGGGCTCGTGCACGCCGGGCCGGGGGTCGATCCGATACTCCTGGCGGCTGATCATGGCTCCGCCGTTCGTGCTCGACTACGTCGCCGCCCACGAGGTCGCCCACCTGGTCCACGCCGACCACTCGCTGCGCTTCTGGGCGGTGGTGAAGACTCTGCTGGGCGATGAGAAGGCGGGCCGCGCTTGGCTCAAGGCGCACGGGCGCGACCTGCACGCCATCGGCTGATCAGGCGCCGGGCGCGCGCCAGACCTCGCGACCGGCCTTGAACACCGCGCGCGGCGCCCTGGTCGGCTCCAGGCTCGAAGTCGGGTCGGCGGCCAGCAGGGCGACGTTGGCCTCGTAGCCGGGCTCCAGCCGTCCGATGCGGCGGTGGGGGAAGATCGCGGCCTTGGGCGTGTCGATCCACAGCCGCAGCAGGGTCGCGTCGTCGAACGCCTTCAGCTCGCGCAGGTTGGCGATCTCGCCCGCCGCGCCGCCGGAGAAGTCGTCCGAGCCGATCGCCAGGGTCGCGCCCGCCGCGTGCAGCCGCCGCAGGTTCTCGACCTGCAGGGCCCGGACCGCCGCCTTGCGCTCGGGCGTCCCGGGGAAGTTGCGGCTGAGCACGGTGGTGGTGACCACCACCACCTTTCGCCGCGCCGCCAGCTTCGCGTCCGCCTCGGTCAGGCGGTAGGCGGCCGCGTCGGCGCCGGCCTCCCAGTGATAGCCCGGCAGGTGGGCGATTTCCGCTACGCCCGCCTTGATCGCCGCGCGGAAGTCGGCGGCGGTCTCGACGTGGGCGGTCACCTTCATGCCGCGGCGCGCCGCCTCGCGCACGATCGCAGGCACATAGGCCGAGTCGACCCCGCGCGTGCCGTCGTGGCGGGGGTCGGCCAGCCGCTTGGCGTGATGCTCGGAGCCCAACAGGTAGACCTTCACGAAGTCCGCCCCGCCCGCCTTCAGCCGCGCCACGGCGGGGGCCACGTCGGCCGGGGAGCGCACCGTGTAGAAGGCGTCGCCCTCGAAGGTGTCGCCCGAACGCTGGCCGCCGGCCACGAAGCGCGACAGGAAACCGTACAGCCGACCGGGATGGCCTTTGGGCCCGGTCAGTCCGCCCAGGGAGAACAGGGCGTCGACCGTGTCTGTCCCCAGCGCCGTGCGAGCGGCGGCGGTGGTCTCCAGCCGGCTGTTGGGATTCTTCACATAGAGGACGCCCTGCGCCAGGTGCCCGAGCGCGCCCTTGCGCGCCTCCGGCGGCGGGGCGTCCAGGTTGTGGTTGTGGGCTTCGCCCAGCGCCGGGATCGCCCAGGCGACGCCGAGATCGCGCACCGGCGCGTCCTTGGGACAGCGGGCGACGAAGCGGCCCTGGTCGACGCACCGGTCGCCGGCCGCGAAGCCCTGCGGCGTCCACCAGCGCGCGTTGGTCCAGCGCTCCGCCGCCTGCGCCTGAGAGGCGACGGCGACCAGGGCCGCCGTCGCCAGCCCCACCGCCGCCGTCATGCCCTTGCGTCGCATCAGTACGGATACACCACGGGAACGCGCAGGGTCGCGCCGCCTTCGGGCACGCTGACCTTCTGCAGCTCGAAGTCCGGCGGCCCCATCAGCGGCGGCCCGCTGAACGCCCAGCCTTCGGCCGGCATGTAGCCGTCCATCTTCAGCCGACCGTCGTCGTCGGCGTCGTGGATGGCGGTGACCGCGTAGTCGCCCGCGGGCACGTCGCGGAAGGTGACGCGCACCACGCCCGGCCGGGGCGAGACCACCCGGTCCGAAAAGCGCGCGCGCCCGAGGAACTCGCCCTTGCTCGACAACGCCGCCAGCAACTGGCCGCCGCGGTCCTGCACGCCCTCGAACTCGATGGTGACGTCGCCGGCCTGGGCCGCGCCCGCCAGCGAACACGCGGCCAGGGCCGCCAGAACTGCTCGTTTCATGTGCGTATCTCCTACGCCGGACCCGCCGGCGAGGGAGAACATGCATGAAGCGGTTTGCAATGTAAAGTACTTCATCGGCACCTTCCCCGAACGCGTTCCCTTGACTCGGCGCCGCTGCTTTCATACCTCCACGCCGCGTTAGCACTCGGGGGCTGCGGCTGCTAACGGCCGCCCGCCGGTGCTGGGACAACCATACCGGAGATGACCTCTATGAACTTTCGTCCGCTCGGCGACCGCGTGCTGGTGAAGCGCGTGGAAGAGGAAGAAAAGACCCGCGGCGGGATCATCATCCCCGACACCGCCAAGGAAAAGCCCCAGGAAGGCGAAGTGATCGCCGTCGGTCCGGGCGCCCGCGACGAGGACGGCGACCGCATCGCCATGGACGTCAAGGCCGGCGACCGCATCCTGTTCGGCAAGTGGTCCGGCACCGAAGTCCGCGTCGACGGCCAGGACCTCCTGATCATGAAGGAGTCCGACATCCTGGGCGTC
>Ga0196964_10000671_pt1 | contig 19308 bp, 16 predicted proteins | sample S1_10metaG_FD_148615 | JGI IMG/M metagenome (GOLD analysis project Ga0196964, IMG submission 148615) | Soil microbial communities from Anza Borrego desert, Southern California, United States - S1_10 | ecosystem: Environmental > Terrestrial > Soil > Desert | place: USA: California | collected... | reverse complement strand
TGCGGGCGAGCGCGACGGGCGGATTGCGTTCTACCATCGCGGCGACATCGAGCCGATCAATGTTGGCATGGGGGATTTCGCCGAGCAGAGCGCAGGCGATGTCTTCGCGCAGCGGGGCGATGCGGCCGAGACGCCGGTGGAGGCGCGGGTGCGCTTCCTGGATGCGTCGAAGGATTACCTCATTGCCGGCGTAAGCGCGCGCAGACTTGACCGCGCCGACGGCGGCGTCGCCAGCATCGAAGCGCCGTTGGTGCTCGAACCCGAAGCAGCGGAAGCCATGGCGCAGGCCCTGCTCGCCGATCGCCGCGCGGGGGCAGAAACGCTGCGCATCGATCTTGGTCCGGCGCACATGGCGCTTGAACCGGGTGATCGCATCACCTTGGCAGGCGGCGCTGGCGCCTTTGAGATTGCGCGCATCGACGATGCGGAGACGCGCGGGTTGGAACTACGACGCGCGCGCACCGCATTGTCGGCGAACGTTGCGCTCGGGGAGCCGGGCGCGCCACCGACGCCGGCGATTGCGCCGACGCCCGCCTTCGCCATTCTCGACGTGCCATTGCTGCCGCAGGACGAGACCGAAGGGCGTCCGCTCGCAGCGGTGTTCGCCTCGCCCTGGCTAGGCGCGCATGCGGTGTACGCCGGGATCACGCGGCGCGCGCGTGTGACGCAGCCGGCGATCATGGGCGAGTTGCTGTGGGCGTTGTGGCCGGGCGCGGCGGATCGCTGGGACGAGGGTAATGTCGTTCGCATCAAGCTTTATGGCGGGACGCTGGCGAGCGCGGAGAAGGCCGCTGTTCTGAACGGCGCCAATGCGTTCGCGATCGAGTCAGGTGACGGTGAATGGGAGGTGGTGCAGGCGCGCTCGTGCACGCTGGTGGCGCCGAACGAATACGAACTGCGCGGGTTCCTGCGCGGGCAATTGGGGAGCGCACACGCCATGCGCGCGCCGCACCCGGTGGGAACACGCATCGTGAAGCTGGACCAACGTCTCGCGCGTGCCGACATTGCTGCGCACGAATGGGGCGAAGCGCTGCTCTTCGCGGCGCCGCCGGCGAATGCGCTTGCCACCGATCCGCGCTCGGCGTCGCAAACTTTGACGCTGCCTCACGCCGCAGCGCGTTGCTGGGCGCCGGCGCATATGCGCGCCCGGCGCGTGGCGGGTGGCGATGTCGAAGTGACCTGGGTGCGCTGTGCGCGAAGCGGCGATGCGTGGGGCGCGGGCGAGCCGCCGCTGGGCGCGCCAACTGAGTCGTACCGGCTCGAAATCCTCGATGGCGCGACGTTGAAACGCGCCGTCGTGACAACGTCGCCTACCTATTCCTATTCCGCCGCCGATCAGACCGCGGATTTCGGCGCGCCGCCGCCTTCGTTGCGCCTCCGAGTCGCTCAGATCGGTGGAGACGGATCGCCAGGGTTGAAGAAGGAGTTAACCATCCCACTATAGTTCCTAACGGCCAGAAAGGCCGGCAAGTGATTCCGCTGATTGGAATCGGGCCGCCTCGCTGCCAGTGTTCCGTGGGGAGCCGGAGTGCAGTCAGACACCTTGAGCTGGGATCCTTATGCCGCCCTCGGCCTCGGCCGAACCGCCACCGCCGACGATATTCGTCGTGCGTACCGGCAGCTCGCCAAGGAGCTGCACCCTGACGTGCGCCCGGGCGACAAGCAGGCGGAAGAAAGATTCAAACGCGCCACCGCGGCGTTCAATCTCTTGTCCGATCAGGCGACCAGGTCGCGCTTCGATCGCGGCGAGATCGACGCCGATGGGAACGAGCGCATGGCGTATGGTTCGCGACCGCGGCAGAGCTCGCGTGCGCATGCTGGCGCTGGCGCAAATGGCGGTGGTGCGGGCGCGGCGAACGACGCGTTCGACCTTGGCGATATCTTCTCCGATCTGTTCGGCCCAGGCTTTGGCGGCGGGCGCGGCTATTCGCGCATGCGCGGGCGCGACATCCGCTTCACGCTGGAGATCGATTTCCTCGACTCGATCAACGGCGCGCGCCGGCGCGTGTCGCTGAGCGAGGGCCGCACGCTGGACGTCGCGATCCCCGCCGGCGTCGAGAGCAACCAGGTTTTGCGTCTCAAGGGCCAAGGCGGGCCGGGCGTGCAAGGCGGTCCCGCGGGGGACGCGCTGGTTGAACTCACGGTGCGTCCGCATCCCTTCTTCCGGCGCGAGGGGCAGGACATCCACATGGACCTGCAGATCTCGCTCACCGAAGCGGTGGAAGGCGCGCGTGTTCAAGCGCCAACCGCGACGGGCCCGGTGACGCTGACAATTCCAGCGGGCTCGAACACAGGCAAAACGCTGCGCCTCAAAGGCAAAGGCGTATCGGGCCAAGGCGATCAGTTCGTGCGGCTGCAAGTGGTGCTGCCGGATACGCCGGACGAAGACCTGAAGAAGTTCGTGAAGAAGTGGCCGCGCCGCTCCTACACGCCGCCGCGGCCTGGCGGCTGATCGGCGCCAAATCGCCTCAATCCGCGTTCTGAGCGATTTACCATTCGCCTCGGGTCCATTCAGGGCCCATTCAGTGGGAACCGCGTAAACCCTCCAGGCCATGTGGGCTAAGAACCTCTTCGTCGCCGGCTTTGCCGTGTTGAGCGCTGCCGCAGCGCCGGGCGCCGCGCCGATTGGCGCCGCCGGCGTCAATGCAGGCGGCGCGGCTTACATGATCCCGATCCAGAACCGTGGCGAACGTTGCCCGCCGCTCGGCGCCGTACTCGCCCAATTGCGTGCACGCTATGGCGGCGCGGAGTTCCTGGACGCGCGTCCCGTTGAAGGCGGGCCATGCCCCGTCTATGAAATTCGCTTTCGAATGCCGAACGGCGAAATCCGCGTGACCCACGAACGGGCCGCTCGCTAGGGACAATGCATGCGGCTGCTAGTGGTCGAAGACGACAAGAACTTGCGTGAGCAGCTGAACGGCGCGCTCACGGACGCTGGCTATACTGTCGATACCGCCGACAATGGCGAGGAGGGGCAGTTCCTCGGCGAGACTGAGCCATACGACCTCGTCATCCTCGACCTCGGCTTGCCGAAGGTGGACGGTCTTTCCGTGCTGAAGGCTTGGCGAAAGGACGGGCGCACAATGCCGGTGCTGATCCTTTCGGCGCGCGATCGATGGAGCGAAAAGGTCGAAGGGCTCGATCTCGGCGCCAACGATTACGTCACCAAGCCGTTCCACATGGGCGAGCTCCTGGCGCGTGTGCGCGCGAATGTGCGCCGCCAGACCGATCACACCTCGTCCACGATCGAAGTCGGCGACCTCAGGCTCAACTCGGCCACCGGCCAGGTCACCGTGAACGGCGCGCCGGTGAAGCTGACGGCCTACCAATACAAGGTGCTCGATTATCTGATGCACCACGCCGGGCGCATTGTCTCGCGCACCGAGCTGACCGAGAAAATCTACAGCCAGGACCACGAGCGGGATTCGAACACGATCGAAGTATTCATCGGCATTCTGCGCCGCAAGATCGGCTCCAACCGCATCGTCACGGAAAAAGGCCTAGGCTACCGCCTGATCGATCCCGCCACGGAAGCGCAGTGAGCGTCACCTCCCCGGACTCCTCCCCCGTTCACGGGGGAGGTGCTGAGCGAAGCGAAGCGGAGGGGGAAGTTTCAGCGACCGGCCACTCCCCCGTCAGTCATCCCGCTGCGTGCGATGACAACTCCCCCGCAAGCGGGGGAGCAAATGGCATCTTCGAACGCTTCCGCGCGCTGATCCGCCATTCTCTGGCGGCGCGCCTGCTCACCATCGCCATCATCAGCGTGTTCAGCCTGGTCGTCATGGGCTGGATCGCGCACGCGCAATTCAACCGCCAGCTCGTGCGCTTGCTCGTCGATCCCGAATTGCGCAGCGTCGCCGATATTCTGATCGGCGACGCCGCGCCCGGACTTGCGGGCGAGATCGCCTTGCAGGATCTCCCGTACGATCCGCGCTATCTGCAGCCGCTGAGCGGGCGCTATTTCGAAGTCGCGCGCGTCGAGGACAGCGGCGCGCTGGATGTGCAGGTGACCTCGCCCTCGCTCGCCGGCGTGCCGATCCAGTTCGGCGCCAAGGTGGAGCAGCGACTGACGGGCGCGGAAGCCTTCCGCGCCTGGCAGTACATCGACATCAACAATTCCGGCGAAGAGCCGCTTCGCATCGCCGCGCGGGTGGAAGAGATTCCAGGCGTAGAGGGGCGATACCTTTTTGTCGTGGCCATCGCGCCGCGCGCGATCCTGGCGCCCGCGGCCAATCTGGTCGGCATATCCTTCGCGGTCTTCCTTGCGTTCTGCGCGCTCATGGTAGCCGCCGTGACCGTGCTGCAAATCCGCGTTGGGCTCGAGCCCTTGCACGAGCTCCAGCGCGACATTGCCGAAGTGCGCCGCGGCGAGCATGAGCGGTTGCGCGGGGATTATCCGGCTGAACTGAAGCCGGTGACGCAAGAACTCAACGCACTCGTCGACCATAACCGCGAAGTTGTCGAGCGAGCGCGCCGCCACGTCGGCAACCTCGCGCATGCGCTGAAGACCCCGATCGCGGTGCTGAAGAACGCCGCCGCGGATGGCAAGGGCGAAGACGACGTGGTGAAGCAATCCATCGAGGAGATGGAAAAGTTCGTCGAACGCCAGCTCCGCCGCGCGCGCGTCGCCGCCCGCGCCGAAGCGCGCGCCGGCGCCACGATCGCCTACCGCACGCCCGTGCTGCAGAACCTCGAAGACCTCGTCTTCATGATGGAGCAGAAATACGACCACGAAAAAGCGATCGACATTTCCGTCGAGGCCGAAGGCGACGTCACTTTCCGCGGCGAGCGCGAAGACTTGCTCGAGATGGTCGCCAATCTCGTCGACAACGCGTGCAAGTACGGCAAGAGTCAGGTCGTCGTGCGCCTGCTGCCCGCGTTCGGCGACAACCTGTTCGAGATCGTGGTTGAGGATGACGGCCCCGGCCTCGGCGAAGCAGATCTGGCAAAGGCCATGGCGCGCGGCGCGCGGCTCGATGAAGCAGCGCCCGGTCAGGGCTTGGGGTTATCGATCCTGAAGGAAACTGTGGAGCTTTACGCCGGCGAACTCCTGTTCGAGCGGGGCGATTTGGGCGGCCTCAAGGCCCGGCTCCGCTTACCGGCGACCGATTAGGCCAGCCTGCGGCGACGGCGGGCATTTTCCCCATGAGCAAAGCGCGCTAGCACCCGGCGCGTGTGGTCGATGCTCTCTGTCCTGCTGATCGGCGCGGTGCTGTGCGCGGCGACAGCGTTCTGGGTGCTGCGCGCGTACAAGCGCGCCGGCGGCGGAGCACGCACGGCGTTTCCCGCGCTGGCGGCGTGTGCAGTGGTCGCAATTGCAGCGCTCGGCGCGTACCTGCTGATCGGTCGGCCCGAACTAGCCGGTTCGGCCTACGCCCAACGCCTCGAAGCGCTGAAGCATCGCGATCCCGCAACCTACACAGCCGATGAAGCGCTCGCCATTCTGGCCGAGGCCGCACGGGAAAATCCGCAAGACCCCCTGCCGCATTTCTATGCCGGCCAGCTGCTGCTGAACCAGGCGCGTCCGCGCGAAGCGGCGCGCGAGTTTGACGCCGCGCTTCGCCGCGAACCGCGTCTGGCGGAAGCCATGGTCGGGCTCGGCCGGGCGCTAGTGCAGATTGAAGGGCGCGTCACGCCTGAAGCGGTGGATTTGTTCGATACGGCGACGACGCTGACCGACGACGCGGCGCCGTGGCTTTACCTCGCCATGCACGCCGCCGAGGACGGCAACATGGAAAACCTCCGGCGCTACGCAACTGAAGCGGGCGCGCGTATGGCGCCTGACGACCCGCGCCAGGAAATGATCCGCGAACTCAACCGGCAGGGGCGATAGATGCGGCGGCGCGATCAACGCTTGATGATGATCGGCGCGGCCGGCGCGGTGCTGGTGCTGGCCGCCACACTCACCTTCGCGGGCCTGCGCGACTCCGTCGTCTATTTTGTTGCGCCCTCCGATCTCTCCGAGAAAGCCGAGCCCGGCCAGCGCGTGCGCTTGGGCGGTCTTGTGGTTGAAGGGACGGTGCGGCGCGATGCGGATGGCGCAATGCGCTTTCTCGTCACCGACGGCGCCGTGCAGGTCGAGGTGCGATACGCCGGCATCCTGCCCGATCTCTTCCGCGAAGGCCAAGGCGTGGTCGCCGAAGGAACGTGGGCGCCCGGGCAAGCCTTCGAAGCCGAACGCGTGCTGGCCAAGCACGACGAAACCTACATGCCGCGCGAAGTCGCCGAGGCGCTCAAAGAGCGCGGCGAGTGGAAAGGCGATGCGCCGCCATGAACGCCTCGCCCCGCCGGCTTCCAGCCGGCAGATGTTCTTGCGGGCTCAATAGCGCGCCCGTGAACGGGCTGCCGGCAAGATGCCGGCGGTACGGGCGCGCGCCATGATCGCGGAGGTCGGCGCGTTTGCAGCTGTGCTGGCGCTCATGCTGAGCCTGGCGCAAGGCGTGATCGGCCTCGCCGCCTCCAGGCGCGACTCGCGCGCTGACGCCGCAGCGGCGATCGCGCAATCGACCGCGGTGCTCATCCTCATCGCTTTCGCCTGCTTGATCACGCTTTTCGTGCGCTCGGACTTCACGGTGGCGGCCGTCGCCGCGAACTCGCACGTCGATAAGCCGCTCATCTACAAGATCGCCGGCGCGTGGGGAAACCACGAGGGCTCCATGTTGCTGTGGTGCCTGGTGTCGGCGCTGTTCGGCGCGATCTATGCGTCCGCGCGCGGCAAACAGAATCTTGGGCTCTGGTCGCGCACGGTCGGCGTGCAGGGGCTCGTGACCGCGGGCGTGCTCATCTACACGCTCTTCCTGTCGAACCCGTTCGCGCGTCTTGATCCGGCGCCGATGCAAGGGTCGGGCCTGAACCCGCTCCTACAGGACCCTGCGCTCGCTGCGCATCCGCCGATGCTCTATCTCGGCTATGTGGGCATGAGCATTCCGTTCTCGCTCGCTGTCGCCGCGCTGATTGAAGGAAAGGCCGATCAGGCGTGGGCGCGCGCTTTGCGCCCATGGACCCTGTTGGCCTGGCTATGCCTCACCATCGGCATCGCGATCGGATCGTACTGGGCCTACTACGAGCTTGGCTGGGGCGGCTGGTGGTTCTGGGACCCGGTCGAGAACGCGAGCTTTATGCCGTGGCTCGTCGCCGCCGCTTTGGTGCACTCCGCGATCGTCACTGAGCGGCGCGGTTCGCTCGCGAGCTGGACCATTCTTCTCTCCATCATGGGCTTTGGCCTCGCCTTGCTTGGCACGTTCCTGGTGCGCTCTGGCGTGCTCACGTCCGTGCATGCCTTCGCGGTCGATCCCCAGCGTGGGATCGCCGTGCTGGTGTTGCTCGGCGTCGCCATGGGCGTGGGCTTTGGGCTCTACGCGTGGCGCGCGCCGAGATTGGCGCAGCCCTCGGGCTTCGCCGCGATCAGCCGCGAGAGCATGCTGGTCTGGAACAATTTCGGGCTGGCTGTGGCCGCTGGCGTTGTGCTGATCGGCACAATCTATCCACTCATCGTCGAAGCTGCCGGCGGTGGCTTGATCTCGGTCGGCCCGCCCTTTTTCAACGCAACCGTCGCCCCCTTGCTCGTGGCGCTCTTCTTGTTGTTGCCGCTGGGGCCGATGCTGACCTGGCGCGTCGGGGATGCGCGCGCCGCCTTCATACGCCTTGCGCCTGCCGCCGCGCTCGCGCTGCTCACCTTGATCGTCGCGCTGGTTTCGACCGGCTGGCGCGCGGCGCCCGCCATCGGGCTCGCTGTGGGCGTTTGGCTTGTTGGCGGCGGGCTTGTTTATCTGTGGGCGCGGGTTCAGCGCGGCGAAGGCGCGGCGATGGCGAAGCTTGCTGTGCTTCCGCTAGCGGTGTGGTCCATGTCGCTCGCGCACATCGGCGCCGGCGTGCTGACGATCGGCGCCATCGCTGAAACCGGGTTCCGCACTGAGCAGGCGGCGGCCCTTGAGCCGGGAGAAGGCGTGGCGTTCGCCGGGCGGCGCGTCACGCTTCTCGAAGTAGGTGAACGCGATGGTCCGAACTACACGGCCACACGTGCGAACTTTCGCGTGGATAGCGCCGGCGGCGCGCAAGCCGTCAGCGCAGAGCGCCGCATGTATCACACTGCGCCCTCGCCGACGACGGAAGTAGGGATCCTGAGCAGCTTCGATGGCGATCTTTACATTGCGCTCGGTGAGCCGGTGCGGAACGGGGGCGGCGCGTGGGCCGTGCGTCTCTATCACAATCCGCTGGTGCATCTGATTTTCATCGGCGCGCTGATGATGGCGCTGGGCGGCTTGCTGAGCCTCGCCGCACTCGCGCGCCGCAAAAAGGCTGCGCCATGAGCATCATCGCCGCCTTCCTCGCCGCGATCGCGCCAGCCGTGCTTGCCGATCCCGCGCAAGAAGCGCGCGCCCAATCGCTCGAGCGCGAAATCCGCTGCGTGCAGTGTGAGAACGAGCCTATCGCGCAATCCACAGCCGACATCGCCGCGGACATGCGCCGGCTCGTGCGCGAGCGCGTCGCAGCAGGCGACAGCGACGAAGAAATCCGCACCTACTTTCGCCAGCGCTATGGCGATTTCGTCCTTTTCCGTCCGCCATGGGACGCGCGCACCTGGGCGCTCTGGGGCGCGCCGTTTCTGCTGCTGGGGATGGGCCTTATCGGGGTCCTAACCATACGACGCCGCCCCACAGGAGAATCGGAAATCCTCACCCCCGAGGAAGGCGATCGCTAATCATCGCGGCGCAATGGCGCTTCGTCGTGGAAGCGGCTGATTGTCCAAGCATTCTTCACCGCGCTTGCCCCAATTGACCGCAACTTCGCCCCAAAGCGCCCTTACCGGACCGTCAAGGCCGACTATCTAGGGCTTGCTTTCCGACGCCGGGTAGGCGTCCAATCCCTAGTCTTCCTCAAGGGTTCTCAATGACCGACCGCGCTGCTTTGAAGTACCTGCGCCGCACCGCAATCGCCGGCGGAGCGGCTCTATCCCTGTTTGCCGGCTTCTCGGCCGCGCCGCTTCTGTTCGCCAACGGCGCGACAGCGCAAGAGATCAATCCGGGTTCCGTGGCGCAGCCGCGCGGCGCGCCGATGAGCTTCGCCGATCTGATCGAGCGCGTGCGTCCGGCCGTCGTGTCGATCTCGGTGCGTCAGCGTCCTGACGCCGCGCGCGCCCAATTGCCCGAAGGCCTTCCGCCGGGCTTCGAAGAATTCTTCCGCGGCCGTCCAGGCCGTCCAGGTCCAGCGCCGACCTCGCTCGGCTCTGGCTTCTTCATCGACCAGCAAGGCACCATCGTCACCAATCACCACGTGATCGAGGGCGCGGAAGAGATCACGGTTCGCACCAGCGATGGCCGCGAACTGACGGCGACGATTATCGGTTCGGATGAAGCAACCGACGTCGCTGTGCTGCGCGTGCAGGGCGGCGGGCGCTTCCAGTACGTGACCTTCGATGATGCGAGCCATGTTCGCGTTGGCGATTGGGTCGTTGCCGTCGGCAATCCGTTCGGCCTCGAGGGCACCGCGACGGCGGGCATCGTCTCCGCCACCGGCCGGCGCGATGCAGGCTCATCCGCTTATGTCGATTACATGCAGATCGACGCGCCGATCAATCGCGGCAACTCGGGCGGCCCGACGTTCGACCTCAACGGCAACGTCATCGGCGTCAACAGCGCGATTTTCTCGCCGACCGGCGGGAACGTCGGCATTGGCTTTGCCATCCCCGCGAACACGGCGAACGCGATCGTTCAACAACTCATCCGCGACGGCCGCGTCTCGCGCGGCTGGATCGGCGTCTCGATCCAACCCTTGGATGACGACATCGCACGCAGTCTCGGCCTTGAAGAAGCGCGTGGAGCATTGATCGCGACCTTGGTGCCGGATGGTCCCGCGGCGCGCGCCGGCTTGCAGCAAGGCGACGTGGTGCTGAGCTATAACGGCAATCGCATCGAAGACAGCCGCGATCTCACGCAACGCGTGGGCGCGACCGCGGTCGGTCAGACGGCGCGGCTGGAAGTCCTGCGTAACGGCCAGCGCCGCACGCTGAACCTGCGTCTGGGCGAGCGCCCGTCCGAGCAAACGCTCGCGGCGAACAACGCCCCGCCCCAACAGGAAGAAGCGACGCCGCCAGCGACGCCGGGCGCGCCTGGTGTTGCGCAAAGCTCGCTGGGCTTGTCGGTCCGCCCGCTCACGCAAGCGGACCGCACGCGCTATAGCTTGCAGTCGAACCAAAGCGGCGTGGTCGTCACGTCTGTCGAGCCGGACAGCGACGCGGCTCAAAAGGGCGTGCAGCCCGGCGATGTGATCCTGCAGGCCGGCGGCCGCGCAGTAGCCTCGCCGGCGGAATTGGCGATGGCGGTGCAAGCGGCCGAACGCGCCAACCGTCCGCTGTTGCTGCAGGTGGACGGCCGCGCTGGCCGACGCTTCATCGCCGCCGAACTCGGCGACTAAGGGGGACAAGCCCATGCGAGTGCTGCTGGTCGAGGACGATGCCGATATGGCGCAGACCTTAAAGTCGTCACTGACGGCGGACGACCACGAGGTCGATGTCGCCAATGACGGCGAGACGGGTGAGAACATGGCGTTGGCGGGCGGGTACGACGTGATCGTGCTCGACCGCATGCTGCCCAAGAAGCAGGGCGTCGCCATCGTGCGCGACTTGCGCGGCCAGGGCGTTTCCACGCCCGTGCTGATCCTGTCGGCGTTGCACGACGAAGATCACCGCGTCGAAGGCCTCAACGCTGGCGCCAACGACTATCTCGGCAAGCCCTTCTCCACGCGCGAACTGCTCGCGCGCGTGCGTTCGCTCTGGCACGGCCGCGACCGCGGGCCGCAAACCCAGCTCAAGGTCGGCGATCTGGAGATGGATCTGCTGGCGCGCACGGTGAGGCGGGACGGCAAGAAGCTCGATCTGCAGCCGCGCGAGTTCCGCTTGCTAGAGTACCTGATGCGCCATTCCGGCCAGACCGTGACGCGCAAGATGCTGCTCGAAAACGTCTGGGACTACCATTTCGATCCGCAAACGAACGTGATCGACGTTCACATCTCGCGTCTCCGCTCGAAGATTGATCGCGATTTCGGACAAACGCTGCTGCACACGGTGAGGGGCTCGGGCTATCGTCTCGAGGGATGAGGCCCCGCCTCGACTCGCTCTTGCGCACAACGACGTTCCGGCTTGCCTTGGTGCAGGCCGGCGTCGTCCTGTCGTTTGTCGTACTCATGCTCGTCTACGTCTATTTCGCGACGGCCGGCGCGCTGATCCGCGATTCTGACGAACTGGCCAACCAGGAATACGCCACGCTCGAGCGCGCCTATGCCGAAGGCGGCATGCGGCGGCTGAATCAGGAAGTGGTCGAGCGCTCGGCGCGGCAGGGACCGTTCCTCTACGTGCTGGCCGAAAGCGACGGCACAGTCGTCACGGGCGACTTCCAGCAGTTGCCGGCGACGCCCGGCGAAACGCCGGAACGCATCTCGATCAATTTCGAGCAGGTCGATGCCGACGGCCAACCGGTGCGCGGACGCGCGAGCGGGCGGATCGGGCGTCTGCTGGGCGGGCCGATCCTCATGGTGGCGCGCGATCTGGCCGACAGCGAAGTGCTCGCCGCGCGCATTACGCGCGTGCTTCTCACGGTGGCCATTGTCGGCGTAATCCTCTCGGTGATCAGCGGCTTGCTTGCGGCCAACCAGGCGGCGCGTCTGGCGGAAGGGCTCTCCAACACGGCGCGCGAAGTGATGGCCGGCGATCTGACGCGGCGCGCGCCCGTGCGCGGCGCGGGCGATGAGTTCGATGCGCTGGCTGAAGCAATGAACGCGATGCTGGATCGTCTGGAACAGCTGATGCAGACGACGCGCACCGCGGGTGATGCGATCGCGCACGATCTGCGTTCACCGCTGACGCGCTTCCGGCAGAAGCTGGAAGTGGCGTTGGAAGCGCCGCCCGATTCTGTCGCCGACCGCGAAGCGTTGCGCAAGGCGCTCGATGAGGCAGACCGCCTGCTCGACATGTTTGCCGCTGTGCTCCGTTTGGCGCGGGTTGAAGCGGCGAGCAATTGGAAGTTCGAACGGGTGGATGCGAGCGCGATCCTGCAGGAGCTTTACGAGTTCTACGAGCCCGCAGCGGAGGAGCAAGGACGCAAGCTCACCGCGAGTATTCAGGATGGGCTGGTGCTGAAAGGCGACCACGGCCTCTTCACGCAAGCGGTGTCCAACCTGATCGAGAACGCGCTGAAGTATACGACCGAGGGCGGCAACGTCGAAGTGCGCGCCGTGCGGAGGCCCGATGGGCGTATCGAGATCGATGTGCTGGACGATGGCCCAGGCGTCCCGCCGGCAGAGCGCGATCGTGTGCTCGAACGCTTCGTGCGGCTGGAATCCCACCGCAGTTCGCCGGGTGTCGGCTTGGGGCTCTCGCTCGTCGCAGCTGTCGCGCGCCTGCATCGCGGCGGGCTGCACTTGCGCGACGGGCTCGATAATGGCGGCCACAAGGGCCTGGGCGCGGCGCTTGTGCTGCCAGCGTTGGCGGCGCGCTGATGGCGGCTGTCGGCCCGGCCACCCCGCGGGGCGCTGCGCCGCCGGAGTTCGCCGGCTCGCCGTTTGAACTGGCAGCCGCCTCCGCCATTGCGCATGCGCCATATCTGAAACGCTTGATCGAACGCCGAAACGATCTCCTCGTCGATCTCGATGCGGAATGGCCGGAGCGCCAGTTGCGCGCGGCGCTCGATACGGCGAGGACCATTGCCGCCTCGCCGCCGGGCATGGACGAAGGCATGCACGCGTTGCGGCGCGCGAAGGATTCGGTGCATCTGGCCGTCGCGCTGGCCGATCTTTCGCGCACTTGGCCACTCATGCGAGTCACCGGTGCGCTGACCGATTTTGCAGACGCTGCGTTGCGGGCCGCCGTCGCGATGGGTGCGCGAGAGCTTGCCGGACGCGGGCAGATCAAGCTTGCAGAGGATGGCGCGGTGCCTGGCCTTGCGCTCATCGCTATGGGCAAGATGGGCGCGGGCGAACTCAATTATTCCAGCGACATTGATTTTTCCGTCTTCTTCGATCCTCAAACCTTCCCCGCGCAGGAGCCGCGCGTCGCCGCCGTACGCCTCGTTGCGCCGATCGCGCGCATTATGGAGGAAGTGACGCCAGACGGTTATCTCTTCCGCACCGATCTCAGGCTGCGCCCCGATCCTGGCTCGACGCCTGTCGCCATCTCGGTGAGAGCGGCGGAGCACTATTACCAGAACCTCGGGCAGAACTGGGAGCGCGCCGCCTTCATCAAGGCGCGCGCCGTGGGTGGCGACCTGGAATGCGGCGGCGCATTTCTGGAGTCGCTCCAGCCCTTCATCTGGCGCAGGCACCTCGACTTCGCCGCGGTCGAAGACGTGCATTCCATCAAGCGCCAGATTCTTTCCGCGCATAAGAGCGCCGAACTGGGCGTGCCAGTGTTCGACGTAAAGCTCGGCCGCGGCGGCATTCGCGATATCGAGCTCTTCGCCCAGACGCAGCAGCTGATCCTGGGAGGACGCAATCGCAAGCTGAGGGAATCGCGCACGCTCGCCGCGCTCGAAGCGCTGGCGGAGGCAGGCGCTGTCGCGCCCGCCGCACGCGACGCGCTCTCGGAAGCTTATGTCTTCTTCCGCGAGATCGAGCACCGCATTCAGATGCTCGAGGACGCGCAAACGCATCAGGTGCCAGAAGATCCGGAAACACGCGCTCGCGTCGCCGCGCTTGCCGGGTTTGAAGACCTCCAGTCATTCGATGCTGCGCTGGTCGAACAGCGCAGCATCGTTGCCGATATCGATCACAAGCTGTTCGGCCGCGCGGGCGATAGCCTTGCCGATCCGCTCGGCAGCCTCATCTTCACGGGCGTCGAAGATAACCCCGAAACGCTGAGCACGATCGGCAAACTCGGTTTTGCGAACCCGACTTTCGTCAGCCAGACCATTCGCGGCTGGCACCACGGCCGCATCCGCGCCATGCGCTCGGAGCGCGCACGCGAACTGCTGACGCGCCTGACGCCGCGTTTGCTGCGCGCGTTCTCCGGCACGGGCGAGCCGGATCAGGCCTTCGCGCGCTTTGCTTCGTTCTTCGCGGGGCTGAGCGCCGGCGTCCAGGTGCTGGCGTTGCTCGATGCGCGCTCAGCGCTACTCGATCTGCTCGCGCGCCTGCTCACGGTGGCGCCGCGTCTGGCGGACGAACTCGCGCGCCGGCCGGCCTTGCTCGATGCATTGATCGAGCCGCGCTTTGCGGCGCCGCTTTCCCGCGACGCGCCGGGTCAGCGCCGCGCCGAATTGATGGAGCGTCTGAGCGGCGAGCCGAGCTTCGAAGCCAAGCTCAACACGGCGCGGCGGTTCCAGCGCGAGGAAGCGTTCCGGATTGGGGTGCAATTGCTGGAAGGCGTGATCAGCGCCGCCGAGGCAGGCGTGGCGCATGCGGAGCTGGCTGAAGCGTGCGTCGCGGCGATGGCGGATGCCGCGCTGAAGGAGGTCCAGCGCACGCACGCGGCAGAGCCGGGACGGTTCGTTGTGCTCGCCCTCGGCAAATTCGGCGGCCGCGAATTGGCGGAGGGATCGGATCTCGACCTGATGCTGGTCTACGATGCGCCGGACAACGTGATGACGGCGGCTGGCGACTACTACGCCCGGCTCACGCAACGGCTGATCAGTGCGCTCTCCGCGCCGACCGAGGAAGGCGCGCTCTACGAGATCGACACAAAGCTCCGCCCGTCCGGCTCGAAAGGTCCGGTGGCCGTGCGTCTCTCTTCGTTTGAGCGTTACTACGCCGAAGAAGCTTGGACCTGGGAGTTGCAGGCGCTGACGCGCCAGCGCGCCGTTGCGGGCGATGAGGCGTTAGGCAAACGTGTTGAGGAAGTGGCGCGCCAAGCGTTGGCGCGGCCGCGCGACAAGGACAAGACGCTGGCCGAAGTCGCCAATATGCGCGCGCTGATGGATCGCGAACGGCCAAGCAAGAGCGTGTGGGACCTGAAGCTCGCGCCCGGCGGGTTCGTCGACATCGAGTTCATCGTGCAGGCGCTGGAGCTCACGGCGGGCGCGCTGGCGCGTGATGTGTTCTCACCCAACACAGGCGAGGCGCTTTCGAAGCTCGCCGCGACGGGGCTTCTCGCGCCGGACGTGGCGGCGCGACTGGGCGGCGCCTGGCGGCTCTGGAGCGATCTTACGCAAATGCTGCGCGTGTGCGTGGCCGGCGAGTTCAGCCCCGAAACGGCGCCCGCGCCCTTGGTCGCGCGCCTGGCCACCATCGCCGGCGTCGAGGCGCCCGGCGCGTTTGAGGCCCGGATCAGGATGGTGCAGCAGGCCGTGCGCGACGACTTTGTGCAGATTGTCGGCGCGCCCAGCGACGGAAGCGCCGTCCAGCCCCGTTCATGAGATCAAAGAGGAGCAAAACATGCGGCTAGGCATGGTGATCGCGGCTGCCGTTCTTGCGGTGGCCACGTCGGTTTGGGCGCAGCAGCGCGGCGGCGGGGTGGATATGCTGATGGCGATGGACGCAAACGGCGACGGCGTCATTACCCGAGCGGAGGCCGAAGCGGCGCGCACGGCGCAATTCAACCGCCTCGATACGAATGAGGACGGCTATCTCTCCCAGGCCGAGCGCAGCGCCGCGCCCCGCGCAGCACGTATGCTGAACCGGCTCCCGGACGGCGACAGCGACGGCCGCATCAGCCGCGCCGAGATGATGGCGGCGCCTTATCGCGGCTTCGATCGCCTCGATGCGGACGGCAACGGCACGCTGAGCGCGCAGGAAATCGAGACGGCGCGCGCCCGCGCGAGCTAGAAGCGGGCAAGCGGACGAAGGAGGCCAAGCGCGCATGATCGATCCGGACGCGGATCTCGTCCGGAATATCGGCGCGGGCGATGCGCGCGCCGCCGAAGCGCTCGTGCACCGTCACTTGCCGCGCATGGTCGGTCTCGCACGCCGTATGCTGGGCGATGCGGCGGAAGCCGAGGACGTTGCGCAGGATGTGTTTCTGCGCGTCTGGCGCGAAGCGCCGCGCTGGAAGCCGGGCGCCGCCAAGTTCGAAACATGGATGCACCGGGTTGCGCTGAATCTTTGCTACGATCGGTTACGCCGCCGGCGCGAAAAACCCGACCCGGATGCAGGCGTGAACGTCGCCGACGGCGGCCTCTTGCCGGCGGATCAATGGCTCGCGCGTCAGCGCGCGGCGCGGGTGGATGCCGCGCTGGCTGCGCTGCCCGAGCGCCAGCGCGCCGCGATTGTGCTGGTGCATTATCAGGACCTGACCAACATTGCCGCGGCGGAAATGCTCGACGTGAGCGTTGAAGCTCTTGAGTCGCTTTTGGCGCGCGGCCGGCGCGCGCTGAAAGCTGCGCTGGCGGATGTGGTGGACGATTTGATCGGGGACGCCGACGGCGCCCCGCGAGCGTGAGGAAGAAGTCTATGGACCGCGAACGGTTCGACCATCTGCTGGCCGCGTATGGCGGCGACTTCGGGCGCTGGCCTGCTAAAGAGCGCGCGGCCGCCGCTGCGTTTGTGGCGCAGAGCATAGAAGCGGCCACTGCGCTGAAAGAAGCGCGCGCTTTGGATGACGCGCTCGATCAGGCGCGCGCCGAGCCTAACGTGTCCGCGCTCGCCGCACGCATTCTGGCGCGCGCGCCGCGTAGCGACATGGGCTTTGACCGGCGCGCCGTGCTGGCGCTGGCGGCCTGTGCGGTGTTCGGGATCGTGCTGGGGTATGGCGGGGGCATGCTGGCGCCGGCCGACATGGATGACGGTTATTTCTCGGCGGCGTTCGAAGCGCCTCTGCTGATTGGAGACGAGGGATGAGCCGAGTTCCTTGGCGCACGCTGCTGTTTCTGTCAGTGGCGCTCAATCTTCTGGTGATCGGCGCCATCGCGGGCGCATGGGGCGCCGGTGTGCGGCTGCAGCGCGAAGTGGGCGACGCGGTGGTGTCACGCATGCCTGGGCCGCGTGCTTTCCTCGATGCGCTGCCGCCGGAGACGCGCGAGATCATGCGCCGCGAGTTGGCCGACAGCTGGGGCGAGTCGCGCGAGCTGCGGCGTGAAGCGCTCCACGCGCGGCGCGATGCGTTCGTTGCGGCAGCGACAGAGCCTTACGATACCGAGCGTGTGCGCGCCGCCTTCGCGCGTTTGCGCGAAGCGGACCAGCGCGCCATCGGCGTGTTCCATGACAACGTCGTCGAAGCCTTCGCGCGTCTGACGCCGGAGCAGCGCGCTGAGGCGATGGAAGCCCTGCGCCGTGCTGCGCCCGCGCGCCGGCAGACGATCGCGCCAGGCGAACGGGCGGGCGGCGGCGCGCTTCCGGCCGAGGAGGGTGTTGTGACTCCCGAGCGTCGCGAGGAAATCCGCGAGAAGTTCGAAGAGCGCCGCCGCGAGCGGCGCGAACGGCGCCAGCAACGGTTCGAACAGCAGCCAACGCCGTAGCTATTCCGCCGCGGTCGCTTCCGGCGCGCGGCGGCCGCCGAAATTGCGCGGCAGCGTGATCGTGACGATAGTGCCGCGGCCCACCTCGCTCTGGATCGCCAGCTTGCCGCCGTGCATTTCGGTGAGCGACTTAGTGAGCGCCAGCCCAAGGCCCGTGCCCGCGTTTGTGCGCGTGAGCTCTTGTTCGACTTGCTCGAACGGACGCGCGAGGCGCGGCAGGTGTTCGGGCGGGATGCCGCAGCCCGTATCGACGACGCGGAGGGTGAGGCCGGTCGCCGTGCCGCGCGCATGCACCATGATCGCGCCCTGATCGGTGAACTTCACTGCGTTGGACAAGAGGTTCAGCAAAATTTGCTTCACCGCGCGATGATCGGCTTCGATCTCCGGCACATTGTCGGCATCGACAACGACAGAGAGCCCTTTTTCTTCGGCCTTGCGCTTGGTGAGGCGCACGGCTTGCTCGATCGCCACCATCGGGTCGAGCGGCTTTGGCGAGAGCGTCAGCTTGCCCGCCTCGATCTTCGCCATGTCGAGGATGTCGTTGATCAGTTCGAGCAGGTGGTTGCCGCTGTCGAAGATGTCGGTCGAGTATTGCTTGTATTGATCGTTGCCGATGGGGCCGAAGAGCTCTTTCGCCATAATCTCGGAGAAGCCGATCACGGCGTTCAGCGGCGTGCGCAGTTCGTGGCTCATGTTGGCCAGGAAGGTCGACTTGGCGCGGCTGGCTTCTTCGGCCTTGGCGCGTTCTTCGTGTGCTTCGCGCGCGAGCGCCTTGATGCGGTATTCCTGGCCCTCGGCGCGGCTCAGCGCATCCGAGAGGCGCCGCTCATTGCGCGCGAGTTCCTCTTCCTTGCGCTTCAGCGGCGTGATATCGACGCCGACCGTGATGATGCCGCCGTCCGCGGCGCGGCGCTCGACGATGTGCAGCCACTCGCCGTTCTGCAGCTCGATCACGCGCACGTCCGGATTGCTCGGATCGTGCTTTTCGCGGCGGATGTTCGCCGCCGCCGCGGCAGCAATCGCTTCGTAGGACGCGCGCGGGCGCAAGAGTTCGGGGCCGAGCTTGAAGGCGTCGGCGAAGCTCTGGTTCCAGAGCAGCAGCCGCCGGCGCGGATCCCAGAGCGCGAACGGACCGGAGAAGTTCTCGATCGCCGCGCGCAGCTGCTTTTCCAGCCGCGAGACGCGCGCTTCGGCTTCGTAGCGCTGGGTGGCGTCGATCACGGTGCCGAACACGCGCGTTTCGACGCGGCCGCTGGCGTCCTCGACCGCGGCGCCGCGGATTTCGATCCAGACGACGCCATTGCCGCGCACGACGCGGAAGCGCGCATCCAGGAGGCCCGATTGGCGCGCGCGGTGGAATTCTTCTTCCACACCGAAGCGGTCGTCCTGATGCATCAGCTCCAGCAGATCGCGCAGCTGAAGCGTGTCGCGCGGCGTGTTGAGGAGCCGCGCGGCCTGCTCCGACAATTGCACTTCGTCTGTGCCCGAGCGCCACTCGATCACGCCGACGCGTGCGCCGTCGGCGGCGATGCGGAAGTGCGTCTCGACACGCGAGACTTCTGCTTCGGCGATCTTCGCACGCTGCGCGTTCTGGCGCATGAGCAGATAGAGCACGCCCATGGCCGCCAGCGGCGCCGCCGCCATCAGCGCAAAACGCAGGATTGCGGCCAGCCAGAGCGCGAGGTCGTTTGGGGCGGGCGCCGCCGCCATCACGCGCAGATTGCCCAGCTGAGCGGAAGATTCCGCCGCCACCCAAGTAGCGCCTTCGCCGTCCTCGATGAGGCTGCCCGATTGGCCGGCGCGGGTGGCGGCCAGCACTTGCTGTTGCGTACGCGCGCCGGCCTGCTGCAAGGCGGGCGACGCATAAATCACGGCGCCGTCGGGCGCGGCGATTATCACGCGCGTGCCGGGCTCGAGGTCGGGCAGCAGG
>Ga0196964_10000670_pt1 | contig 19311 bp, 11 predicted proteins | sample S1_10metaG_FD_148615 | JGI IMG/M metagenome (GOLD analysis project Ga0196964, IMG submission 148615) | Soil microbial communities from Anza Borrego desert, Southern California, United States - S1_10 | ecosystem: Environmental > Terrestrial > Soil > Desert | place: USA: California | collected... | reverse complement strand
CCCCTCCCCCAGTGGGGGAGGATTGGATAAGCAAAGCCATGTCGACTCACCCGAACACCCGCGTCATCCGCAGCCCGCGCGGGCCTGAACTGTCCTGCAAGACCTGGCAGGCCGAGGCCGCCCTGCGCATGCTCATGAACAACCTGGACCCGGAGGTCGCCGAGCGGCCGGAGGAGCTGGTCGTCTACGGCGGCATCGGCAAGGCGGCGCGCGATTGGGCGAGCTTTGACCGGATCGTCCGATGCCTGCGCGATCTCGAACCCGACGAGACCCTTCTGGTGCAGTCCGGAAAGCCGGTCGGCGTCTTCCGCACCCACGCGGACGCGCCGCGCGTGCTGATCGCCAATTCCAACCTCGTGCCGCACTGGGCGACCTGGAAGCATTTCGGCGAGCTCGAGCGGAAGGGCTTGATGATGTACGGCCAGATGACGGCCGGCTCCTGGATCTACATCGGCACCCAAGGCATCGTTCAGGGCACCTACGAGACCTTCATGGAGGCGGGCCGCCAGCACTATGGCGGCGATTGGTCCGGGCGGTGGATCCTGACGGCGGGGCTGGGCGGCATGGGCGGGGCCCAGCCTCTGGCCGCGACCATGGCGGGCGCCTCCTGCCTGGCCATCGAGTGCCAGCGGAGCCGCATCGAGAAGCGGCTGGAGACCCGCTACCTGGACGAGATGGCGGAGGACCTGGACCAGGCGCTGGATCGCATCCGACGCGCCACGGCGGAGAACAAGCCGGTCTCCGTGGGGCTGCTCGGCAACGCCGCGGAAATCCTGCCGGAGTTGGCGCGGCGCGGCGTGCGTCCGGACCTGGTGACCGACCAGACCAGCGCCCACGACCTGGTGAACGGCTATCTCCCGCTTGGCTGGAGCGTGGCCGAGTGGGAGGAGAAGCGCCAGTCCGCCCCGGAGGAGGTCGAGGCCGCCGCCCGCGGCTCCATCGTCGCCCACGTTCAGGCCATGCTGGATTTCCAGAACATGGGCGTGCCGGTCACCGACTATGGCAACAACATCCGCCAGGTGGCCAAGGACGAGGGGGTGGAGAACGCCTTCAGCTTCCCCGGCTTCGTCCCGGCCTACATCCGCCCCCTGTTCTGCCGGGGGGTGGGGCCGTTCCGCTGGGCGGCGCTCTCCGGCGACCCTGAGGATATCCGCAAGACCGACGCGGCGATGAAGCGGCTGTTCCCCGAGAACGCCTCCCTGCACCGCTGGCTCGACATGGCTGAGGAGCGGATCGCTTTCCAGGGGCTTCCCGCGCGCATCTGCTGGATCGGCCTGGGCGACCGGCATCGGGCCGGCCTCATGTTCAACGACATGGTGGCTTCGGGCGAACTGTCGGCGCCCATCGTCATCGGTCGCGATCACCTCGATTCCGGCTCGGTGGCCAGCCCCAACCGAGAAACGGAGGCCATGCTCGACGGCTCGGACGCCGTGTCGGATTGGCCGTTGCTGAACGCTCTCCTCAACACGGCCTCCGGCGCCACATGGGTCTCCCTGCACCATGGCGGCGGCGTCGGCATGGGATTCTCCCAGCACTCGGGGGTCGTGATCGTCGCCGAAGGCACGCCGGAAGCGGCAAAGCGGCTGGAGCGGGTGCTGTGGAACGACCCCGCCACCGGCGTGATGCGACACGCGGATGCGGGGTACGAGATCGCTCAAAGCAACGCCAAGAGCAGCGGACTGAAACTGCCGTCGCAGGCGTAGGTTCCCGGTTCCCGCATACACAATATTTTTACGCTTTCAGAGACCGTCGGAAGGCGGATGAAATGCATCCCTCCAGTCGTTGAGTCCGTTGCTGGTCCCGCTCCCATACGTGGTGAGGGGGCCAAGACTTCAACCTGGAGGGACCCCCTGATGGCCCGTACGGCTTTTGCCCGCGCCGCTGCGCTCGAGCTCGACGACTTCTGGGCGCTGCCCAGCGCCCGCGCTTCTTCCTATCCGCTCACGCTGGACGACTGGGCTCCGCTCGGCGCCGGGAGCGCCGCGAGCCCGTTGTTCGACCTCGGCGAGGCCCACGTCTCTGCGGCGCCGCTGGAGGTTCAGACCCAGCCGGCGGACGGCGGAGAGATCATGTCCCTGGGCTGCGGCTGCGGCTGCGGCGTCAAGAACTACACGGCCTTCGTCCGGGACGGCGTGGGGGATCCGATCCGCACTCGCTTCAAGCTGGACAATGTCACCAACCCGCTGCTGCTCGACAATGTCGGCGGCGACACTACCCAGGCGGCCCAGACCATCACCGTAGGCCAGAAGGTCTACGGCGTGATCGAGGATCTGGGCGACCAGGACTTCTTCGCCGTCACCCTGACGGCCGGTAAGACCTACGCCATCTCCAACCTGCTCCACGTGGGCGGCACGCTGACGGGCGACGGCACGCTGCTGAGCGGCGTGCCTCTGGCCGACGCCTTTGTCGAGCTCTACGCCGCGGACGGCACGACCCTGCTGGCCTCGGCCGACGGGGGCAGCAACACCACGCCGTCGGGCCTGGACGCCAAGCTGTTCTTCACGGCGACCACGACCGGCACCTACTACGTCAACGCCCGCGCCTTTGATCAGGACGCCACCAACGGCACCAAGGGCGACTTCGTCGGCGACTACACGGTGCAGGTGCGCGAGGTGCCGGCGTCGGCCGCGCCTCTGCCGCGCTTCTACTCGTCGTCCGGCCAGAACCCGAACCCGCTGCTCGACTCTCTCGACTGGGGCAATCAGTGGCGTCGGACCAGCCGCAATCCGGACGGGGACAACGGGACCCGCACCGACAACACTGTGCCGAACGGCGGCGGGTCCATCACGGACTCCACCTACGGCATCACGGGCAAGAACGTCCTGACCTACTACATCGCGCGCCAGGGCGACGTCTTCCTCAGCGCCGACCCGCTGAACCCCGGCCTGGAGAACATGCTGCAGGCCCGGAACTTCCAGGATTGGGAAGTCGAAGCCTTCATGGCCATGTTCGCCGAGTACGAGAAGGTCGCCGACCTGAAGTTCGTCCAGGTCGATGACCGGGCGGACGCGGATCTCAAGCTGATCATCTATCCCGGCACCCCGGGCGTGGGCGCCAGCGTGCTGGGCCGCATGAGCCCTCCCGGCGAGCAGAACGAAGGCCAGATGGAGATCAACGCCGGCGACGTGCGCTGGACCCAGGAAGGCGTGAAGCCCGGCGGCTTCTACTTCCCGACCCTGCTGCACGAGCTGGGCCACGGCCTGGGCATGAAGCACCCGCACGACACCGGCGGCGGCGGCCCGGAAATGGAGGGCGCGGGCGCGGGCACCACCGACGTCATCGGCGGTCAGTACGGCGCCTTCGGCCTCAGCCAGGGCATCTACACCATGATGTCCTACAACGACGGCTGGTCCGAAACGGGCGGCCCCGGCGGTCGTCCGGCCGGCCACGGCGGACCGCGCACGGGCGGCATCACTGGCACCGAGGTGGACGGCTTCGGCCACATCGGCACCATGGCGGCGCTCGACATCGCCGTCATCCAGGACAAGTACGGCGTCAACGAGGAGCACGCTCGCGGGGACGACGTCTATGTCATCGCCGACGAGAACAAGGCTGGGAACTACTACCGGACCATCTGGGACGGCGGCGGCGACGACGAAATCCGGTACGAAGGCGCCCGCAACGCCAATATCGACCTCCGGGCCGCGACGCTGAAGTACGAGGAAGGCGGCGGCGGCCGCGTGTCCTACGCCCTGGGCGCCTGGACCGGGTTCACCATCGCCAACGGCGTGACGATCGAGAAAGCCACCAGCGGAAGCGGCGACGACACCCTCACCGGAAACTCGGCGGCCAACATCCTTTCCTCGGGCGACGGTCGCGACACGCTGTTCGGAAGCGCCGGTTCGGACATCATCGAGGGCGGCGGCAACTTCGACACCGTCAACTACAGCCTGCTGAACTCCACGGTCTGGGTGAACATGGCGAACGGCACGGCGACCAAGGGCGATGGTTCGGTTGATCTGCTCCGAGGAGTGGAGCACTTCATCGGGTCCGGCCTGGACGACCGCATAGACGGCAGCTGGCTTGGCCAGAAGATCGGAGGCGGCGCCGGCGCTGACAACATCTTCGGCGACGGTGGCGATGACGAGATCACCGGCGGGGCTGGCGCGGATATCGTCAACGGCGGCGATGGAGACGACACCTTGGTCATGAGCGGTCTCCGAGGCGAATACTCAGTCTCTGCTCACGCCAGCGTCGCCAACACGTTCGTGATCACAGACTCTGTCGCGAACCGGGATGGAGCGGACCAGTTCACCCGCATCGAGTGGGTCCGCTTCAGTAACGGCGAGACGGTTCGTGTCGCCGACCTGCTGGCGGCCGCGTCGCCTTCGGCTCAGATCGAGATGGAGAGCGACAAGGGCGGGGCCGACACGCCCCTGGTCCTGCCGGACATGGACGAGGACGAGTTCGTCTTCGGCGCCAAGTCCTTCGACGCCTGGACGCAGCCGACCTCGCTGTGGGAGGAGGAGACCACCTTCTCCGCCGGAGCCAAGGACTTCGGCTTCACCCTCGACTCCGGCTGGTCGTCCGACCCGGCCTTTGTCCTTCCGGAGCCGGCGGTCAGCCCGCCCGAGCAACTGAACGACTGGATGTAAGGCGCTTTTAACAGCGTTGCGAAAGAGGAAGGGCGGAGCTCAGGCTCCGCCCTTCTGCCTTTGGTGGGTCGGAATAAGGGTCAGGCCGTCGGCGGTGCGATGAAGCGGCAGTCCGGCCGGGAGGCTTCCCCTCCAAGGCACAGAGACTGGAACTCCAGCGGGTCCGGCCGTTCGCCTGTGGCGATCCAGCGCTCCAGCGCCTCCAGCACCACCAGGTACTGCCGCTCCTGAAGCTTGCTGTGCTCGGCTTCGTCGGTGGCGGCCTGGACGAGAAGCGCCGCTCGGCCCGCGCCCGCGACCGTGCGGGCGTAGTCCGCCTCCATGGCGTGGCTCGCCACGGGGTCGTGCAGGGCGTGCAGGCTGAGCGTCGGCACGCCGATCTCGCCGGTCAGGTCGGCGTCGTGCGCCAGGCGGACCACGGCGGCGCGATCCGCCGCGAAGCGCTCCACGCCCGCGTTCAGCGCCTGGTCGTCGGACGAGCCGCGATAGACCGTCCGGCGATTGTCGAACACGCTTCCGCCCACCCTCTGAGCCAGGTCGCGGAAGGTGAACGTGCTCCAGGCGAGGTGGGCGACCAGCTGGCCCTCCGCGACGGCGGTGACGGCGAGGATGTCCTCCAACCGGCGCGCCTGCTCGGGCATGCGCCGCTCCGCCGGCTCGTTCACCCCCGTGCACTGGTTCACCCTGCGCTCCAGTTCGGCCCGGGTCAGGTCCGAGTTCGGCGGCAGGCCTTGCCACAACGGATAAGTCGGCTCCCGCGTGGCAGGGTGATTGCGGCAATAGAACTGATAGACGGCGCGCAGGTCGGCCCGGAAGCCGTAGGCGCGCGTCCCGCCGGCCAGCACGCCGTTGGTCAGCAGCACTCCGTCGTAAGGGCCGCCCGCCGGCGCGTAGAGCTCCGACGCCTTGGCCGCGACATTGCCGCCCCAGGACTGGCCGTGAAGGAGGGTGCGCTCCGGGCGGCCGTGGTCGCGCCAGAAGATGCGGCGGCTGATCTCCACGTCCTCAGCCGCCATCCGCACGCCATAGCCGCCGCGCCGATAGGTGGAGCCGGTCCAGGCGTAGCCCGCCCGCACCATGACGGCGAACCGCTCCAGATCCTCCAGCTCGTCGTCCCGCCTGGGTTCGCCCAGGCGAGGGCCGCCGTGAGCGTGGACGATCAGGCGGCGGTTCCAGTCCGCTGGAATGGCGGTGACATACCAGGCTCCAGTCGGCGCTCGGCCGGCGGTGCAGCGCACACCCTCGCCCACGGCGGCGGGACAGGGAATTGGCGTCGCCGCCTGCTCGGCCGGGTCCGCCGCCGCCGGAGAGGCGATCATCAGGCCTGCTGCGATCAGCGCCGAGCGCCACATGGTCTCGCTCCGAGGACGGGCGGCGCGCGGAAACACGCCGCCCGAAGGGACATCAGAAGGTCTTGGAGATGTCGAGGTACCAATAGCGGCCGTACGGCCGGTGAATGGAGCCCAGGTAGCCCCCGTCGGCCAGCGAGGGGCCTTCGTCCGTCAGGTCGCGTACGCCGAGGCGCAGATCCGTGCCCCGGGCGAAGCCCGCCCCTTCCTGGAACTCGTACTGACCGTAGAGGTTGAGCACCGTCTGCTCAGCCACCCGCCACGGCTGCCCGGTCGCGCTGAGCAGGCCCGGCTGGAAGACCTCGCTGACGTACTGGCTGGAGGCGCCGACCCGCCAGGGGCCGTGGCGCCAGGTGAAGCTGGCGTTGACCTTCCACTCCGGCCGGCCGTTCTGGGCGATCAGCTGGTTGGAATCCGGCAGCGGCGTGAGGCTGTTGATCGCGCCTGCCGCCCGCGCGGCGAACAGCTGATCCACGATCGGACCGGGCTCGCGGGAGAATTCCAGCAGCTGAGAAGCGTTCAGGTTGAACCGGAAGGTTCCCCACTGGGTCCGGCGCTTGGCCCAGGAGACGCCGAAGTCCACCCCCTCAACCGTCTGCGGCAGCAGGTTGATGAAGCGGTCGTCGATGGCTGTCGCCGTGCCCACGGGCGCGAGGCCCGTGCCCGCGAACAGGGCGATGTCGTCGGCGGTCGGGGCGGAGCGCACGACATTGGGGTTGGTCCCGCCCTGCACCCGGTTCAGATACTCCACCGCCAGCGCGGTCTGGGCGCCCAGCAGCCCGACGATCTTCTCCTGCTCGATTTTCCAGCGATCCACGGTGAAGGTGAAGTCGCCCAGGCTTTCGGGGATGAAGGTGGGCTGGAACACCAGCCCGTAGGACTGGTTGGTGCTCTCCTCGGGCTCCAGGTCCGGGTTGCCGGCGATGCGCAGCGAGACGCTGGCCGTGCGCCCGCACTGGGTCATGTTGGCGATCGTCCCCCTGCGGATGTCGGCCTCGCAGCGGATGAAGTCGGGGCCGCTGGCCAGGCGGGCGTACTGGGTGGCGTTGACCTGCTCGAGGTTCGGCGCGCGGAAGCCTTCGGAATAGGAGCCCCGCAGCCGCAGACCGTCGATGACGTTCCAGGCCACGGCCACCTTTGGCTTCGCGACCGAGCCGAAGTCCGAATACTCCTCGAAGCGGCCGGCCAGCTGCATGTCGATGCTCTGCACCAGCGGAATGTTCATCTCCGGGGAGACGAGCGGCACCGCGAACTCGACGAAGGCGCCGGCCACCGAGCGCTTGCCGCGGGAATCCGGGTTGGGGCTGACCGCCGAGACGTTGGACGGATTGACCTCGCCCGACACCACGTCGGTGAAGGTGAAGGTCCCGTCCAGGTTGGCGTCGCGGTCGTCCAACTGCGTCTCGCGACGCACCTCCGCCCCTACGGCCACGCCGACGGGGCCGGCGGGCAGCTGAAACAGATCGCTCCGGGACAGTTTCACGTCCGCCAGCGCCAGGGTGGTGCGGGAGAAGCGCCGCATGTCGAAGACGATGGCGTCGATCGCCGACTGGCTGGAGCGGGTGCAGTCGCCGTAGCTCGGCGTGGCGACGCAGCCGCCGCCGAACGGGTTGTAGGCGTTGGGCGTCGACAGGCCCAGCTGTTGCTGCAGCGCCGTCATGTTGATGTTGGGCGAGACGTCCTCGGCCTCGGCGACGGAGTAGAGCAGGGCGCTTTCCCAGTCGAAGCCGCGCCACTCGCCTCTCAGGCCCGCCAGAAAGCGGCTTTGGAAGTTGGTGACGGTCACGTCCTGGAAGCCTGCGTCGACGAACCGATAGTTGCCGAGCCGCACCGGCAGGCCGGCCGCCGGCACATTAGTCAGGTTCGGCAGGCGGTTGGGGTTCGGCTGACCGTTCAGGACCGTCGGGCCGAAGGGGTTGTAGTAGTTCGTCGCCGGGATCCACAGACCGTTCAGGTTCACCACCGGCGGCTGGATCGCCTTGCTCTCGGCGCCGTAGAGGCCGATTTCGCCGAACAGCTCCACGCCCGCCGCCAGGTCGTAGCGGCCGGTGGCGAAGACGTTGATCCGCTCCACCGAGGGCCGAACGGTGGTGCCATGGCGGGTGTCGTAGCGCATTTCGCGATTCACGCCCGAATAGGCCACGGTGCCGCTGACCAGGCAGATGTCGCCCAGATCCACGCCGACGCAGCCGAAGCTCTCGGGCTGATAGTGGAAGGCGCCGGCCGCCGTGGTCACGATGACGTTGTTGGAGCGGGGGCGAAGGGCGGTCGTGGTCGGCGGGATGCTGAGCTGGGCCCAGGGCGAGTTGGACGAGCGCCCGTCCGGCACGACCGAGGTCTCATAGCCCGGGATGCCGGCGAAGAAGGGCCGCAGATCGTCGCTGGCGGTGAAGTTCTGGTCGGACGCCATCAGGGCCGTCCGATCGGTGTAGTTCACGAACAGCGAAAGGTTGCCGCGCTCGAAATCGCGGCCGGCGAACAGATTGGTCTCGAACTCGCGCAGGCTGGTGCTTTCCGCCCCGCCGTAGCGCGCCTCCAGCTTCACGCCGTCGAAGTCGTCCTGGAGCACGGTGTTGACCACGCCCGCCACCGCGTCCGCGCCATAGATGGCGGCCGCGCCTTCCAGCAGCACCTCCACCCGCTCCAGGCCTGAGACTGGGATGGCGTTGGAGTTGTAGCTGAGCACGGGCACCGTGCCCGTATCGGAGGTGCCCTGGCTGGTCGGATGCTGGACCATGCGACGGCCGTTCAGCAGCACCAGAGTGTTGCCGACGCCGAGCGAGCGCAGGTTCACCGAGTTCACGTCTCCCCGGGCGGAGTTGGACGTCTGGGGGTTGTTGGCGCTGTCGAACAGCACGTCGCCCATCTGCGGGATGGAGCGCAGCAGGTCGTCGCCCGAAGCCGCGCCGACGGCGTCGATCTGCTCCTGGTCCACGTTCAGCACCGGCAGGGCGGCGGTGGTCGAGGCGCCGCGGATCTGGGACCCGACCACCACGATCTCCTCGACCTGGGTCTCCGGCTCGGCTGGAGCCTGCGTCGGCGCCGTCTGCGCCCAGGCGCCGCTCGCCGCCGACAGCGCCAGCGCGCCCGCGCCGCTCAGCCAGATGGCTCGTCTGATCCCGCCCATGATGTCTCTCCTCCCGATGATTTTCGTTTTCGCCGCCGCTAGTCGGCGATCAGAACCTGTGGGTCGCCCGGTCCCGCCGCCGGGTCGGGCCTCGCCGCGACGGGCTGGGCGCCCGAGCCCAGCGCCGCCTTCAGCGCGTCGCGATCCAGAGCGCCTTCCCAGCGCGCGACCACGACCGTGGCCACCGCATTGCCGATGAAGTTGGTCAGGGCCCGGCATTCGCTCATGAAGCGGTCGATGCCGAGGATCAGCGCCATGCCCGCGATGGGCACGGTGGGGACGACGGCGAGGGTGGCGGCCAGGGTGATGAAGCCGGCGCCGGTGATGCCGGCCGCGCCCTTGGAGCTCAGCATGGCCACGGCGAGCAGCAGCAACTGCTGCTCCAGCGTCAGGGACGTGTTCGTCGCCTGGGCGATGAACAGGGCCGCCAGCGTCATGTAGATGTTTGTGCCGTCCAGGTTGAAGGAATAGCCGGTCGGCACGACCAGACCGACCACCGGGCGCGCCGCGCCCGCGCGCTCCATCTTGTCCATCAGGCTGGGGAGCGCCGCCTCGGAGGACGAGGTGCCCAGCACCAGGAGGAGCTCGTCCTTCAGATAGGCGATCAGGCGCAGGATGGAGAAACCGTTCAGCGCCGCCACGGCGCCCAGCACCACCAGCACGAACAGCAGGGAGGTGCCGTAGAAGGTGGCGATCAGCAGGGCCAGACTGGCGATGGAGCCGATGCCGAAGGCGCCGATGGTGAAGGCGAAGGCCCCGAAGGCGCCGATGGGCGCGGCCTTCATCAGGATGGCCACCAGCCGGAACATGACGTTCGAAAGCGCTTCCAGGGCGCGCGTCACCGGCCCCGCCGCGTCGCCGGCCATGGCCAGGGCCACGCCGAACAGGATGGCGACGAACAGGACCTGAAGGATCTGGCCGCTGGCGAAGGCGCCGACCAGGGTGTCTGGGATGATGCCGGTCAGGAAGCCGACGATGGTCGTTTCGTGCGCCGCCTCCGTGTATTTGGCGACCGCCCCGGCGTTCAGCGTCGCGGGGTCGATGTTCAGCCCCCGGCCAGGCTGAACGACATTGGCCACCACCAGGCCGATGATCAGCGCCAGGGTCGAGAAGACCAGGAAGTAGGCGAAGGCCTTGGCGGCGACCCGCCCGACCCGCTTCAGGTCGCGCATGCCGGCGATGCCGGTGGCGATGGTCAGGAAGATCACCGGAGCGATGATCATCTTCACCAGTTTGATGAAGGCGTCGCCCAGCGGCTTCATCGCCTCGCCGTAGGCGGGATAGAAGTGGCCCAGGGCCCCGCCCAGAGCGATGGCGACCAGCACCTGGAAATACAGGCTGAGATAGAAGGGCTTGCGGCGCGCGGGCGCGCCCTGGCCATGAGCAGCCGAAATCACTTGAATCCTCCCTCGACGGTCTGTGACTCCGACCGCCGTGCCGCCGCTTTCCGGGCGTTTCAAGGAGATTGTCAGTCACGTCGCACCGCCCGACAATCCAGGCGCTCGTGTCTGACAAGTTGTTGAATCGCCGAGACTCTGACCAGCATCATCCGTCGTCTAGTGTGGGAATCCGCACAGGAGGCTTGCGGACTGAGCGGATGTTCGCATGCTCCACCCATGCCGCTCCCCCGATCCCGAGCGATTCAGTGGCGCCTGTTCGTGGGCGCCTGGCTGCTCGCGGCGGTGCTCGCCGTCTGGGCGGCGGGCGAACTCGGGCGCAAGCGCGCCGCCGCCGCCGTCGAGCGCCAAGCGGAAACCAGCGCCGCCCTCCACGTCGCCATTCTGCGAAGCGAGCTCGAGCGCCACAGCGCCACGCCGATGGTTCTGGCCGAGGACGCTCAGGTTCGGGCGGCGCTCCAGGCCGGATCCGGCTCGGGCTACCAGGCGCTGAGCCTCAAGCTGGAAGGTCTGGCCGCCCGCACCCGCGCCGCCGTCATCTATCTGCTGGACGCCCGCGGCGTCGCGGTGGCGGCCAGCAACTGGCGCGAGCCGACCAGCTTCGTCGGCACCGACTATCGTTTCCGGCCCTATTTCCAGACCGCCCGGGCGCAGGGCTCCGGCGCCTTCTTCGCCCTGGGCACGGTCAGCGGCCGTCCCGGCCTCTACCTCGCCCGTCGCATCGACAGTCCGGGAGGGCCCCTGGGCGTCGTCGTCACCAAGGTGGAGTTCGCGGCGCTGGAGGCGGAATGGGCGCGCGCCGACGAGCCGGTCTTCGTCACCGACGGGGACGGCGTGGTCCTGATCACCACCGTTCCGAGCTGGCGCTTCCACACCACGCGTCCGCTCAGCGCCGAGCGCCGGCGCGCTCTGGCGGCGGCTCAGACGTCGGGCGCTCCCGTCCTGACCGACGTGCCGTTCGAGGCGGAGAAGGGGGTCTTCACGACGGCGACCGTCGAAGGCGCCGCTCAGCTCTTTGCGCATGGGGCGGAGCCGCTGGGTTCGCTCGACTGGACGGTTCACCTGCTGAGCCCGGCAAGCGAGGCCCTGTCCCAGGCGGCCAATCAGGCGCGGGCGCTGGCGCTGCTGGCGGCGGCCTTGCTGGCGGTGGGTTCCGGCCTCTGGCTGCGCCGGCGCCACCGCGCGGTGGACCGCTCCGCCGAGGAGGAGGCCGCGCGCCTGCGTCTGGAGGCCGAGGTCGAGAACCGCACCGCCGAGCTTCGCGAAGCCAATCGCCGCCTTCGCCGCGAGATGGAGGAGCGACGCCAGCTGCAGCAGAGTCGCGAGGCGCTCCAGAACGAACTGGTTCAGTCGAGCAAGCTGGGCGTTCTGGGTCAGATCGCCGCCGGCGTGGCCCACGAGATCAACCAGCCCCTGGCCGCCATCCGGACCCAGGCCGACAGCGCCGGCGTCTATCTCGAGCGCGGCGAACCCGGGGAGGTGCGCCGCCTGCTGGACCAGATCGCGGGGCTGACCGATCGGGTCGGGCGGATCACGGACGAGCTGAGAGCCTTCTCCCGCAAAAGCCGCGGTCGGCCTGAGCCGGTGGAGGTCGACGCGGCCCTGGAGGGCGCCCTGCTGCTGATCGGCGGGCGGCTGCGCGAGCGGGGCGTGACCCTGGCTCGCGAAGGGCGAACGGGGCTGAAGGTCCGGGCCGAGCGCAACCGGCTGGAGCAGGTGATGCTCAACCTCATCCAGAACGCCCTGGAAGCATTGGGCGACACGCCGGAGCCGACCATCCGACTGCATGTGGCGGAGCAGGGTCGGCAGGTTCTCATCCGGGTGACCGACAACGGCCCGGGGCTGACGCCCGAGATGGCGGAGCGCCTGTTCACGCCCTTCGCCACCACCAAGCCCGACGGGCTGGGCCTCGGCTTGGTGATCAGCCGTGACATCGTCGCCGGCTTCGGCGGCGAGCTGGTCCACGAGCCGACGGCGATGGGCGCCGCCTTCGTCGTCAGCCTGCCGAAGAGCCGATGAGCTTCGCCGCGCTCAGAACCGTCCTTCTGGCGGAGGACGACGAGGCGTTCCGCCAGGCGCTGGCGGAGCGGCTCCGTCTGGCGGGGCTCCACGTCGTGGAGGTCGCGGGTGGGGAGGCGGCCCTGCGGCAGGTGGACGCGAGCTTCGCCGGGGTGGTGGTCACGGACCTGCGCATGCCGGGGATGGACGGCCGCCAGCTGACGGAGCGGATCGCCGCCCTCGACCCCGACCTGCCGGTGGTGGTGATGACCGGGCATGGCGACGTGGCGGAGGCGGTCTCCCTGATGAAGGGCGGCGCCTACGACTTCCTGACCAAGCCGTTTGCGCCGGAGCGTCTGCTGGAGACGCTCGGCCGGGCGCTGGAGAAGCGGGCCCTGGTGCTGGACAACCGGCGGCTGGCGGTGCTGGCGGAGACCTCCTGGGACACGCCGCTGACCGGCGACAGCGAGGCGGTCCGCGCCCTGCGCGCGGCCATCGCCCAGCTGTCCGACGCCCCGATCGACGTGCTGGTGGAAGGAGAGACGGGCTCCGGCAAGGAAGCCGCCGCGCGGGCGCTCCACGCCGCAGGGCGGCGGCGGGGACGCGGCTTCGTGCCGGTCGCGTGCGGGGCCCTGCCCGCGCACGGGTTCGAGACCCAGCTGTTCGGCCATGAGGCGGGCGCCTTCACCGGCGCCATGCGTCGGCACGCCGGCCAGGTGGAGCAGTCGGACGGTGGGACACTGTTCCTGGACGAGGTGGACCAGACCCCCCTGCCGGTGCAGCTGGCGTTGCTGCGCGTGCTGGAGGAGCGGGAGGTGCTTCCGCTGGGCGCGCGCGAGCCCCGGGGGCTGGACCTACGCATCGTCGCCGCGTCCAAGGAGCCCCTGGACCAGGCTGTCGCCGCCGGGCGGGTGCGCGAGGACCTGTACTACCGCCTGAACGTCGTCCGGTTGAGGGTTCCGCCGCTGCGGGAGCGGCGGGAAGACGTGCCCCTGCTGTTCGCGGGCTTCCTGTCTCGCGCGGCGGCGAGGCTGAACCGGCCCCCTCCCGCCATGACGCCGGCCGTGCGGCGCCGCCTGCTGGAACACGACTGGCCCGGCAACTTGCGGGAGTTGTCGAACTTCGCCCAGCAGCTGGTCCTGGGACTGGAAGGACGCGACGATGCGCCGGAAGCCGGTCAGTCGCTGGCGCATCGGGTCGCGCGCTACGAGGCGGAGCTGATCCGCGAGGCGCTCGTCCAGCACCGGGGCGACATCCCCCGGGTGATGGCCGCGCTCGGCCTGCCCAGGAAGACACTCTACGACAAGCTGACCCGGCACGGGCTGGAGCCGCAGCGCTTCCGGCAGGGCCGCCGCCACAGGTGAGCGAAAGCCCGCAAAGGCGCTGGACAAGCGACGCGGCTGCTGTCTGACTGGTCCGTTCGAACGCGCGGGGAGCGAAGCGAATGACATCCAACAGAAGCGGGCACGTGCGGCTGAATTCGCACCCGGCCGCCGGCAGCCGGCCCCGGCATCCGATACAGTGGGGAGCGGCCACGCCTGCGGAGCGCGGGCCGGTGCTGGCGGGCGCCAACGCGGGCGCCGAGCGCAACGCCATCGGGGCGCACGGCGGCGCCTATTCGCTTTATCGCGCGCTCGCCATCTCCTCGGGCGCCATGAGCGGCCAGACGCGGCCCGATCTGACCAACACCCACCCGGTGGTGTCCGTCGGCCCCTTTCCGCAATGGACCGACCCGGAGCGGATCGTCTCGCTGGACCCCTGGGGGCACCAGGTGGCGGAGGCCTTCTCCGAACAGATCGCCGACGGCCTCGACATCCGGCCGACCATCGCCATCACCAAGGCGCGTCTGACCCTGCCGGAGATCAGCCAGGCCATCGACGCGGGGCGGCTGAAGATCGACGGCTCGATCGTTCGCGAGAGCCGCGACGTGGCCGTCACCAAGGCGGCCATCGATCCGGTCTGGTATCTGCCGGGCGTCGCCGCCCGCTTCGGCGTCAGCGAGACCAGCCTGCGCCGCACCCTGTTCGAGGAGACCGGCGGCATGTACGCCGACCTGGTCACCCGCCCCGACATCAAGGTGTTCCTGCCGCCCATCGGCGGGATCACTCTCTACATCTTCGGCGAGGCGGAAAAGCTGGCCGACCCCGCCTATCGGCTGACCTGCCGCGTGCACGACGAATGCAACGGCTCGGACGTGTTCGGCTCCGACATCTGCACCTGCCGGCCGTATCTGACCCACGGCATCGAGGAGTGCGTGCGCGAGGCCCAGGCCGGCGGCTCAGGGCTGATCGTCTACAACCGCAAGGAAGGCCGGGCGCTCGGCGAGGTGACCAAGTTCCTGGTCTACAACGCGCGCAAGCGGCAGCCCGGCGGCGATCAGGCGGCCACCTATTTCGAGCGCACCGAATGCGTGGCCGGGGTCCAGGACGCGCGCTTCCAGCAGCTGATGCCCGATGTGCTGCACTGGCTGGGGATCACGCGCATCGACCGGTTCATCTCCATGTCCAACATGAAGTTCGACGCGCTGGCTGCTTCCGGCATCGACATCGGCGAGCGGGTGCCCATTCCCGACGGCCTGATCCCCGACGACGCGTCGGTGGAGATGGAGGCCAAGAAGGCGGCCGGCTACTACACCCCGGACGCGGCTCCGACGGCGGACGCTCTGAAGCAGGTTGTGGGGCGCGATCTTGCCGAGTTCTGAGGCCGAGGCCGCTCGCGGGCTCCTGAACGCGGCCGCCGTGCGCGAGCGCGCGCACGAGATGCTGGCCGTCGCCGAGGCGGGCGGGCTCGACGGCTGGATCGTCGACCTGTCGCGCCTGCCCGCCGCCGCCGCCTATGTGGCCGGGGTGATCCGGGACCGGTATCCGACGCTCGCCGTGCCCTTTCACGCTCGCTGGCGCCACTTCGCCGTCGATGGGGCGGACCTCTGGGAAGGAATCGCCAAGGCGACGTCCTGGCGGGACCCGGCGCCCCGCGCGCGCGCGGAGTTCGACCTCGCCATCGTCTCCGTCCTGCTGGACGCGGGCGCCGGCCCCGACTGGTCCTACGCCGACGCCGAGACGGGGCGGGTCCTCCACCGCTCGGAAGGGCTGGCGATCGCCTCGCTGCGCATGTTCCAGGCCGGGCGCTTTTCCGCGAATGCGGCCGACCCGTTCCGGGTAGACGCCGAAGCGCTTTCCGCCCTGTCCGCCGGACAGCTGGCCGAAGGCTTCCAGGTCTCGGAGGCCAATCCGCTGCTGGGCCTCGAAGGCCGCGCGGCCCTGCTGCGCCGGCTGGGCCGGCAGTGCCTCGCCCGACCCGACCTGTTCGCGCGCGGGGATGCGCCGCGTCCGGGCGGCCTGTCCGACGTGCTGCTGGAGCGGGCCGGTCCCGAGCGCCGCCTGCCGGCGCCGGCGATCCTGGCCCTGCTGCTGGAGGCCTTGGGGCCGGTGTGGGAGGACCGCCTGTCGCTGGGCGGGATCGACCTCGGCGACTGCTGGCGCCATCCGGCCCTGCGGCGGGCGGACGCCACCGACGGCCTGCTGCCCATTCACAAGCTGTCGCAATGGCTGAGCTATTCGCTGGTCGAGCCGCTCCAGCGCGCCGGGCTGGCGGTCGTCGACCTGGACGGCCTCACCGGCCTGGCCGAATACCGCAACGGCGGCCTGTTCATGGACCTGGGCGTGTTGAGGCTGCGGGACCCCGCGGACGTAGAGCGCGCCTGGCCGGTGTCCGATCCCTTGGTGGTGGCCTGGCGCGCGCTGACCGTCGCTCTGCTGGACCGGATCGCGCCGCTGGTGCGGGACGAGCTGAGCGTGACGGCCGAGGCCATGCCGCTGGCCAGCGTGCTGGAAGGCGGCACCTGGGCGGCCGGGCGGCGGGTCGCGGCGGAGCGGCGCGAGGGCGGCGGTCCGCCCCTGACAATCCTCAGCGATGGCACGGTGTTCTGATGATCGAGAAGGGCCAGACCTTGATGGACGGCGTGACGGTGGTCTCCCACCCCCTGGTGCAGCACAAGCTGACCCTGATGCGGGACAAGGACACCTCGACAGCCCAGTTCCGACGGCTGCTGCGAGAGATTTCGACCCTGCTCTGCTACGAGGTCACGCGGGACCTGCCGGTGGAGCCGGTGAGCATAGAGACGCCTGTCGGCCCGGCCACCGGCCTCCAGCTTCAGGGCAAGAAGCTGGTGCTCGCGCCGATCCTTAGGGCGGGCGTCGGGCTGCTGGAGGGCATGCTCGACCTGGTGCCCTCGGCCCGCGTGGCGCACATCGGCCTTTATCGGGACCCCGAGACGCTCACCGCCTTCGAATACTATTTCAAGGCCCCGGAAGACGTGGCCGAGCGTCTGGTGATCGTCATCGATCCCATGCTGGCCACGGCTAACACCGCCGTGGCGGCGCTCGACCGGCTGAAGGAGCGCGGCGTGACCGGCCTGCGCCTCGCCTGCCTGGTCGCCTCGCCCGAGGGGCTGGAGCGCTTGCGGGCGTACCACCCCGACGTGCCGGTGTGGACGGCGGCCGTCGACGAACGGCTGAACGAGCACGGCTACATCGTCCCGGGCCTGGGCGACGCCGGCGACCGGCTGTTCGGCACGCGCTGACGCGCGCAACTCGCCGGCATCAGCCGGAGAGGGGGCTGACGCCGCCTCAGCGACGCCAGCCCTTCGCGATCAGCGACGCGCGGGGCGCGCCGGCAGGGGCCGGGCGACCTTGTCCAGCACGAAGCGGGCGGCGCGCCTGCCGACCTGTTCGCCCGCCTCGTTGGCGAAGCGATAGTGCACGCCGCCGTAGGTGCGGGACGCCGACACCTCCGTCACCCACTGGTCCCAGCTCGGCAGCACCTGGGTGACCGCGTTGGGGATGCTGATGGACGCGACACGCACGCCGCCGCTCGGCGTCGCGCCCGTCTCGGCCTTCATCACCTCGGCGACGGCGGCGGCGAAGGTGCAGTGGCCGCAGGGATATTCCGAGAAGTTCGGGGTCGCCAGCAGGGGCGTCCAGCCGGGCTCCGCCGGGGTGGCGGCGTTGCCGTCGTCCATCGAAGGCCCAGCTTACTCGGCCCGCCTGTCGAACCGCTAGGCTTGTCAGAGCGTGTCTGCAGAGGAACTCATGAGCGGGATGAGGAGCGATCGGTGACTGCAGGGTTCAGGCGACCTGCTCTTCGCTGGGCCCTTCGGCATCTCAGGAGGAGCGAATGTCCGCCCAGGACCCATGGGCGCCGCTCCCGGCGTCCACTGATCAGCCAGACAGCGCGCGTGCCCCCCGTCTTTTCGCACGTTTGATGACCCGACTGGCTTGTCTGCGCGGCCAGTCCGCCGCCATGCTCAGCCCTGGCGTGGGCCCGGGGGCATGAGCCGTGTTTAGATCCTTACTCTTGCCTTCGGTTTCGAGAGGCTCGGGAACCGCCGGCCCTACGATGCTGGCCGAGGCGAAGCGGCGGATAGCGGTGAGCCTGGCTCCTGCGACTCGGAGTCACCAGGGCTTTCTGGGGCTCCTGCCCAGATTGAGAGATGCGCGGTGCCGTTGAACGCCCTGACGGTCCGCGGCGCGATCCTTCTCGTCCTCGCCGCCCTGGCCCTCGTGCTCGCCGCCGGATTGCTGGCGGCGCCCGCCAATCGCAGCGCCAATCGCTGGCTGGCCCTCTTTCTGGCGGTCTTGGTGGGGGTGGGACTGGACTACGCCATCGACGTGTCTCGACTGGACAGCGAGATGCGGTGGCTCCGTTTCGCGCCGATCTCAGTCACAATGGCGCTGGGTCCGCTCGTCTGGGCCTACGTCCATCGTCTGACGCTGGGACGGTCTCCGTCTTGGACGCCGTTGCATCTCCTGCCGGCGGCGCTGGAGCTCGCCTACCGCGCCGCTGTCTATGCTCTGCCGGATCATGTCCGGGCACTGCTCGTCGACGGTCGGATTCGAGCCGTCGTCGCAGAGCTGTTCGTCTTCGCCCTGCCCTTGTCGCTGGCGATCTACGCGGTGGCGAGCATCAGGCTCATCGACCGTTTTTCGAAGCGGCTGAGCGAACAGCGAAGCGACGTCGATCAGTACGCGGTGACCTGGCTTCGCGCTGTGATGATCGTCCTGCTCGGCACCATCGCCCTGTTCGCAGCCCTGCGCGCGGTCGCCATGACCGGACGGGTGGTGGACGTGTTCGACGTCTATCCCTTCTATGGTTGGCTGCTGTTGGTCGGCCTCTACCTGGGCATCGAGGCTCGACGGTATCTGGATCGCCCGTTTCCGGCCTTGCCGGGCGACCCCGAACCAGCTGCGGCTCTGCCCGACGACGGCCGACCTGCCCCTGCTACGCCCGGGAAGGACTGGGCCGGTCTGGCGACCGAATGGCGACGGATCACTTGGGATGCGGGATGGTACCGCGAGCCGGGGCTCACCCTCGCCAGCCTCTCTCGCCGCCTAGGGGTCAATACCGCCTATCTTTCTCGCGGCATCAACGAGGGGCTGGGTCAGAACTTCTCGGAGATGGTCAACGGCATGCGAGCCCAGGCGGTCGCCGAGCGGCTCGACGCCGACGGCGGCGCTGTGGACCTTCTCGACCTTGCCTTCGAAATGGGCTTCGGCTCGAAGTCCAGCTTCAACCGCGCCTTTCTCGCCCTCTACGGAATGAGCCCCTCGGCCTATCGCGACCGGGCGCGTGCCAGATCATAAATTACCGTCGGGATTGTGCGATCTGGGCCGCGCGACCGCCCTGTCTCAGCTCTCTTCGCCGCTCCTGATCCCTCTGACGGTGCTGTCAGTCCAACGCGAACTTTTCTCCACTGAGCGCAGGAAGGGCAGGGGGGCTGATGGTCAGAGGGCGAGCATCCGCCACTCGGCCAGGGCGGCCGAGCGTCGGGCCTTGTAGTGCTCTCT
>Ga0196964_10000669_pt1 | contig 19351 bp, 17 predicted proteins | sample S1_10metaG_FD_148615 | JGI IMG/M metagenome (GOLD analysis project Ga0196964, IMG submission 148615) | Soil microbial communities from Anza Borrego desert, Southern California, United States - S1_10 | ecosystem: Environmental > Terrestrial > Soil > Desert | place: USA: California | collected... | reverse complement strand
GCCTGCCCCGGTCGTTGCAGCGCCAAATCCGCCAGCGGCCCGCACACAACCTCGACGAGCAGCTATCAATTCGGTAGCGAAATCGGTTCCGGAGCCGACACCGACGACAGCCATGGAAGCGGCGCCTGCGGCGGTGCCGCCCTCCCTACCCGAGGCAACGCAGGCTGCACCGGCCGAGGCGGCAGCGGAGACCGCCACAGCTTCCGTCACGCCCAGCGCTCCCGCAGCCACCACCACGACCGCCACCGCCGCACTGGACCGTTGGCCAGGCGACACCCGCCTGAACTACCGGCTGGGCGGGCGCTTTCGCAGCGGCGACCTGTACGGCGATGCCCGCGTGCAGTGGCAGCGCGAGGGCGCGCGCTATCAGGTGCGCGTCGACGTGGACGTCACGCTGCTGGCCACGCTGGTGATGACCAGCCAGGGCGAGGTGACGGCCGATGGCCTGGCGCCGAGCGTGTACGAGGAACAGCGGCGCGGCCGGCCCCGGGGGCTGCGCATGACCGGCTCCGAGGTCCTGCTGGCCAACGGCACCGCCGTCCCGCGCCCGCCTGGCGTGCAGGACACGGCCAGCCAGTTCGTGGAGTTGAGCCAGCGCTTCGCCACCGGCCGCGAGCTGCTGGAGGTCGGGCGCAGCGTGAGCTTCTGGTTGGCGCGGCCCGGCGCCGTTGACCTGTGGACCTACGACGTGGTGGCGCGCGAGGTGCTGGCCACGCCCCGGCTGGGCCAGGTCGAGGCCTTCCACTTGAAGCCCCGTCCCATCGCCAACCCGCGGGGCAACATCACCGCCGAAATGTGGTTCGCGCCCAGCCTGCAGTACCTGCCGGTGAAGATCCGCGTGAACATGGGCGATGAAGCCCACCTCGACCTGCTGGTCGAAAGCATCGAGCAGCGCTGACTAGCGCGGCCGCTGGTCCAGCACCCGCTTGGCCTTGCCCAGGCTGCGCTCCACGCCGCCGGAAGGGCGCAGCTCGATCCTGGCAGTGGTGCCCACATAGGTCTTGATCTCATGCGCCAGCCGCTCCGAGGCGGCGTGGGCCTGCGGCGCGTCGGGTGCGAGGCCTTGACGGACTTCGACCGCGACGGTGAGGCAGTCCAGCGGCCCTTCGCGCGTGAGGATGCACAGGTAGTGCGGCGCCAGCTCCTCGCGCTTGAGGATCAGCTCCTCGATCTGGGTGGGGAACACGTTCACGCCCCGCACGATCATCATGTCGTCGCTGCGGCCGGTGATCTTCTCCATGCGGCGCATGGTGCGGGCCGTGCCGGGCAAAAGCCGCGTGAGGTCGCGCGTGCGGTAGCGGATGATGGGCAGCGCCTCCTTGGTCAGGCTGGTGAACACCAGTTCGCCGAGCTCGCCGTCCGGCACCGGCGCGCCCGTGTCCGGGTCGATGATCTCGGGATAGAAGTGGTCCTCCCAGATGGTGGGCCCGTCCTTGGTCTCGACGCACTCGTTGGCCACGCCCGGGCCCATCACCTCCGACAGCCCGTAGATGTCCACCGCGTCCAGGCCCATGCGCTGCTCGATCGCGGCACGCATGTCATTGGTCCAGGGCTCGGCGCCGAAGATGCCCAGGCGCAGGCTGCTCTGGCGCGGGTCCAGCCCCTGGCGCTCGAACTCGTCGGCGATCGCGAGCATGTAGCTGGGCGTGACCATGATGATGTCGGGCCGGAAGTCGGTGATCAGCTGCACCTGGCGCTCGGTCTGGCCGCCCCCGAAGGGCACCACCGTGAGTCCCAGCTTCTCGGCGCCGTAGTGCGCGCCCAGGCCGCCGGTAAACAGGCCGTAGCCGTAGCTCACGTGCACCAGGTCGCCGGGCCGCGCGCCGCTGGCGCGGATGCTGCGCGCCATCACGTGCGACCAGGTCTCGATGTCGTTCTTGGTATAGCCGACCACCGTGGGCTTGCCGGTGGTGCCGCTGGAGGCGTGAATGCGCGCGCACTGCTCGCGCGGGACCGCAAACATGCCGTACGGGTAGCTCTCGCGCAGGTCGTGCTTGGTGGTGAACGGGAACTTCGCCAGGTCTTCCAGCGAGCGGCAGTCCGCGGGGTGGACGCCCGCCTGGTCGAACTTGGCCCGGTACACCGGCGAGTTGGCATAGGCATGGGCCAGCGTGGCGCGCAGGCGCTTGAGCTGCAAGGCGCGCAATTCGTCAACGCCGGCCTTTTCGATGGGTTCGAGGGGGAAGCTCTTCATGGGGTCTCGGGGATGACGGTGCCCTGGATGGAGGTGCTCTTGCCGCGGAACAGCGCGACCACCTCGCCGCGCTGGTTGGTGACCTTCATGTCGTAGATGCCGTGCCGCCCGGCCAGCACCTGCTCCACCCCTTCGCAGGTGAGCACGTCGCCCAGCTGGCCCGGGCGCAGGAACTCGATGCTGCAGCCGGCGGCCACCGTGACCTTGTTGTGGCTGTTGCAGGCGAAGGCGAAGGTGGAATCGGCCAGCGTGAAGATGAAGCCGCCGTGGCAGATGCGGTGGCCGTTCAGGTGCTGCTCGCGCACCGTCATGCGCAGCACAGCGCGGCCCGGCTCGCAAGCCAGCAGCTCCATGCCCATGGTGTCCTTGCTGGCCACGTCGGCCGCGAACATGCTCTTGCCGACCTCTTCGGCGAGGCGAGTCGGATCCATCTCAGCCACCGCCGAGCCGCCTCAAGGTGGCTGAAGCCCCCTCGGGGGGCAGGGAGTACACGAAGTGACGACCGTGGGGGCTCATTCATTCCCCCTTGAACTGCGGGGGGCGCTTCTGTCGGAACGCCATCACGCCTTCTATGTAGTCGTGCGTCCTGCCCAGCGCCGACTGCGTGTCGCGCTCGAGGTCGAGCTGGGCGTCCAGGTCGTTGGAGGCGGCGGCGCGCAGCAGGTGCCGGGTCTGCACCAGGGCCTTCGTGGGCAGCGCCGCGAGCCGCTGCGCCAGCGCGACGGCCGCCTCCACACAGTCCTGCCCTTCGGGCGCTACGTCCCAGATCATTCCCCATTCCTTGGCGTCGCTCGCGCTGACCTTGTCCCCCAGCATGGCGCAGCCCATCGCCCGCGCCAGGCCCAGCTTCTTGATCAGGAACCAGCTGCCGCCCGCGTCGGGGATCAGGCCGATCTTGCTGAACGCCTGGATGAAACTGGCGCTGGACGCCGCGACCGCCAAGTCGCAGGTCATGGCCAGCGAAGCGCCCGCACCAGCGGCGACGCCGTTCACCGCGGCTACCGTGGGCACGCGCAACGCCATCAGCTTGCGCACCGTGGGGTTGAAAGCCTGCTCGATCACGGGACCGGGGTCGGCGCGCTGGACCAGGTCGGGGCCGGGCTCGAAGTCGAATTCGGCCAGGTCGGCGCCGGCGCAAAAACCGCGGCCCGCGCCGGTGAGCACCATCGCGCGAATGCCCTTGTCGGCCTCGATCCGGTCCAGGGCGGCCCACAGCTCGCGGTGCATCTGCCGGGTGAAGCTGTTCAGGGCGGCAGCCCGGTTCAGGGTGATCAGCGCCACGGCGCCGCGAGTCTCGTAAAGGACGGTCGCATCGGTCATCGCAAGTCTCCTGCGGGCACTCTAGCATTAACCAACCGCGCGGTCGGACAATGGTTTCCCTTGGGTATAGTGCCCCCTCCAAGGAGAAAAAGCATGGCCTACGAACTCATCGAGGTGCGCACCGAAGGCGGCAAGGTCGGCATCGTCACGCTCAACCGCCCCAAGCAGCTCAACGCCCTGAACAACCAGCTCATGGATGAGCTGGGCGCGGCCCTGAAGGCCTTCGACTCCGATCCCGCCATCGGTTGCATGATCGTGACCGGCAGCGAGAAGGCCTTCGCAGCCGGCGCGGACATCGGCGCCATGGCGACCTACACCTTCGCCGACGTCTACAAGGGCGACTACATCACCCGCAACTGGGAAACCATCCGCCAGGTCCGCAAGCCCGTGATCGCGGCGGTGAGCGGTTTCGCGCTGGGCGGCGGCTGCGAACTGGCCATGATGTGCGACTTCATCATCGCCGCCGACAACGCCAAGTTCGGCCAGCCGGAGATCAAGCTGGGCATCATCCCGGGCGCCGGCGGCACCCAGCGGCTGCCGCGCGCCGTGGGCAAGTCCAAGGCCATGGACATGGCCCTGACGGCCCGCATGATGGATGCCACCGAGGCCGAGCGCTCCGGGCTGGTGAGTCGCGTCGTGCCCTTGGACAAGCTCATGGACGAGGCGCTGGGCGCCGCCCTGGTCATCTGCGAGTTCTCGCAGATTGCCGTGATGGCAGCCAAGGAATCGGTGAACCGCGCTTTCGAAAGCGGCCTGTCGGACGGCGTGATGTTCGAGCGCCGCATGTTCCACGCCCTGTTCGCCACCGCCGACCAGAAGGAAGGCATGGAGGCCTTCGTCGGCAAGCGCAAGGCCGAGTTCAGGCACCAATGAAAAAGCCCGCCGTTGGCTATAATGGCGGGCTTCGATGGCGCTTTAGCTCAGTCGGTTAGAGCGATGGAATCATAATCCACAGGTCCGCGGTTCGAATCCGTGAAGCGCCACCAGATTGACCAGCAAAGGCACTGTCCGCGGGCAGTGCCTTTGTTTTTGATGACCTCAGCCTCTGGATGAACACCATGAACCGCTGGATCCTCACCGCCGCGCTGATGGGCGCCGCCGCTGCCTCGATGGCGCAGACCGTGGTGCGCGAGGCGCCCGCCGACGTCAGGCCCGCAAGGATGACCGTGACGCAGCCGCCCGAGGTCACGCTCAACGGCAAGCCCGACCGGCTCTCCCCCGGCGCCCGCATCCGCAACACCAACAACCTGCTGCTGCTGTCGGGCAGCGTGGTCGGCCAAACGCTGCCGGTGGTCTACCGTCGCGACGCCGCCGGCCTGGTGCACGAGGCCTGGGTGCTGACCGAGGCGGAATACGCCAAGGTGGCCGGCGCCGCCGACGGCAGTCCCGAGGGCTACAAGCGGTTCGCGGAACTGCTCAGCCTGGTGTTCGGCGCGAGGAAGTGACCATGTCCAGGAAAGTCTTCATCAAGACCTTCGGCTGCCAGATGAACGAGTACGACTCGGACAAGATGGCCGACGTGATGGGAGCCGCCCAGGGCTACGAACCCACGCAGGACGTCGAGGAAGCGGACCTGATCCTGTTCAACACCTGCTCGGTGCGGGAGAAGGCGCAGGAGAAGGTGTTCTCCGACCTCGGCCGTGTCAAGCACCTGAAGCAAAAGGGCGTACTGATCGGCGTCGGCGGCTGTGTCGCCAGCCAGGAGGGCGAGGCCATCATCGAGCGTGCGCCTTATGTCGACGTGGTGTTCGGGCCGCAGACGCTGCACAGGCTGCCGGAGCTGCTGGCGCAGCGCCAGCGCCAGGGCAGGCCGCAGGTGGACATCCGCTTCCCCGAGATCGAGAAGTTCGACCACCTGCCCCCGGCGCGCGTGGAGGGTGTCACCGCGTTCGTCAGCATCATGGAAGGCTGCAGCAAGTATTGCAGCTACTGCGTGGTGCCCTATACGCGCGGCGAGGAAGTCTCGCGGCCGCTGGACGACATCCTGGTCGAGACCGCCGGGCTGGCCGACCAGGGCGTGCGCGAGGTCACCCTGCTGGGACAGAACGTCAACGCCTGGCGCGGGGCCCTGGGCGGGACCAGCGAGGCGGCCGACTTCGCGCTGCTGGTCGAGTACGTAGCCGACATTCCGGGTATCGAGCGCATCCGCTACACCACCAGCCACCCGAACGAGTTCACGCAACGCCTGGTCGAGGCCTACGGCCGGGTACCCAAGTTGGCCAACCACCTGCACCTGCCGGTGCAGCACGGCAGCGACAGGATTCTGATGGCCATGAAGCGCGGCTACACGGCCATGGAATACAAGAGCACGATCCGCAAGCTGCGCGCGGTGCGGCCCGACATTTCGCTGTCCAGCGACTTCATCGTCGGCTTCCCCGGCGAAACCGAGGACGACTTCAGCCGCATGATGAAGCTGATCGAGGACGTCGGCTTCGACAACAGCTTCAGCTTCATCTTCAGCCCCCGCCCCGGCACACCGGCGGCGGCGCTGCACGACGACACGCCGCACGAGGTGAAGCTGCGGCGGCTGCAGCAGGTGCAGGCGGCCATCGAGGACAACGTGCGCCGCATCAGCGCCAGCCGGGTCGGCACGGTGCAGAAGGTGCTGGTGGAAGGCCCCTCACGCAAGGACCCCAGCGAGCTGATGGGCCGCACGCCGTGCAACCGCGTGGTCAATTTCAAAGCGCCGGCGCGGCTCGTGGGCCAGATGGTGGACGTGCGCATCAGCGAGGCTTATCCGCACTCCCTGCGCGGCGAGGTGCAGGTCCGCGACGAAGCCGTCCTCGGCTGAAGGCGGCTGCCGCCCGCATGCCCAGCGTCCGGCCCGGCCTGCTGTCCTTCCGCCAGCTGCTGCTGGTGGCCTTCATGCTGATCGGCGCGCTGCTGGGCGGCACCGCGCTGCGGGCCTTGGTGATCCTCGACCGCTTGATGGCGCAAAGCAGCGCCGAAGCCGCCCGCGCGCTGGCGCTCACGGCGGACGCTCAGGTGCTCACCGCCCGCACCGTGGACATGGAGCGGGCCGCCCGCCAGTCGCTCATCCTGAGCGACGGGGTCCTGCGGCGCCGCTTCGAGGAGGAGTCGGCCAACGCGCGCGCCGCGTTGCGCCGCATGGCCGACCAGGGCCTGCCGCAGGAGCAGGCCGGGCGCTGGCAGTCGCAACTGGACGCGATCGCAGGCCTGCTCGGCGGGCCCAGCGAGACTGCGCTGGAGCGCGAGCGCGCCGTGGCCGCCGCGTTCCGCGAGTTCGATGCGCTCAACACCGGCATCACTCGCCAGGTGCAGGAAATCATCGAGCAGCGCGATGCCGCACTGCGCGAGGGCCTCGACGCCAGCCGCGCCCGGCTGACCCAGCAGGTGGCCCTCGCGATCGCGCTGGCCGCCGTGCTGACCGCCGCCCTGGGCATCTGGCTGGCGCGCCCCTTCAAGCGGCTTGAGGCGGCGATCGCCGGGCTGGGGCAGAACCGGCTGGAGGAGACCATCGACATCGGCGGGCCGGCCGACGTCCGGCGCCTGAGCGAGCAGCTCGAGTGGCTGCGGCTGCGCCTGACAGAGCTCGACGCGGACAAGGCGCGGTTCCTGCGGCACGTCTCTCATGAACTCAAGACGCCGCTGGCGGCCCTGCGCGAAGGCGTGGCATTGCTGGAAGACGGCGTGACCGGCGAGCTCAACAGCAACCAGCGCGAGGTCGCGCGCATCCTGCACCACAACACCATGATGCTGCAGGGCCAGATCGAGGCCCTGCTTCGCTTCAACGCCGCGGCGTTCGAGGCGCGCCAACTGCGGCGCCAGCGCACGGACCTGCTCGCCTTGCTGCACGAGCAGGTGGAAACGCAACGCCTGCAATGGCAGGCCCGCGGCCTGGCCGTCGAGGTGCGCGGGGAGCCCCTGGCGTTGCCCGTGGACCCCGACAAGCTGGGCACGGCCGTGGCCAACCTCCTGTCCAACGCGATCCGGTTTTCGCCGGCGCAGGGCAACATCGTCCTGACGCTGCTGTCCCTGCCCGGAAGGGTCTGCATCGACATCGCCGACCAGGGGCCCGGCGTCTCGGAGCGGGACCGCGAACGGATCTTCGAGCCTTTCTACCGCGGCGAACACCAGCCTGAAGGCGCCGTGCGCGGCACCGGCATCGGCTTGTCCATCGTGCAGGAGTACATTGCAGCCCACGGCGGCCGCGTCACCCTGCTCAGCGATGGCAGCGGCGCCCATTTCCGGATTGAACTGCCCCATGCTTCCTGACCCTTCCTCCTGCCTGCGCCGAGCGGCAGCCCTGCTCGGCCTCGCCGTGCTCACCGCGTGCGCGGCGCCGGCGCCGCCGCCAGTGGTGATCGCCGTGCCGGTGCAGGCGCCGGCGCCTGCACCCGTCGAAGTGGCCACGGCTGCAGCGCCGCCAGCCGCGGACCCAGGCCTTGCCTCCCTGGGCGGCGTGCTGGCCTACGCCGACCGGGTACGCGGGCTGGCTGGCCCTGAACTGGCGCAGGAGATCGCGCGTCTGGCCGATGGCGGCGCTGCCCCCGATCGGCAGATGCAGCTGGCGCTCGCCCTGCTGCAGACCCGGGTTCCGGCCGACGGGCAGCGCGCGCAGGCGCTGCTCCAGCGGGTCGTGGCGCAGGAAACGCCCGACGCCCGGGCGCTGCACCCGCTGGCGCGGCTGCTCTCGGCGCAGTGGACCGAGCAGCGCCGCATCGAGGAGCAGCTGGAGCGGCAGGCCCAGCAGCTGCGCGACGGGCAACGCCGCATCGACCAGCTCAACGACCGGCTGCAGGCCCTCAGGGCCATGGAGCGCAGCCTTCCCTCGCGTCCCACGCCCTGAACGCTGGCCATGGCAGACGCCTCCGCCCGCATCCTGGTCGTGGACGACGATGCCGACATGCTGCGGCTGCTGTCCATGCGGCTGCACGGCGCCGGCTACCAGGTCAGCGCCGTGGGCTCGGCCGAGGCGGCGCTTGCACGGCTGGAAATCGAACGGCCCCAGCTGGTGCTCAGCGATGTCCGGCTGCCCGGACGCGACGGGCTGGCGCTGTTCGACGAGATCCGCGCCCGCCATCCTTCGTTGCCCGTGATCCTGCTGACCGCGCACGGCACCATCCCCGATGCGGTGGAAGCCACCGCACGCGGCGTGTTCACGTACCTGACCAAGCCGTACGACGCGCGCGAACTGCTGGACAAGATCGCCCAGGCGCTGGCCTTGGGCGCGCCGGCCTCGGCCGCCGAGCCCACCGACGAAGCTTGGCGCTCCGAGATCATCAGCCGCTCCAGCCGCATGGCCGAGCTGCTCGCGGAAGCGCGGATGGTGGCGGCGTCGGATGCGTCCGTGCTGCTGCGCGGCGACAGCGGCAGCGGCAAGGAAGTGCTCGCGCGGGCCATCCACCGCGCCAGCCCCCGCGCCAAGCGGCCCTTCGTCGCCGTCAACTGCGGCGCCATCCCGGAAGCGCTGCTGGAGTCCGAGCTCTTCGGGCACATGAAGGGGGCGTTCACGGACGCGGTCGCCAACCACAAGGGGCTGTTCCAGGCAGCCGACGGCGGAACGCTGCTGCTCGACGAAATCGGCGACATGCCGCCGGCGCTGCAGGTCAAGCTCCTGCGCGTCCTGCAGGAGCGGGCGGTGCGGCCGCTGGGCTCGAGCCAATCCATTCCGGTGGACGTGCGCATCATCTCGGCCACGCACCGCGACCTGGAGGCCGCGATGGCAGCGGGGCAGTTCCGCGAAGACCTGTACTACCGGCTCAACGTGGTCACGCTCAGCCTGCCGCCCCTGGCCGAGCGCCGCGAGGACATCCCGCTCCTGGCCAACCACTTCCTGCAGAAGCTGGCGGCCAAATACGGCCGCAGGCTCTCCGGGTTCGCGCCGGAGGCGCTGAAAGCCCTCACCACCGCCGCGTGGCCCGGCAACGTGCGCCAGCTCTACAACGTCGTGGAGCAGGTCTGCGCGCTGTCCACGACGCCGCTGGTGCCGCTGACGCTGGTGCAGCGGGCGCTGCGCGTGCCGACGGTCGAGGTCCTGACCTACGCCGAAGCCAAGCAGCGGTTCGAGCGCGAGTACCTCGTCGGCCTGCTCAAGCTCACCGACGGCAACGTGGCCGACGCCGCCCGGCTCGCGGGCCGTAACCGCACCGAGTTCTACCGCCTGCTGCAGAAGAACGAGCTGACGCCGGGCCACTTCAAGGGAGAAGCTGTCACTCTCCCGCGACAGGCCCCCAGCCTTGATTCATAAGGCCGCGCACCGGTAGAGCAGTCCGCTTGTCGCCGCCAGGCGACGGAATCTGGGCTTTTCGGCCGCCAAACCCGGCGAGAGCCCAGCTCTACCGCAAGTTCGCGCCGTAAGTTGTTGATTCTGTTAAGGAAATGAAGCTGGCCTAGGGTTTGCACTAGCAGGCCCATGCCGACCACGCTTCGCCCGCTGCTGGCCCTGTGCCTGCCCCTGCTGCTGGGGCTGGCCTGCGCGCTGCCGGCGCGCGCAGCGGCCCAGGCCTTCGACTTCGAAACGCTGGCGCAGCTGGCGCGCGAGCGCGCCCTGGCTCCTGCAGAGGCAGCGCCCTCGGATCTGCCGCCGGCGCTGGCTGCGCTGGACTACGACGGCCTGCGCGACATCCGTTTTCGTCCCGACCATGCGCTGTGGCGTGACAGGGGACTGCCGTTCGAGGCCATGTTCTTCCACCGCGGGCGCTACCACCCGCAGCCGGTGCGCATCCATGAACTGGGAACCCAGGGACAGGTGCGGCCGGTCCGCTATGAGAACACGAGCTTCGACTACGGCCGCAACCCGGTGGACGGGCGGGGCTGGGGCGACCTGGGGTTTGCCGGTTTCCGCGTGCACTACCCGCTCAACAGCCCGGACTACAAGGACGAGCTGGTGGTGTTCCTCGGGGCCAGCTACTTCCGTGCCTTGGGTGCAGGGCAACAGTACGGGTTGTCGGCCCGGGGCCTGGCGATCGACACCGCCGGCGCCGAGCAGCCCGAAGAGTTCCCGCGGTTCAGCGAGTTCTGGCTGCAGCAGCCCGAACCGGGCGCCCGGGAGCTGACGGTCTATGCGCTCCTGGAGTCGGCACGGGCCACGGGGGCGTACCGCTTCGTGGTGCGGCCAGGGACGCAGACGCGCATGGAAGTGCGCTCCCGCGTGTTCCTGCGCGCCAGCGCCGGGCAACCGGTGAAGACGCTGGGCATCGCCCCGCTCACGAGCATGTACCTGGCCGGCGAGAACCAGCCGCGCAGCGGTGACTTCCGCCCCGAGGTGCATGACTCCGATGGCCTGATGATCGCGAGCGCCAGCGGCGAGTGGCTCTGGCGGCCCCTGCAGAACCCGGCGCAGCCCCTGGTCAACAGCTTCTCGCTCGAGGGCCTGCGCGGCTTCGGGCTGATGCAGCGGGACCGGGCGTTTGCGAGCTACGAGGACAGCGAGGCGCGGTACGAGCGGCGCCCCAGCGCCTGGGTGCGGCCGATCGGCGACTGGGGGCCCGGCCGCGTGGAGCTCGTGCAATTGCCAACGCCCGACGAGACGCACGACAACATCGTCGCGTACTGGGTCCCGGGCCGCCTCCCGCCGGCCGGTGAGCCGCTGGAGTTCGCGTACGAACTGAGCTGGCAGGGCGACGAGCAGCAGCGCCCGCCCGGTGCGTGGGCTACGCAGTCGCGCCGCGGGCTGGGCTATTTCCGCCAGGAACACGCCGCCCTGCTCGCCGGGCAGGTGCAGTACGTCGTCGATTTCACCGGCCCCTCGCTGCAGGCCCTGCCACCGCAGGCCCCGGTGCGGGCGGTCGCCACCGCCGATGCCAACGGCCGCATCGAGCAGCAACTCGCCTACTTCAACCCGGCCACCGCCAGCTGGCGCATGACCCTGCGCGTGAGCCGGGTCGACCCGGCGCGGCCCGTGGAGCTGCGCGCCTTTCTCCAACACGGCAACGACATCCTGACCGAAACATGGACCAACATCATCCTTCCCGACGCCCGCTGAGGGCTGCTACCGAATGCGATGCAGGGGGCGGCGCGCCGGTCCTGCGGCGCCGCAGCCTGCTGCGCCAGGAGCGCCATCCGAACTCGGTCACCGCGCCCCCGATCCACCGCGGCTCCATGGCGCCGCGGCCGTGGCGGGGCTTCTGGAACAGCCTGGGCACCGCCGGCCTGTCCATCGCCAACCAGCTTCTGTCGCCCCGCGCCGGGGCGCCCCGCGTGCGCCAGCCGGCGCAGCCTTGGGAACGCGCCGCCTCGCGGCGCCGCGCCGTGTTCGCCCTGATCACCGTCCTCAGCACGACGGTCGCCTCGATCCTGTTCGCGAACGCGCAACCGGATTACGACAACGCCTGGCTGCAATACGGGCAGATCGCGCTGTTCTCGGTCCTGTCCACCTGGGTGCTGACCGGGTTCGTCACCGCCCTCATGGGCTTCTGGGTCACGCTGCACGGCGACGCGCAGAGCTTGTCAGCGCGCGAGGTCGAAGGACAGACCATGAACCCTGACGCGCGCACCGCGGTGATCATGCCGATCTGCAACGAACACGTGGCTACCGTGTTCGCCGGCCTGCGCGCGACCTGCGAGTCGCTGGCGGCCACGGGGCACGCGCCGCAGTTCGACGTTTTCGTGCTGTCGGACAGCAGCGACCCGGCGATCGTCGCGGCCGAGCGCGCCGCCTGGGAAGAGCTGCGGGAAGTGCTGGCGACCAGCCCCAGGCAGCCGCCGATCGAGGTCTACTACCGCCTGCGCCAGCGGCGCACGCACCGCAAGGCCGGCAACGTGGCCGATTTCTGCCGGCGCTGGGGCAAGGACTACCGCTACATGGTGGTGCTCGATGCCGACAGCGTCATGAGCGGCGATTGCCTGGTGTCCATGGTGAAGCTGATGGAGGCGCATCCCCGGGCCGGCATCATCCAGACCGCCACCCAGGCGGTGGGCCACGCCACGTTGCACGCGCGGGCCCAGCAATTCGCCTCCCGCGTGACGGGCCGCCTGTTCACGCTGGGCATGCAGTTCTGGCAGCTGGGCGAATCCCACTACTGGGGACACAACGCCATCATCCGCGTCGAACCCTTCATGGCGCATTGCGCCCTGGCGCCCATTCCCGGCAAGGGAGGCATGAGCGGCGGCATCCTTTCGCACGATTTCGTCGAGGCGGCGCTGATGCGCCGCGCGGGCTTCGAGGTCTGGCTGGTCTCGGACCTCACCGGCAGCTACGAGCAGCAGCCTCCCGACCTGCTGTCGGAGCTGCAGCGCGACCGGCGCTGGTGCCAGGGCAACCTCCAGAACGCCCGCCTGATCGCCGAGCCCGGGCTGCACCGCGTGCACCGCGCCATGTTCGCGATCGGCGCCATGTCGTACCTGTCTGCTCCGCTGTGGCTGGCCTTCCTGGCTTTCGGCACCACGCTGTGGGTGGCCGGCGCCCGCGTCTCGCCGGACTGGGAGTCGGTGCCGGTGGAGATGCTGGGCCTGTGGGCATGGACGCTTTGCATGCTGTTCCTGCCGCGCATCCTGGGGCTGGTGGCCGTGTGCCTGCGCGGAGAGGAGCGCCAGTTCGGCGGGCGCTGGCGCTTGGTCGGCAGCGCATGCCTGGAGACCGCCCTGGCCTTGCTCCAGGCGCCCGTGCGCATGCTGGCCCACACCCTGTTCGTCACGGTCGCGCTCACGGGCTGGAAGCTGGAGTGGAAGTCGCCGCCGCGGGAAGCCGCCGGCCTGGGCTGGAGCGATGCCGCGCGCCAACTCGCTCCGCTTGCGGTCGTGATCGCGCCGGTGGCCGCGGGCGTCGCACTGGTGGATGCCAGCGCCCTGCTGGCGGTGCTGCCCGTGGTGGTGCCGCTGCTGCTGGCCCTGCCGCTGGCCGTGGTCACGGGCGATGCAATGCTGGGCGCGCGGCTGCGCGCCACGGGAATGCTGCTCATCCCCGAAGAGTCGTGGTCGCCTCCGGTGCTGCGTCGCGCCCGGCTCCACGCCGGCAAGGCCGCGCGAGCGCTTCGAGTTGCTTAGCGCCTTCCCCCTCTCCCCTTGAGAGAGACGGCCGGGGAGACTGAGATCGGCTCTGCCGCCTAAGCGCCTCAGAAAGGCAGCTTGGGCATCCCGCCCTTGCCGCCGCCCATGCGCTTCATCATCTTCATGAGGCCGCCACCCTTCATCTTCTTCATCATCCCCTGCATCTGCTCGAACTCGTTGAGCAGCCGGTTCACTTCCTGAACCTGCACGCCGGCGCCAGCGGCGATCCGGCGTTTGCGGGTGGCCTTGATCAACTCGGGCTTGCGACGCTCCAGCGGGGTCATGCTGCAGATGATCCCCTCCTTGCGCCGGATGTCGCGCTCGGCCTTGTCCATGTCCACCTGGCCGGCCTTGGCCTGCATCTGCGCGGGCAGCTTGTCCATCAGCTGCGACAGCCCGCCCATGCTCTTCATCTGCTGGATCTGGGCCAGGAAATCGTTGAGGTCGAAACCTTCGCCGCTCTTGACCTTGGCGGCGAGCTTCTGGGCCGCCTGCATGTCGACACCGGCGGTGACCTGCTCGACCAGCGCCACGATGTCGCCCATGCCCAGGATCCGTCCGGCATGGCGCTCGGCGTCGAAGACCTCGAGCCCGTCGATCTTTTCGGAGACGCCCGCGAACTTGATCGGCGCGCCGGTGATCTGCCGAACGGAGAGGGCCGCGCCGCCGCGCGAATCGCCGTCCATCTTCGTCAGCACGATGCCGGTGAGCGGCAAGGCTTCCTTGAACGCCTTTGCTGTGTTCACCGCGTCCTGGCCCTGCATCGCATCGACCACGAACAGCGTCTCGACCGGGTTGAGCGCGGCGTGCAGTTCCTTGATCTCGCGCATCAGCGCCTCGTCGATGGCAAGGCGGCCCGCGGTGTCCACCAGCAGCACGTCGAAGTACTGCTTGCGCGCGAAGTCCAGCGCCGCGCGCGCGATCTCCACGGGCTTCTGGTCGGCGCTGCTCGGGAACCACTCGGCGCCGGCCTGCCGCGTGACGGTCTTGAGCTGCTCGATCGCGGCCGGCCGGTACACGTCGCCCGACACCGTGAGCACCTTCTTCTTGCGCCTGTCGATGAGGTGCCGCGCCAGCTTGGCCGTGGTGGTCGTCTTGCCGGCGCCCTGCAGGCCCGCCATCAGGATGACGGCCGGGGGCTGCGCGGCGAGGTTGAGGTCAGAGACGCCCTCGCCCATGGTGGCCACCAGTTCCCGGTTGACGATGCCGACCAGCGCCTGGCCGGGGTTGAGGGACCCGACCACCTCCTGCCCCAGCGCCTTGTCCTTGACGCGGGCCACGAAGTCACGCACGACGGGCAAGGCCACGTCGGCTTCGAGCAGGGCCATGCGCACCTCGCGCAGCATGTCCTGCACGTTCGACTCGGTGATGCGAGCCTGGCCCCGCATTTCCTTGACCAGGCGCGAGAGTTTGTCGGAGAGGGCGGAAGCCATGAGGGGTGGGGCCGGAAACGCTTCGGCGCGAGGCGAAGCAAGGGCTAAACTGGGGACCATGATTCTACCCAGTGCCTCGGGACCGAGCGTGGTGTTGACGCTTGCGGCGGCCGTGGCCTATGCCGTGCCGGCCGCCGGCGCCGCCCGCCTGAGCCAGTCGGCTTCCCGGCTGGCCTTGCTGGCCGCGTGGGTGCTGCACGGGTTGGTGCTGGCGTGGTCGCTGCTGGGCGAAGCGCCCCGCTTCGGGTTTGCGCCGGCCCTGTCGGTCACGGCCTGGCTGGTGCTCACGGTGTATGCCGTGGAACGCGAAATGTTTCCGCAGCTGCAGGCCCGCTGGGCGCTGGCCGCACTGGGCGCGGCCGCGGTCGTGCTGGCCCTGGTGTTTCCCGGCACCCCGCTTCCGAGCACCACCTCGCCGCTGCTCCCGCTGCACTGGGCCCTGGGCATCGCTTCGTACGGGCTCTTTGCCGCGGCCGTGGTGCATGCCTGGCTGATGCGCCGCTCCGAGCAGCAGATGCGCCGCGCCGCGGAACCGCACACGGGGGTGCCCTTGCTGACGCTGGAGCGGCTCACGTTCCGGTTCGTGGGTGCAGGCTTCGTGCTGCTGTCGGCCACCCTGCTCGCAGGGCTGCTGTTCGGCGAGCGCTTCTACGGCCGCGGCTGGCGCTGGGACCACAAGACGGTGTTCTCGGTGCTGGCCTGGCTGGCGTTCGCGTTGCTGCTGCTGGGGCGCGCGCGCTTCGGCTGGCGCGGCCGCACCGCGGTGCGCGTCCTGTACACCGGGTCGCTGCTGCTGCTGCTGGCTTACGTGGGCTCGAGGTTCGTCCTCGAAGTGGTCTTGGGAAAACAGGCATGAAGTACGTGGTGCTGTTTGCGGTGCTCCTGGTGGTCTACCTGGTGTGGCGCGCCTCGCAGCGGCGCGCCGAATCGCGGCCCCCGGGAGAGCCGGCCGGCCGGGCGGCAGGGCCTGCGCAGGACATGGTGGAGTGCCCGGTCTGCTCGGTGCACCTGCCGCGCGCCGACGCGGTGGCTGGCCCGAGCGGCCGCCTCTACTGCAGCACGGAGCACCGGCGGCTGGCCGGCGGCTGAGCGGACCCACCATGGCAGGACCCGCGTCGATTGCACCCTGGACCGATGCCGCCGGGGAGGATTCCGCCTTCGTGCGGCTCTGGCGCGGGTTCGCGACGGCGCGCGTGGCCATTGCCGTGGTCCTGCTCGCCCTGCTGCTGGCGATGATGACCCTGGCCACCGCACCCGTGATCAGCCGCTGGCTGATCGGGTTGTGCAGCACCTACCTCGCAGCCACTCTCGCCGTGCGCGTCTTCACCCGGCCCCTCATGCCGGGCCAGGCCTTCGATCCGCAGTGGGTCTCCACCGTGGGGGTGGACCTGCTGGCCTTCGCCGCCCTGCAGTTCCTGCAGGCCGGGGGCATCAACTACTCGCCGCTCTTCGCCGTGCCGGTGCTCATGGCCTCGGTGCTGGGCTCTGCGCTGCTGGCCTTCGGCACGGCGGCGGCCGTCGCGCTGCTGCTGCTGGCCGAGGCCTGGGTGCTGGGGCTGCAGGCCTCTTCCGAGTCGGCGCCGCGCCTGCTGCAGGCGGGCCTCACAGGCACCGGCTATTTCGCGCTGGCGTTCCTGGCCAACCAACTCGCCGTGCGGCTGGCGCGCGAGGAAGCCGCCGCGCGGCGCAGCCGCAAGGCCGCCTACATCCAGACGCAGGTGAACGAGCTCGTCATCGAGACCCTGGCCGACGGCGTGCTGGTGGTCGACCGCCTGGGCGAGGTGCATGCCGCCAATCCGGCGGCGCGCGCCCTGCTCGGCGCTACCGCGGTGCAGGCGCGGCGGCTGCTGCTGTCAGCCGAGCCGGCCTGGCATCCGCTGGTCGAGATGGCGCGGCGCACCTTCGACGGCGGCGGCGTCCAGGTGGGCGAGGTCTCCATCGAGGAAGCCGGCAGCCCGCCGCGAAGGGTGATGGCCCGCACGCGCCTCACACCGGAGACCGATCCCGCGGCCGAAGGCCTGTGCGTGCTGTTCCTGCAGGACCTGCGCGAAATGGAAGCCCGGCTGCGCACCGAGAAGCTGGCTGCGATGGGGCGCATGTCCGCCGCCGTGGCCCATGAGATCCGCAACCCGCTGGCCGCCATTTCCCAGGCGAACGAGCTCCTGGAAGAAGAACTGAGCGAGCCTTCGCACCGGCAGCTGAGCAGCCTGGTGCGCCAGAACGCGCAGCGCCTGGCCCAGATCGTGGAGGAGATTCTCAACATCTCGCGCGTGCAGCGCCAGGGTCCGGCCGCGCCCGGCGCCACGCTGGAACTCGATCCGGCCGTCGCGGCCGCCTGCCAGGACTGGGGGGCGCAGAACCGCAGCGCGGGCCGGCTGCACGTCGCGCTGCGGGCGCCGGGCGCTCGCGTGGCCTTCGATGCCGACCACCTGCGCCGCGTGCTGGTCAACCTCCTGGACAACGCACTGCGCTATGCCGGGGACGCGGCCGGCTCCATCCAGGTGGCGACCGTCGGCGCCCCGGCTTGCCGCCTGGTCGTCTGGAGCGACGGCCCGGCCCTGGAGAGCGCCGTCGAGCGCCACCTCTTCGAACCCTTTTTCTCGTCCGAAAGCCGCTCCAGCGGCCTGGGCCTGTACATCTGCCGGGAGCTTTGCGAGCGGCACGGCGCGCGCATCGCCTATGCCCGCCAGGGCGCGCCTGGCGACGCGCAGCGGCAGGGCAACGCCTTCATGGTGGCCTTCCGCACGGGGCCGGGGCCGTTTGCAGGCGCGCCCGCGTTTGACACAATGGCTGCCTGATGTCCCAAGCCGCCGTTCCGGCGCAGGTGCTCGTGGTCGATGACGAGCCGGACCTGCGCACCCTGTACGAGCTCACCCTCCTGCGCGAGGGGTACCGGGTGGACGCGGCAGCCACGCTGGCCGAGGCCTGGGAGCAGCTGCAGGCGCGGCGCTTCGATGCGGTGATCACGGACATGCGCCTCCCCGACGGGCTCGGGCTCGAACTGCTGCAGCGGATGGCTTCCCAGCAGCGCGGCGAGCGATGCATCGTGATGACGGCCTACGGCTCCGCCGAAAACGCGGTCGAGGCCCTGAAGGCAGGCGCCTTCGACTACCTGACCAAGCCGGTGGACCTGAAGCAGTTCCGCACCGTGGTCGCCTCCGCCATCCAGGAGACCGCGGCCCCCGGGCGCAGCCGCGGCGCCGCGACCGGGCCTCGCAGCGACCGGCCGGCCCCGCCCGCCCAGGCCGCGCTGCAGCGCCTGGTGGGCGAATCGCGCGCCATGCAGCAGGTCAAGGAACGCATCGCCAAGGTCGCGCGCAGCATGGCCCCGGTGCTGGTGCGCGGCGAGTCGGGCACCGGCAAGGAACTGGTGGCGCGGGCCATCCATGCCTGCAGCCACCGCGCCGAAGGTCCTTTCATCGCCGTCAACTGCAGCGCCATCCCGGAGTCCCTGCTGGAGGCCGAGTTCTTCGGCGCCCGCAAGGGCTCGTACACGGGCGCCAACGCCGACCGGGAAGGGTATTTCCAGGCGGCGCGCGGCGGCACGCTGTTCCTCGACGAGATCGGCGACCTTCCGGTGGCCATGCAGTCCAAGCTGCTGCGGGCGATCCAGGAACGGCAGGTGCGATCGCTGGGCTCGACGCAGGAGGACGCGGTGGACGTGCGCGTGGTCAGCGCCACGCACAAGGACCTGGCCGCGGACGTGCAGGCCGGCCGCTTCCGGCAGGACCTGTACTACCGCCTCAACGTGATCGAGATCGTGGTGCCGCCCCTGCGCGAGCGCCGCGATGATTTGCCGGCGCTGTGCCAGGCGCTGCTCGCCCGCATCGCCCAGGAGTCGGGCATGCCGGTGCCGGTCCTCGCCCCCACCGTGCTCCAGGAACTTGCCGCGCACCCGCTGAGCGGGAATGTCCGCGAACTGGAAAACCTGCTGCACCGTGCCGTCGCCCTGTCCGATGGCGACGAGTTGCAGGTGGATTTCGCGCCGACGCAGTCGGCGGTTGCGCAGGAGCCGGCGCCTCAGGCCGCGGCCCAGCCGCAGCCCGCGGACGTGCCCGCCGACCTGCAGGCCTGGCTCGACCGGCAGGAGCGCGAGATCCTGATCAAGGCCTTGCACGAGAGCGGGTTCAACCGCACCGCGGCCGCCCAGCGCCTGGGCTTGAGCCTGCGCCAGATCCGCTACCGGATCGCCCGCCTGGCGATCGCGGCACCCGGCGGCGACGACACCAATGACGCGGCCTGAAGCGGCCGCGGGCCGCCTCTGGGACGGCGGCTGGTACCGCTTCGCGCGACAAGAGCCCTCGCCGAACTTCGGGCCTCGGCCGGCGGGCGCCGACGTCGACCTGATCGTGGTGCATTCGATCAGCCTTCCGCCCGGCGTCTATGGCGGCCCCGAGGTGCAGCAGCTGTTCTGCAACCGCCTGGACTGGGAAGCGCACCCCTACTTCAAGAG
>Ga0196964_10000668_pt1 | contig 19364 bp, 16 predicted proteins | sample S1_10metaG_FD_148615 | JGI IMG/M metagenome (GOLD analysis project Ga0196964, IMG submission 148615) | Soil microbial communities from Anza Borrego desert, Southern California, United States - S1_10 | ecosystem: Environmental > Terrestrial > Soil > Desert | place: USA: California | collected... | reverse complement strand
TTTTGATTTTCTATATCCTTTTTCGTGTCTTCCTGGTCTTTTTCATTGTCTTTGATATCATCCTGGAGCTTTTTAATCTTGCTTTCCATTTCTTCTTTATCGTTCTGAAGCGTCTTGAGCTTTTTTTCAGCTTTCGCCACGATGTCTTCCTGTGATCTGATTTCCAATTCAAGATTAGCGACTTCAACGTCTGGCAGGAGTTTATTCAGAAATTCTTTCGCCCGTGACATATCTGCCGCATCGAACTTATCGATCGCATTTTCCTCATTATTCATCACCAGAAGATATAAAACTGCTTCGTCTTCGTCGCGACGACTTTTTCTTTCAACATTAATGATATAATCAAATCGCTTATTGCTGATGTCCGTGATATAAGCATTTTTATAAACACGAAACCCTTTATCCTTATTAAAAATGCCTTTTTCTTCTTTGCCCCGATAACCCAACTTATCCATACGGTTTATAAACGCATTTTCGACCGCTTCAGGTGAATATGGAAACTCGATCACGAAAGCAGCCTGCTTTTTTTTATCAAAATCAATTTTCCCCTCGTACGCCTGAGCGTCCGACATTGTGCTGAATAACAAGGAAAAGAAAAGGAAAAGAACACTTTTCATACTGGTAGATTTATATAATAAAGATAATTAAAGCCTTCCCTATATTTTTCTGCTTGGCGAAAAACACCGGGGAACTTTTAACCATTTAGTGGACGAGTTAACAACTTGAATAGTTGACACGGAAATATTAAGAAAGTGACTACTAGGCAACCTTGTTAAACTGTCAACTCCTGCGCTTGACGAAGGATCAACTTTCCAACTATCACAGGCGGATTCGCTTTTTCGCTGATCAACAATTAGCTTTGTCCTGCCTTCGTCCAGTTCCTGATACTCCGAAAAGTTAGATGTAGCAGGGGAGTTCGGTCTCGGGCGGCTAAAGCCTAAGGCGACGGACGCAGGCAAGCCTTAAATCCCCATCCTTGAGCGGAATAAAAAAACTGGCGGGTCAAACTTTCTGGTATGGAACAAGCAGCATCATCGGCCGATTCCTGAATTACCTGCTGACCCCGTTATTAGCCACCATTTTCGCTTCATCGGCTTACGGTAAAATTTCCACCCTTTTTGCGATTGCCGCATTTCTCAATATTATTTATACGTATGGTCAGGAGACTGCTTACTTCCGTTTCTCCGGCAAGCACGATGAACGGAAGGTTTACAACACTTCTTCTACCTCGATTTTATTTACGACTATCATTTTTTCAGCGATCCTATTGTTATATACTGATGAAATCGCTACTTTCCTGGAGATCCCGCAAAACCCGGAATGGATCAGCTGGATCATCCTGATCGTTGCACTGGATACGCTTTGTGTAATGCCTTTTGCCAAGCTTCGCTTCCAGGGGAGACCAAGAAAATTCGCCTTTATCAGGATCCTGAATATCCTGGCGAACATTGGGCTCGTGATCTTTTTCCTGGTGATCTGTAAGAATGCGGCAGAAAAAGATCCAAATTCGTTCCCGGGATCTCTGTATGATCCGAACATTGGATTAGGTTATGTGATCCTGGCCAACCTGGTAGCGAGCGGTATCACACTTTTACTGCTTTCAAAAGAATTATTACAATTCAATCTCCGGTTAAACCCCGCCTTCTGGAGAAAGATGATGAGCTATTCCTGGCCGCTGATCATGGTGGGTTTTGGTGGAATGGTGAACGAGATGATTGACCGGTTCATGATCCTGAAACTCTACCCGGGTTCAACAGAAGAAGCATATTCACAGGCCGGGATCTATTCTGCCAATTATAAATTGGCGGTTCTTATCGTATTATTTATTCAGGCATTCCGTCTTGGTGCTGAACCCTTTTTCTTTCGGCAATCCACCGAACAGGACGCGCCTAAGACCTATGCCCGGGTGATGAAGTTTTTCGTGTTGGCTTGTTGTTTTTGTTTCCTCGGCGTTGTATTATTTCTTGATATCTGGAAATATTTTATGGGAACGCGTCACCCGGAATATTATACAGGATTAAAAGTGGTGCCGATTCTCATGCTGGCCAAGATCTTTCTCGGTATTTATTATAACTTATCAATCTGGTATAAACTAACGGATCGAAATTTGATTGGAGCCTGGATCACGCTGGGGGGTGCCGTCATTACCATTGCATTCAACTGGTTCATGATACCTGTTTGGGGATATATGGCCTGCGGGGTCGCTACATTACTTTGTTATGGGTTCATGATGATCGTGAGTTATTCGGTGGGACAAAGACATTATCCTGTTCCTTACCAGAAGAAAAAGATCATCGCCTATATTGTTCTGTCGATATTGATCTTTGGAATCCATTTTGGATTAACACGGCTGTTGGAAGAGCGATGGCTCATCCTGGCATCAGGTGCAATACTGTTCCTCCTGTTCACAATTTTTGTGATGCGCGTAGAGAAAAAAGAATTTCAAAAACTACCTTATCTGGGTAAATATTTTGGTTCCGTTCCGGTTAGTTGATATGTTAACAGGTTGGCAAGGTTGGGTTGACATATCTTTTCGGTATTTCCTTATCAACTTTTCAGCTTGTCAACTACCCTCAATACAACTTCACAAATGGGTTATTCATTTTCTCAAACCCGATCGTCGTCATGGGCCCATGCCCGGAATAAACCTTTGTATCATCAGGCAACGAGAAAAGTTGAGTCTGTATGCTATTGATCAAAGTGTCGAAATCCCCGCCAGGTAGATCGGTGCGACCAATACTGCCGTTAAATAATACATCGCCGCTTATCACAAAACCAGCTGCTTCATGATAAAAGATAATATGACCGGGAGAATGACCGGGTGTGAACCTGATTTCGAGTTCATCTTCATCTATTTTTATAGATTCCCCCTCTTTTAAATAAACCAACGGTCCTTCATACTGGTCAAAGGGCAATTGCCAGAGTTGGCCGGAAGCGGGTGCCATATCCAGCATGGCTTTTTCCTTACGATGGATATGCAGGTCCAGTTTCCAGCTGTCGTGAACGAATTTATTCCCGAATACATGGTCCAGATGACAATGGGTGTTAAGCAGCAAAACGGGCTGTAACCCTGTCTCATCGATGAAGGTTTTTAATCCGTGCCTTTCTTTTTCAAAATAACAGCCCGGGTCGATAATGCAGCAATGCTTTTTCTCGTTATACAATACATAGGTGTTTTCCTCCACCGGGTTGAATGTAAATGCCTTTACGGTCAGCATGGACGGTTTCAGTACTTTTATTAAATTGTATGTCCAAAGCATCCCCGCTCCCAAGGATTCATTCGGAACGGAGGCTTCGGAAGGTTTGTAAAGATAGCTTTCCCGCTGTCCCGCCACACCCAAACCAGCAAAAGAACGATTATAGTGTACCAGTAACAGAAATGATTGTATGAAGAAAATTTTTTACGGCCAGCTATTTATTCTTACAGTTTTATCAGGGTTAAGCACCAGCGCACAGGTAAATACCGTGGAATTTGGCAAGAACCGTCTTCAGTACCAGAAATTCAGCTGGAAATATTACCAAACCGATAATTTCAATACGTATTTCAGCCAGGACGGACTGGGTTTGGGTAAATACGTGGCGCAAGTGGCAGAATATGAACTTCCATCCATTGAGGAATTCGTCGAGTATGGTTTACAACGCCGGGCCAATATCGTTGTCTACAACAATTTTGATGAGATGCAACAGTCCAATATCGGGTTGGGCATCGACTGGCAGAACACCGGTGGGGTCACTCGCCTGGTGAACAACAAGATGATCGTCTATTATGACGGGAATCATGAGAATCTCAGGAGGCAGATACGGCAGGGGATCGCAAAAATTTTAGTCGATAATATCCTGTTCGGCGATGACCTGGGTGAATTCGCTGCCAACCAGGCACTTTTAGATCTTCCCAAATGGCTCACCGACGGATACATTGCTTATGCAGCGGAAACCTGGAGCCCTTCACTCGATGATGACCTGAGAGCCGCCATGCTGGCTGGCAGCTATAATAATTTTTACCAGTTTGCTTTTGACAAACCCCTTCTGGCTGGTCATTCTTTCTGGAAATATTTCGGGGATAAATATGGTCGCAGTAAAACCACTTACTTTCTTTACCTGTCGAGGATCTATCGCAATCTGAACAATGCTTCGCAAAAGATCGCCAAAAAGAAATTCAAGACCATCCTGCAGGAATTCATGACCGAAGTGCCGCAACAATATTTCAAAGATATTCGCGGCAGGAGGAATACGCCTAAAGGGCAGCTCTCGGTAAGCGAAGAGATCGGTAAGAAAGATTTTATCCGCTTTAACGCCAATCCTACTCCCCGGAGTTTCACTTACGCAGTCGTCGAGTTCCGCCAGGGCCGGTACCAGGTGGTGTTAATGGAGAATTTCGTGAACCGCAAAATATTGCTGAAACAGGGTGTTCGTTCCAGGGAAACGGAAATACATCCAAACTATCCATTACTGGCCTGGGATGGAAAAGGAACAAGACTTGCGGTATTATATTATGAGGAAGGAAAAACGAAATTTTTTGTTTATGACCTCGTGAACCGGGTTAAACATAGTGAACACGAGATCGAGATCTTCGACCAGGTTCAGGATATGAAGTATATGCTCGATGCAAATACTTTATTAATGAGTGCGGTTAGAAGTGGGCAATCGGATATCTTCGTTTACAAACTGAATAATTTCTCGGCAGAACAGGTCACCAATGATATCTATGACGACCTGGATCCATCCTTTGTAGCTTTTCCAAACAAGACCGGTATTCTTTTCTCCAGTAACCGTCCTTCGGCAAATGCCGCGAGCAGCGATGATTCTCTCCCTGGAAGACATTTTAATATTTTCCTCGTCGATAATTGGAACAAATCTGAATTCAAACAAATTTCCCAGCTTACCAACGTGCAGTTCGGGAATGCGCGTTTCCCTTCCCAATACAATACATCGCATTTCACGTTCGTGAGCGATGAGAATGGTATCAATAATCGTTATGCTGGTTTCTTCCAGACAGAAAGGGCCGGGCTGGATACCCTGGTATTCATTGGCGATGAAGTATTACGCAATCCTCCCCAGGCAGAAGTGGACAGCATCCTGAAAGAATGGGGTAAGGATGATATTGATTCGGTCGGCTTCGTGTCTATAACCAATGACTCATCATACGTATTCCCATTGACAAATTACCAAAGCAGCTTGCTGGAAACCCGCACAGCAGGAGATAACCAACAGGTCAGTGAAGTGGTAAAATTGGGTAACATAAAATTATTATACCGGTTGCGGGTAAACGAAGATGCGTTACGCCGAAGAAATGTGACAGCACGCCCTACAGAATACATGAAGCAGGTGATGGCGGAAGCCAGGAAGGCAGCCGGCCGTACCTCGCAATACGAACCCGGGAAAGATACGCTAAGCCAGCAGGAAAAAGATTTTTTCATCACTGAATTTGAAGAAGAGAAAAAGGACAGTACAAAACTGGGAGATGTTGTGCCTGCTCAGGAGATCACGAAAGAACCGGTATTACGCAAAGCAAAAATTTTCGAATACCGCCCGCCAAAATTCTTCAATGATTACCTCGTAGCTGGATTCAACAATAATGTGCTGACCACCCGTTTTCAACCCTACCAGGGCGGGTCCGGACCCATCAAATTAAGCAACGGATCTGCATTGAATGGCCTTTTAAGAGTGGGAACTTCTGATCTATTTGAAGATTGGAAATTTGCCGGCGGTTTTCGCATTAGCCCCGATCTGAGTAATCGTGAATATATTTTAGCGGTCCAATACCTGAAGAAAAGAATCGATTATGGGATTACTTATTACCGGAATGTGGTATTGAATCCACCTTTGTATAATGATTCTTTAAGTTTTAATGCAAAAACGATCAGCAATCTCTACCAGCTTAGTGCAAGTTATCCATTCAACCGGGTACGAAGCATTCGATTGAATGTGGCTTTAAGACGGGACAAGGACGTTTTCTTCCCATACGAAGGAAACAGAGGTGCGTTTCCATTGGCGCTGGCCAAACCGGACCTGAAACAAACCTATAGCCTCGTCCATGCTGAATTCATACATGATGATGCTATTTCCCTGGCGACTAACATCTGGAACGGTTTACGAGGGAAGATTTATATGGATTTCAATACCCGGCTGGCAAGAAGCGATTTCAAAGGCCCGGGGGATAATCCTACCACGTTTAATTTAGGTTTTGACGCCCGTCATTACCTGCCTATTTATCGAAACATTATCTGGGGCGTGCGCGCTGCCGGTGATTTTTCCTGGGGCAGTCAAAAAATAATCTATTATCTCGGGGGTGTCGACAACTGGTTAATGTTTGGGCAAAATATTCGGGATGACGGAACCATTCGTTATTTCAACCCCGCTAACAAACCCGACCCCGACGCTTCTTATGCTTACCAGTCCCTGGCAGTAAATCTTCGGGGTTTCCTGCAAAATGTAGCAAATGGAAATAACAATATCGTTATCAATAGCGAGGTTAGAGCACCCGTGTTCACTACATTCTTCAATAAGCCGATCAATAATGCCTTCCTGCGGAACTTCCAGTTAGTACAGTTCATTGACCTGGGCACGGCCTGGAATGGAAAATATGATAAGATCGAAAGGCCCGGCATTACTTACACATCCCCGGGCAGTCCTGTTTCCATCCGGGTGAAAGCCGGCGGGATCGGTCCGTTTGCAGGAGGTTATGGCTTTGGCGCACGCAGTACTCTGTTGGGTTATTTCCTTCGCCTGGATGCAGCATGGGATATGAAAGGTCTATTCCGCGAAAAGCCATTCTGGTATTTTGCCATGGGACTTGACTTTTAAAGGACGTTATTATTATTATGCGATCATCTGCAGAAATTCTGCTTAGCCCCCCTTGCGCCTGCTCCGACGCACGTCGTGGGTCGCACTCTTGTATGTTCGGTAATTCTGCTCGGTAATAATGTCGTCCCTACTTGGCAATCATGATTTCGCACCTCTGGTGCAGCCAAAATGCTGCCCCGACGGGCCGCAAAATTTTCACTCTTCTTTCCATATTAAGTATTAAGTCTCCTCTTTCAACAGCCCGGCCATTTTCTAAATACTCAAATACAGAAGAAATATAAATATTGTAAAACAAAAGGTCATGCCCCAGCCGGGGAAGGAGTAACATCTCCTACTACCATTGCAACCTTTTAGTAAAATACATGATGATCGCCAGCGCAATAAACAATCCGATGCTTCCCATTAACAGAGCATAATCCTGGAGTTGAATGATCGTAAAGATGTAACTATAAACAACTGCCAGGACAAGGCCAATGAAAAAACCTAACCGCCAGGATCGCAGGATGGAGCCGATAAACCAGGTAACCAGTGTGATGGTCGCAACGCCAGCGATCACATACGCAAGATTATACCCGGTATATTCTGAAATGGATAAAAGCAACGAATAAAATAATACCAGCGCAAGACCCGCTAATCCATAATGTACAAGATGCAGCGGTCGTTTATAGATCGTTTCCACCAGGAAAAAGACAGCAAAGGTCAGCATGATGCATAATATTGCGTATTTGACCGATCGTTCTGTCTTATCATAACTATCCACAGTGACCAGGAGATCAGTTCCAATAGCAGAAGAAGACAGATCATAAAAATTGTCTTTCCAGACCAGCGGGACCGCGCGATTCAGGAATTTCCAGCTGGCGGTAAATCCACCGGATCTTACTTCACGATTGTCCGGAAGTTTTATCCCCGTAAAACTGGGGTTTGGCCAGGATGAGGTCATTTCTATTTTATTTTCTCTTGCACTCATGCTGAACAGTAACTTGGAAGACCCATTCAGGTGGAATTTCATTTGAGCATGATGGACTGAATCAGCACTACCTGGTGAAAATGGAACAAGTGCCATAAAACCCCCGGTCATTTCTGTAAACCCAGGAGATTGAGGATTAAAGACTATTTGCTGGCCATTCCAATGAATATAAAAATCTTCGTTGATGCCTTTTAAATTATCCGATACTGAAAAAACCAGGGCTGCCTCAGTCCATTTAAAAGATTCAATAGGAATGTTGAGATCCCTCCATCGTAAAGGATTGAACTTAATATTCATGTTCGTTTCGCTCCGGTACACCACCACTTCATAGATCCCGCGCTTCCGCTTTTCCGGGTAAATAGTTGATGTGATCTCATTTTTTTCTGGCAGGAAATAAGCATTCTTCCTGATGCTAACAATATTACCTTTTTCATCATTCCCGATCACTTGGTATGGAATTACGAGGATCGGCCCGGTCACTGTCTGCGACCCAGCCCATTTATTGCTGATGTCGGCAATAGCTTCCTGTTGTCTTCCTTTTCTTTCTCTTATTACATCGAGGACAAGATGGGTGGGCAACCAGAGAGCCAACGCCATAAAAAATATAACTACAATTTTTAAGAACAATTTTCCTTTATCCAGCAGGGATACGGCCTTATTGACTACTTCAGATGATTCCATTTTATTTTTTATTTTTTTCTTGTTGTTTAGTTAACAACACGGGTTCATGCCCGCCTGACTGACCCCAGTCGGGAAGGGATCAACGGATTAACAACCATGATTACAATTCTCTCCGACCATATAAACGAATAGGGTCGCCATCACCAACAGGCTTAACAAACCAATAGCGATAGGAGCTCCTTTTCGGATTATGCTGATCCGGGCATGGAATTGTTCCCTGGTAATTTTTGTTTCAAGTCGCACCACCTGTACAGCCGCAAGAATGACGGCAGCGATGGGTCCAAGCAGGATCAGCAGATTAATATTCCAGCCCGGCGGCTCCTTGATACCCCAGCTTTCGAGCACCGGCGCGGAAGCATCGAATGGGCCGTGGATATTAAGTCCATACTTCAGGATGGAAATAATGATCACATAAATGGCTGGAAATGCCAGCAGCAAGGCAAGCAGGTTTAGCAGCCATGCATTTCGTCTTTGTGTTGCCGTAACCATAATAAAGATTTTAACAGTGATTGAATATTTTATTTCTTAATTCGCTTGTGGGCTGATCAAGAATTTCATTCCAGGCCCAACCATGGATCGAAATGGCCTTTTTCCCTTTTTGATAGGCTTCCTTCATCTTCCGCCAATGTTCAGGCATGGTAAGAAAACTATACAGCACCGTGGCAAGCACGGGGAAAGAAACCCGTCCATTACCCAACATGAAACTTTGCAGGCAGGCTTCCCCTTCTTCCGTAGTATCATAATCAAGCAATACGTGTTTCAGGTCGTGCCGCGCATAATGCTTTAGCAATTTCAATTCTCTTTTTGCCAAAAACCAATACAAATCATTTCCAAGGCTGCCAGCCGGTAAAACGTTCAGCTCATCCATCGAATAAACAAACAGGTTCGGTTTCCGGATGATCTTCAACAATGGCAGGGCTATGTTATGTGTCAACAAGACCAGTATAAAGGCTCTAAGCCATATTAAATATTTTTTCATTTTACTCCCCTGATCATATTTTCCAATGCAGCAATATGCTCCTGGAATGCCTTCTCCCCTGAGCGTGTAATGGAATACGTGGTATTTGTTTTCCGACCCACGAATCCTTTGTGAACTTTAATAAACCCATTTTCCTCCAGGTTCACCAGGTGCGTGGCGAGGTTGCCATCAGTCACTTCCAATAATTGCTTAAGGTCATTGAAATTCACTTCTTCGTTCACCATGAGAATACTCATCACGCCCATCCTGATGCGACTTTCAAAAATCTTATTTAAACCGGTGATTGGATTTTTCATATCATTCTTTCACCGCTGATGCGGGTTCTTTATCATACTTCCACCACATAATAAGACCATACACGATATGCAGTAAGCCAAAACCCGTCGCCCAGAAATAAAGACCATAGCCCGGGAATTGCGTGTTTGCCAAACCCAGGAATATCTGCAGCAGGCCCAGGTATTTCACATCGCTCAATGTATACCGGCTTCCATTGACCAGCGCGAGGCCATAGAAGATCAGGCAAGCAGGAGATACGAATCTCCATTCATCGTATTGGAGCATAGCCAGGATCAGTAAGCCTCCTGCACCCAGCGGGATCATCATGTTCCCTACTAACCGGCGGGAAGTAAGATCCCATAGAGGGAGGTGATGGTGTTTTGCTTTACGCCAGGTAAAATAAAAAGCGGATAAGACGGCGATGGCCAGTACCACCAGCGCCAGCATGAGCAAGCGAAAAACCAGGTTATGGAACAGGTCCTCATCAGCACTGTTCATTTCATGGTAATACCTGATCCAGCGGTAAGCCAAAATAGATCCGGCAAAGGCGGTAACCCCTGCTGAAACACCGCTAAGTCCACTAAGGGAAATAAACCGGGATGAACGTTGCATCATCCGGCGGATATCCTGCAATGTATCAAGGGGCCGTGGGTCTTGTTCTTTCATAAAAAGCACTTTGTAGTACAAAGTAACTAAGTTATGCAGGAATTTCCAAATTTGATTTCCCCTTGCGACTGCCCTTCAGTAAATTTACTTCTCCCATGAAACGACAGTCGCTGGTCTTATTTTTCCTTGCCCTTTCCATCTTAACTACCGCGCAACAAAAGGTATTGACAGGTATCATCCGGGATTCGCATAGCGAGGAACCCATCCCTTTTGCCTCTGTTAGATTTAAGAATACCCAGGTAGGAAAACATTCGGATTCCGCCGGGACCTTTCGTTTTTACCTGCCTGTTTGGCCTTCAGATACCCTTGAAATAACCAGCGTCGGATATAAACCATTTCATTATGCGGTCAATCGCTTTTCCGATTCTTTGTCCTTAAATATTCCTATGGAGCGGGGCACATTCCAGGAAGGCGTTAAAGTGAAGGTCCGGGTGAATAAGGGTCTGCTGGTCTGGCGGAAGATCGTCGAAAACAAATCCAGGAATGATCGATATCGCTTCGATAATTTCTCCTATGAATTATACAATAAGTTGGAGCTTGACCTGAAGAATATTGATTTTGAAAAATTCAGCAAATTCAAACCGCTCAAGCCGATCAATGACCTGATCAATGAGAATATTGATACATCGGAAGGTCTTCGTTACCTGCCTGCCTACCTGTCCGAAGTCTTGTCTGATTATTATTACCAGAAAAATCCAAAGAAACGCAGAGAGATCATTAAAGCAGTGAACCCGAACGGTGTCAGAAATGAAAGTGTCATCAAGTTGCTCGGCGGCATGGACCAGAATGTGAACGTGTACAATAATTTCATCCCCGTATTTGACCGCGAGTTCGTTAGCCCGGCAAGTGACAATGGCGATTATTATTATAACTATCGTGTTGTGGATACCCAGGTCATCAATAATCAACGATTTTATCACCTCGTGTTCACGCCCCGCAGGAAGGGGAGCGATACTTTCGAAGGAGATTGCTGGGTACATGCGGGAAGTTTCGCCATTCAAAAAATGAATTTGAGACTTGGGAAAGACGCTAACGTGAATTTCGTGGAGAACCTGAGCCTCATCCAGGAGTATTCCCTGATCAATGATACCACCTGGTTCCTGGCTAAGGACAAATTCGTGGCCGATCTTTCACCAGTCGGTAAAGACAAACCAGGTTTTATTGGCCGTAAGACCACTACCTACCGTAAAGTAATTGTAAATGATACGTCGGTTACCCACGAATTAAATAAAAACGAAAAGCTCGAAGAAATTATTACCCTGGAGCATGCCATGGATAAACCGGGGGAGTTCTGGGAGCGATCACGGCACGAAGAATTGAGTAAAACTGAAAAGGGGATCATCAAAATGATCGATACCCTGACGAATGCCCCGGTTTTCAAAAAATTTACCCGCACCATGAATTTCATCGGCACCGGGTACCTCGATGTCGGCAATTATCAGTTCGGTCCCTGGATGAATGCCATCAGTTCCAATAGCTGGGAAGGTTTGCGTTTAAGATTTGACCTGGCTACTAACAGGCATTTTGACAAAAAGATCAAACTGCACGGATACCTCGCTTATGGGTTTGGAGATGAGAAATTCAAAGGATTTGCTGAAATATTCTACTTGCCAAAGAAGGACCCGCGGATGTATCTCTATACCTCGTACATAAACGACATAGATTATGCGCAGAATTATTATGGGGAAGTAAGCCAGGATAATATTTTCGCGCTGGCGATCCGTAAGAATAACATCCCGGTCAAAACGATCAAGGTAGAGGAAAAAAGATTCGAATTCTTCTATGAAACCCTTCCCTGGATGTCGAATTTGGTTGCGATAACCAGTAAATCCTGGGAACCGCTGCGGAACCTGATGCCGGCGGACTCCTTTAAGAATAGTACCGGGGATCCGCTCAATAGTTTTCAGGTCTCTTTGCGATTGAGATTTGCCTACCTGGAAACCTTCCTGGAAAATCAATTTTATCGAAGCAGCCTGGGAAGCGATTATCCGATCGGTGAGATCAACATCAGCCAGGGATTTCCGAAACTGTTCAGAAGCAGTTACAGCTTCACCAAATTATCCGCAGGTATATCAGATTACAATAAAGTGGCCCCTTTCGGCTCAATATCCTGGTATGTGTATGCGGGCAAAACTTTTGGTACACTGCCCTATCCTTTATTAGATATAGCCCCGGGTAATGAATTGTATTACTACAACAAGTACGCATTCAACATGATGAACAGGTTCGAATTCATTCATGATAAATACGCGGGGATCAATTTCGAACATAATTTCGGAAACGGCATATTCCGTCTTTTTCCAAAACTTCGGTTCCGCCAGTTCTGGACAGCAAAAACCCTTTGGGGTAGTTTAAGTGAACCCAACAGGCAGCTCAATTTCAAAATGGGCAATACTTTTCAAACCCTGGATGGTAAAACTTACCTGGAGCTGGGTACAGGCATCGACAATATATTCCATGTTTTCCGATTAGATCTTGTCTGGCGAATATTGCCGAAAAAACTGGCCAGTGATCAAACCCGGGATTTCGGAGTTTTTGGAAGTTTCCGGATTTCTTTCTGATCAGTAGTAAAATTAAAGCCACCCGCTGTTGCGAATGGCTTTAAAACTTGATGATTAAACAAATTACTCTATGTGATTGACCGCATCCAAAACAAGCAGGAACAATAAGAGCCAAATCACTAACGCGACGCCGGCACCAATCCACGCCCACTTAACGCGATTACTCTTATAATCATCATTTATCAGGTAAGCGATCAATATGCCTATCCCGCCAAGCAAAAAGCCCAGTGCGAATCCACCAATATGGAAACCAGTTTCACCATCACGCTTTTTGATGAATTTGTTTACCATTTTGTTGTTGATCGTCCCATCGCGGTTGATCATTTTACTCGCTTTCTTTTGTGCAAGTGTGAAACTAGCCTTATCAAATACATCCATTTTACGCCCAGTGAGTTTCTGGAAGTCTTTTACTTTGATCTGGGTTAATTCAAGTAAGGAGATCTTCTGACCTGTTTTTCCTACCGGCAGGAAGATCTCAGCTGCGTTTAGTTTTGGCTTGATCACATTAGAAGTTGCAAAGCTGGTGGCGAGAATTAAAACGCCTGTCAGGAAGAGAATAAATTTTCTCATATTGGTTAGTTTAGGTTAAAAATATTTCGAAAAATAGTTAATAATCGGCTCCTTCCATAAATGCGGATGATTTTTTTTATCCCAGACTGTCAATAATTACCTGGCAGGCGTCCTTTATCAATACAGAAGTGATCACTAATGGTGGGGATATACGCAGGGATTGGGGTGAAAACAAGAACCAATCCACGAAAACTCCTTTCTCCAGGCAACGATCCACAACTTCTTTACATTTTTCAGGAGATTCAAATTCGATTGCGATCCACAAACCAAAAGAACGAAGTTCCCGGATAGCCGGGTGTTTAAGTAATGAAAGGAAAAGTTTTTCCTTTTCTTTAACCCCATCCATGATCTTTTCGTCAAACAGGACATTCATTGACGCCATGCCAGCTGCACAACATAATGGGTGCCCACCGAACGTAGTGATGTGGCCAAGCGGCGGGTCTTCACTGAGCGTGGCCATGATCTCTTTACTTGCTATGAATGCCCCCAGGGGTAGTCCACCTCCAAGTGCTTTTCCTAATAAGAGAATATCCGGGACAATATCGAAATGTTCAAATCCCCAGCATTTCCCGGTCCTCCCAAAACCTGACTGGATCTCATCAAGTATTAACAATGTTCCTGTCTCGGTACATTTTTTTCGGAGAGCCTTCATCCATTCCTGGCCAGGCACTTGAATGCCGGCTTCTCCCTGTATGGTCTCAACGATCACGGCAGCCAATTCGGTAGTAATTGCTTCAAATACTTCATTTTTATTGAAAGTAAAATGTTGCATGCCTGGCAATAAAGGACGGAAAGCATTTCTCCAATACTCATCGCCAATGATACTCAACGCTCCTTGCGTAGAACCATGATAAGCCCTGTCAAAAGCTAAGATGCCAGTACGATTGGTGAACCGCTTGGCCAGCTTCATTCCTCCTTCCACTGCCTCAGCCCCGGAGTTTGTGAAATAAACCGTATTTACGGATGCGGGTAAATGTTTAGTTAACATCTGTGCATACTGCACCTGCGGAGATTCAATGAATTCCCCGTACACCATTACGTGTAAATATTCTTTCAGCTGATTTTGTATCGCCTCGATCACTACCGGGTGGCGATGCCCCGTATTGGCTACACTGATCCCGCCTACCAGGTCAATGTATTGTTTCCCATCAGCAGTAAAAAGGAAACAGCCCTCCGCCTTTACGATTTCCAGTGCCAGGGGTGAATGACTTGTTTGAGCCAGGTGCCTGAAAAATAACTCCCGCGGGTTCATGGCTCAAATATCTTTTAAAACAGGAAGAAAATCTGAATTTTGATGAGTGATGAGTCGTGAATCGTGAGTGGAGGAAACGATAAACTATAAACCATAAATATTCATGCCGGTAATACTTCCCGTCGAAGACAAACATCCCCAATTCGGCAGCAATTGTTTTATAGCACCAAATGCAACCATCGTTGGGGATGTGGTGATGGGTAAAGACTGCAGTGTTTGGTTCAATGCCGTGGTCAGGGGTGATGTGAATTTTATCCGGATCGGGCATACGGTGAATATCCAGGACGGGGCATGTATTCATTGCACTTATCAACGCTTTGGAACAACGATCGGCAATAATGTTTCCATTGGTCATAATGCAATTGTACACGGTTGCATCCTGCACGATGATGTACTGGTCGGAATGGGGGCGATCGTCATGGATGGTGCGGAAGTGCATAGCAATACCATTATTGCTGCAGGGGCGGTCGTTCCGGAAGGCATGGTCTGTGAGGCCGGGAGCATTTACGCAGGTGTACCAGCCAAAAAGCTCAAAACCATTCCCGAAGAGATGATTAGCGGGGAGATACATCGCATAGCAAACAACTATGTTAGATATGCAGATTGGTTTAGAGAGAAGATGCCAGAGGTATGAGGTAGGAGGTCAGAGAGGCATCTTCTAACAACCAGCGTTTTAAATCCGACATCGACCTCATACTTCTGACCTCTGATTGCTGACCTCAGACCCCGAGATTAACTGCGTAGCTTTACTATAAAAAATACAATTTAAAAGAAGTAAATTCGTTAACAGAAAGGTAACAATACAGTGAAAAACCTCCGCTTCATATTGATCGTACTTACTGTAGCAATGCTATTATCCTCCTGCAGTTTATGGAATAGTGTTTTCAGACCCAAGTATGGTTGTAAAACAGATGGCAAAAATATAGGCGCTGAAAAGATACTCAGCGGAGACCCGGAGGCAAGCAAGGCCGCTAAAAAGGCAAAAAAATTCAAAAGTTAACTCATCATTATGCAGCTAACTATCCCTGGATCCAGTCTTATGTTAAAACCTAAATTCCTTAACTATGAGTCTAACCCTACGAACCACTCTAGGCTGTACCGAAGCCGTCATTGCTGATGACGGCGGATTGAAACAGTTCTATCACGTGGCCGACATCCTGAACCAGGATTTCAAAATAAATTTTTCCAACAAGGAGGATGATTTTGACACCATCGATTGGGAGTTCAAATTCAAAGGACATAACCTGACCCTCCATTACAACATTTACACCGGCATTTCCATCTTCCCTACCAAAACAAGGGATGCGTTGAACAAGGATAATAAGGCTGTTGTAGAATTGGCTGGGATCCTGGAATCGAAACTGTTCAATGAAGGACAGCGCAACATCGCCTGATTCAATAATGCTTTTCCGCTATTGAATCCAGGATGTTTACGTAACTCACGTACCTTTTTTCATTGATCTCGCCTTTCATTACTCCTTCCTTCACCTTGCAACCAGGTTCATTAATGTGCACGCAATTGTTGAACTGGCATCCATTTAGCCGATCCCTCATTTCCGGGAAATAATGACTTAACTCCTGACGCGTGACATTTACGAGCCCGAACTCCCTCATCCCGGGCGTATCAATGATCTTCCCGCCTCCTTCCAATTCATACATTTCCGCGAAAGTCGTAGTATGTAACCCTTTTCCACTCCAACCACTCACATCCTGTGTACGGACATGTAGCCCGGGGATTAAGGAATTTAGCAAGGATGATTTCCCGACACCGCTGTGACCGCTGATAAGGGTTATTTTATTTTTTAGCGCACCCTGAAGCTCCCCAATTCCTTCTCCATGCTTAGCACTTATAGAAAAAACCGGGTACCCGATACGTTCATACATTTCATAATAAAATGCAAGTTTTTGGTTTTCTTTCTTCCCGTAGAGATCAGTTTTATTAAAAACGATCAGTGAAGAAACATGGTACATTTCAGAAGCCACCAGGGAACGGTCAATAAATCCCTGTGAAGTTCTGGGCTCCTTCAAAGTGGCCAGCAATAGTGATTGATCGACGTTGGCAGCGACAATATGATGCTGGTATTTTACCCGCGGGGATTGGCGGTTGATATAATTTTTTCTATCGTAGATCTTGGTGATCATGACAGTTCCTACCTCATCCTCGGGTTCGATCTCAACAAGATCACCGACGGCTACCGGATTGGTTGAAGTGATATCGTCGATTTTGAATACACCTTTTATCCGCGCATTCCAGAATTTCCCCTGGTCATCTCTCACTGTATACCAGCTGCCCGTTGATTTATACACCAATGCCTTCATGGCCGCAAATTAGCCCATCCCGAAAGATCGGGATCAGGGGAATTTTTTTAACAGGGTGAATCGCAACAGCAGTTCAAAGAATAGAAATGCTAGGGCTGCCAGGACCAGAGGCAGGAACATTTCCTGGAACCGGGTATAGTTAGTGATCTCCACTTTTGATTTTTCCATTTTATCGATCTGTGAATAGATAATGCGTAATGTTTCTTTATCCCTGGCGCGGAAATATTTACCTCCCGTTTCTTTCGCGATCCTGTCCAATAGTTGTTCATCGATCAGTTCAACAAAAGGACTGGTGCGATCACCTCTTGCGTAATCAGGAACTCTGACCGGCCCTGCGCTCATCCCAATTGTATAAACCTTCACTTTCTTTGCCTTGGCAATTTCGATAGCCGTGCCGGGATCGATCAGTCTTGTGTCTGGTGCATCTTCCTTTCCGTCCGTCAGCAGGATGATGACCTTGCTCTTAGAAGTACTTTCAGATAACCTGTCAACCGAAGTAGCCAATCCCTCCCCGATCACGGTTCCATCTTCCAGGTAAGTACGACTCTCCAATGATTGCAATTGGCTGATCAAGGTATTCTTGTCCCCGGTGAGCGGGCATTGGGAAAAACTTTCGCCCGCGAAGATCACCAGCCCGATTCGGTCGACCGGGCGATTCTTGACAAATTCAATAGCTACTTCTTTTGCCACTTCCATCCGGGAGGGACGAATATCCCGGGAATTCATGCTTCCGCTTACATCAATACATAGGATGATATCGATCCCGTCGCCTCTCGATCGTTGTTCATCGTTTCTTTTTTGTGGTCTGGCCAGTGCGATGATCAGACAGGTGATCGCCAGCATGCGAAGTACCAGGGGTAATTTACGAAACCTGTTTTTCCAGGAACTCACTCTAAATGCGTGCGTGGTAGATACAGTGAAACTTGCTTGCTTTGAGCGCCTGGTATGCCACCACCAGGCAAAGGGGACCAGTACCAGCAATCCCAGTAAATAGGGATAAGCAAAATCAATATTTTTGAACCATTCGTAAACCATATGTCTTCCCCCAAAGAAGTTCTATGGGCCTATCCCTCCCACCGCCTGCTGCCATCGCTTTAGGTGCCTGCGCCATTAACTATGACACCGGCGCACGGTGATGCTAGGGAGAGGAATCTAATTTTTCCATCTCATCAATAGATCTCCCTATAATGTTTAAAGTTGATCTTCTATCTTCTTCGGTGGACTGATATTTCGCAAATTTTACAAAATCGGCTAATCGCAATGCCTGCGTCAATTGCGAAAAATTATCTGATTGAATCCCGGTGTCTTTTAGTTGTAGCACCAGATCGTCCGTTGTTTTTTGCAAAGAAAGAATGCCCTTTTTTCGAAAAACATAAAGCCGGAACACGTCAACAATTTCAGAAAATAACTGCCTGTCTGGTAGTTTCAATCCCTTTAATTCATTCAATCTCTGCATCGCCTCCTCGTACGCGTCCACTGCCGGGGCATCTTTTTTAACGGGCTTTCTTCGCTTAAAGATGAGCCATATGATCAACAGTAAAAAGACGGCAGCCCCGATGATGATCCACCAGATCCAATCCGCCATTCCAGGCAGATTCACACCAACAATATCTTTGATGTCATGATAATCCTGGTTGGGATCAAAATCAGAGAATACAACATCCATGTGAATGGTGTCGCTTGAATGTCGCCCGGCCACCGTAAACGCAGGTAGGACCCAATGACCTGAATCAAAACTCGTTAACCGGTAGGTTTGGCGTATCGAATTTCCGGCTCGTTCAGGATCACTCTTAAAAAGAATTTCAAAATGAGGAATGGTGTCGATCTGGGGCAAAGAAAGTAGCTGCGGATTGGGTGAAGAGACTACAATATGAAGGTTGACCTGCTCACCAATTAAGATCATCTTTTTTTCTACTGATGCTTTAATCGATACCCAGCTGTCTCCTGGTTGAGCGGAAGCTGACAGGACACTGAAAAAGATCAATAAACAAATGATATGAACTTTTCCGGGGCTGGCATACATAACATTCATCGGTTCCTGCTTAAGAAAAATCGTTGTAAGACCTTGACATAGTCCTCACCGGTGCGGATGTGCAGCAGGTCGCAACCCGTCTTTTTAAAAGCCTGCACGCAATAATCCGTTAGCCTGAAAAATTCCTGTTCGTAGCTATACCGAACAAACTTATTGCCGCTATCCACCCATTTTGTTTCTCCCGTCTCTGAATCTCTAACCTGCAGCATGCCGGCTTTTGGCAATTGCATATCCATCTTATCATAGATCTTCAACCC
>Ga0196964_10000667_pt1 | contig 19381 bp, 35 predicted proteins | sample S1_10metaG_FD_148615 | JGI IMG/M metagenome (GOLD analysis project Ga0196964, IMG submission 148615) | Soil microbial communities from Anza Borrego desert, Southern California, United States - S1_10 | ecosystem: Environmental > Terrestrial > Soil > Desert | place: USA: California | collected... | reverse complement strand
GATCAATCGCTATTGAAGAGTCGAAAGTACCCTCGCCGGAGATGTACTGCGTCTGAGAGTGTCCGTCTAATATACTTTCGATTTTCAGCGTCTTTATCATAGGATCGGGCTTGAAGTCTTGTTTCCCAACTCACTTTGCATACTTGCCTTGCCTTCCATAAAGAGCCTCTTGAATCTGTCGGCTCGCTCTATTTCCGGTTGGATGGAAGTGAAATAGAGTTCGAGCGCACCGTAGAGAGGAACAATCTGAAAATCCTCAGGGATCATAGAGACTTCCCCAATAATGTAGGTAGCCGACCCACTGGAGATTGCTGTACCGAGGTATGGCAGAGTGAGAGTTAAGGTCGTTGAAGTAGGAACAGTGGCGATTTCGTACCAGAGGCCATCTCCGCCTGATCCTGTATCAATTTTTATGTACCTTCCAACCATGGCCGACGTCCACGTAACGCCTGAACCCGTGACTGTCGTTACATTTGATGCCGTTGCAGTTGTGGTAATTGTTCCTGTGGTGTAATCAGCAACAGAAAGATCTTTGTGGCCTTTCTCGTAAATATATGTAATGGCATCAGTCGTCGCTGATGAAGGTGTCGGGAAGAATCCTAACTGCTTATTAAACACGTAGTACCACTCAGGTGTGTTTGAGGTAGTTGTAGACTGGTTTAACCTGTCCCAGTGCTCACGAGATTTACACTCCCGCGGACTGTATTTCGTGCTTCCAATCGTAACAGTAACGTTCTTTAATTTCCGAAAATCATTTGGAAGATTGTAGAATTGCTGGCTTGCCACGGTGCTTGCCGTCCGAGTTCGTTCTCTAAAGTCCCACGGTTTCCACGTGATGACTTCACGAATTTTCTCGTTAATCAAAGTATCCGCAATTGTTAAGTTTGCGGAACTGCTGTTGCTTGCAAGTTTCCCGAACAAGTTTCTGCCTGATGTGTAAGTAAGCATTGGATTTAAAAATTAGCCCCAGTGAATAAAGCACCATTTGAAAATGGGTATGACAGGCCATTTCCACCGTTATATAACGCTGCTATTTCAGTTGTAGATAGGGCCTTACTCCAAAATCCAACTTCATCAATCATGCCGTCGAAGAACTGGCCGGCTGTTCCTGCAGAATCCTTGCCAATACAGAACGCCAGTGAGGTATTAACTATTGAGGCCGGTACACTCGTAGAATCACTGGCGACGCTTGTGTTATCCAAAAAAAGTTCTATTTTTGTAGAGGCAGTAAATACTGCTACGACGTGATACCACTGGGCAGTGTTAAGTGTGGCGGTATGAATAACACCTTCGTTCGCACCACTCGCCCGGAGTGCAAATTGCAATCTGCGTGAACCGTCATTGTCGTACCAAAGCGCATATTGAGATGTGGAATCGTCTGCAGCCTGTCCAAGGTCTCGCTTACATATAATTTGATAATACTTACTGGCTCCCGGCAAAGACTCCAGCTTAAACCATGCAGAGATCGAGAACGATCCAGCTGGATCAAGGCCTGATTGAGAGCCGTCAGCTACGGAGAGGCTTTGGCTACTCCCGTCCTCTAAATCAACTCCATTGCCGATCTTCCCTGTAGCATACGTTGCCGTATTGTTGTTCGTCAGAGTGTTTGATCCGACAGAATCAGTAGCATTACCCGATGAATGGTCGAGCTTCCAGTATGAGACCAAATTAGTAAGTAAGGATGACATTATACGGTATAGTTAAGAGCCGCCTGGCCAAAATAATTAGTTCCGTCGTAATAAAATGTGATAATGTCCACCCTGCTTGCGGTAGTTGTTAGGGTCGGCGCAGTTCCGGCAGCCCATTTAACTGTTGCTGGCCATGTGACCGTCCGTGATCCTGTACCGTCCTGAGCTAGTTTCAGGATAAGTGAGCATGGGCCACCTGGGGCAGTAAATGTAAAAGTACAGTTATCGGTTAGGGTTGACTTCTGCTTGTTAGATACCGTCCAATCAATCGTATCTGCTGCACCAGAGTTACCGTTATCAGTTTCAGTAAAGTAGGCCGTGCGTGCACCGAAATTCACTGTGGTGCTAAAAGACGGATTTGAAATAGCAGGTGATGTTAGTGCCGTTCCTGAGGGGAGTGTAACTGTACCCGTAAACGTCGGTGAGGCAGTAGTAGCCTTAAGATCAAGTTCGGTACTAACGTTTGTAAAGTTCGTATTGATTGTGGCTCGAGATGTCGAGCCAGAGTCATTTGCATTTAATGTTGTAAGGGATACTGACATAGTATTAAGGTATTAACCACGGTGCACTACTAAGCCACGGGAAGATATCTGCGCTCCATATCCTGCCTGAGACAGTTTCAGGAAGCGTAACGTAGAGATTTGGATTGACCATCTCATAGTCCGCGTCATAGTAGTCTGGACTTGATTCGTGCATATTAGGTTAATAAATGTCCGAGGTTGGCTTGTAATCTATCTTCACTCTCTTTGGTAAATTCTTCTCGAAGGGTAAGTTGCTCTTCTTTTCGATTTAGGCTGTACTCTCGTTCATCGAGTTCATCCTGCTTAGCAATCAGAGCGTAGTACTGTTCCTTCTTCTCCTCTATCGCTTTTTCCCATTGGACATACTCCTCAAGAAGTTTCGATTTTTTGACCTGAAGATCCGCGCAGAAGTTCTCAAAATCTTTGAGTCTATTCACCTTCTGCTGATCGTAACTGTCTTGGATGCTATTGAATCGTTTAATCCCCTTCGTGAAGTACCCCAACAATCGGCTGTTTTTTGCGATCAGTTCATCCTGCTGTTTTTTGTGCTTCTGATCGGCCTCCGGTTTCTGGAGCAGTCTCATGTTAGAGCGTAAATCCGGCGATATTTGCGTAGCAGGCAGCCGTACCGTCAATTTCCACCGACACTAACGCACCAACTGCGGCTTCAAGCGGCGTGCTGAAGGTGTGGCTGTGAGAGATATTCCCTGCCGCCGTTGCTGCGACCTGGAGCTGCCAGATGGTCGTTGTCCCCTGCTTGACGAGAATGATCGCCCCCGCCTTGTCAGTTGAGCAGCAAATATCAGTGATGTAGTGCTTCTTGCCGCTTGATGCTGCTTTCGTGGCAACTGCTGCTGTAGCGTGAGTTGCAGTCGCTTGGAATGGTGTACCGTGATCTTGTCTTGACATAATTAGTTTTCAAATTCTTCTGTTTTTGCGACCTTTTTCTTGGCTTTCTTCTTCGGCTCTTCGATCTGCAATGCCTCAACAGGTGTGATCTCTTCATCTTTAGGCAGACACAAAGTTTCAAGCTCCAGTCGCCGTGATGTTCGATTGGTTGCTACTCCCTCCTCGTTCAATTCCCGGTCAATAAGATGCTTGGCAAAGTGTCGGGCCTTGTAGTCTTCAAGATATGTTTCTGTTCCAGCCTTGAAGGTAAACGGAACCGAATCATACGTCCAGGTGAAGTCTTTATCCGTGTAGTTTTTAAATTTGATTGCTTTAATTTCCATGTTGCGCAGGATTTGTTTTGTGACGCATCCGAGAACGTCTTGGTTGATAATTCTGACCTCATCACTGCCTCCCCTCGTCCGAGAGGCAGTGTGAAGCCAGAGACTCGATCAGTCTATTGTCAGAAATACCGTGCGGTATTCCGTGTCAACTCCTGCCTGGAGAGCCTGACCAACGAAACCTTGTGCGATTACGCCGTTCTCAACTGCACCCGCTGTTGCGTTTGAAGGAGAGATTGCTGAACCAACCGTAAGGTTAGCGTCGCCGTTAAGGCACGATACTGGGCCGTGTGACTGGACCCAGCCAAAGTAGGCTGCGGTGATTGCCTTCAAAGGCACACCGACGGCTGCGTTTGTCGGGGTAGTCGGGTGAACAATAACGCCGTTCCATGTATTCGGGATCAAACAAGCCTCTGAAGAGGTTGTAAGAGCTACGGCGATAGGGTCCTCAAGAGTAAGAGTCAACGAAGCGGAAGCATCAGCTGCCGGGTTTGACTTGATCTTGTAAGTGTAGCCTTCGCCTGTTACGTCGTTAATGACCAAGAGGCCTTCTTGGTACTGATTGGCTGTCGCTGCTGTCGCACCGAGAGTAACAGTGACAGTTGTAGCGCCGATTGCGGCGGCTGAAGCAACTGCTACGTTCTGGTGGTTGGCGGTGATAGCCGGGCCTTGCTGAAGTTTGCCTGGAACGAGTGCTGTACCTCCCGCCTTAACGTAGCGGAAGATTCGGCCATCGTCAGTGATACCCATTGATCCGAGCTTGTGTTGCTGGATTGAGCTTTCTGTATACGGTTCCTGTGCAGAAATCTGTACGGGACCTGTGATTGATGTAGCCATGTGTTAGTTAATGATTAATAATTATTGTGATGCCCATACGCCCGCAACTGCCACCATGTACCATGTGGTTCCGTCAAGAGCGACAAGGGTGCAGAAGTCTCCGACAACATTCGTTGCTGCGGTGTTCTTGATGCCTGTACCTGCTGCTGGAGCAATACCAGTGCCGTTTTCAGCACCGTGGGTTTTGCCGACGATTGCATCTCCTGACTGAGGATTGATGAGGATTTCTCCTGATGCGTTTCCGCAGACAAAAGTGTAGGTAAGCCCTGCAACCGCGTCAGGAAGTGTGAAGGTCGTTGTGCCCGATCCGAGGACATCAACGAACATTCGTCCTGACATAGCTGAAGTGACAGTTTTTGTAGCTGCCGAGATAGACTCAGTGTTGTGCCGAAGTCCGGTGGTTGCACCTGTAAATGTCGTTGCGCCACTGACTGTCAAAGCACCGCTGAGCGTCGTGTCCTTGCTTGTTACAATACCGTCTTCCTGGACTGGCGGGAGATAGGATTCTAATGTTCTAGCCATTGTGTTGATTAATTAGCTAGTAAGATTAAACCGAAGTGATGCCAGTGAGTTTTGCGTGTCGCTTAGGATTCTGGGAGATAAGTTCGCCACCGAGGTAGATGTGACCAATGATCGAAGCAGAGTTTGTAGGTTTGATCCAGCCGCTCCATGAGAAGCCGAGACCTTTAACGTCTGAGTAATCGTTGCCTTCAATGTCCTGTGAGCGGTACTTGACTGATTCGGTCATGGCCATAGGAAGCGCATAGAAATCAAGGTAGTCCTCATTTACAAAGTAGAGAACGCCTGATGTACACTTCTCGTCGGCAAGGATTGGGAAACCCTTGTAGAAGAGTCCAGTAAAGCCTGTGCCACCAATGTTGCCTGAGCCTGAGTTCAATCCCCGGCCTGGGTCACCTTTCATAACTGAAACGGTCTTGGCGATTCTCTCCTGAGGCTGCAAGAGCTGTTCATAGAGGGCAAAAATCGTTTCTGTAGTAAGACCTACTGTCGGAGTCTGAGTTCCTGAAGAAGCCGCATTGTAAAGCGTGCTCATTTTAGAAAGCGAGAGAGTTCCGGAAGATGCTGTAACTGTTGAGTTAAGCGTCGTGTAGGTTGCCCGGGCGAGAGAGCCGTAGGTAGCGGCGTTTGTGCCGTCGTCTACGATTGCCTCAAGACCCAAGAAGTCTTTTGAACCGTTGCCTGTGCCTGTTCCATAGAACAGCGTGCCGAGATCATCCGCCATATCGTGAGATGTGGAGGCCATTTCGAGCTTGGCGAGGTCAATAACTTTTTCGTCTGTTGCGTTGGCAGAAAGCTCATCCAAAGGAAGAGCAACTGTCATCTGATAGAACTTAGGCACGAATTCGAGATTGACTCGATTGTCCGTAGCCGAAGTTGAAAACGTGTCGAATCCTGCAAATGATGTGCCTGTTGCATTCTTTGCGTACTTAACAGGGAACTTCATCCGTTCGCCACTGAATTTCTGAGCCTTCGACAAAACACGGGTAAGACCAACGTTTGAGTTAAGGATTGTGTCTACAACCTTAGGCAAGAGTTTGTCTTGTGTTGTTGTCGTTACTCTATTTCCGAGTGCTGACATGAATATTAATAATTAGTTTATAAGCTGTTCCAGCTTTTACCCCGTAGGTCTGCGGGAGTTAAGTAGTCCTTTTTTCGAGGTTCGCTACTGTTCCCCTTTATGGTCGTGTCGGCAAGCTCCTTGCGGGCTTGTTTCTTGTCGTCCTGAGCTGCCTGAGTCTGCAAGCGGTTAAGCTGCATGATCCGGTAGCCGGCGTCGAAGTCGTAGTGGTTGTTGGCGTCAGTCGGCTTAAAGTCCAATATGGTTTTGATAAGCTCGTTCCGGTCAGACTTGCTGAGTTTCGTTCCGATCTTCTCCTCAAGGGTCACGACTTCGTTATCAACCCACTTGTCCCACTTTTGAATTTCCTCCTGCTGGCGGACGTATTCCTGTCGCTGCTCCTCAATGATTTCTCGCTTGATTTGCTCGCGTTCCGCCTGTGAGTGTTGCTGGTATTTCTGCCAGGCCACTTCGTTTTCTCCGTACAGTTCCGAAAACCATTCCGGTATTGCTGGTGTGTCGCTCTTGTGAGCGAACTTGTGCTCAAATTCTTGTTTCTGGGCCTCTAGTTTTGCTAGGAAGTCCTGTTCCAGTTCGGCTTTGAGCTTTTCTTCCCGAACTTTCCACCTTTTATGAAACGGCTCATCTTCTTCCTGAGTATTTGCGGCAGGCTCTTTTACCGCGTCGCCCTCAGTCGGCTTGTCCGTCTCTGGTTTTGTCTCGGCTGGCGATTCCGCAGGAGTGTCCGTCTCCTGTTTGTCTAATTCGGCAAAAGGGTCATCCCCTTCTACTTTGACACCCGCCAAAAATTCTGACTCTGACATATTTTTTCGCAGACTACGTTATTTACTGTCGCGTGGTCGAGAAACGACAATTACTTTTTAATAAAGAACTAAATCAGCTTCGCCCCAGGCTTCCTACCTTGCTGGTATTGCAGGCCTCTGCCCTTGTTTGGGTCGTAGTTGATTGTTTTGATCTTTGCGCCTCCGTCTATCCGCTCCTGCATAGGGTCGCCTAGTGGCCTGTCTTTTAACCGGGACTGAAGGGCAGCAGTCTGTTTCTGCCGTGCCTCTTCGCGGTCAAACGTATCGTGGATAGCGTTTACCCGTGCCCGAAACAAGGGATCTGACTCATTCCCTGCATCTGGCTGGCCCCGATGATCATTAATCAGCTTCTGCTGGCGGTACTGGCTGTCAGCTTTCCGTTCCTGCGCTTCGCCCTTAAATCGAGCTGGCGCTGAAAGGATGTTTGAGGTAACGTCTATTACCTTTCCAGTGGCTCGTTTAAGTGCACTCGTTGCCTTGTTTTTCCGTGAACTTTGGGTCGTTGTGCTTATTTCTGCTCTCATATCTTTGTTAAGTTACTCATTTGAATTTGCTCAAGTTTGTTTTCATGCTCTTGGGCTGTCTTCTGGCCTTCAATATCGGCCTGAGACTGGGTCGCTACCTGCTCCTGTTCGGCCATTTGCTGTTGCTGGAGTGCCATCTGTTCGGCCTGAGCAGCTGCTAAATCAGGGAAAAGCTGAATTGGATCGGCTTTCCAGAGGTAGAGCTGCTTGGCAGTCTGTACAGGGTCAGGGAATTCAAGCTTCTCAAAGAAGGTAATCGGGTCTAACGCTCCTCCGGTCCAAAGATCAATCGCTTCATTTCGCTGGGTTACAGGGTCTTTAGGGATCATGGAGCCTTCTTTAATTCCTACCTGGAATTTCCCCTGAGGCGGTTCATTGTCGTAGACATACATGAGCTGGACAAAGTAGTTGAACACCTTGTCTGAGAATTGCTCTAAATAGGTTGAGATTCCCCCGCCGATCCGGTCTGAGTCCTGGCCCTTAATCGTGAGTTTTCCCCTGACAGTCTGCTCGTTCATTGTTCCCTGCGGAGTCGAGCCACGAGTACCAAAAATGTTTCTAAGTTCATTCCGGTAATCAACAAGGGATTCATAGATAAACGGCGGTAGCGGAGCACCGGTGTCGCGTTTCAACCCGTCTTGAACCGAGCCAGTGTTTTGCCAGATAGCTGCACCTTTCCTCAGTGCCCGTCCAACAAGGGTAGCCTGCTCTTTTGTGAAGTAATCTCCAGAGACTATTACCCCGCCGTTTGCGTTGTCGGCGTTAATGTCAATTTGGCGAAGACGCTTGTTAATAAGGTCCTGAAGCGGAAGGTTCTGCTGAATTAAGTTCGTGTCGTCGTGCGGGTGCTTGCCAAGGTTGAATATTGATAGGAAAAAGTAGGGCTTTTTAGGCCGAGCGAAGTGATTTTGACCTGGAACATCCACTTCTTGAGGAGTTTCAATACCAAATTCATCAACAACTGTCTGTAGCTCTTTTGTGTCATAGTTATAGTGAGGATTCTTAGATTTTGATAATACTTCGTCATCAAGGGTCGTGAAGAAATAGTCGTCGTGCCACCACTCAATGTACTGGACATTTGTGCCGAGCTTGCCGTCAATTTTTTTCGTGATGTAGTCTGATTTTTCGGGAAAGCGTGAAATAAGGTTTGCGGCCGTATCAGTGCGGTATTCGCCGACGTATGATCCGGTGTATTCGCACTCATTGATTGTTGCGTCAGGATCAAGAATAAGTTTCTGGGGCCGTAGAGCGTAGCAGGTTGGCCTATCCTCAAGAATTGAAAAGCCGGCTTTTAAGACTCCCAATTTATACAGTCCCCAGTAGCGGGCGACTTGCTTTAGTTTTAGGTTGTAGGAGAGATCATCAACAAGGTTTACCAATTTGTCCCGCAAAGCTTTAGCCTCCGGTGAATTGTCCATGCGGGGAATAGTCTCAACCAGAGGATCAGCCTTAGGCCGGGTGGCAATCGGCAAGAACGTCTCAAATGACTCAAAGATCAGGTTGTCTACAAGCGCATGACCCTCTGCCGTCCCGTCAGAGAACTGCTTGCCTAGCCAGTAGTTTTCGTTGTCCGTCTGGCTCTTTTCAATCTCCTTTTGATACGGGTCCCAGGTTTTCTGCCACTGGCGGGCAAGCTTTATAAGCTCCTCATCTTTCATTTCAAGCGTCAGTTCCGGCAAGAGATCAGAAACAGCACCCTGCTCTGTGTCGGTGTTTTTGACCTTATTTGTATCTGCGCCTAGTCCGAAGTAACCTTTGAGTAATGACATTAAAATAAAACAGCAACCGGGTAAGGGTTGCCGTCTGTTGTTTAGATTGGGCTGTGGTAAGTAATGGCCAGGGGGGAGCCTAGGATTTTGATAAAGTGCCGTGGATTCCGAACCACACGATCTCCTCCCCAAACATTACCTACCAATTATTAAGTTGTGGGCGCATTATAAGGGATTATACTGTCGAGTCAAGGAATCCGACCACGGTATCCGTAGAATTACCTGATACTAACCCGACCAAGCTGATATTTATGATAGAATGGTAGTCTAAGCACTACTGGCTCCCTCAAGATTACCGCCCTACGGGGCGGTTTTCCTTCTTTTAAACGCCACAATGTTCGTCCTAATGTCCATTAGTTCCCCCGTATGGCTAAAATCAAGGGTGGCTGACCCGTTTCTAATCTCAAATACTTTTGCCTTAACCATCTCGCTGAAGGTATCTTGATGCTGGCGAAACAGCATAAACAATTCAGCGTCCTTATTGTTTAATTCTATTGTGTTCATGTCACTCTCCAATCCTCATTAATGCTTGCCGGCTCGTCAAACTTGAATATCTTTCTCGGATTGACGGCCTTCATGGTGTGATCCGGTTGCAATTCCGGGGACTCCGGAAGACTAATCGTCTCATTAGTAAATATCTCCGCCTTCCCCATGCCAAAGCGGTTCATTCCCACTCGCCAGTAGCACGTTGCGTGAACCAAGTGATCGGCTCCGCCCCTATGCCAGCGTCTGACCATAACCCCCAAATTATTCTCCTCTTCAATCCGGAAGATTGCATTCCAGTGGAGCCAGTAGTCATACCAGTCCTGCTCTGATCCATAGAGCTGAATACGCATCATCACGAACTCATCAACCAAGAGTTGAATCAATTTGTTTCGATCAGCCACTACCAAACCCTCTTCCTTGCCCTTCCCCCAGGTAATGAGTTGCTTTGTCTTCCTGTCTTCGCGGTAGTAGCAAAAGAAAATGCGGCCTGGATACTTCTCAGCAAGTTCCCGTGGCTTCTGTAAATCCCCTTGAGCGTCGAAAACAGCAATGGCGTCAGTAAACATCTGCATTAAGCGCTCAAAGTCGTCATAGTTACGGGTTGACGAGTAGTAGAAGAGGCCTAACTGATTGCCCGCAACCAAATGGATGCCCATCCCTGTATCCACTCCAATTACTGTCCGAGTCCCGTAGTTAATCGTCTCGTCAGTGAGATTCCGGTCAAGCATATCCTTTGTGACCTTGTTGCCTGACCCGACATATGGAAGCCCTAAAATCTTATTGTAGAAGAACTCTTCTGACTGATTGGGGTCTTTATACTTTTTAACTATTTCTCCCGCAGAGACCCACGGAGCCATGAGAAGAGAAATGTGGTAGCCAGAGTAGGTTTTTTGGATCTTATTCCCCTCTTCATCTCTGAATATCCTAGCTTTCCACTTACCCCTTCTCCGTTCCTGATCGCTCAGTTCCGCTCCGCAATGCTTGCAGATAAAGATTTTGCGGTCTATGTCTATGCTCATTTGCCTCTCATCTTCAGTGCTCCACGAGAGGTACTGTTCTTTTAGGCAGGAATTACAGGTAATGAACCACTCCTTTTGATCCGAGTCCTGCCACTCTACATCCACGCCGTTTCCAGGGACACTGGGGTGCGAGAAGACGTGTTTTTGCTTGTATTTCGAGTGCTGTAAACGAGCTTCATAGTCTTTAACCACATCCTGCTTTGATGAGTCCTTTTCGTCGTTTACCACCCGGTCAGCAGCCACCATAATTGCTGCTTTTTTCGTCCATGTCCCTCGGAAGTAGATCATGGACTCGTCTATCTGCTTCTGCTCGATTGAATCCTTGTCCTTTGTGTACTCTAAGAGAATTGGATTTTGGGAGATGATGCGGTTGACCTTTCCGCCGACGAAGATATTAACATCATTATCAGTCGGAAGCGTGTAGATAATGTCCATTTTGTACTTCTTGGCGTCATAGATATTTTTAAGAACTTCCAAGGTTGAGAGCCCGACTTGCGCCGGCTTCATCACGCAGAGATTCTGTGATTGGTCCCGGTAAATATCAAAGAGGAAAAAGTGATCATAAAAGTCTATCGGATCGCCTTTTTCATTCTTGATCTGGTGCTCTTGAATCCAGGCATGGATTGATAGGTCAGAGAGTTTCATTTAATCGCTTTGCTATATTGGATATTGCCTTGGAGTAGAAAAGGTCAAAATTACGCTGAGTTCTCCAGGTATTGTCCCCGCCGTCATGTTCAAGAAATGCCAGCTGAATACTATCCACGATCAATTTTACTAATCGTTCATGCGTATTCACTGAAGTAACTTAGCCTTTAATTCCTCTTCGTACTTTTCCCTCAGTAATTCAAGCTGAGGATCGCTTATATTCCCCCTCAGATCAAGGTTTACACTGGCTGACTTCTCTGGAGCGTATGATCCATGAACTTTAAACGTCATGTCAGCCGCTTTAAGTCTTGCGTTTGGCTCAGCCTCGATATTGTTCATAATCTCAGCCACAGTTTTCTTTGCCCGCATTTCGGTAAAGCCCATCTTCTCTAGTTCTTCTTGAACCCCGATAGACTCAATAATTTCAGAGGGCTTAGCCTCTGCCACGCTCGTAGCATATCCGACTTTTTCCAACATTTGTCCAGCAGAAATAGGCTTATTTGAAGCCATATTCTTAACTATCTCCTCAGCTAGTTTTTTTTGCTTCATTGTGCCCATAGAATCTCTCAAAAATCTTCCCTGTTCTCCCTCCCGGCTGAGCCGTGTCTCTAACGTGTTCCTTTAGGTAAAGGTCATTGTCTATTCTCCCCAGCCTGTCCTTTTTGGTAATTAGCTGCTTCTTGCATTCCCTGCATATCTCGACTTTGGCCTCCGCTGACTCCCTGAGAGTTATGTAATCGTGGTAATGGGTCATTTCTTTACGCCAAGAATTTGGTCTTCTCTTAGAAAGTGAAATACTTTCCCATCCGTTTCCACCGTGTCCATGGCAAAAGCCTTAAAGAAGATCGTATCGCCTTTCTTTACCTGACTTCCCTTAGGCACGGCTATAACTTTAGCTTCTTCGAGGATAAGATCGCTCCTTACATCTAAATAAATGCCGGATTTTGTCTTCTCCTGTTTGGTAATTTCAATCAAAACATTATTGTTGAGGGGTTGAATCTTCATGTTTCATGTCTACTAGACTCACTGTGGTGGTTAAAGCAATCTTAGTTTCCGCTTGAAGGGCGTCCAATCCCTCCTTAAACCGCTTAACCCGGCCGGCAAGCTCCTCTTTTTGTTGTTCTTCCGTTAAAATAATGCTCATTGTGTTGGCAAACTATTAATAAAGTTCTCAAAGTCCTCGTTTTCAGCCTCCAGTATCTCTCCTTTTGCCTGGAGTTTTCGCACTAACTGGGGTATTCCCTGCGGTGCACGCTTTTGAAGCAGCAGGTCAATTACTATAAGGATAAAGGTAAGAAGTAACCCCGTGATAATTCCTAAGATGTAGTAAATCATGGTGTAATTATGAGGTGCTATACTGTCGAGTCAAGGATGCCACTTCCGCCTGAGGCAGCTTGGGCAACGGTCAATATTCCTGGTCGGCAGGTACTTTCCCTCCGAGCAGTACCCGCATACTTGAACTGGCAGGTTTCTGATTATTACTTCATCACTGACTGTCTGATACTTGACTTGGATTCTTTTTGGCTCGTTTCGTTTGCGAGACTGTCCAATTTTTAGTTTTGTCTCTTCTGTATGAAGATGATGTTTGTACTCTCCAATCGCCATTTGCATGCTATTTAACACACCTTATCCCATTCCATCTCTCTTCAGGAAACAGAGGATACTTACACCGCTTTCCGTCAAAGGGCTTCTCTCCTGAGTGGTAGAGGAAGAATAAACCTATTGTTATACCAATCACTGCTAAGGTTAGTTTAAGTTTCATAGTTAGTCTTTTATTTCAGGGTTATTTATTTCCACCAAGATTGATACTCTCTTTTACACTAAGCTCTTTGCCGACCCAAAGTCTCTTAAAATCCTCAATCATCCTGTCTCGGTAGGATTCTCCCTGAGCTTTATCAATATAGGCAATCGTCATGTGAGGCCTGTAGCTAGTGAAAGTATTGATATGGGGGAGAAATTCAAGTCTCCTGTGGCCTTCCAGAAGTTCAGGCGTTGTCTCAATGTGGGCCACAAGACACCAATACGGCTCGTCCGGATAAGGCGAATCAAAGAATCCGATGTCTGCTATTTTTACGGCTTCCAGTTTCCAGCCACCTAAAACCGCCTCAATGTGCTTTTCATAATTTTTTGCCGCCTCGAGTAAACCGTAGAGCAAGGTAATATGAGGCGTTTTGTTCGCAACCCAACCATCAATCCAAAATCTCTCCTTGTTTTTTGCGTAATACAAAGCAATTCCAGCACCCTCGAACTCAATTGAATACATATTGCTCAGTGGCTCAAGATCAAGCATGACACAACCTAGGGTATTAAGATTAAGACCAAGCCATTCATATACTTGCTTAAATTGATGTGACGATAATTGTTTTTCCATATCTCTAGTGGTTAGTGAATAATGCTTTGATGTCTGATAATGCTTGGTTGTAACCAACACCTGTACCAGATTTAGCCATAAACTGTCTTACGGTTTTTGCTTCCTTATACATCCCCTCTATCTGCTTCAGTATCTCTCCCTCCCGTTCCTCAAGTTTTTGAATCCACCAGTCGGCTATCTGCCATACCTCCACGGCCATAATTGGTAGATGCTTATATTGTTTAATAAACTTTTCAAATTCTTCTCTAAGATTGTTCATGGTGGATAGGATTTACCTTATAAGCTTTTAATAGGTCAGGATCATTGCCAATATAGGCTGGTACACCGTAGTAGGTACAGTTCTCAATCCTTTCGGAGGCTTCTTCAAGTGCATCTTCTTTAGAAATCTCACCAACAATGAAATCTAAGTCATCAGCACAATCCTCATCCATAATGATGTCGTATTTCCCTTTGTAGTCTGCGAGTACTAACTTTTTCATACTTAGTTTAGATTAGTGATAATGGGGGTTAGTCATTCTTGTTTCTTGAAAAAGCCTTTAGTATTCTCCAATATCCCTGTGGCATATTTGTCTCTCATAATTTCAGATTGAGTAAGATGCTCTCGGTGGTCTCTTGATGTTTTACACTTCTTGCATCCGCTTTTTCCAAACTGGCTTCGCGGCAGGAAGTGTTTGTAAATTGCCTTCCAGACATCATAGGCAACCTTAAATGCGGCTTTGAGTTCAGGTGTTTCCTCAACATATACTGCGCCCCCTAAAAACTCTCCTTTACCGTGACAGTTAAGGCAGAAATATTCCTTGTAAGCGAAGGCGAATGTAAATATCATTGGACAACCGCACTCTCTACAAACCTTCATTTCTTTTTTCTCTTTTGTTTTCATATTCTCTATGTAGTTACTTTGTAAGGGAGGATTCAATGAAGCTTAAGAAATGCCGTGTGGCGTCTTTTCCAATAACAACTTCAATGGCATTGGCATCAAACCATTTCTTAGTTATTTCCTTCACCTCCTCCATCGCCGCCTTTCTTCCCCTCTCGTAAGCATCGTTATATCTGAACTCTGGTGTGGTCTCACGCATTGCCCTCTCATATCCACGGGATTCTGCTTCTGAGACTATGCGGGAGATAATACCTTTAAGCCATGCCAGCCTTTCACCATCTCCAAGTATGTGCTTGAGATTTGCATCTATGAGCTTCTCCCAGTCTTGCTTATTATCTTTATTCTCCTTACTCTCTAGTGGTGTTGGCATGGTTATTTAATTCTTTTAAGGCCACCCAGTAACCCACGCTGGTATACTTCCGTGCTTCTCTTTTCAATTTCCACAATCTTGTCAGGCATTTTCTTGTGCAGGGTTTCATTAACTGCCGCGCCTGCCTCAGCAATGGCCATATTTGCAATGGCTTCTGGGCTGACTTTTTGGAGTATTTCGTCAAAGTGTTTCTCGATGATGTAGTCAGCTATAACCTTACTTACCTGACTGATAATCTCTTGGGGTACGGCATGAGCTATATATCCCACAATCACTTCTTTTGGCATGACGGTTCTGGTTAAAAGCCTATTATTTGGCAAATCGTCTATCATTTCTGTTTTTATTTCCTTTTCCATTGTTGTTAAGGGTTATATGTGATAGTGCAACGAACTATTTGATAATTTGGTTGGTAGTATTTAGTTAGCGAATCCATTGCTGTCTGGCGCTTGTTATATACTGCTATTGCCTCTGGATTACCTGAACAACAACAGTCGCCGCCATTAAACTTTGCGTCATATTCTATCTTGTTGTGTTTATCTATTACCGCCCACGCCTTTATCTTCTTACTCTTTATGTTATTCATGGCTATTTCTGAGCTTCTGGGTCATCCAGAAAATTAAGAGTGTGATTTACTAGTGCTGTAAACTCTCGTTCTGTAAGCATTGCAACTTTATTAAACTCTTTTTTGTTTTTGTAATCGCCCGTTGTCTCTATCTCTATTTTGTATTCTTCTTTTTCCATATTACTTAGATAAGTTAGTAAATTTCTTTTTCGCTTTATGCCTGTAATAGTAGTTTCTCCACACTTCCCTGACCCTGTCCCGATTCTTGTAGTAGTACTCCATTTGGTAGGCTTTTAATCGCTCAGAGTTCCGTTGGTAGTAGCTCTTTTTTCTAAGGAAGTAAGTATCTTTACTTGGCGAACCTGTAGTTAACCCCTTGTCCCTTAAAACTATTCCTTTGAAGTAATGTTTGCCTTCTTTAATCATGTAAGCCACGTTAGCGCTTTCGCACACTCATCCCTTTCTTTGCAGATGCCCCTCGCCCGCCTTTCAAGCTCCGCGTACCCTTTTTTCCCCAGTTGTTTAATCTTGAAATCTCGGTAGTCCCCTTGCTTACTTCCTTCCCAAAGCGCATGACAGCCGTAGCAAAGAGCATCTGCGTTATCTGGGTCAAACCGCGTGCACTTGTTCGAGCGTCCCCAGAAATGTGAACACTGAAGTGCAGTGGTAGGCGGGGTATAGGTCGTACCACACCGCTTGCACGTCCAGTTGTCCCGTTTTCTGATGTGGAGTGAAAATAGTTTGTCAACATTGGATATTTTGATCTTTTTCATTAGTATCTGCCGAACGCTTGGTTATTGGCGACCTCTAAGTGGCTGTTAATGGCACTTATCAATCTCTTTGCTTTGAGCTGCCAGGTCTCTAATTTCCGTTGCTCTCTACCTTTTTCTGTTATCGCCCAAGCGTTGTCTGTGCCCTTGTCACTTTTATAGTCCTTGCGGTGTGCAAAAAAGAACAAGTTATATTCGTCTATGAGTTCATCTTGCCTGTCCATGAGTGATGAGCTTTCCGCGCTTAACCAATCTTTCATTTGAGCTAATCGCCCTGGCTCTACCTGGCCTGTTTTCAATTCCTGTTCAATAGTTGCTATCTCCATAGGTCTTTAAGATATTCCCACGCCACGATAAAGGCGTAGATGATACAGATTAAACACAGCACCAGTCCGAGGATAAGGACAACCATGCCTAGATTTACAAGAACAAATAGTAATAACTCCATTTACTTATTTTTAGTTGATAGTGAACCCCAGAAACATTTTGAGAAGTTCCTTGCCGCTTTACACTGCTTCAGGAACGCCTCTAACTGCCAGTTTTGCTTTAAGAAGGGATTGCTGTTTAATTTAATTGCGATGACATGCGGTAGTACCTTTCCGTATGATGTCCCTTCCCGCTCAGTATTTAATCTTGAAACGAACTCATTAATTAACTCTTCTCTAAAGTTTCGGGCGGTTGTCTGAGGGGTTGCCCTCTCCGCCCACTTGTCTATCTGTCCCTTGATTGATTCCATTACATATGTTTTTTAATTAAATCTGATAACTCCTGATCCTCTTGCTCTCTGATGATGAATTTGTATGTTTCAATCCGCATATCGCCTTTAATCTCGATTTCCTTATGGAATCTGTCGTGGTGGTACACACAAAGAGCTATTAAATCTCCGTCATGCTCTCGACCCAGCCGTTCATAGGTAACATGGTGTAGGTTTATATCTGAATCGCCGCAGACAACGCACTGTTTTCCGAATTTCTCGTAATAGGCAAGGCGTCTGCTCCTCCAGGCCTTTGACTTTATGTATCTGTGGTAGTTGGGCCGCTTAAACTCCGTTTTCTTTGAAATAATGAGGCGCGGCTTTTTATTTTTCTTCTTCCCTTTCTTGTAATTAGCAAGTAATCTAGTAGCTTGTGCTTCTAGTCTTCTACTTTTCTTCTGCCATTTATGCTGTTCCTTGCTATAAAACCTCATAAGATTATTTATTACCTAGATTCCCTTGTAGCGGCCCCCCTCCCCCAAGTATTCCTGAATTAACAGGAAAATCCTTGTTGGAATAAGGCTGGCTAGGAATCATTCATTACCTGAGTTCCCTGTGTCTGTTTTGAGCTGACACGCCCAGCGTTACCGGATGCTTCTTTGAGAACGACTCCGGTATAACCCCCCGTCGTTCGCCTAGTGGCTCGTGGTAGTATCTCTCCAACCGTTATAGGCTGGTAAGGGGGTTCAAGGTGTTGACTCTTACTTCTGCGGATTAGCTTTCGCTCTAGCCGTGCTCAGAACCTTGAACGCACCCCTTATCAACGTACAACTGATGCACTCTGAGTCTTGGAGGCAAGGATTTGACGAGAGGCTTCGTTGATTCGGAGTAGAGGCCTACTGCTCCAGTTTTTACTCGTATAGTCACCTTGCATAGTCATGTTTTGTTGCGACGATCTGCAGGATTCATGACCTAACGCCATTCTAGTGTCTACCTATTCCACCACTCCAAGATTCAAAGAACATCTTTCTGAGCACTTGGGGACTCCTATGCGTCAATTGCGTTACATTGGCTTGCTGTAAGACTTCTCTCGTTACCGAGAATGGGTCAGTGCTCCTTACCGTATGGTCCTTATCCACACGAGCCAACCATAGACTTCCCCCAAGTACCCAGAAAGAAGGAATTGCGGAGCGTTGTCATCTAGACCTCCGAAGAAATCTATACTGGGTTATTGGTTATTACCCCAGCAACCCACAATTCCTCTAAGTGTGGGCAGAGGAAGGCACTCTGAAGGGATTTCTCCCGACAAAATGCTTTACTCCACCCGCACTCTAGGATTATCCTGTCGAAGCCTACAATCCCATTCTGAGCCAAGAGCATCACGTCCATCACTAGCAGACACGATGCTCATAAGCCGGGGGATTCCATTCCCCCAGGAGGAGAGTGTTAATACTGGCACGGGCACTCTTCTTGAGTCCGCCCGCAGAGAAAGCACCGTTTCTCCACTTCCCGGTAGAGCGTGAAGAACTCGATCTGATCCCCGCGAGGCATGACTTTCAAAAACTGCTTGCGGAGGCCTTGGAGGATGAGCGTCACTGCTATCTCCTGAAGCTCCGCCAGACGCTTCTGTTTGTCCATACCGTCTCCTGAAAGAACTGTCCAGAATACTCTGGGATCAGACTGCGTGGTTTTTATGAGTTAGACTTAGTCATAATCCACACAATCTGTTCTCAGGTTACTCAATCAAGTCAGGATTCTCGTATATGTTGCCGATAATTTCTGCATTTGTATCTCGGCCAATTATGTCTGCAAGTGGTTCATCGCCAGCGTTATCGGTAAACATTCCATCCTTAAAAACCACATAAGAGACGATCGGATTACCTTGTTCATCGGTCAAATCTTCTTTAAAAATATCCCCCTCATATATCTCCTTGCCGTTTTTGTCGAGCAATCCAGTAAACTGCATAGGTATATGATCTTTAATGAAGGGAGATTTCGTATTTTCAATGGCCGATTGCTCAATCTCTCGAAGTGTTAGTCCGACTGACATGATTTCCACTTCTGGTTGCCAAAATCTGAATTTGATGTCTCTAGTCATAGTTGAGAGTTATTGTTGGGAAGTGCCAGTAGCGCTTGTCTTCTATATTCACTTCCTTGGTTACTTTCACATAGGGAGAGGACTTAATCATCCATTCCCTGCGAGCCTTCATACCTTCCTTGAAGTTCTGATCTTCTACGGGGAAGATTGTTGATAAATCTTTCATGTTAGAACGGGATATTAGAGGCGTCTATTTCGTCTAATTCTTCGTGGGCCTGGTGCATGGCGACCTTTGTGTTGGTGATGTCGTCCAATTCCACCGCGTCAAGGTTAGTATTGGGATTGAAGTTATAAATCAATCGAGTCAGGTTCTGAAACACTGCTGGTAGATTTAACTCATTTAACCCCTTGTACGCCGGATGATTGGCAATTAACTCTGCCGCTGATTTCTTGGCGTACATCACTTCGTTTCGATCTTGGGCTTTCCCAATGGACTGCTCCTTGTGGGTCTGGGCTTCTTGGATGGATCTAGCCTTAGCTTGAATGAGTCCTGTCCCCATTCCCCCAAACTTTCGCTC
>Ga0196964_10000666_pt1 | contig 19417 bp, 26 predicted proteins | sample S1_10metaG_FD_148615 | JGI IMG/M metagenome (GOLD analysis project Ga0196964, IMG submission 148615) | Soil microbial communities from Anza Borrego desert, Southern California, United States - S1_10 | ecosystem: Environmental > Terrestrial > Soil > Desert | place: USA: California | collected... | reverse complement strand
GGCGGCGGCGCCGGGGGCGACGGGGTCTCGTCCACGGCCGGGGCGGCGCCCTCCTCCGTCAGATAGTCCCAGTCGTCGATGTCCGGGTCGGCCTGCACCCAGCTGTACTTCACCGTCAGGTTGTTCAGGTCGATCTCGGGCGGCTCGACCACCTCGACCACGATGTCGTTCAGCACGCCGACTTCGCTGATCTGGAGCTTCAGGTAGCGCTGGGTCCGGCCGGCAAGGCCGTAGAGGTTGGTGGTCACCGTGCCCCGGCACCCGGCCGTCAGGCGGGACATGCGCCGCTTCGCCAGCCTGCGGGCCTGGGACAGGGTCTGCACCCACGGCAGCGACAGAGTCTGGGGCTTCTCGCCCCGGATCAGGATGTCGGACTCGTCCCGCCACGGCTCGGTCGGGACCATGGTGTACTTGTGGTCGGGCGAGCAGTACTCGACCTCAAGCACGTTCGCCGCGCTCTCGTCCTCGACGAACCGCTGAACGCTGTATTCGATCACGTGGTCGTCGGTGAACGTCACTGTGGGCGCGATGTACTCCCCGGCGTACAGCACGAACGCGCCGTCGCCGCGCTGGGCCATGTAGCCGTCGAAGCTCTCCAGGATCCGGGCGATCACGTCGGCGGGCGCGTTATTGAACTTGTACATCCCGCCGCAGGTGTAGGTCGCGGCCAGCCCGGCAGCCGTGGTGATCGTCACCTCGCAGAGGTTGGCGGCCGAGGTCCAATACGAGAGCGCCGGCTGGATGCGGGTGGCGAAGTCGAAGCCCATCCCGTGCTCGGCGTGGCAGAGGTAGTCGGCCAGGATCAGGACCGGGTTGTTCGACCATTCCCAGGTGGCGGGATCGTCGATGTCCTGGGCCACGTCGCGCCAGTCGTAGAGCTTGTAGCCCTTGATCACTGCGTTCGGCTGGGGGAGCCCGTTGGGGTAGGTGCCGGCGAAGTCCCCCGCGTCCACCGAAGCCGCCCGCATGAACATCGAGGTCTGGCCGTCGCCGCGGTGCGCGGCCGTCCACTCCCCGGCGGTGAGCTTGTTGCAGGGCGGCGCGTCGCCGGTCCCGCCCGCGCCTTCGGTGCGGCTGAAGTACGAGGTCTCCGGGTTCGCGCCCAGGCTGGTGAGCAGCAGCACCTTGTCGTTGTTGGAGTAGGCGCCGTCGGAGGCGTCTAGGTAGCCGTTGACGTCGGCGACCACGATGTCGTCGTTCAGCATCATGTGCACGAAGCTGTCGATCGCCGTTCCGCCGCAATGCACCAGGGCGACCACGACGTGCGCGTAGGAGTCGTTGGTGGTCCCCGGCTCGTACAGCATCACGGCGCCTGACAAGCGGCATTGCCCGTACGCCCCTTGTCGAGGCGGGTTGGTCTGCTTGACCGGGGTGGCGGCGTGATCCGGGTCGGGAATGTCGGGGGCGAGGGCCATCGAGGCGCCGACCGAGATGGCGACCGTAGCCGAGAACACGATCGCCGGCGCCAAAAGGTTCGCCGTGGTCGCGGCGGCGGCGGGGCCTACGACCGGAGTTGCAACCGCGTAGATCGCGCCGTGCACCGCCTCCAGAGCCCACGCGGCCACCGCCGTGATCGCCTCAGCCATGCAGCCTCCAGATCGCAAGCGCAGTGAACGGCGCGAACAGCACGCCCTTGGCGGTCAGGCCTGCCCAGCGGCTGCCCGCGTAGATTCCGCCTATCGGGACGGGGCCGTGGTCGGTCGGGACCAGCACGCACCCCACGTCTCCGGCTTCGGGCTTCTTCACCTCCGGGAAGCCGTCCAGCGCCCGGCGCATGATCGCCTCGACGCCCCCTTCCCTGCGGACCAGGCGAAGGCAGCCGAGTTCGGTCCGGTAGCGGCCCCGGTACGGCGCGGCCCGGTCCTGCCCGGTGACCGCCTGAACCCACCCGCCGACGAACCCCAGCAGGCAGTCGTTGCCGTCGTAGGAGAAGGGACGGCCCGCCGCCTCCTCCAGGTACGCGCTCAGCTCCACTTCAGGCTCTTGCCCTGGGCGTAGATGGGGGTCCGGACGCAGAACAGGTCGCCCGGGCTGAACTCGCTCTGGTGCGCATGCGTCCAGTAGGTGGCCTTCGGGCGCCGACGCCCGGTGAAGGCGGTCCCGACCGATAGCCCGACGGTGCGGACGATCTGCTGGTTGCCCTGCTCGTCGATCGAGGCGGTGCGGCTGATCTTCGCCACGTCCGCCTCGCCCTCCCACAGCCACTCGACGGGGGCGTAGGCCTGCCAGTCGGACCCCAGCATGTAGAGCCCGACGTGAACCGGGGCGCCTCGAATGCTCGCCGCGTCGGCGTCGGCCAGGGCGATCACCTCGGCCGGGACTCCCGACAGGGTGAAGTCCACCCGCTCGGCCACGCCGTTGATCAGCTGCGACAGCGCCGGCATCCCCACCAGCCAGCCGAGCCCCTGGTAGGTGCCGCCCGCGGCGTCCACCCCGTCGGCGGGAACCACCTTCGGGCCGAAGCCCCCGAACCAGGTGCGGATCGGAGTCGTCGCGTCGATGAACACCAGCACCGCGGGCCGGATAAGGCCCTCGGCGATCGCCTGTTCGAATGTCGCCATGTCAGGCCGTGGGGGCTTCGATGAAGGTCACCGCGACCTCGGCGACGCGTCCGAACTCCGGGGGAGGGGTCATCTGCGCGCAGCGGGCGAGGAAGGCCGGGGCGTTGAAATCGACCGCCTGGCCGGAGCTGATCGCGCCCCTGAGGGGCGGACGGACCTCGACCTGCTGGCGATAGCTGTTCGCGCCCAGCGTCGTGGTCGAGACGATCCGGGCGACCCGGTGCGCGCGGCGCCCGACCGTGCCTCCATGGTCGTAGGAGAACCTCTCCCCGCCCCGCAGTTGCCGGGCCGAGGTGGTGTTCAGGGTCACCAGGGTCGCGCCCGCCGAGGCGGAGGCGTGCAAGGTCGCGCCGACGCCCGAGGGCGGGGTGTAGGTGGTGTCCACGGGGAAGGCGCTGGCCGGAGTGTGCTGCGCGCCCGCGGCCCCGTCGGAACGAGGGACGTTCTTGCCGCCCGCCAGGGGCACGATGACGTCGGTCACGCCGCCGTCGAGGACGGCGTGCCATGCGGACCAGGCGGCGAACTCCTCGTCCGTGCGCAGGATGATCCCGGTGAAGGCCAGCACCAGCAAGCCGCCGCCGTCCGTGCGCGCGACCTGGACCGCGCCCGAGATCGTCGGCCCGGACGAGATCACCCGTCCGGGCATGTCGATCACAGGCGAGGCCTGGGGCCAGAAGCGGCGGGTGGGCCAGACGTACGCCATCAGCGGGTCCCCAGCATCTGTTGCCGGTTCTGCAGCGCCGGCCCGCCCTTGCGCACCGCCTCCAGCGAAGCCCCGATCGCCTGGGCCTTCGCCTGGGCGGCCAGCGTTCGCATCTGCCCCACCACGGTCTCGGCCAGCACCGCGTTCTCCGCATGCAGGTGGAAGGATTGGGTGACGATCGGCGTCGGCCGCGACAGCGTTCCCGCCCGCAGCAGGTGGTTCGGAATGACCTGCGACCCCTTGGGCAGGTTGACCAGCTCCGGCCCGCGCTCTCCCACCACGGCCAGCCCGCCCGGCGCCGACATCGTGCCAGCAGCGAAGCCGGGGATCTTGATCCCTCCCAGCATCGAGGCGATGGGTCCGGTGATCGACTGGCGGATGGTCATCGCCAGCACTTCCGCGAGGATCTGGCGGAACACGTTCGACGCCACGTCGCCCAGGCTCTCGGCGTTCATGATCGCGTCGGCCAGGCCGTAGCTCAGCGCCTCCAGGCCGTCGACCGCCAGGCGCTGCAGGTTCTCGCCCGCGTTCTCCGCCTCCACGGCCACGTCGGCGGCGTACTGCTGCAGCGGGTTCTTGGAGACCTGGAAGCCTTCAAACGTCGGGTCCGCCTTGGTCCAGAAGCTCTGCAGCGTGTCGGCGAAAGTCTCCAGCGGCGGGCCGATCAGGTCCAGGGCGGCGGCGACCCGCGCCGCCTCCTGCTCGACGGTCTCGAACCCGGCGGCCATCTCGTCGGCCGAGAAGGCGTAGCTGCGCGACCAGTGCGGCTCGGACGTCGCCCGCCGCCTCGTCGACACGCCGCCGGAGGGATCGATCAGGCTCGTCCCGTCCGGCTCCTGTATCGGCGTCGCGGGTACGGCGGCCCCGGCGGTGGCTCGCGCGTTGCGCTCGGCGACCAGCTGGCGCACTTCGGCGGACAGCTGCAGGATGCGGTCGTTGTAGGGCTTCGCGCCCATCACGTCGCCCTGCCAGCCGTCGCGCTGCGCCTGGTTGGCGCGGATCTTCTCCAGCTTGACCCCGATGCTGGCTTCGTCGCGCGCGTTCAGGAAGGCGTTGAGCCTGCCCAGCATCGCGCCCAGCTGCTCGGCGAACTTGACCAGTCGCGGGGACAGATCGACGAAGGCGGACATCAGCTGGTTGCGGATCACCTGGCTGGCCGTGCGAAACTTCTCCGCCGCCTCCGCCCCCTTCTTGACCAGGGCTTCGTCCATGACGATGCCGAGCTTGCGTGCCTCCTCGCGAAGCTCCACGACCGCGTCGGCCTTCATCCGGATCAGCGGCAGGATCGCGCCGAGACCGGTTTTCTCCGCCACGGTCGCGCGCTCGGACTCGCTGCGCAGGTCGCCGATCCGCCGGATGACCTCCATCATGGCGGCGTCGACGTTGTCGTAGGACTTCAACTGTTCCTGGGTGAACCCCAGCGCCTTGAAGCCCTTCAGCGCCTTCTCCGACAGGCCGGAGGTCGCCGCGCCTAGCGTCTTGGTGAACTTGCCGAGCGCCTCGTCGGCGTCGGTCACCTGGCCGCCCGCGGCCTGCACGGCGTGCCGCCATTCCTGCAACGCCTCGACGTTCACCCCGACCTTGGCGGCGGCGTCGTCCAGCTCGTCGGCGTAGTTCATCGCCGCGAACGCCTGCGTGCCGGCCACCGCGAGCAAGGCCAGCGCGCCGGCCGCGGCGCCGCCGGCGACGCCCACGGCGCCCAGGCCGGCGCTGACGCCGGGAATGGTCGTGGACAGCCCGCCGAAGCTGCGGCCGAGGTCGTCGACCGTCGCCTTGAGGCCGACCCCGAACTTGCGGCCGACCCCGTCCAGGTCCCGGTTCATCAGCCCGGCTTCCTGCCTGACCTTCGCCCGGCCGCGCTCCAGGTTCCGGCTCATCTTGTTCACGTCGGCCGACAGCTGGAACACCAGCTGCTCGAGATCGGTGCGGGCCATCAGCCGAGCCTCCGGATACGGTCGCGGTGTTCTTCAGGCGAGGGCGGCGCGGCGCGGGAGCCCTCCGGGGCGTGCGCCCTGTTCCAGCCGGCGACGCAGGCCTGGTATTCCCACAGCGACATCGCCCACACCTGGGCGGGGGTGAAGCCTAGGACGGCTCCGGTCCCGAGGAAGGCGGCGAAGCGGAGCCGTCCGTCGGGGAGCTCGTCGCTCCCGTCGTCTCCGCCGCCTTCGGCTCCCCCAGCGGCTCGGCCTCGATCCCGTCCAGCGAGGCCTTCACGATCCCGAACGCCAGGGCGACGTTGACCCTGAAGTCCAGCCGGTCGTCGATCCGCTCGCGCACCAGCTTGCCCGCCTGGATCGGCGACAGGCCGCCGCCGATCAGACCCTGCAGGATCACCTCGCGAACGTCGTTCGCGCGCCAGCGGCCGACCAGGCCCAGGGAGGTGGCGTCCGACAGCGAGGCGCCCTCCTTCAGGGCGACCCCGACGTGCAGCAGACGCGCCATCATCTCCTGCGGCCCGACCTTGCAGGCTTCGTCGATCGCCGCCCACTCCTTCAGCCCGAGGCGGAAGGTGTGATCCTCCGCGCCCCAGGCCAGGATGATCTCTCCGCTGCGGCTCATCAGGCGTTGGCCTCGATGTCGAAGTCGCCGGCGGCGCCGATCGAGATGCTGAAGGTCTGGTCCTCGCCGCGCGTGCCGCCGAGCGTGATGCTGCGGATCACGATCGGGCCGGTCAGGGTGAAGCCGCCGAGCGCGCCGGAGACGTCCTGGATCACCTTGGCGTTGATGGTCTCGGCGTTGGCCCAGGCCTGGACCAGGGCGAGGGCGGAGGGGCCGTCGGCGATGCCCTGCCCCTCGGCGCTCCAGCTCAGCCCCTTGACCCGCATGACGGGCTTGGCCGCCGCCGACGGGTCGTCGCAGTCGGGCACCATGCCCTCGAACACGTCGGAGGTCAGGTTCAGCGTGCGCTCGGCGTTCACCGAGCAGTAGTGGGTGAAGGTCTCGGACGTTTCGCCGTCGCCGAATTTGATCAGCAGTTTTTCGCCCGCGGTGTTCTTGGCGAGGCTCATGGTCTGTCTCCTGTCTGGGTAGGGTCAGCCCGTGGGCTGGGTCGAGTAGCGGAACACCGAGACCACGTGCTCGACGTTCGGATCGGGGTCGCCGACCGCGCGGGAGCCGTCGAAGCGGTGCGAGCTGATCCGGTGGCCGTCGAGGCTCAGGGGAGCGTCCAGCGCCGCGCGCGCCGCCCCGGCCATCTGGCTTGCGACCAGGGTCGCGTCAGGGCCGCGCGCCCAGCTGTGGACGGTGAGGTAGGCCTCGGATTCGTCGTTGCAGCCGTCCGCGGGCAGCACCTGCGGCGGCTCCAGCGAGAACCGCGGGAAGACGTCGGCGAACGCCTGGTGCCGGGAGTAGACCGCGGTTCCGACAAGAGCAGCCGCCTCGGCGTGGGCCAGCAGGGCGGCCGCGACCGCCACCTGAAGCGCGTAGGCGGGATCACTCATAGGGCTGCGATGTCCTTTGCGGCCTTGCGGCCCGCGCGGGCGACAGCAGCTTTCATCTGCTTCTTCCGGGCGCGGACGGTCGGATAGAAGAACGGCTGGGCCTGCGTGCCGGGGTGCGTCCGGTAACTGAGCCGGCCTTCCTTGTGCTGCTTTTCGCCCTTGCTCGGCGTCCGCGTCCCCGAGAACAGCTTGCGCCCTCCGGGCAGCAGAGTGACCGATCGCTTCACCCCGCCGGCCGTCCCGAACTCCACGAAGCGGGCGTAGAACGCCTCGTCGTCTCCGGCGTAGACGGTGTAGAGCAGGCCCGCGGCGTTCAGCGCCTGGCCGCGCCCGCCCAGATCCTTCACCGTCAGCCGCATGGCCCCGGTGTTTTTCATGCCGATGTGGGTCGGCAGCCCTTGGGTCCAGCCGACCGACTGGCGCAGGTCGCCCGTGTCCACCGGCACCGCCCGCCGGATCGCCTCGGCCAGCTCGGCCGCCTGCTTTTCCAGGGCGTCGGCGACCGCGACGCGGACCGAGTTTGGCAGGGCGGCGAGTTGTCGTTCGAGCCGCTTCAGGCCCTTCACCTCAGCCATCCACCCCTCCCCGCTCGACCGTCAGCATGTACTCGGCGCCGCGCTCGTCGACGTTCATCGGCGGCTGCAGGACGTTGAAGGTCCGGCCGTCGCGGACATCGACCATGCGCATGTCGCTGGTCAGCGCCCGCACGCCGGCGCAGCCGCGCAGGTACACTTCGAACACCTCGCGACCGCCCAGGCGCGCCGCGGTCATCTCCTCGCCGCCGCGAAGCGGGCGCAGGCGGGCGGACACCGGGCCGAAGACCGTGGCCCAGTCGGCCTTGACCACCCCGCCCACGTTCGCGGCGTCGGCGCGGGCCTCGAAACGCACGCGGCGGTTAAGCCGGCCGGCCTGCATCGGCGCCCTCCTGCGGAGGCTCGGCCTCGTCCGCCGGCGCCTTGCGCGGGTCCTGGGTCCGCTCCGCCCGGCCGGCGGCGACCGCGGTGTCCGCGCACTCGCGGGTGACGTTCTCGACCGCGCCCGCCTTGTAGGCGACCGTCACCAGCCGCTGCTTGGCGGGGGTGAAGTCGAACTTGCCGGTGAAGCGGACCCAGGGCACGGGCTTACGCCGTCGCGATCAGCAGGGCGATCCGGTACACGACCGGAGTCCCGGAGCCGGAGTTGGCGACCAGGATGATGTCGGCGCTGCCGGCGGTGACCGTCCAGCCGACCTCGCTGGTCGCCTGGAAGTGCTGCCCGGGCTCCAGCGTGATCTTCGGCGTGGTGCCCGACAGCGGGCCGTTGAACGCGTTGGACGCGGCGCCGAACACGACCACGTTGTTGGCGTTGTCGGCGTCGGCCTGGATCTGGATCGCCTTGACCTTGGCCGCCGCGACGGTCGCGCCGAACACGTCGGCCAGCACTCCGGCCAGGTCCAGGTTCTCGGTCGAGGACGCGGCGATCGACCGCTCGTCCGACCACAGCACGTCGGCGTAGCCCGTGCCCGTGCCGGGCTCGATCTGCACCAGGGCCTCCTCGGCGAAGTCCGCGCCGACGGAGGCGATGTCGTTGGCTTTGGTGACGCGACCGCGAATGCTCGCTTTCACGTCGGCGGTGACGCCGTACGCCATGGAGATTTCCTTTTCTCAGGGGTGAGAGGCGAACGGCGTTCGCCTCGGGGAGGGGGTCAGTCGACCGGCTGGGGAGCCGGAGAGAATGTCCCGGAAGTCGGGTCGTAGATCGCGCCGATGTCGCACCAGCCGGTGACGAGCACGTAGTGCCCCGGGTAGGCCAGGTCGCAGAACTCCTCGTCCGCGACGATCAGGTTTTCGACGGTGTTGCCGTTGAGGATCGCGTAGGTCATCAGGCCACCCATTCGATGAAGACCATGCCCGGGCGACCGGCGGCGCCCGCTGCGTTCTGTCCGCCGCCGCCGCCGCCCGCTCCAAAGCCGGACCCGACCGAGCCGGCGACGGTCGCTGCGCCGCCCGCGCCGCCGGTGCCGAAGGGCGTGCCGCCGCCGCCGCCGCCGCCGACGCCAGAGCTGCCGGTGACGATGCCGCTGTACTGACGCGCCGAACCCCCGCCGCCGCCCGAGGAACCAGCGCCTGCGCCTGCCCCGGTGGGGCCGACGATAGCGCCGACGCCGGACGCGCTGGTGCCTGTGGCCCCCGCACCGGAGCCCCCGGTCGCATCGGTGATGCGGAAGGGACCGCCTGTGGCTCCCCCGCCAGCGCCGGGACCGGAGCCGCCGTTCGTGGCGCCGCCCGCGTTACCGGCGGTGCCGCCGGCCATCGCCGGGATCGCGTGCAGTCCGCCCGTGACGCTGCTCGTGCCGCCGTCTGTTCCGGCCGCGCCAGCCGCGCCGACCGTCACGGTCAGAGTGGCGCCGGGCGTGACAGACATCGGCTGGGCGACGAGGCTGAACGCTCCGCCGCCGCCGCTTCCCGCGCCTCCGGTCGCGTGCCCCGCGCCTCCGCCGCCGCCGCCGCCGCAACCCGAGATGTAGACGGTGCTCACCCCCGCCGGGACGGTGAAGCTGCCCGACGCGGTGAAGGCCTGAGACTTGGATTTGGCTCCCGCCAGGTACATCGGCATGGCTCACCACTCCCGGGCGTCGAAGCGCGAACCCGTGGTCGCGCCGAAGATGGAGATCGCGGTCGTGGGGATGCCGTTGACCGGCGCTTCGTACAGGGCGCCCGGCGGGATCACGATGCCGCTGTTGGCCGAGGCCGTCCCGGTGGCGCTGATCGTCAGGTTCTCGGTACTGTTGTTCTGGACCGAAAAGCCCTTGCGCGCGGCGTTGGCCGCCATCAGCGGCTGCGCCGTTCCGCCCGCGGTGATGGTGCTCGACCGGTCGGTGTAGGTCACGCCGCGTCCGGCGCCCTGCACGAGGTCCGTCAGGGCCTCAAGGATGCCGTTCTGCGTCGTGCCTTCCGTGTTCTGGGTGTAGGGCATCTGAGGCTCCGGTCAGAAGAGGGAGGGGTGGGCGGTCAGCGACCCGTGGGCCTGGGTGGTGACGATCCCGGTCCCCAGGGTCACGCGCAGCTCGTAGTCGTGGACGCCCGCCGGGCACTCGCCCTGGGCGTCCGGCGGCACGGTGACGATTCCGGTTCCGCCGGTGGGTTCGGGGGTGGAGATCGTCACGTCGGCGGTGTCGATCAGCACCGTCCCGCGCCGCGAGGTGACGCGGAAAGTGATGGTCGCGCCGGTCAGGTCCAGGTTCTCGCCGTCGGCGTCGTTCAGGTCGACCTCGAACGGCCAGTGCTCGCCCAGGGTGAACTCGACGTTGGTCTCTTCGGCCATGCTCTCAAGCCCTCAGCTGCGCCCGCGACGCCCGGCCGCCGATCGCCTGTCCCGAGGACCGGCCCCGCACCGACGCGGCGTTGTTCGGCAGCGGGCCGAGACGCAGGCTCGTCGTCGCCGGTCGGCCGATCAACATCAGCCGGCCTGGCCCCGCCTCCACGCGCCGCGACCGGGCCAGCCCCGCCGCGCCCGAGAGCCGCAGCGCGGCGCCCGCCTCCATCCGCAGGCCGCGCCGCAGCGACGCGGAACCCATGAGTGTAAGACTTCCCGCTCCGGCTGTGATCCGCCGCACCCGGCGAAGCGTCGCCGAGCCCGACAGGACCAGCGTTCCCGGCTGGGCGTTCAGGACGCGCCCGAACTTCAGATCAGCCGATCCGGACAGGGCCAGCCGCCCTGTCTCCGCTCGCATCCCCGCGCCGATGCGCATCTGCGCGTCGCCGCCGGTCAGCGCCAGCACGCCGGGCCAGGCGTCCAGCACCCGCGAAACCCGCAGGTCCGCCGCGCCGGCCAGGATCAGGGCGCCGGGCTCGGCGACGATCGCCCGCGAGCGGGCCAGGTCCGCCGCTCCGGAAAGCGCCAGGCTCCCCGCCCCGGCTGCCAGCACCCGACCCGTTTTCATCGCGGCCGAACCAGAGAGGGTCAGAGCCCCCGCGTCGGCCTGCAGTCGATACCCGCCCGCCCCCGAAGCGACGGGGCCGGAAGCGATAGGTCCCGTCCCGAGCATCGATCAGTTCCCGAAGTGGCTGATCACATGCACCCGGCCGGGCCCGCCGTTGCCGCCCGCGCCCGAGGTGTGGGTGTCGCGGCAGGCGCCGCCGCCCCCGCCGCCCGCGCCGACTCCGCCGTCGCCGCCGTCCCCGCCGTCCGCGGCGGTGGCCGAGCCGCCCCCGCCGCCGCCGGTTCCAGGGCCCATTCCAACGGTCACGCCGGCCGCGCCGTCGCCGCCTCCGGCCGAACCGCCCGCAGCCCCGCCGCCGGTGGAGGCGATCGTGCGCTGCGACCCGACCGCGCCCGCCGCGCCCGCCGCCGTGGAACCCGTAGTGGGCAGGCCTGCGCCGCCGCCGCCGCCTGGGCACATGGCGATGGCCGTACCCGCCGCGTTGCTGGGCGGGGCCGGAGCGCTTCCGCTCGATCCGCCGCCGCCGCCGGGGCCGCTGTTGATCCGCGTTCCGAGGACGCCGAGAGAGCCGCCGCCCGTGCCTCCGGTCGTCGTGCCGCCGCTGCCGGGGTTGCCGCCGGCAGCCACCAGGTAGGCCCCGAAGGAAGACGTCTCGCCCGCCAGGCCGGTGTTGCCGCTGCCGGTGCCGGTTCGGCCCGTCCCGCCCGCGCCGCCGTCGCCCACAGTCACCGGAACAGTGGAGGGCAGGTCGTCCGCCAGGAAGGTCTCGCGGCTATAGCCCCCGCCCGCTCCGGCGCCGCCGCCGCCCCTGTTGGCCGCGTTGGTGCCCGATGCGCCGGAGCCGGCCCCTCCGCCGCCGCCGATGACGATCACTTCAATCAGCGTGGCGCCCGCGGGCTTGGCCCAGGTCCCGTCCGCCGTGAACGTCTCGATCTTCGGGCCGAGCTGTTGCCCCATCACCGTCGCTGAGACGACCGCCGCGCCGGAGAGGTTCAGCAGGGCGCCGGTCGAGGACTCCACCAGAGTGCGGGTGAGGATCGCACCCGAGGCCGTGTAGACCGCGGTCGAAAGCTCCCACTCTCCGGCGTCCTCGATCAGCAGCCGCAGCACCGCGCCGTCGGCGACGTTCGCCTGGGCGGGCGTGCGGAACCCCTGGGCCGCTGCGCCGACCGTGATCGCGCCCGTGCCCGTCGTGGCCGTCGCGAACTTGACCCGGTTGGGGAACATCAGGCGGCGGGCGCCAGGTTCAGGACGCCGTCCGTCCCGAAGTCGAGGACGAAGTTCTCGCCCGCGTTCAGGGTGACGGCCGTGCCGTAGTCCCACCAGCCGATCAGCGGATCTCCGGTGGCGGTGTCGTTGTACAGCACCGCGTACCGGAACGGCCCGATCGACCCGCCCGAGGCGTCGAAGGACACGTCGTCGGCGATCAGCTTGTAGGTCCCGCCGGTCTGGCCGGAGGAGGTCACGTTCAGCGCCGTCCCGCCCGCGGTGTAGCCGTTGCCGGCCGAGATCTCCGCCAGGTCGGTCTTCAGCGAGTCCGCCGCCGCGTCGGGCGCAGCGTTCGTCAGGTAGACCTTGAAGGTGTGCGTATCGAGGTCGTGCGTTCCCTCGACCAGCGCCTCCATGAAGGCGTTGAAGAAGTTCAGGTCGGCCATGGGGTCAGGCTCCGGTCAGGGGACGCGTCAGAGCGTCCGCACGGTGAAGGGGGCGAGCAGGGCGCTCACCGTGAAGGGCAGGGTCGAGGTGATGTTGCCGATGTTCACCGGCTCCCGGTTCTCGTACCAGTGCGCCACCAGCAGGGTGATCGCCTGCCGGACAGCCTCCGGCAGGGGCTCGGCGTCGGTGTCGGCGTAGCCGGCGACGAAGGTCACCCGCCAGGCGTCCTCGCGGCAGTCGTAGGCGGGCCAGCTGTACCCGTCCTCCAGGGTGACGAAGGCGCCGATGGCGTCCTCGCCCAGCCGCCAGGAGTCGGCGGCCAGCGTCGTCTCCGCGCCGTCCACCAGGTACTTGACAGAGGACACCGACCGCACCGGCGGCAGCGGCAGGCGCAACCGCCCATTCTCGGGCGACCAGGCCTTCAGCAGCCAGGTCTGGCGCATCAGGGCCCGGCCGAGGATCCCCGTGTGCCCGTCCAGGTGGCCGGCCGCGGCGTGGGCCAGAGCGTCGATCGTCGCGTCGTCATCGACGTGGTCGACGCGCAGGTGCTTTTTCAGCGCCCGCAGCGACACCGGCAGCGCCGTGGGCGCGGTGACCAGGGAAAGGGTCATGGATCAGGCGCGAGTGCGGCGGGCGCGGGAGCCGCCCTTGCGGCCGTCGCCGTCGTGGTCGAGCGGGTCGGCGGGCGGCGGCAGGTCGGCCACCAAGCCCTCGGCCAGAAGGCCGGGGATCAGCTCGTCGTGGATCTCGGGAGTGTCGCCCGCCTCCAGCCGGCGCACCGTGTGCCCGTCGTGGGCGTACGGGAAAGCCTTGAGCACCTGCACCTTCATGGGGGCGGCTCCGTTCTGGAATGTCGGGGAGAAGCGGAGGGCGCGCGGCGCCCTCCGTCGGTTACTCAGCCGGCGCCGGTCAGACCGGCGGGTTGATCGTCGGCACGGCCTGCGGGTGACCCAGCAGGGCGATGGCCGCGACGAAGGCGTTGCCGGTGTTGCCGGCCGGCGTGATGGTCAGGCGCACGTAGCGCTTGTCGCCCACGTAGCCGATCTTCCGGGTCTCGTTGTCGTCGGCGAAGGTAAAGCCCGCCAGGGCCTCGGTGCCCAGCAGGGCGGCGTCGGCCACGGCGGCCGCGTCAGAGAGGTTCGACTGCTCGCCGTGCTCCACCAGAACGGTGAAGGCGGCGTCCGCGTCCGCCAGGCTGCCCGTGGCGATCAGGAAGGTCAGGCTGTCGTAGCCGCGGGTGTCGATGATCTCGGACACCCAGGCGGTGTTGTCGGTCGTCGCCGCCGCCGGGCTGATCGCCCGCAGCGGATGCACGTGGTTGAACAGGTCGCGCATGGCGATCGGTCTCCAGGTCAGGAAAGGGAAGGCGCGAGAAACGGGGCGGGCCCTGCGCCGGCGGGCCCGCCCGGAAAGCGAACGGCGTTCGCCTCGGTCTTAGGAGGCGGCGACCTTCATCAGCTTGATCGCCTCGAAGTTCGAGACGCCGCCGCCGACCCGCTTGGTGGTGTACAGGTGCACCAGGCCGCGGGTCTTGTAGATGTCCCGCAGCACCGCGATGCCGCGACGATCCACGATGGTGTAGGCCCGCTGCCAGTCGGCGAAGGCCAGCGGGAAGGTCCCGGCGGCGATGTCGGGCATGTTGTCGTCGGTCTCGACGCCGTAGCCCATCAGGGTGGACGGCACGCCGGCCTGGGCCGAGGGTTGCCACAGGTAGTTGCCGTCGCCGTCCTTCCACTTGCGGATCGCCGCCAGCGTCAGGTCGTTGGTCAGGAACCGGGCGTTGTTCCGGTAGCCGGCCTTCAGGGCGTGGATCAGGGTGATCACCGCGTCGCCCGGATTGGAGGCGGCGAAGTCCGACGCGCCGCCGGTGACGACGAAGCCGATCTTGCCCCAGGCGTAGGAGGCGTTGGCGACCGTGTCGTAGGACAGGAAGCCGCGCGGCTTCTTCTTGCCGTTGCCGGACACGAAGGCCGCCGCCTCCTCCTCGCCGAACTCGATCCCGACCTCGTCGGCGTACCAGTCCTCGATCGAAACCGCCGAGTCTTCGAGCAGGTCGTTGGTGGCCACCGGTTCGGCGTACAGGGTGCCGGGGGTGAACTCGATGCTGGCGAGGTTCGGGGTGTTCGTTTCAGGGCGATCTGAGCCGGTCTCCGTCTCCCCGACCCAGCCGGAGGTCGCGCCCCCCAGCCCCTTGTGCTGGACGTAGCTGGCGCCGCTGATCGCGACGATCCGGGCCAGGCGGCGCATGGCGACGGTCGTGGACAGGATCCGCTCGATGCCGCTCTCGGTCGTGCGGTCGACCAGCAGGCCGCCGTCCGGATCCGAATAGGTCGAGCCGCGAGCCTCGACCGTGCCGCGCATGTAGCCGGCGAAGGCGGTGCGGTGCTCGCGCACGGCCGGGTCGGACGTGTCGCCCGCGCCGCCGCCCATGCGCAGACCGGCGATCGTCTGGTTCGCCGTGTCGAGCGCGGCCTGCAACTCGCCCAGGCGGGTGTTGATCGCGGTCACCTGCTGGGTGGTGACCGGGTCGGCGGCGCCGCGGGCCTCGATCTGCGCCAGGCGCTGATCGTTGGCGGTGCGGAACTCGCTGTGCGCCGACTGGATCTCGCCGATCAGGCGGCGGATTTCGGCCATGTCGGGGGTTTCGGCGCGAACGGCCTGCAGGCCGCGACGGACGCCGGCCATGCCGGACGTCGAGAGCAGTTCAGTTTTCATGGGGGTCATCCCTTGACGGTGTCGAGAAGCCGCCGGAGGTCGGCGGCCAGGGCGGAGGGGCCAGCGTCCCGCGTGGCCGGTTCGGCAGCGTCTTGCGTGCCGGGTCGAAGGGTGGCGAACAGGGCGCGCCGCTCTGAGCGGGTCACGCCCTGCTTGGCCAGGGCTCGGTCGATCGTGCGCAGGCTGCCGGCCTCGGCGCGGGCCTGCTGCGGCTGGGCGGCGATCTCGTCCTCGGACAGGAAGCCGTCGGCCAGGCCGCGCTCGACCGCCTGGGCGCCGTTGAACCAGGTCTCGGCGTCCATCAGCTTGGCCATCTCGGCCTTCGGCTTGCCGCTGCGCGCCGCGTAGACGTCGGCCATGGCGTCGTCGAACGGCTCCAGCATGTCCGCCGCCGAGCGCAGGTCGTGGCGGTTGCCGACCGACACGCCCCAGGCGTTGTGGATCATGACGAAGGACGCGCGGCCGATCAGGATCTCGTCGCCGGCCATGGCGATGATGGAGGCGGCCGAGGCCGCCAGCCCCATCACCTTCACCGTCACCCGGCCGCGATGCTCGCGCAGCAGGTTGTAGATGGCCACGCCTTCGAAGAAGTCGCCGCCCGGGCTGTTGATGTTGACGGTCACGTCGCGCTCGCCGATCGAGCGCAGCGCGCCCGCCAGCCGCTTCGAGGTGAAGCCCTCGCCCGTCCAGAAGTCCTCGCCGATCACGTCGTAGATCGAGATGACGTCCTCGCGGCCGGCCTCGGCGGCGCGGACCTCGGGCGCCCAGCGGGCCATGGCGTCGTCGCGCGTGTCCCACTGCAGCGAGCGGATGGGCGCGAAGGCGCGGACCTCAGGCAGACTGCGCAGACTCATCGCGGGGCTCTCCGGCGGGGCGAACGGCGTTCGCGGTCGGTTGCAGCAGGGCGGCCGCGCCGCCCATCGGGTTCAGGTCTTCGAAGCCGCGGACCTCGTCCACGGTCATCCAGGCGGGAGTGCCGCCGTTGCCGAGCGCGGCCTGGTAGTACTGGGCCTGCTTTTCGGGCGTGGCCCGCAGCCAGCCCTTGGCGTTCAGGTGCAGGTACAGCTCGTCGGCGACGGACTCCGCCTCGGTCAGCAGGTCGCGGTCGAAGGCGTCTTCCCAGGCGCGTATCCACTCCAGCAGGGTGAAGGTCAGGAAGCCGAAGTTCTGCTCGGCGATTCCGCTGCCCCAGCTGGTCGACTTCTCGGTGTCGCCGATCAGGTGCGGCGGCACGCCGAAGAAGGTGGCGATCTCGCCGCGTTGGAACTTGCGCGTCTCGAGGAACTGGGCGTCTTCGGCGCTGAACTCGAGCGCGCTCCACTCCGCGCCGTCCTCGAAGATCATCGTCTTGCCGGCGTTGTGCGGGCCCGCGCGATGCTCCTCGACCTGCGCCTTCAGGCGCGCGAAGGCCTCGGGGCTCAGCTGGTTCGGCATCTTGATCACGGCGCCGGGATAGGCGCCGTTCTTGAACACCGCGGCCCCGAATTTCTCGGTCGTCAGCGCCAGGCCGAGGGCTTCGCGCGCCAGGGCGATGCGGGACATCCCGACCACGCCGTCGGTCGTCAGGTCGCGCAGGTGGAAGATCTCGTCGGCCGTGTAGACGACCTTGGTTCCGTTCTTGCGCTGGTACTCGTACAGCAGGCTCAAATCCGGCCCTTGGTGCACCGTCACCCGGTCGGGGTGGAGCGGCAGCAGGGCGACCACGCGGCTGCCCGAGCGAACCTTCACCGAATAGGCGTTGCCGCGCAGCAGGGCGTGCGCCTGCATCATCTTCCGCCACTCGGACGAGGTCTGCCACCGGTTCGGCCGCTTCTTCATCAGCCGGTACAGCGCGTGCGTCTTTTCCTTCCGCTTCACCCCGTCCACGTCGCGCATGACGTGGCACGGCAGGGTGGCGATCGCGCCGGCGACGATGGCGACGCAGCGATACACCGTCGCCACCCGCATCGCCGCGTCGGCCGTGACCACGGCGCCGGAGCTCGTGGTCGCCTCGCCGCGCAGGAACTGCGCCAGCTCCGGATCGTCGCCCGCGAACTCGCGGTAGGTGGCGGAGGCCCGGGGCCCGTGCAGGCCGCCGCGACCGCCGGGTTCCGGATCGGTCAGCACCAACGGCTGAGGGCGCTCGGAGCGCGACGAGGAGGTCAGGAACGGCAGGCGCATCAGATCGTCAGCAGCCCCCGTTCCTCGTAGACCGAACGCTGCGGACCGCCGTCCGCGGTGGCCATCGCCAGGGCGGTGACCAGAGCGGCGATGCCGTCGATGCGCTCGGTCGATTTCGCCTTGCTCGGCTTTATGTTGCCCGCCGCGTCCGTCTCGATCGCGACGTTCTGGGCGCACCAGCGCAGCACCGGGTGGCCCCCGTGCGCCAGGTCCTCGTCCAGCAGCAGGCGCTCCAGCTCTTTCGACGGTCCCGACAGGGTCAGGTAGCCCTGCCGCACCTGTTCGACCGGCATGCCCTCGCCCTGCAGCTGCAGCATCAGCTGCATGGCGTTCCAGGGGTCGAAGCCGACCTTCACCAGCTGGTACGTCTCGGCGTCCCGGCGGTGCTGTTCCTTGACGAAGTCGTAGTCGACGACGTTGCCCTCGGTCGTGACCAGCGCGCCCTCGCGCACCCACTTGTCGTAGGGGGCGCGGTCGCGCTTCACCCGCTCAGCGACCCGCGCCTCGGGGACGTAGAATCGCGGGAGGACCGTCCAGCGCTCCAGCCCTTCCTGAGGCGGGAACACCAGCACCGTGGCGGTCAGGTCGATGGTCTGGCTGAGGTCGTTGCCGGCGAACGCCCGCTTGCCCTTCAGCCGCTCGGGCAGCTCGCGCCAGTCGTGCTCGCCGGCGCAGGCGTCCCAGCGCTCCATTTGGATCCAGCGCACCGCCTGCTCGACCCAAAGGTTCAGGTGGTAGCGCTTGAAGTTGTTCTCCAGCCGGGGGAGGTCGCGCGCACGGCGGCACTCCGCCTCCAGGTATTCGAGCTTGACCGAGACCCCGAGGTTCGGATTGGCCTTTCGCCAGGTCTCCGGCTGGGTCCAGTCGTCGTCAGGCGCGGCGGCGTAGACCACCACCAGGGTGTCGGGGTCGTCGATGTCGCCCGCGAGCAGCTTCTGGCAGTAGTCCCAGACCTCCCAGCCGTACGTCTTGTGCTCGCCGGCCGTCGAGATCAGGAACTCGAGCGGCTGGCGACGGGCGCCGGACGACTGGTGCACGAAGTCGTACAGGTCGCCGTCGGGCCATTCGTGGATCTCGTCGCCGACCAGGCCGCTCATGCTGAGGCCGTGCTTGCCGCCCGGCGTGCCGGACAGCGGCTTGAAGGCGCCGTTCAGCTGGGGGCAGTAGATCGACGTCTTGTAGGTCTCGAGCAGCCGGCCGAGCTCCGGCGACAGGTTCACCATCGCCCCGGCCTTCTTGAAGACGATGCTCGCCTGGTCCTTGTCTTTGGCGATCGAGAACACCTGCCCGCCCGGCTCGCCGTCCCCGATCAGGGTCAGCAGCGCGACGCCGGCCGCGAGTTCCGTCTTCCCATTCTTCCGCGGCACCCAGATGATCGCCCGGCGATACCGCCGCGTGCCGTCGGCGCGCTTCCACCCGAACAGCGGGCGGATGATGTCGTTTTCCTGCCAGGGCTCGAGGCGGAAAGGGCGGCCCGCCCATTCGCCGTCGGTGAACCGAAGGTGCTCCTGGAAGAACGCGACCGCCGCGTCGGCGGCGCGCTCGTCATACCGGTACTCGGACACGCTCGGCTCAGTTCAGCAGCCCGATCGGGCCGGCCGCCGGCTTGGCCGCGGCTGCGGGCTTCGCCGCCGCATCGTCCTCGGACCGCTTGCCGAACAGGTCGCCCGCCGGATCGGGGTTCGCGGCGCGGGCGGCGAACAGCCGCTGGCGCTCGGCCGGGTTTAGACCGAACCGATCCTCGGTCGCCAGCAGCTGGCGCTCCAGACGGTCGGCGATCAGGAAGGCGGGGTGCGCCCGCTTCAGCTTGCCGTGCGCGCTTTCGGACTCGTAGGTCTCGCCCTCGACGTCCAGCTCGCGCTGCAGCTTCAGCCAGCGGGCGAAATTGCGGCAGTAGCGCCCGAAGGTCTCGCAGTCCGCAGCCGTGAGCAGCTTCAGCTGCTCGAGCCGCGGCGCGAGCCGCCGCCACGTGTCCAGGCCTTCGGCCTTCAGCCAGCTCGGCGCAGCGACTGTCGCCGCCGACCCGCTTTGAGGCGCGGGATCCGCGCCGATCCGGCGCTTTCCCGGGTTGCCCTTGGCCGCCTTGACCGCGGCCGGTTGCGGCTTCCGTCCCCTGGCCATGCGCCCCTCCGAAAAAAAGTTCCGCCAATTTCGCGGCCACACGCGCGGTGATGACCCGCCGGTCCCTGGCCGCGGAGGGGCCGACTTTCGCCCCCCCCCCCCCCCCCCCCCCCGGGGCGGGGGGGCGGGGCGGGGGGCG
>Ga0196964_10000665_pt1 | contig 19434 bp, 33 predicted proteins | sample S1_10metaG_FD_148615 | JGI IMG/M metagenome (GOLD analysis project Ga0196964, IMG submission 148615) | Soil microbial communities from Anza Borrego desert, Southern California, United States - S1_10 | ecosystem: Environmental > Terrestrial > Soil > Desert | place: USA: California | collected... | reverse complement strand
CCCGCGACACGCCCGCCGCCGCCGCGCCCATCCATGCGGACGTTCGACAGGCCCGGTTGAAACGAATAGCCGATACCGTCAGCGGGCATGGGTCCTCACCAGCGGCCCCGAGGCCGCGCAATTGACTGCCGTGATCCGGGGTGGAGGGGCCGTCACGCGCTGCACGCGGCGCTCGTCATGCGTCCGGCACACCGGCGCCGTCAGGTCGATGCTCCCCAACACCACCTGCGTACACCCGCACGCCAACGTCACGGAGACCGCGTCACTCATGACCGCACCCCCCACCGCGGATCACGGGCGATCGAGGCGTCCCCCGTCCACCCCCGCCGCCGCGAGTCCCGGTAGTAGTCACGGGTCGTCCGCACGTGCTGGCCGCCCCGAGGCCGTTGCGCTTGCGTGTAGCGCGCGACATACCCCAGAAACTGCTGGAGGTGGGCATCGGCCCCCACCTGGTCGCCGATCAGCGGCAGCAGCTTGAACGCCGCGTAATGCGGCAGCGCCCGGTGATAGATCCGGAGGTCGGTCCGGACGGAGCTATTCACCGTGAAGGGCTCGGCCCCCGAGCTGGCCATCGGGGCCGGAAGGGCCACATACGGCACCCGCAGCACCCCGGTTTCCGAGCTGCCCAGATCCGGCGGCTCGTTGAGCCCGATGTAGAGGTTCCCGCCGTCCGGCCGGAGGTAGTAGCCGCTCGGCGTCTGTACCGGCGACGTACTCGCGCGCCACCCCGGCGCGTGGGCGTGTCGCCACTGCACCGGCCGCTCCGGGAAGTCGTCCGGCCCCGCCAATTGCGTGACGCGGCCGTTGCTGTCGGTGAACAGGTACTCGACGCCCTGCTTCGCCAGCCGGACGTAGTCCGTCGACCCGGAGAGGACGCCGGACGACAACAGCATGTATTCCGTGGTGTTACAGGAACACGTGATGTCCTTCTGGCGGATCACGCACTCGGTGAGGTCGGCGAACTCCTCCTGCGCATCGTTCACCGCCTGCTGCCGTACGGTCGACGTGAACAACACGGTCGTGCTCGCGTTGTTCAGCGCGATTGACAGTTCCGACTTGTACAGGCGCTCGAAGTTCACCTAGTCCTCGGCCTTGATGACGCTGAGGGTTTGGAGCTCCGCCAGCTTCGTCTCCTCGCCAGGGGTGAGGTTGTCGCGCAGATCGCGGAGGACGTCGATCTGCACCTGGCACTCCTGGGCCGTGGCCACCGCCTGCTGCTTCTTCTGCTGCAAGCGTTGGATCTTCGCGGTCAGGACGGCGCGCACGGTGGGGAGCGGCATCGCTAGCCCACCGCGATCAACCGCAGCTGATACGTGCCCGTGCTGGCCGAGTGGAGATACGGACGCATCCACAGGAACGGGCCGGTCACCCGCAACACCGCCTGCGCGCTCGCGTTCGCCGTCGCCCCAATCGACGTCGACCCTTCCGTGAACCAGGGTCCCGTCGACTCCTGCGCCGTCTGGAACGCGAACGACTGCGTCGAGGCCAGCGTGCTCGCCTGCGCGTAGAGGGCGGCGTCCATGCAGCCGCCCCCCAGATACACCGGTGTCAGGCCCCCGGAGCTGCCCGTCGACGTCCACGTCTGGTTGATCTCGAACATGGCCGCCCTAGGTGAGATCCAGCCACGTGATCCGCCCCGTGCCGGAGCCGGTCGAGCCGATCGCCGTGGACGTGATGTTCCCCAGCGTGATCACCACGCGCGAGGAATCAGCCGCCGCCGTGCGGAAACCGAGATAGGACACCGTCTGGGTACTCACGGCCGGGAGCCCCAACTCGATCGCAATCAGGTCTCCGGTAGTCACGTCGGCCGTCGTTGAGGCGATGACGGACTCGACGGTGGCCCCCGAAGACAACGCGGAGAAGGTGTAGGCAAACGTGGTCGAATGGACGCCCTTGATGGCACTCCCCTGACCCAGCATCACGCCGCCTGTGCCCTTGCCGCGGACCCGGAGCGTGATGTTGGCGTCGTCGCCGACCGGCTCCACGATGCCGCCCGTCGATCCCCCGCTGAGGCGCACCCCATGCGAGGATTCGACGTTGGTCACCACGTCGCCGAGGGATGGATTCGCGCCGTCCGTGTTCGTGCTCGGAAAGTTCATCGGTCCTCCTGATCACGGAGGGAGGCACCGGCCATCAGACCGATGCCTCCCTCGCGGACGGTTACGCCCCGGCGGTGCCCCACGCGTTCTGCGGGGTCTGCCAGAACCACGACATGCGGAACCGGACCGGCGTCATCCGACTCCGCGTCCGCACGTCGAGCATCGTCTCCTCGATCGTGATCGGCACGCGCTCATAGGCCTTGCACCCGTGCAAGTCCTTGTTCTTGGCGAGCAGGAACCACGCGTTGGTGTCCGTGAACAGCGGATTCACGATGATCTCGATGTTCCGGCGGGCCTTGATGGAGTTGCGATCGTTGGCGTCGCTACCCGGCAGGTTGGTGGAGTTCACCACCCGATCCGCCAGCATCTCCAGGTGCGGCGGCACCAGCAGATACAGGTCCTCGACGGCCATCGCCAGCTGTCCTGAGTCGTGCTTGGTCTCGGTCGAGAAGTCGATGATCGCGTCCCGCAGTGAGTTCCACGAGAACGCCACATCCGAGGACGGGCGATTGCGGAATGTGCCACCGGTGCCCGCGAGGACGTGCGCGGTGTTGAACGCGCTGAGACCGTCGGCCGTGGTCTCGGTGGTGAACCCGTTGTTGAACAGGTTCGCCGCCCGCTTCTCCTGCACGTAATTCGCGGAGAACATGAACCACATCGCGTGCTTGCGGAGCTGCTTGTGCAGGTCGTCTTCGAGCGCCGTCTGCGTGGCCTCGAAGGCGTAGCCGAACTCGGTGTGGCTGATCCGCTTCTCGTGACCGGGCCGCAGGGTCGCCGTGGTGTAGGGCTGCCCCTCCGGCTTCTCCGGCACGTCGTCGAACCCGACCACGCCCAGCGAGATTTCCGTCTGGCGCTCCGAGTTCATGACGTCGGTGTAGCGTTTCCAGATCGGCCTGATCTTCTTCAGCTCGTTGTCGAGCATCACGTAGATCAGCCGATCGGTGTTGTCGTGCAGCTGCGAGAAGGTGCCGCGTGTTTGTGCCATGGCTCCCTCCTCAGAAGGCCGCGCTGACGTACCGTGCGGTCACGGTCGACAGGAATTTGGCGACAACCAGGCCGTTGGTCGTGCCCGGTTCGATGACGTCGGTGATGACGAGCGAAGCATCGCCCGCCGTGGAGTTGGCGTTGTCCATGTAGAACATGCCCAACGTCGAGTCGTAGCCGATCGCCTTGCGCTTGTTGACGAGCGTGGAGGTGTGATCGGCGCCCGCCAGCTTGGTCGGCCACAGAAACTCCGTGGTCGGCTCGGCCATGCAGACGGTGAGCTTTTCAGTCGAGGTGGAGCCGTCGCCGGTGGACCCCTGCACCGCGATCCCCAGGAAGGCCGAGGAGATCACGTTGGGCACGTTCGCCATCGTCGACGACTTGACGATCTTGGCGCTGGCGTCAGCGGTGTTGACGTCGAACTGTACGACGTCGCCATAACGAATGACGGCGGTGGAAATCGCCGTCGACGCGGTGAACTCCTGCAGCCAGTAGTCGCCCCGTCGGGAGCGATGCGGCCGCGGGCAGCTCCGCGTCGAATTAGTGATCTGTGCCATGAACCACATCCCGCCTGGTGAGGGCTCGCGCCGACACGACAGGCTCTAAGTTGGGTTGTGGGTTCGGAAAAGGTGCGGTGCTGGCGCGTCCGTAACCCTGACGCGCGCCGAGACCGGCAGGACCGAAGCGACTGCGGCGTCCGCCCGCTGGTAGGCTCGATCGCGAAAGACCCGTGCCGCGCGGAGCTACCGAACGCGCGGAGGCACGAGCAGAGATCGCGGCGATGAGTCGAACGATCCGCAGCCCGTCGCCGCCATCTCAGGCAAGCTGCTGATCAGAGAGCCGATGTACCCGCGCTCGCCGGGATGCTGCCGCCGCTCACGTGGAGCACGCGGCACCATAGCTCGCAGTGTGCGCCTCCGCTGAGCGACACGCAAGAGGGCAAACCACACTTTTTTCGACTGCGCGATAGAGCCGGCACTCACGGCAGGACGTCCCCGGTGCAGCTGGCTCGAGACCGCACCGAGGACAGAGACCCGCCGCGCGCCGCTGCTCACGCAAGCGCGCCATGCGGACTTGCGTCTGCGACCGGTTGCGCGCGACGTCGCGCATGGGGACGCTACTGCGCCTCACCGCCGCTGATGTGATCGATGACCTGGCCGGGCAGCTTCGAAATGTAGTCTGCGGCTTCGGAGCCGAGTGAGCCCGCCGCCGCGTTGGCGACTTCGTCGCGGATCTTGGATGCCGAGCCGATGCCCCGGTTGTTCGCGCGCGTCTTCGCGGCCTCCAGCTCTCGGTAATCCTCTTTGGACATCTTGAAGATCATCTCGCGCCCGTGCTCACCGCGCACCAAGTAGCCGTCCTCGGACAGTCGGAACCCGGAATCCTTCACCTCGCAGGCGAGGTCCTCCGGCGTTAGCGGCTCCCAGCCCTTCTCTTTCATCTCGTAGAACGCGTTCTCATTGAGGTACGTGTTCTCGATGTAGGTGTGGAAGCGGCCGGGCTCCTTGAGCGGGATGGCGCGATTGCCACCGCCGAAGGGGTTGCCTTGGAGCCGGCGCGCGAGGGCGGCGTTACGAGTGCGGGCCGCGTCGGCGCGGCTGGTGACGGTAATCTGTGATTTACGCGGCATGGTGTCCTCTTGTGAGAAGGCGCGGCGGATGGACGACCCCATCACCGCTGCTCGGTGCTCCATCACTATCCCGAATGGGATTGACAAAGCCGTGTTGGTCGCAGAGATAGTCGTTCTCGTGGCTGTGGCTCACCGGCGACAAGCAGCGCGGGCAGCGATACACGTCCCGGCCCGAACAGATCTCACACTGCTCCTGGGCTGGCGGACACGTCATCGGCGCATCCACGGCGGCGTGGACTTGAAGTAGTCCGCCTCGGTCATGCCCTGGTCCTTGATGTAGCGTTTCTCCGCGTCGCTGAGCGGCAGATGGCTACCGGGGTCCTTCCCACCAGCCTTCTCCACGAACAGCGGCTCGCCCGGCTTCTGCGCCGTGAACTTCCCCGTGGCATCGCGGGGCGTGGGCTCCGACGCGGCCGGTGCCTGTGCGCCAGCCAGCGAAGTGAGGCCGAGCGCGGTCGCGAACAGCCACTTCGCCCCCTCGGCCGTGGCCGTGACTGACGGATCAGTGCGCGCCCACAGGGCCTCCAGGACCGCCGGATCAGCCTTGAGGCCGTTGTGCGCGGTGTTCTTGGCGCGGTCAAGCATGACGCGCGACTGATGGGTCACGCTCTGCTGCTCGATCGGCGCGATCGCCTGCTTGGCGATCTTCGCGGCTCGGCGTTCCTCACGCTCGTAGATGCGCGCCGCGCGCTCCATGTCCGGCTTGGCATCCGGTGTGTAGAGATCGAGGTCGCGCGCCGTGGCTTCGATCTCGGCCAACCGCTCCGGGTCCTGTGCCGGCGCCGTGGACGTCTGCGGCTGCGTGGCGAGCAGCGCCTGATACGCCTGCACCACCGGCGCATACTGCGACAGCTGCCCCTCCAGTTGGGCGATCTTCTGCTCCAGCTGCTGCGCCTTGGCGCTCCCCTCCTTCGCCTCGGAGAGTTGCTGTTTCAGCTCCTTGACTTCACGACGGGCGCCGGTGAGCGCCGGCAGCGGCACCAGCTTGACCTTGCCGTCTTGGGCTGAGCTATCCGGCACTTCGATGACCTGGCTGGCAAACTCCGGATCAAGGCCGGTGTCATCGTCATCAACGAGGGGAGACTGCGCCTCCTCGACGGGCGGCGGGGTCTCGACGGCGTCTTCGATCGGCTGTTCAGTGGTCGGTTCCACGCGTGCTCCTTCTGGTCTAGGCGGCGACGTCGGCAACCAGGACCACCACGTCGTCCTCGTTGAGCGTCAGATAGGTGCGACCGTCTTCGGTGAACGTCAGGCCGGATTCGGCGGCGAAGGCCACGCGGTCTCCCACCTCCACGCTACCCCCGTAGCGTTCGACCTGGGCTTTGTAGCGCCCGAACTCGTCGAGGAGTGCCGTGACGTACTCCCCGGCCGCCGGGAACTGCTCCGCCAATTCCTCCGCGATGCTGATGCACCGGGTGAGGCAGGCGCGGCGGATGCGCTGATCGCGCACGGGCCCGGCCCCGACGGCCACGACGGTGCCGCTCACCGCGACGTGGTCGTGATCTTGGGGCAACACCAGGCCGGAGGCGGTTTCTTCCGGCGGGAGGTCGGGCTCGATGAGGAGGCGGTGACCGAGCGGACGTGGGACGGGCATAGGGGACTCCTTGGTTACAGCCCAGGACCGCGGCGACTCGGCCCCGACTCCTGGGCAGACTTCAGCTGCTGATGCCGCAGGTGATTGAGCTGCGCGAGCGGCGCGAGGAACAGCGCCTCGATTTCCGCCTGCGCAAAGATCACCATCTGCAAGTACTGGTGGCCGTTCACTTCGTCTTTCGCGGCGGCTTTCCGCACGGCCTCATGGAAGCGCACGCCGCCCCGGCCCCACTCGGCCTCCATGTGCGCCTTGAACCAGGCCCAGAAGGGACTAGCGAGGCCGTCTTTCAGATCCTCGATCGTCGGTGCGCTCACATCACCCCCAAGCCTGCCGGCGCCTCAGGCGACTCCGGCTGCGGCGCACCGGCCCCCATGCCGGGCATCCCACCCAGCGCCGCCGGTCCGGCGTTGCCCATCTGCATCAGCGCCTGCATGCGCGGGTCTTGCGCAATCTCCTGCTGCTGCTGGAGCTGATCGAAGACGTTCTGCGCCTCCGAGCCGAGGAACGACTGCCGATCCTGGACACGGTTCACCTTCAGCATCATTTCCACGAGCGCCTTGGCCGCCGGGATGGTGCTGAAGATCATCTGAATGGCGGGATTCATCTGCATGAGCGGCGGGAGCGTGGCGAGCATGCTGTTGAAGTCCGCGCGCTGGCGATTGAGGTCCGCCGTCTCGACGCTGCCGCGCGGCTTGCCCCAGTAGACGCCCTCCAACATCTCGGCCGTGATCTGCCCATCGCTCGCCAAGCCTTGCGTCGGCACACCCTGCGCGTCCTGCCCGATGACCAACGCCCGCTGCGGTGGCAAGTCCGAGGCTGCGGCCAATGTGCGCTTCCAGATGTGGTGCCGCGCCTGGAACAGCTCCTCCAACGGCTCCTGCAACCGCTTCATCAACACGTTCATCCGGACTTCCGCGTAGCCGGCGACGAGCTGGACTTCGCCGAGCGTCCGCTTCTCGTCGCTGATCTGCCCTTGGGCGACATCGTTTTGGCCGATGAGGCGATCGGCGTCATCGCGAATGTGCTGCCGCCACGCCATCACCGACGTCGGCACGTCGGGAATGCCTTGCATCGGCTGGACTTCGTTCATGTCGCGCACGTTGATGACCGACTTCGGCCCGAACGGCTCCTCGTAAGGGTCCCAGAGCGCGTTCACTTGGCGCTTGAGCGGTGTCCCCGCCACCATCGCCATGCGGTCGGCCGTCATATTGCGTCGCGCGGTGTCTTCCTCAAGGACGGTGATCAGCTTGTTCCCGATGAGCGAGTAGCCGTGATCAACCGTGCCTGGCTTCGGGAAGGGCATCCAGCGGATGTAGCGCGTGGTGCCGTCGTCGTGCTTCAGTCGGAGCAGGTGCCGGCGTTCCTTGGAGACCGTGACCCGCACCCACCGCTCGCCTTCGCCGTCGAGATCGGCCAACAGCACGACCTCGAACAGCTCTTTCTGGGCGGTCGGGCCTTCTTGGGAGACCACGGTCACGGTCTCCGGCCCGTCGGCGTGTCGGCCGGCGCGCTCGTCATCCGTGCCGATCGCCTCCACGGCCGCCGCGTCGTAGACGCCGTCCTTGGCGCGGGCTTTCAGTTCGGGAACCCGTCGATAGAACCGCTTCCAGTAGCCCCAGACCTGGGTCCGGTGCCGCGCATGGGCCGGGAGCACGCCGAAGTCCATGAACGGGATCACGTCGTAGGACGGCCCCAGCCGCACGGGCTGCCACTCGTCGAGATCCACCTCGGCGGACGGCTCCTGCTCGTCCGTACTCTCCACGTAGGCCTGCGTCTCGGGGTTCCGCGCGAACAGCGGCTGCGCGTCCTCGCCGAGAATCGGCTGGCCCGTCATCTCGTCCACCTGGAGCGTGACGCGCTTCCGCACGCGCTCCCGCCGCCACTCGATCGACTCGGAGACCTCGAGGGTCCCGACGCTCTCGATCAACCCGCGCAGCACCCATTCGTCCGCGTAGTTCTGGAGCCGTTCGTCTTCCTGAGCGCGCTGATGGAACTCCTCGACTAAGGGAGCCTTCTTCGCGCTCGCGCCCCACCCTTCCACGGTCCAGACCGGCTCGACGAAGATGGTCTGGATCAGCCGCGCATGCACCGCGTCGGTGTACTCCGGCGCGAGCGGCGAGGGCAGATCCGCCGCATCCGGCCACGGCGCGTTGCTGCCGCGCATCCGGTTCTGCTCGTAGTAGTCCCAGTTGTTGCGCACCTCTTGGGCCTTGCCGGCGCGGGCATTGATCGCCAGATCCAGTTCGTCGCAGAGCCAGCGGGTGAAGTGCTCGCGCGAGTCCCACGTGCCCTTGGCCATCTGGGCGTCGGTGAGGTCGAAGGCGTCTGATTTCGTCTTCCGGGCCACTACTGCTCGCTAACCGGGGAGGGTGGATTGCTCACGACGCCGTAGCCGGCGCACGCACGGCATCGGCGAGACGTCAGGGACGCGCCAGACCCAACACACACAGGGCATAGGACGGGCGGCGACGCTTGATAGACCGTCACCCGCTGTGTCGCCAACTTCTCCGCACTAATCCGCTCGACAACATTCTTGGCGATGCGCTCGGCCGTTCGTTCCGCGAGCTTGTCCCAGAAGCTCACGGCAGCACGATCCTCGGCTTGTCCTCGACCCGCTCAGACAGATCCGCCACCAGCCGCGCCTGTGCCACCAGCGCCACCGCCATCTCCCGCAGGAGCTGCCGCGTTGGGTTTCGCACGCTCATCCGTTCCGAGGCCTGCTGGGCGCGGCCGATCAGGTCTTCGAGATGCGAGCGCACGGGCGCGTTGTCGGTTGCGCTCGGCTCGGTAGCACTGGAAACAGAGGTCATGATCAGCATCCGCCTTGACCGGGCCGCCGCGCACCCGAAACAGGGCCTCGCGGTCGCCGCAGCCTCGACACCACATCACTAGCAGCCACGCTTGCCGCTGCCCTTCTTCCCGCCCGCGCTCTTACTCTTCGTCGTCAACTGTGGGAACGTTCCAGTTGTTTGCATGTGTCGTCCTTTTGCCGCCGTAGTTGAACCTTCCCCACCCAGATCTCCTTACGAAGCTCCACCACCTGTTCCCGGAGTTCCCGGATCTGCAACCGCAGTTCGTGCGTCTCGTCCCGGATTCCCTGGAGCAGCCACATCGCTATCCACCCCCGCAGTCCGACCTGGTTCCCGATCTGGAGATACCAGCGTCCGCCGATACGCCGAATCCGCACTGACATTTGCGCTCTCCGTCTCCACCAACACCGTCAGGGCGCCGTGGTAATCCATGAACACATTCCGCAACTGCGACGGCTCCAGGCCCAACAACTCGGCCATCTGCGACCGGCTCACCGCGCGGCGCTCAACCGGCAATGCCCGCTCCAATCAACGCGAGCAGCCACGCGATGACGAGCACCAGCGAGGCGCCGAACAGCGCGCGGGCTATTCCCATAGCCACTCCCGCAACCGACGCCGCACGAGGACCGCAAGCGCCAAGATGGCGGCCACGCCGATCGCCGTCACGCCGCCACCTCGGCGGGCGCCAGCGTCTTCACCGGCACACTGACGATCTGTTTCCAGAACACCGTGTCCGCGAGACTGCCGACGAGAAATGGCACCTTCGTCCCCTTGGACAACCACGAACTCAGGCTGAGATGCGCGTGCGCCGTCCCGCCCCACTCCAGATACACGCTGCACGAGGGCACCCCCAGCCGGAGGGCGAGCTGCGCCACGCCGCCGTAGGTGCCGACAAAGGCGGTCGCATGTGCGAGGACCGCCGCCTGCACCCGCAAGTTGTCTTCCGCTGGCACGGACGGCAGGCGGTAGATGTTCGACCCGCCGACCGCGATGTCGACGTGGTCGTCGTGGTCATCGCTGGTGTTCAGCAGGACCACTGGCGTCTGCGCCGCGATCGTCGCGACCGTCCGTTGCACAAACTCGGCGACGTCGGGATGCGGATACGGGAGCGTGGCCCGCCCGTAGAACTTGACGGCGACGTAGCGCGGCGGCAGCTCGCCAGCGGGCACCGGCGGCTTCGCCAAGGGCGTAAAGTCGGTAAGGCTCAGGAGGTAGCGGAGCCCCATCGCCTCTTCCCAGTAAGGGGCCAGCGCCCAATACATCCAGGCCGGATGGATGACGTGGTAGAGCGCGCCGAGCTGGAGTTCGGCAGCGGCATCGGCCAGCACATCGGCGTCCCAGTCCGTCTCGCGCGTCTGCTTGAGGAGACCCGTCTGCTTTTGATCGAACAGGTTCTCGCGGCGGACGTCCGTCACCGAGCGCAGCGCGTAGAGGTCGTAGCCCTGATGCGCGACCGCCGCATACAAGGGCGCGAGCCCCCCGCGCGTGACGATGGCGGCGCGGTTCGCGAAGCTGTTGACGTGCTTGGCGAGGTGCCGCAGGAACGGCAGCCAGTAGGACACCTCGAAGCCCAGCTCGGAGCGGTAGGGGCCGCAGAGGATCGGGCGGTCGTCCGCGTTCAGCGTGGCGATCAGCTTGGCCACGGCCTTCTGACGCGCGTCTGGCTTGGCGGAGGGGCTAAAGGTCATCGCTCGTCATGTCCCACACCGCTCCAACCAGCGCAATCAGCGCCAGTGGCGTGACGACCAACATGAAGACAGGAGCCATCCAGAGCCATCCGACAGTGACCGAGAGCAATCGCCAGGGCCACTGGCGGCGCTTGGCGCAATCTACCGGCCAGAACACGGTGCGATAGGCGCAGTCGCGCTCATCGAACAGCGACCGATCCACAAAGCGCGTCAGAGCACACTCCATTACTGCGGCTCCCTCGTCACGAGCGCGCGCCACCAGGGCAAGGCGAGGTAGGCGGCCTGACGGCGGCAGCGCGCAGCGTCGTCGTGATCACCGTACCCGTCAAACAACACCGCCTGCGCCAAGAACTCTTCCAAGAACAAGCGCCGCGCCTCAATGTGCGCTGACGCGTCCGCGGCCACCCGTACACCAGCAACAACCAGGACAGCGATCGAGAGCGCGCCGACGTCAAGGATGTCCCCTACCATCCGCCCCTCCGCCCACTCCCCTGCTGCCGATAGCGCCCCTTTCCGAGCTGCTTGTCGGCTGGGTCGTGATCCGGCGGCAACCGCTTCGGCCAGGTCGCCTCTGTCACCCGGCGCAACTGCGCCCGCTGTTCCCGCTGCCAGTTCTGAAGCAGCACGTCCTCACTGGGCCGCGGGGGCACGAAGTTGTGAACGATGTACTCGGTGGCGTTCATGACGTGCTCGAAGAACCCGTCCTTCAGCGGCCGGCGGATGTTGGCGAGGTTGCCGATGCCGTGGAAGTCGTCATCCCAGATGTAGCCGCCCCCGAGCGCCTGTTCCACGATGCTGATCGGCTGCTCGCGCTTGCGGCTCAGGAGCATGCCGCGCGGGTTGAGCAGGAAGGCCGGCTCCTCCTCGCTGGCAAAGCGCGGTTGCGCGATCGGATGCTGTGCCATCCCCCGCACGGCCAAGACGCCTTCCGCCTCCAGCAGCGCCTGATCGTCGTGGAACACGAAGCGGCGCGTCTGGCGCAGCATGTAGCCGCCCAGCGTCTGGATGCAGCCGTAACGCACGCGGAGATCGTTGCTATCCGGCTGCGTCTTGAGATCGACCGCCAGGGGTGTGACCGTCGCCTCGCACTCCCGGCACCGGTGCTCGGACTGCCCGTGCTTGGCTACCTTGTCGGAGAAGCACTTGGGACACACCCGCAGCTCCGAGAGGTAGGTCTTGGCGTTCAGGCTCATGCCCTGCGAGCTGCGCTGCTCCCCAGCAGGGTCACCGCAGTGCATCAACGGCAGGCCGGGGAACCACTCGGAGGCGATGCGGAGCACGCGCGGGGCGAACCACTCCAGCATCACGTTGTCGCCCATCACCGCCCCGAGGCTCCAGAACCCGCCCCACGGCAGGAACTGCCCGAAGCTGACCGCCGGATGCTTCGAGCCGAAGTCCCAGCCCACCAAGATCGGCGCGTGTGGCCACGGCTCCAGCTCGTGGTAGACGTGGACCGTGGGACGGAAGTAATCGCCGTAGACCGGATCGCCTTCGGTGTTCGCGCCGCGCTTCCCTTCGAGCTTCGCCGGGCGCATCGGATGCCCCGGCGGATACATCGCCTCCGCTGCGGCGATCGTGCTTGGGTCCAGATTGTGCGCGTTGTCCCAAATGGAGGCGGTCAGATACAGGTGGTCAGGCTTGCTGTTGTCTGCGGGCCACTCTTGGGCGATCCAACTCCCGTCATGAACCGGGTTCGCGTCCGCGAGGAATTGGTGCGGGTAGCCCGGCTGCGACAGACGCAGCATCCACTCCCGAGCCACGTCGTGCGGGATCTCCTCAAGCTGGCTGATGTAGACGCCGGCCACGGTGAACCCACGCGGCTTCGAGTGAATCGAGGACTTCTCGCTCGACTTGAGATGAATGGCGTAGAGGCGGGAACCATTGGCGAACTCGTAACAGGACTCCTTGGCGTTCCACGTGCCGTAGGGCAATCCAAGGAGGTCGCAGACCTTGCGATAGTCCGGGAGCAGCTTGTTATTGAGGTCGTCTTCCTTCCACCGGGCCATCAGCCAGGAGACGCCCGGCTGCTCCTCGACCGTCTTCCGGACCTTGATCAGGCAGCCCCACGTCTTGGAGGCGCGCATCGCTCCCTCGATCAAGAGGAAGCGGGCAGTAGCCGCCAGCAGCCGCATGATCGGCCGAGCCAGCCGCACGCGCACGACGCGCTCGGCCACCGCTGTCATGCGCTCGGGGCCTCCTCGAAGATCACGCGCAGAGGCGCGCCGTCTTTGCCGGTCAGCTCGTGCTTCTCGACAAACATCCCAAGATGCTTGGCGATCTTCTCCAGCGCCGAATTTTTGTCCCAGAGCTTGAGCTTCTTGGTGTACATCGCGACATGCGCGACACCCTCAGGTCCACCGATCTTCGCGCCACCGGCCATCTCGACGACGTCCAGACCGGCCACCGCAGCGGCGGTCTCGTCGTCCCAGTCCTTCATCGGCTTGAGCGAGCCATCCGCGGCAAACAGCTTCCGCACGTCTGACAACCCGATGCGCGCCAGCTCCTTGATCACCCGCGCCGCGTCGATGTCGGCCTTCTCCGCTCGTGCCTGTTGACGCTCCGCAATTAGCGCCTGCACGTTAGCCCGCGTTAGCAGTCTGGAGGCTTGAACCTTCAGGACGTTGGCGGTGCCCTTGTAGCCCGCCAGGCGGCACGCCTCGGTTCCGTTACCGGCCGCCTCGCCCATGTAGGCCTCGACAAAACGACGTTCGCGTTCAGTTAACGGCTTCATGCCGCTCGCGCCGCCTTGTGCGACAATCTGCTTACATGAATGACAGTGCTCGCTTCTGGCAGATGATCTGCGCGTCCGAAGATGCTCAGGACGCCGCCGACGCGGACGCCCAGCGGTATCTGGATTCGCTCCTGACCGTCGTCGTGGGCGATGTCAACGGCATCGACAATGCCGAGGCGTGGGTGTTTAGCCCGGAAAGACGAACCCTCACGGTATCCGCGGATCTTGAAGACAGAGCGAGGGCGCTCTTTCCAAACGCTACCTTCGTCCGACGCACCGCTTAGGCCTACAACCGCAGGCTCACCAACACACCGGCGCTCGCGCTCGCTCAGGATCTTCATTCGGCAAGGCGAAGGCAGACAGACACATCAGGGTCGGGCCCGTCGTAGTGGCTTGGCCGAACTGGCTTCCAATCACCACACCAACTCTCGCCCGTCGTCGCCGCAAACACCGTCTTCCCGAACAGCGGCACCATCACCGGGGCATGGCGGCGGCACTCGTCAGGAGCGGAGAAGTAGCGGCAGGTGGCGCAGGTCATCGACCATTCACCAGTGGACGGGCACCGCGCGAGCCCGGCATGTGTGGTAGGCGACCGCGCCAGTACCACGGCAGCCAGGCGGCCGGCAGAAGCCAGCGCGCGATGCGAATGGAGGCCCCGGCGAGAGTCGAACTCGCACCCCGCGCTTTACGAAAGCGCCGCTCTGCCTTCGAGCTACGGAGCCACGTCATCGCGCCAACCGCATTTCTTCCTCCGCGGACCGGAGGAGGTACTTCAGCGAGCGCACCAACTCGACGACCAACTCCTTGGTGTCGCGGGCTTCGCGTTTGCGCTGGTATTCCGGGCTGGTTTCCGCGCGGATCGTGGCGCGATTGGCCTTCTCGCTCGACTCCAGGTGCTGCAACAGGACCGCGGCATAGGCCGCATCCGCCTGCCGGATCTCGTCGTTGCAGTTCCCGAGCAGCGCCGTCAGTTTGGCGAGGAGCACACACGCGCGCTCCGGCGCGAGGTCCGTATCGCGGATCTCGGCCTGCATGGTCCGCACAAGGTCCCGTACGGACTCCGGGCGGCGCGGAGCGATCGACGCTAGGTTGTGTGAACTCGCCATGTGGAGAGACCGATGGCGAGAGTAAGGATGAGGTATCTAGATCGCGATGACCATTCCGCGCATTTACGCGCTTTTCAGTCTGCTTATGCTTTCACGTGGAACCACGATCCGAATGGCATGCGGCGATGGACGCTCCACGCGTCCGAGTAGGCGATGGCCGAAGCGGATCGCGGTGTAGACGGTCTGAATGTGCAGGCCGTAGCGGGCGGCGTATTGCTTCACCGTCAGCCAGTCTTCCTCGTGCTGTTCATCGAGCGGGCTCACGGTGCCCCCTTGGCCGCCACATATTGCGCGGCGAATTCGTCCCACGTGATCCGGCTTTCCGTCTGGCTCGTCACCGTCACCGGCGTCAGTCTGCGCTCTAGCCGTCGAAGCTCGCGGTCCGTGAACTGATCCAACGTGCCCACGAACCCGCCTCCAGGCTTCCCGTCCCATCGTGTGCCGTGGCGCCGCGCCCACGCCGCCCGGCGCTTTCGTCTCGCGCTTCTTCGGCTCATGGTCCTCACCGTCCTTCCCTACGGCTTCGGAGCGACGAGCAGTGGACTACTCTCGCGCTGGAGACGGTCTATTTCCGCGCGATACAGCTCCGAGAACGAACCCGCGAGCGCATAGACGACGGCGATCAGCGCCTGCTCACGCGTCCAGTCGCCACGCTCGACCATCGTCACGGCCTGATACACGACGGGATAGTGCCGGGAGAGGCGTTCGATGTCCTCCCAGGTCGGCGGGTTCGATGGCGCACCGGGTGGCGGATACATGGGTCCGAGAGTCAGCTTGGTCATGGTTGGTTTATTGTCCCAGGTTCTATCCATCAGCCCTCACCGTCCTTCCAGGAGGCGATCGAACGCGCCGAATCCGCAGGTGCAAGGAGGCGGGGCTCGAAACGGCCACTCGCCACCCCATCCGCCAGGCCATTGCGTTACGGTGTCGCACTTGCTTGTGTGCCGCCCGTAGTCCTTCAGCGCCTGCTGGAGACGGGTGATCTCCTCGCCAGCCGAGACGCACAACTCGTGTTCGTGATCGAGTTCATCCTGAAGCCGGTCTCGCTCCTGTTCCAGGGCGGTGACGCGGGCGGCGGCGGCGGCCAACTTGTGCCGGAGCACGGCGGCATCCAAGAGCCGTACTTCGCGTGCCGCGCCGTCAGCGACGTCCTGCTTCAACTGCTCGTGCGCCTGGAGGGTGGCGAGGTCAGCTTCCGCCTGCTCGTAGTCCGCCAACACCTCCCGTGTCTCCTCATCGAACTGGATGCCGCATTTCTCGAAGCCCCCATCGCCGGCGATGAGAGCGAGGACATGGCCCTCGTTGTCGAATGTCCAGCCGTAGGCCTGGCCCACGATGGTGAGGTTCACGCCGTTCGGCAGGATCTCCGGCTCCTGCTCCGGCGCCGGGGCGGACGAGAGGGCGGCGAGGGCCTGGGAGGCGAGCACCTGGACTCGGCTGGCGAAGGGCCAGGCGGCTCCACGACCACCGTGCTGCTGGACATCTGTTGATAGCCGCACGATCTCTTCCAGCGTCTCCCGCACGTCCGTCATGACCGGGGCTCCCTGTGGGTGGCGATCTCCGCTGGCCTGGCGATGGTCGACGCCAACGACCCGAGCGCGCCATCATCCTTGTAACCGCCGCTGGGATGCAGCCGCCGATACCTGATGCCCTGCGCGTGGTACTTCCGAAGCTCGCCGAGGGCGACCGCCAATTCCTGCTGCCACATGTCCGAGCGCGGCTCCAGCACCGGCGCAGGAACGACCCGTCGCACGATGCGGCCATTCCATTCCGCGAGTCCCCACCCAGCCGGGAGCTCGCCGGCCCGAAGGAGCCCAGGCGGCGTGAGATACCACCGCTCCCGGCCTAGGCCGCAGCGGTCGCGGCGGTGCGGTTTCCGCTGGTCGGCCAGGAAGTCCGCCCGCGACACCTTGCACTCGACCACGATGCACGTCTTGCCCCAGCCGATGGCATCGCAGACTTCGGACCCGAAGCCTTGCTCCGTGAGGACGATGCAGCACCGCCTGGTGCCTTCCAGCCACCGGGCCGCAACGTCGATCAGGTCGGCGTGCGTCGGCTCCTTCTTCATGTCCGCGCCTCCGGGGTGAGCAGGGCGAGGGCGTCGTCAACGCAATAGCGCGCGGTGTCCACCAACGGGGGGTATTCCAGCGCCTCCTGCGCCTGCTTCAGCCGCTCCACCACGGCGGCGAGGGCGAGAGGAGAGACGGAATTGAGCGCCGCAAGCTGGCTTTCCAGTTCCGCATCCGGTCGTCGGCCGCTGATGTTGTCCGCCAGCACGTCAAACATCTGCACCGTCCGCCTATCGCCGTCGTCTTCCCGGCATGAGCGCACAAAGTCGGCGATGACCTTGCGAACCCCACCCACTGCTACTTCTCCCGTGCTCATCGCGTCTCTCCCGGTCCCGCGTCCTGGGGTGAAGCCGGCAATGGCATCCAGTGCGTCGGTTGATGATCGTGGAGCTTCAACTGATGTCCTTCCCAGTTCCATGGCGTGTAGCCCGTGGCCTTGGACCTGGCGTCGTCGTAGCCCGTGTGCCAGAACCCAGTTGCCTTCTTCCAGTTCAGAACGCGGCCGTGCTCATCGACGTCAGTGACCGCAAACAGCAGGATCGTTCGCATCTTTGGAGCCGTCGCAATTGGCTGCCACGTCTCTCCCGCTGCCGGCGTCGGGGGCGTGGAAAGCGTGTCGCCTCCGACGGTAATATCCCCGCCGTGCTCCTCCTCCAGCTTGGCCATGCGCTCGCACCACTCGCGGGATAGGTCGAGCTTGAGCCCTCGCGGACGCTCTTCCTCTGCGGGGGACGCGGCGCCCGGCGGGGGTGTCAGGAAGTGCGCGCGGATTTCTTGGAGCACCACCAGCCGATCCGCGTCCCACTCGATTTGAATGAGATGGTCGAGCACGCGCCGATACTCGGCACTCCGCTCCTGCGCCTCCGCGCGGGGGGCGTCCTCCCGAGGAATATCTGAGCGGCAGTCCCCACGATGTCCGAGTGCCATCTGACAACCGGTCTGGCCGCAGACTTCAAAGGTGTCAGTAGCCATACACGAAATACCGCAGCCGTCTCCATGCGAGGATGACCGCACAGTCAACGCACCAGTGCTTGTCGCCGACGAAGGGCGTGCCCCTAAACATGCGCGGGCACCAACGGGTTTTGTAGGTCATCGTCTCTTCTCCTGCTCCCTCGTCTGCTCGCTAGACATCGGCCTCACCTGACGGTTGGGCGCATCGCGCAGCACCTGGCCGCACGAGATACACCGTGATTGGTAGTCGCTCTCATCCCCGACCGACCACTCCGGATCGTAGGGCCGGCGTTTGAGGTGCCTGCAGACATCCTCGTCCTTCCTCGTCTGCTCAGGGGTCATTTCTTCGGGCTCCGCGCGCTGTCCGGGTTGATCTGGTGGGCGATGTCGAGCAGATCCGCCGCGACATACTGGTAGAGGCGGTGCTGAATCTCGCACAGCACGTCAGCGACTTCCTGTCGAATGACGGGGCGGTAGCGTTCACCATCGACGCCCTGGTTCGTCAGCGCCTCCACGAGCCGATACGTCAGCCCGTCGATGTAGCAGCTGTCCAATCTCCTCGTCTGCTCAGGGGTGCTCATCTACTTGTCCTCCAGCACATCGAGCAGCGCTCGTGCTTCGGCAACGGACATCGGCGCCCCGGCGCTACCTGCCATCCAGATGATCAACGCCCACAGCGTCTTCTTCAGCACGGCGATCTCGGCTTGTAGTTGCTCAGGGGTGCTCATCGGAATACCTGAACCTCGTTGACGTAAATGGCCTCAAGCGAACGGCCCCTCGTCGCCTTGAACGACCCGAGCGGCGCAAACGGCAACCAGTCGGCGCCGACGTTCTCACAGGCAATCACCTGACCGACCCGGTCTCTGGTCCATTCCCCAAGCGCCTCGAAATCCAACAGGTCGGACGAGAACCGGTAATGCGTGCCCTTCTCCCCGTACGGCGGGTCGATGAACCACGTCGCGCGAAGGTCAGGAGCTCCGTGGTATTGCTTCAACGCGACCCGCCATCCCGGTTGAATGGCCGGCAACTGCGACGCGATGCGGGCCTTGGCGCGAGCGCCCCAGTTCAATTGCCCACGATCAACGCGGGCGCTGTAGGCCGTCCGTGACTTCTTCGGCTGGGCCGATCCGCGGTTCAACCAGAAGCCGATCAGCCATTTGGCTTCCTGCGGCAACTCGTAGTTGTCTACCGAATCCCCTACCTCCGGAAGTTCGGGCAGGGCCAGGATCTCGGCGGGTGTGGCGCGCAGCAGGTATTCCCACACGCCGACGATGATCGGGTCGGCATCGAACAACGTCACCGTTGGGATACCGTAAAACAGGGAGTAGCCAGCACCCCCAGCGAACGGCTCGATGGCGTGCAAGAAGCGCGGCGCTGGGTAGTAGCGCGCGATGTTCCACTTCGATCCGTAGTAGGGAAAGAACGGCCGCAGTCGACCAATAAAACCGGTCCTCACCATCTACCTCTCTCCCTCTGTCGGCTGGGGATCAGGCGGGGTCATCGGCGTCCTCGAAATTCAAGATGTCCGGGAACGCCTTGACCGCGTTCTCAATCGCAGTGGCGGACCGGCGCGAGCGCGCCACGGTGTAATCGACCGCGTAGTGCCGGCCGCCTGCTACCCGCGATACCCTGCCGTCGTCGTGCCTGATCTCGAATTTGTCGCACGGCCATTCAAGTAAGGCATTTGTGAGGTCAATTAGGGCTCTCCGCTGCTGTGGCGTCATCCGTTCGTCCCTCTCCTTCGGTTCCCGCGCGTGGCCGCTCATCGCCCG
>Ga0196964_10000664_pt1 | contig 19437 bp, 24 predicted proteins | sample S1_10metaG_FD_148615 | JGI IMG/M metagenome (GOLD analysis project Ga0196964, IMG submission 148615) | Soil microbial communities from Anza Borrego desert, Southern California, United States - S1_10 | ecosystem: Environmental > Terrestrial > Soil > Desert | place: USA: California | collected... | reverse complement strand
CGGAGAGTCCAGCGCCCGCCGCTTCCGCATTGCCCGTTAGGGCAAGTAGCGCCGTGATGCCTGTCGCCCACTGGTTGGTCTTGTCGAACCCCATCTGATGCATCTCAGGGGGAGACTCGCTTAGGAAGCCGTACGAATCGTCACGCTCTCTTCGCGTGTTCATCAGGCGCGAGAGGGCGTTGCCTTCCTCTAGATTCGTGAATAGACCGTTCAACATCTTAGTCTTCTGTCCTGCGGCGAATAAAGCGGCTCGCCATGCCGATCTGTGCGTGGTAGTCCCCAAGGCTTAGGTCTGCCATGTGAGTCATGCGCGTAAGCGGGTCGTAGCCCCCAAGCAGGAGGACCACGGACAGACCCTCGGCTCTCGCCTCGTCAAGAATCGGCTCTAGGCGGTCCTTAATCGAATCCAGGAGCGAGTTAGCGTCATCAATCAACGCGTCGGGCGGATCACCGTCATACGGCTCTGTCATCTCCACCCTCTTGCAAGTCCGCTCATCCAGTTCATGCCGCCCGAAGCTCTTGCGCCCGTGTTTGCGCCGGGTACGGGTGAGAACATCGAGCCAAGTTGCCCTGCGAGCCCGCCGATTACTTGCGCTCCCGTCTGGTTCCTCGGGGTGCCCGTCGTGATGCCGTGCAGGTTCCCCAATCCTCCGTAGTTCGGCTGAGAGCCTTGGACGAGGCCCATAATCCCCTGCATTCTGTTTGCCGTTCCGGTAGGTCCAAATAGGCTCGCGTCGAAGTCGTTGGCGCTTCTCCTTCCTTGGTTCATGGAGTGGACCATTGCGCCCTGCTGGGCTCCGATTCCGCCGCCTCTACTTTTCAGCAGTTGAGCTAGCGCGGTGCCTTCCTCGTTTGCCTGTCCGGTGGCTCTAGACCTGTATTCCTGGGACATGGCTTCCGGGTTTTGGAGTTGCATGAGCATGCGCTTTACGGCGTCTCCACCCATTGGGAGAATCTCGTTGAATAACCCTTGCTGGTAGGCGCTTGACCAGAACTCACCCGGCAAGAGACGTGCGGCGGCGATATTGCCTTCGTATCTTCCTGCGTGGTTTAGACCTAACGCGTCGAAGAACTGCTGTCTTAGTTGTGGGTTTGATTGCAGACTCATTAGAATCTGTGCCCACTGATTTGCTCCGCCTGATGGATTGACTTGAGGTTCTGGCATTGGCTTTTCTTTGGTTCTTAAAATGGAGAAGCCCCGCGTCCTTTGTAAACGCGAGGCTTTATATGAGGTCGTGGTGTTTGGTAGCTAGACTTGCGCGGCTGATTTACTCGCGAGAGGTGTTAAATGCGCGGGCGGCGGCTTGTGCGTTGGCAGTGTAGCGCACCATTTCCTCATCGGTCATCTGAAACTTGTTCATGCAGGCAGTGCCCAATTCAATGAGCCGCCTGTAAGCCGAGGCTCGGCCCTTGAGCATCGCAACATCGGCGGCTGCACCATAGAAGACAGCAGCTTGCATATACCTGCCTAGCCGCCTGTCTTTCTGTGCCCGCTTACGCTGCGGATGGAATGAGTCAGGAACGTTGATCTTGAACCCGACAGCCTGCTTCATCAACATACAATCGCCTCTTGCTTATTATGACGCTACAGCAGAACAATCAGCCGCGCACGGCCCGGGCGGAGTTGCTACGGATACCCAAATCTGATACCACTTTCTGATACCACTCGCTTACACCTAACCTTTAAGGTGCAAGTCCCCCATCCATACCAAAAGGTAATCCCCTCCCAGAAGAAGACGTAGAGAAGGGATCAGAGACCCCAGGATAGAACCAAGACGACGTAGCGGTAAGAGGATCGAACAACAAGCCCCGAACGACAAGCCCTCCCGTAGAGGCAACCTTGACGAACTGAACGAGATTCGGCCCTGCTTCTAGGTTGATCGTCTGAGAGCCTGCAGCAGACACTTCCGATGGTGAACCGTTGACGATGATCTGCAGCGTTCCAGACGAGCCGTGATAGACGTACAGGGTTAACGAGGTTGGATTCTCGCACCTGATCCCAATGTCGTAGCAGACGTTTTGCGCGATCCCCGAGACATCCAGCTCACCCGCGAGGGTAAAGACTTGAGAGGTGTAATCAGAAGATGTTTCGAACTGCGTGGCCCAGTTGAGCCCTGCCCCTGTGGTGTAGGTGCCGCCGTTTAGGATTCGCTCGCGATAGTACGTCACCGCTCCGCCGCGCCCTTGTTGGTATCACGCAGGCTGACTTCCCACCTGTACAGCTTCTTGCCGGGAGTCATGGAGCCGGTCATGTCCACGTAACCCGCCCAGCCGTTTTCCGGCACGTTCAATGAAGACTGCTCTGTGCGCGTCTGCGAGTCAAGAAGGACCCGTTGGGGCTTGATTCCATCGGTGAGGCTCATGGTGCCCCTAAAATACGCTCCGGTGGGCTTGTAGTAGTAATCGAAGTTAAGCGTCTTGCCCTCGTCCGAATCCGCCATGATTTGCGAGTTGCCGAAGCTGAATAGGTTCTCGTCGTCAGCTACCAATTCACCTGGCGTGAGCTGAATCGTTGTGGCCGAAGACGTGCTTTCATCGAGACCGTAGACGCTCGTTCCTGAAAACAGAACAAGCCTTTGACCAGAACCGTTCTGGCTGGAGTCGTACGCCCTCATTACCGACTGGGCGGCGGTGCAAACCTCGCTGTACTCCCACACGTTTAGCACGGTGTTCCATGCAAGCCGGGTGATGTTGGTGGTTTCGCCTGAAGGGGTAAAGAACAGCTCCCACCTGTCCCTCCAGAATGCGGACTGAACCTTGCCCCTTCTGCTTGAAGGGATGTTCTTGAACACATCACAGGCGTTGCGAGAGAGGTTTCTGGACGCTCCAGCCGTAAACTCCCTGGCCTGACTCTCGTTATCGACGTAGAAGATGGTTCCGCTGTGTTCGGATACCGAACCCGGCTCGTTCGTGCCGTGGTCGTTGATTCTCACTCTTAGCGATAGGTCACTTGAACCATAGCCCGATCCGACGAACCCCCCGGCAGTCCCGAGCGCGTTAAGGGTCTGGTCGGTAAAGACGTAGAAGTTGGCCGCACCATTAGCCGCAGCCGCCGTCATAACAACCTTCTTGATGGTCTCCCCGTCGAAGCGGCAGCGCGTAGGCCCTGTTTCCGATGGCTGGGTAGAGGCAAAGCGGATGGGGAAGCCGACAGCGGAGATGTACAAATCGCCTTTCTGGGCGGTTCCGTTCTCGTCCTTCACGTTCCCGGCAAAGAGCCGGTTCTGACCGCTTGCTAAAACCGCAGCCCTAGGTAGTGCGATGTTGTCGTCCTGTGGGGCCGGGATGTCCTTGTATCTGAGCCGGTAATCCCGCCCGATCGTGCCGAGGTCGATGTAGATTTGACTGTTCGCGCTCGCTCTTTGCCACTGCTTGTCTCCCCCTGATGTCGCGGGGTTGTACAAGGTGTGGGAGCCGATGTAATACGCTTGCGAGTCCTCTCCGATGATCCGCATGTAAACGTCCACATGCGAGGGGATTCCTGAAAGCCCGCCGTGAATCGGCGTGCCGTTATCCGCGTTCTGGCAGTACAGGCGGAAATCGTAGAAGATAGTGGAGTCGCCCTGCGGAAGTCTTACATCTTCGGTCGTCCCCGAGCCGTTGGAGTAGAGATTCGGCCCGCCGCAAAGAGCGAGCCTTTGCATGGTGATGCCGTTACTGACAATCGGGGGAGACTCAGCGTGGCTGAACCGATCCGCATAGACGGCTGAAAGCTCCGTCACTCCACCACCTGGCGCGTAGCCGGTCGAGCCGGGGGACCAGATGGCTAGAACAATGACCGTGTAAGCTGGGACCGTCGCGCCGGTTGCGTGGTCTCTCGTGAACCTGAAGTAGCGGTAGTTCTGATTGCCCGACGTGACGTTCTTTTGGTTCAGCGTCACCATGTAGCGGTTGTTGCCCGCATCCAAGGTGGTGATCGGGGGTTTGGCCGCTATGGTCGGGTCGGCGCTGGACTTGTCGTAGATCGTGGAGTAGTCGGTTCCGTTGGCGCTGCCCTCGATCTTGTTGTTGAGGAACATGTCATTGACGGCGGTCGATGTCCCCTGCACGACCCAATTGAGTTGAGGACCGGGGACCGAGTAGGCCGCGCCGAAGTTGACAACCGCCGTATCGCCATCTGCCGCCGATGTGGTCTGCACAAGTTCGAACGTGATATCCGAGTTGGCGTTGTAGGGGGCCGAAGAAGACTCTTGGAACTTGTACCGGGCGGCAGTGGAGTTGGTAAACGACTTGGTAGCGGTCGCTGAGGCTACCTGCATGTAGCTCCCAGGCAACCCTAGGGTTGAAACCTGCTCGTAGCCGGTCGGCAGGTCGATGGTCTTCACCACCACAACTTGGGGGTAGTTGGCCGCGTTCAGGGTTGGGTTGTAAAGCAGGCAGTAATCAGAGCCGTTGCCAATGACGAGGCATTCGACGGTTCCCGATGCCGCGCCGCCCCAATACCTGCGTTCAACCGAGATGACGGCGAACGTTACGTCGGCAGAGTCGGAGACTGTAAATCTCGTGCGGCCATACTTGGCGGAGTTGGAGTTTTCACCGCCCCAGCTTGTGGATGTCGCGCCACCCGCCGAAGTAATCTCTGTCCAAACGCCGGTTGTGAGGTTGCCGGAATAGATGGCGCACTCGGTCCCGATGTCGTAGGCGGCGAAGTGGTACTGCGTCCCGTTAAGAGGAGTAGAGAACGAACCCACGCACGTTCCGGTAGGAGCGGTGGCGTTTGAAATCGTGGCAGGGCCACTCGCTACGACCGGAAGGCCCGTATCCCATCTAAACCCTTTGCACGCGGCAAACTCCCCCGGAGCGAGCATAGAAGGCGCTACGGAGCTTCTGAGGCCCCTAAACGGCGTCTTCTTGGGGTGAAAGAGGGAAAACATAAGGGGTTAGCGCAGGCCGGGTCGTCACCCGGTGAGGCGTGCCGGGAACTTAGCGGCCTGCGCTCTAGGTGATGGAGGTCGAAAAAGCTGAAGCTGGCGGGAGAATCCTTGTCTCCTCAGAGTTCGCGGAGATGTTCTTTACATGCTCGATCTGCGCGCTCTCCTGCTCCTTTCTGTAGGTGCGCCACTTCTGCAAAGCCCTATCGTCGCCGGACTCTAAGGCCCACTGCTCGCACATGTCGTACACGAAGTACATTTCGTCCAGCAGCACGTAGGGAATCTGCGTGTCACCCGTGATTGCCGTGTGCCTGGTGCAGTACGCGACCGCCTTTGGATATCCCCCCGTCGTGGTCGTGTCGGGGATGACATCAAAGCCGAGAACGAGCTTCCCGGTCTTGTTCGTGCTGGAGTCCGATCTAGAAGCGATGTAGAAAGCCGATGGGTCGCCCTCATCGGTTGAGGCTTCCCATGATGGGTCAGCGTCCCTAAGTGCGTCCTCGGATGTGGGAGTGAGCGCCCAGTAGTCGGTGGCGGATTTGTACCAGACGACCACCCAGCATCTAAGGTCTTCTTCGTTCCAGTCGTATTCCCTTATTCCGTCAACGATGGAGGAGAAATCCCTCTCTACCGTGCGGAGTTGGCACTTATCCATGAGCCTCTTGAACGAGGTCTGGAACAGGTCTTGCGCCGTCGCTACCTCGCACTGCTGGTAATGCCTGCGGAACCTGGCGATAACGGCGTTTACGGTCTTCAAAATGAAAAGGCCGGGGCTTTCACCCGGCTTGCTGTTGGTCTTAGGCCGAGGCCGTGCCGATGACTAACCCGCGCTCGTTGTTGTCGTTCACGAGGAAGTTATCGAGCAGCGCCATGTTATTGGTCGCGTGGCGGGTGAAGACAACCGTCTCCGCCGTGCCGTCAGCGTCCACAACCAGGAGGTTGCGGCGCATGACGCCGGAGCAGGCGAGGTTCGCGCCGAAGTCGATTGCGCAAGTGTTGCCAGCCCCACGGGCGTAGACAAAGTTGTCCTCGATGGTCAGGAGCGTTGACGCGGTGGTGAGCGTCTCAATAAGCCCGTCCGTGTCGGTGGCAAGCGCCGCCGCCATGTAGTTGCCCTTGATTACAGCTCTGTCCGCGCCAACCAGCCGCAGAACGGTTCCCGTAGCGGTAATCTCCGCCGCCACCGCCCCCTCAACCGTGTTGTAGGCGAAGACGAAATCATCCGCCGCCGCCGTGGTCACGATCCCTAGAGTCACGATCTGGTCTGCGTCTACGCCTACGTTGATGTAGTTGTAGACCAGACGGCACGAGGGCCCAGAGACGGTCATCGCCGCCGCTGTGGTGCGAGCCGCTGTCAGAGATGGGTCACCGGCCATATTCAGGACACAGTTGGCAATCTCAATCCCGGCAGTGTCAAGCAGCCACGTCGCCGCGTCTGCAGACCAGCTAAACGCGGGCCGCAGAGAACCCACGCCTAGGCCGATAATCGAAAAGCCGCTTGCCGCGCCCTGATCCGAACCCATGTCGGCTGCCGAGACGTTTTCGGTATGCCCCGGCAGAACATAGATGATGTCGCCCTTGTTCGTCCTTGCTCCAAGTTGCGCCAAGGCTCCCGACGCTCCAAAGAGCGTGGTCGCCTTGTACTGCGCGTCAGGAACGCGGGACGCGACATCCGAGCCCACCCAAATGACGCGGCACCCCGGAATTGGGGTGCGGGTCGCGCCAACAGGTAGGCCCGTCTGTACCGGGGCTCCATCTACGTAGAGAGGCCCTGTCAGACTAGTCGCCATTAGCCAGCTCCCGTTGAGTGGTAGTAGCCCCTCCATCCGCGCTCAAACGGAACGTACATCTCCGTCAGGCGGTACTTCATGATGTCGAGGTCGATGTCCTCTTCCGTCTTGACCCGAAGGCCGCGCCGGTTAAGCATCGCAAACGGCTGATCCTTGGCCGAGGCATTGCGAAGCGCCCAGAACGTCGTACTCGTGAAGTACGGGCTGGCGACGATCTTGGTGATGCGCTTGCCGATGCGGTTCTCGTCGTTGTTCGCCGTTCCCTGCTGGCCGCTAGAGAACAGAATCCGCTCGGCTAGGAACTCCTGCGCCGGGTGGATCATGAGGATGTACGGCCCCATCTGCGGGTCGGGTAACCCACGATGGCTGTACTGCATCTTCATGTTCTGAACCATCGTCTCCAGGGCCGAGGCGCTGAAAGCGGTGGTAATCAGGTTGGAGTCAGAGCCGGTGTCCAGCGGGTGGTCGGTCGCTGCCAGAGCCTTTCCGTCAGGGTTGACGTAGGTGCTGGAGGTCGAGGTCGCATTGTTGATGCGATTGGCGACCGCCTGCTCCTTGGTCTGGTTGAACGCCTTCTTGATCTTGGGGACGATCCCGGACAGGCGGCCATACTGGTCGCTCTCCATCGCTTCCGTGGAAATCGAGAAGCCCAAACCACGCTTTACGGGCGTGATGTCCTTCTGATAGCCGTAGAAGATGTCGTCGTCGGAAATCGGGGAGTTCTCACCGACAATCGGGGCCAGTCCGAAATCGCCTTCGGAGAGGAAGCGATGGAACTGCTGGGTCGTGGAGATTTCGACGGGCGCAATCTCTTTCCACCACGACGGATTGCCGTCGTCGTAGAGGGTGACGATATCTTGCAGTCCCACACGGTGGAGAGCTGCGGTATTAGCTTGTACTCGTGCCATAGTTCTCCCCCGCGCTAAACGCGGACATCCACCTGTGCGTCAAGGAAGGCGCACTCGTACAGCCCGTACGTCTCGCCAACGGCGTAGTCCGGGGTGATCGAGGTCACGACAACCTTCGTGTCGGTGCCTTCGTTGGTGTTGATCGCCCACTTGCCGTCACCGTGGCGGCGGAGGCCATAAGCCGCGCCAACGTCGGTGACAACCGTGGTGTCGGATGAGTCGTCCGATGCGACGGGAAGAACCCAGCGCAGGTTGTGGGAAGCCAGCGCAACGGGAATGCCCGTATCGGTCGTGCCAGAGGCGTCGGCTAATGCGATGCCCAGGAGCTTGGTGGCACCGGCAACGTCGGAACCCGTAGTGATCGCTACGGTTACCTTGCCGGAAGCCAGATAGACAGCATCGCCCCGCTTGAATGTTTGCGAGGCGGCTTCAGGGTAGGTGCGCTGCTCAACGGCAGTGCCGTTGGCGTTGTACCACCTGTTTACCTTTGGAAGTGTGGTAGGCAAGAAGCCCTCCTTTCGTGATGTGTTGGGATAGGCCCCTTAGCCGCCTCTTGCTAAAGGGAGTTTCTCAGTTCTCGCGGGGCGAGTCCTGAAATCGTTACTCGCCGTAAACGGCGTTGTCGGGCTGGTCCAGGAAGTCCGAACCCTTCATCGGCTTGGCTAAACCAGAGGAGCCGGTTTCGTGGGTCAGTCCCACCTTGGCGGGGGTGCGCAAACGCTCCTCGGATGTCTTCTTGTAGCGTTTGTCGTTCTCCTTGGCTTCCTTGTCGGGAATGGTCATGAAGATGCCGTCTGCGTCGGCGTGGAGTTCGTCGTAGCCCTCGCCCCAGTAGATTTGCCGCTGCCTTCGCAGGTCCGATTCGTTGCCGAGGTTTTCGAGGAAGACGACGCGGTGGCCCTTCGGGATTTTCACGCCCTTTAGCTCCGCCCGCTCCAAATCTCCGAACTGTCTGCGCTGCTCGAAACGCGCCATTATTTCACCTTCCTCAGCGTCTCGCCGGGGTTGTAGTTCTTGATGCCCAGAGATGCCGCAAGGCGGGCAAGCCCATCCATCTCCCCGGCTGTGTCGGGGTCCGTATGGCCCCACGGGCTTGAGGTGGTCGCGCTTTCCGTGCCTGGTACCGGCTTTTGGTGCGTGCGCCCGCTCTTTTCGTAGAACTCGGCCTTGGCTGCGCCTTGGACGAGCTTGAGAACCTTGGGATCGTTGAGCAAAGTGGGGTCGATCTTCATCTCGTCAACGACTTGCTGCACGTACTGCCCCGCGCCTTCGGGGAGTCCCTTCATGGCTTCCTGCATGGCGTAGCCTTGGGCGGCTGGAGCCACGTAAGGGGCCATTGCCTGCATCGTCTGCGCCCGGATCAGTTGCCCGTACTCCTTGAGCGCGGCGGCGGGGTCTTCCCAGAGCTTGTCGGCAACCGCTTGGAAGGGGTCTGCCTCGTCTTCCACGGGTGGAGGGGCTTGCTGCTGTTGCGCGGGCTTCATCTTCTCGGCTACGGCGGCTGCAAGTTTGTCGTAGTCGATCTCGGGTGCGGCGGGCTGCTGCTCTTGCTGCTCCTCCTGCTCTACTTGCTCTTCGGGCTGCTCTTGCTGCTCCTCTAAGCCTTCTTGTGACTCTTCATTCATCGGTTGTGGCCTCGTTCTTGGATTGCTCAAGATAAAGGGCCTTCAGGTCGTCCCGAAAGCCCTTCACCAGGAGGTCGATGTACTCGTACTGCCCATGCAGACGAGCAAATTGTTCAGGTTCAGTAAGCGGGACCCCCGGATACTGCGCCAGCACCTTGGCTTGGTGGTCCCTGAGAAGAGCTATCACTAGCCCCTGAAGGCGGTTGTCCTCCCGCAGGAAGTCCGCCAGTTGGTGTTTGTCCGGTAATCGCAGCTTTCGCCTCCAAAAGCATCTGTGCGGCCTGTTCCGGGTCCATCTGGCCCGTCAAGACGCCTTCTAGAATCATCATCCAGCCCTCTTCCCCGATGGTCTTCCTAAGCAGGCCCATCGTGGAGAAGGGAAGATCGAGCGCCTGTAGTATCTGGTTCTCCACCGCGCCCGGATCGAGCTTCGTTCCAGGGGACATCGCAAGCTGCATGACCATCTGGAGCTTCTGAATAAGCACCTGCGGGCTGGAAGTGGAACTCTTGCCGGTCGGCAGGAACCGATAGGGAATCGTCAGCTCCTCGAAAGACTGAATGCCCAGCGTGGAGCCGTGCTTTTCGGTAAAGAGTTCGAAGTGCGACTGCAACAGTTCTAGGAGAAATTGGAATATCTCTGCGACCACAGGAGCGATGTAGGTCGTGTACTGGTCCTTGCCCTCTTCCTGGGCCTGGAGAAAGCCAGCCGCAGCCGTGGCCGTCGTACCGGATGGCATGTTTTGCGACGTGCCCAGTTGGGAGATGCGCGAAACCGAGTCCGCCACCCGCTCGATCTGCGGGATCATGTTGGCTAGCCCTTCGCCATTGAAGCCGTTGTTGAACTGCTGGACGCTGACGTTTGCGGGCAGTTCGTACACCGTCCCAACCGAGCGCCTCTTGATTTTTGTGTTGAGCGTGCCGCCGATGATGTAGGTGTCGGGGAACGCGGCCGCGTAGGAGCCGTGGATGATGACGTTGTGGAGGTCGGAATAGAGAAGCTGGAGGCCCTGCACGTCCTGACCGGGGCTCATCGCGGGCCAGAACGAGCCATATTCGTCATCGAAGCGAACGTCGTAGTACAGCCTGCCCTTCTCGTAAGGCAAAGGCTCCACCATCAACACCTTCTTGTTCTGGTAGGCGACGCAGATGATGTAATCCGTCTCGCCCTCGCCTAAATCGCACCTTCGCACGACTTGGAAGCACTCGATCTGGTCGTCTGCTGGGATGGCTGAAGGTGTGTCTGTGGTCTTGCCGAAGTCTTCGGACTTGCCGCCCCTTTCGCCTACCGCATTGGCTCCGCCTACGTCGTCGGTGATGTACTTACCGGCTTCCTTGAGGGCTGTAATCTCGCTGCGCAGCTTCCAGTACCTGTGCCCGATGGTTTTGGCCTTCTGCATATCGCCCACCTCGTGGGGATACACAACCAAATCCTTCGGGTGCGTCGGTTCAAATAGGATGGACCCATCGTCCAGCGGGTGGACGTAGATCGCAGATACGCCGGTGTTGACGGCGATTCGAAGAGCCTGCCTTAACGCGCGGTCAAACCCGTACTTGCCGGGGTCGTGGGTAGCCAGCGTCATCAGCGCCTTCTCTACACGGGAGGCCGCTTCGACCAGTTCCGCTTCTTCCGACTCGGGGACGAGCTGAACGTACGGTTCGATGCCCGTAATGGCTTTGAAGACGGTCCCGATGATCCTGTCCGCCTTGGGCTTCCAGAGGGGGATAGGATAGGAGGCTAGTCCTTCAACGATGTTGAGGTTCGTGGCGCGGGGGTCGATGTTGTAGAGCTGCTCGTTCTTCTCCCACCGATCCGGCAGGGAGCCTTTGCCCATCTCGGAGGCTTCTATCTCCTTGCAGACGGCTACGCCTAAATCTGTTAGGGCCTGCTCGTCCTTTAGGGCGGGGGGAAGATGTTCGTGCATTAGGATCGGGTTGGGGTGCGAATAACTGCCGCGCCTTCCAAGTAGCTGGAGATGTTGAAGTCGAAGCGGTTGCCGTTCTCTCGCTGCAACTCAGCCCGGTTCTCCCGCACATAGGCGACCATATCGCCAAGGATCATCGCCCTCGTAAGCTCGGAGAACACGCGGGTCATGCGCAGCGGGTAGAAGTCAACGGTCAGTTCTGGCAAGTCGCCTGTGGCGCGGAAGACGTATCGCTCGAATGCCTGTCTGCTGAAGATGGGTTGATTCATGCCGCCACCGCCATTTCGCGGACCACCACGATGTTCTGCATCCAGTGGTCCACTGTGCCGAGAATCTTTACTAACCTGTCTTTGGGTATCCAGGCGAAATCCAGGTGCGAATACCACACACCCTTGTAAGGCTCCACCGCTACGATGTGGCCGGGTTCCAGGCCCCAGTTCCGCGTATCGTGCGGGTGAACCCGTGCGACGACTCCCCAGTCAGGCTGGTACTTGCTGCTCACCTCTTCGGGAAGCAGGATTTCGCCCCTGCGCTGGACCTCGGGGTACATGACCACGATGGGCTTGCCGGGTTGGGGGATAAGGGGAACGTCAAATAAAACGCCCTCCGTGTCGAACGTGGAGGGCGGGAGGATTACGTCGTCTAGGTGCGGCAGATTACTTCCCCTTCTTCTTGTTTCCCCGCTTCTTCTTAGTCGGGATCGTCTTCGTCGTCTTCTCGATCGAACCAAGGCCGACCCTGTGCAACTCCGGCGTATTGTCCTCTGTGCGTGCCATTTACGGTAATGCTCCTTGTCTCTCTAAATCCGCCCTGGCTAATCAGTCCAAGGGCGTCGAATGCCCATACAAGGGCGTCAATCCTGTTCGGGCTTGCTGATATGAGCGGCTCCCACGTCAGCATTTCGTCCTCTAGCTCTCTGAGGTGCGACCAGTCCGGCTCCCCGTCTTTGCCTTGCGCGACGTGGTGAATCCGGCCCTGTTCGTAGAGAGCTGCTAACGGTTCGGCCCTCGCCCTCTTGCCAATCGAGGCGTGGACGATCTGAACGTTGATGTTCGGGGAGACGGCGTGTATAGCCATCTTCACCAGCTCGCCGCCCTGATTGCCTTCCGCTGCGACCAGGCCCGCCCGGTAGTGGTTGTAAGCCCCTGCCGCGACCTTCGCCCACACCGAGGGGTGCATGACCCCTGAGAGGTCGTTGATAACCCAGCCCTGGTGATCGTCTGAGACTGCCGCGACTACGATGCCGCAGGCGTCCATCTCCTTGTTCGGGTTCTTCTTTAGCTCGGGGTCGGCTACGCTTGGGTCTACCGCTACCGCGATCCTAACGATGTTCTCTGGAAGCCTTAACGCTCTGTGCGGGTCGATGAGGCTGGAGGTCCACAAAGCCCCCTCAACGTCTTCTAAGAGGATGCCGTCTAGCTCCTGCTGGCCGATCCTCGTTCCCGCGTATCTGCGTTCCAGTTCGTCTACGATCCCCGGCGCCAGGTTCTGGTAGTTGTCCCGCGTTCTGCCTGCGGTAATCACTACCCCTTCCATCGCCTTCAGCCGTTTGATTACCGGCGTGTTGCGCGGGGTCGTCGTAACCATCATCTGGGGTTCATCCCCCAAACGAAGGCCAAAAAGAGCCATGTCCAGCACGTTCTCTGTGTACTGGGGCGTGCCAACCTCGTCGGCCCATATCCAGTCGTGCTGTGGGCCTCTGAGTCTTTCAGGCTCTACGGCGGCGAATATCTTGGCCTTGGCTCCCGAGGTGAAGAATATCTCCCCCATCGAGCGGTTCCAGCCCGCTATCTCGCCAGGTAGAGCGCATGCGAGAATCCCCGACTCACCCTCTACGCAAACGTCTCTGCCGTCTGCGAACGTCGGGGCGAGAATGCAAATGTGCTTTCGTCCGGCCCTGACCTTCTCAAGGGTCGTCTCGGCTCCTGAACGGGTCTTGCCCTCACCTCTTCCGCACATGCGCATCCATATCCGCCACTTGCCTTCAGGCGGGATTTGGTTTGGCCGTGCGATGTCACGCCACTGCGGGCGGTTCAGGTTTAGACCCCGGCGTATCAACTCGGATACCAGCAGCCTTTGCTCGCTCGATAAGTTCGGCGTTTGAGAGTCCGCTGAGGTCATGCTTCACTTCGGAGCGTTCTCGGTACTTCTCGGGCCTTGCACCCTTCAAAAGAAAGATGAGTAGGGTGTCTGATCCTGCCAGCGCACGCTTACGCGCCTCGTCTTCTAACAGAACCGCGCATTGGTCTTCTAGTGCTTGAAACCTTGCTTTGTAATCTGCGTCGTCGCGTAGCCAGTTGTAGTGCGCCTGCCTGCTAACACCAGCGCCCTCGCAAGCCGCTGTTACGGTGCCTAGCTCTTGAAAGAGTTCCAGCACCTTCTCTTTTTCTGGTGTCAAGTTCGTAAACTCCCTTTATGGATGCAGTGACCAGCTTTGGCAACAACTTTCTGTTCGGCGCTCTGTGCGTCGTTCTCGCGTTTCTCTTTGGCTGGTACGGCGGGTCAAAAGGTAAATGGCCCTGGAGCCGCTAGAACGGTAAAGCTTCGCCCTCGAAAGAAAGACCAGCGTCGGAACTGACCTCAACCGCTACAACCGTTCCCGTACCCTTCATCCACCATGAGTGAGCCGAGGCTGTTGCGACTGTCCAATCCACGTAGTAGATGCCTGTTCCTTCCTTGACCAGTTCTGCATCTGAGCCATACGTGTAGTTTGTGGTTCCTGCGCTTGTGACCATGCGGAACGTGATGGCCGTGGGGTCAGTTAACGTGTCGCTTACGGTGAAGCGGCACTTCAGCCTTAACCTTCTGCCTATTCTGAACTTCTGCATGCTAGTCGAGGATTTCTAGGCTTAGGGTTGCTCTTTCTCTTTGCTGGAGTGAGGCTGTGATTTTGTGGGCGTGGTCGATGCTTAGGTTTGCTCTGTCTCTTTGGAGCATCAAGAGGGTTGCTAGATGTGTTCCGGCTGCGGGTGGGTTCGGAATCGTGTAAGTAAGCGTGACATCTTGCCCACTCAGCGTGAATGAGCCATGACCCGCTACAAGCGTTCTTGCCGCTCTTAATGTGACCGCTTGACCGGATAGCGTGAAGGCTCCGTACTCTGCGGTGAGAGTGAAGCCCTTTCTGAGATTGGCTGTCTGACCGGTTAAGGCGAAGGAGCCGTGGCCTGCGTCAAGTCTTCTTCCAACCTTTAAACTTGCTGCTTGGCCTGTTAGAGTAAAGCTGCCATGCTCGGCTGTTAAGCTGTAAGCCGTGATGACTGAGGAGAGAAAGAAACTTGCTCTGCCTCTATTTGAGACTCCGTAGGCTGTTGTTCCTACTTTGCCTCTGAGATACCTTGAAGCTCTGCCTCTTTGGGATATCCCTTGTGTGTTTGTCGAGACAAGGCCCATGCTGTTTGTTAGCCTCCCTCGCTTTACTCAGGACTCAGCTCTTAATCGCTTGTAATTGCTCTCTTATGAGAAGCTGGCGGTATCGAACCTTGTGGCCCCTGACGCTCCCCCGTCCCTAGAGATATACACTATTTTGTACATAACTCCATCTAGTCCGCTCGGAACGGTTGGGGTGAAGCTGGCGCTGGTTTTGCTTTCGAACGCTCCGTTGGTTGAACTAGTGAAACTCAAGGTATCAACCAAGTCGCCGTTGTCTTTGTAAATCTTGACCTGCGGCCAGTTGGTTCCCGTGTAAGAATCCGTCCGGCACTTCACCGTCATGGTGGTGGCGTTGCCGTTTAACGCTACGAACTGTTCGAACGAACCAGGTCCGTCGATTCTCGCGCTATAGCCCGCGTCTCCCGTGCTGTCTAGGTATCCCGCGTCGAATAGCTCGTGCGATCCTACGGTTTGCAGTGCGTCGGCGCTTCTCGGCCTTCCTAATGCATCCGTGGTTACGTCGTTGCGGTCATTGTCGAACAGTTGAGGGGAGCCAGGGTGAGGGGCAAAATACGGCCTTGTGAAGCCGTGCATAAACCCTCTACCGAAATCTAGGCCCAGATACAGGCTGCCTCTTGTTGTTCTAGAGCCCGTACCCGCTGTAACGTTCGTTCTTGCCGTTGCCGATAGGATGTGGTTGAAATCTTCGGTTATCTGGCCCGATGTGTTCGCCACTAAGCCTGTTGCCGATGTGTGGCCGATCACCGCTCCATACACTAGGACGGTGGGGACACTTGCCGATAGGTTTGGATCGTTCGCAGCGATGACTGTATTGGAGTGGCCAAGGTAGACCCCCCCGTAAATCTTCACGCCACCACCCTTGAACGCGTTCGCTCCCGTTGCAAGGACGTTGACGCAGATGCCGTTTACCAGCGCCTCCGCCATACAGTTGTTCAGGACGATGTTGTAGTCGAAGTCCGCGCCGTTGGATTTTGTCAACGTGGGGGCATACACCGCGCCGACCGACGCCCCGTAGCATCCGTTCAGGGTTATATTTGAAGCTACGTTCGCAGTGGTCCCGATCACCCATGCGCTGTTGTTCTGCGAGATCGCGTGGACTCTTGTGAATGAAATATCGTGCCCGGTGCTGACATCAATCGCAATTGCCGTTCCACCATCAACGCAGATGTCTTGGATGTTGATGTAGTTCTTGCCGTTCAGGTTTAACGTTGTGGAAGCCGACGATGCCGATACATCCGAGGTCGTGAACCCCGTCATGCGGATCATCCCGCCTACCCCGTCCGTCTTGTGGCCGGATACATCCCCCTTCCAATACGTGGCCGCTGTAGGGGCGATTGTTACGCTCTTGACTTCCCGGTACGTTCCCGGCCCTATCCAGCACGTGTCTCCATCGGCCATCCCATTGCCCGATGAAAGGGCTTTGCCGATAGTCGCCCACCTTAACGCCCAGGTAGTGCCGTTGTTGGTGTCGTTCCCACCTGAACCAACGAAGAACTCAGCCATTGGGGTATCTGCGGGCGGCTACGCGGCTAATCCACGTGATAAGAGCTTGAGTGAGTTCGTCGTACCACCACTGCCTTTCCTCTTGAGTCGCAAAGACGGGAGCCGTAGGGAGCGTCAGGGGGCCAAGGGCTTGCGCTCCCGTTCTGTCAACCCGGACAACAGGAGAGCCGTTGACGTACTCGATGATCTGAAAATCTGCCCTTACCGTGCTTTGGGTGGGGTTCGAAACAATCGGCCCACCCGCTGGGTTTCTTAGATCAGGCATTAGGCGATTTGAAGGATGCCGTTCGTGGCGTCTGCGTCCCAGGTGAACGTCTCCCCGTCTGCGAGGGTGATAGAACTGCCATAATCCCACCAGCCTATCGGCTTGTCGCTGGCGCTTGAGTTGTACAAGATGGCGTAGCGGAAGGGGCCGAGATTTCCACCCGATGCAGTGAACACCGAGTCAGACGCCACCGCCTTGTACGTCCCCGCCGATTGGCTTGAGGCGCTGATGGTGATGGTGTTCCCACCCGCCGTGTAACCATTGGCAGCTGCGGGGGCCGGGTGATCGGTGGTGTTCCACGTCGTCTGCGTGTTCACCGGGGCCGTGTTCGTCAATGCGAGCTTGAGAGTGTCGGACGCGAGGTTATGCGCCTTCTCCGCTACATGCTCAACGAAACACTGGAACTTGTTAAAACTAGCGATTAGCCCATCACCTCAATAAAGTCGGGGTCAAGGTTCCACTCGCGGGCAAATAGTCTCGTCCTCTGCCTTAGATCGTGGAAGGGGTCCTTAAACAGCAGCGCGAAGCTCCACTTCTTAACGTTCGTGAGCTTGATTGCCTCGTTGATCCAGTCTCCGATCAACACGAAGGCCGACTTCTGAAAGGCGCTGATGTCCTTCACCGGGAGCGTTCCCGCCTTCTTTGTCACCGCTGCGATGAAGAACGAAATCCTGTACGCGTCCTTGCCCAATCTGCTCTTTAAGCCTTGAACGATGGCTTCGTAATCTTGAGGGTTCATTCTTCACCTTCTATGGAGAGTTGATACATGGGGAGGAGTCCTCTGAGTTTTTGCTTTTTGAAACGGTGTGAGCGGGCAACTATTCGGGTTTTCCGAAGAGTTGGAAGCGGTCGGCGGCTACGCCCGAGATGGCTCCGCCCTCAGTTGTGAGCGACAAGCATAATTACCAGTTGTTACGCTGTCGTATCTTTTTCTTCTTGTGTTTATTGATCTGTTGACGTATCATAAACACATGGAACTGACGATCAACAAGACCCGCTACGAAGTCTCCGCAACTGGACTCACGCACGTTCCCTACCGACTGGTCGGCCCTCGCGGTTCGCTGGTCTCCGTTCTCCGCCGTGGTTCCGCGCTGGTAGCGGTCGCCGGGAAGAACGCCCGCACGGTCGCCGTCCTCACCGACCGCAACGGTACGCTGGAGGTGGCATGAGCCACCCCTGCCCCGAGTGCAATGGCACTGGAGTCGCATACTACGCGACCACGCACCCCGTGGTGTGCGCCAACTGCGAAGGCAAAAACACGATATGGAAGCGCATAACCCCCGCATTCGATGCTTGGTGGTTAGCCGAGGGTAGCAAGGCTGTTGTTGGGCTAGACCACGCCGACACAAGCATCATCGCATGGGAAGCCGGAGAGTCCAACATCCTCAAGGGCGTGTGGCGGCTGATGGTTGATCTTCGCTCCAGATGCACCGCGCCCGACGCTGATCTGTTTGAGCAAGAGGTCTGGCTCCGGCTCTGCGGCATCGCAGGCGTTGACCCCAGTTCAGTGAGGATTCCTGATGACTACCCGGTGCCCTCTTCTGATACGCGGGCCGCTTTGGAACAATCAACCCATAAATCAAAGGTTGAGCGCGGCCCGCTGGGGCAGAATACCGCACCGCGTGTACGGATACTCGACCACTCCGAAGCCCACAATGAACAGGGCCACGTCTACGCTGTGCAGCAGAACGGCATCACCATTGTTGAACTTGACAGCGGGGCGCTGTGGCCCGTTGACAGCAGCCAACTGGAAACTGATACGCTAGGCAATCGACAGGAGCCACATGACTCTCGCTGAAGCCGCCAAGATACTGGGCTGCACCGCAGATTACTTGCGAGTAGCAGCCAATCGCGGACGGCTCCACGCGGAAAAGATTGGACGCGACTGGCTTGTCACTCCCCAAGAAGTTGAACGATACGCAAACGAAAACCTAGGACGGCGCGGACGCCCTACTAAAGACTGACTACCACTATGAGTACAAAACCGAAACTAACCGACAAGCAGAAGATTGCGAGACTCAGATCATGCCTCGAAACGGCACTGCGGATGTGCGAAGGCTGCACTGGCTGGGCGCATGATGATGAACCCGCCTACAACCGCCGCAACCAACTGATGCTGGACCGATGGCGCAGGGCCATTGAAGACTCTAAAGACTGACTACCGGAGAAGTGAAATGGCGACTACGAGAACATATACAAGCAAGCCGACTGCCCGACTCGCCTCAGCAGCTTGGGAGTTCTTTGAGCAAAGATATGGACCTGTTCTGGACTTGGCGTGTGTCCGGAATGTAGATGGCTGGGCCTGGGTTGCCTCTGTTAAAGAACGTTCAGGCGGAGGCTACGGAGATTACTGCGGCTTGCGATCAATCCCTTGTAGTCACATTCGCCGCCGCTCCCTTTGAAAGCCACCCAGCGCCTCCCCTGACTCCCTAGGAGATTGAAGACCCCGTGAAAACAGAAGTTGAAACACTGCGAGAAGCATTACGACAGACGGCGCTTTGCCTCCGTGATGTCGCATCCGCCTCATCCGATGATAGGTGGGGCTGGGATTGGGAGTCCGTGCTAGACGAAGCTCTCACTCTTTCCTCCCCTATTAAAGACTGAAGGAGCCGCCGCGTTCTTTCTGTATGCCAACTGTAAGGTTTTGTGTAAGCTTACAGTTGGCAGCGGCCTCCGTTAACAAGTAGCTCTTATTCGCTGGACTTGCGCGGCTGATTGTCAGGCTGCGGCTAGTGCGTCAGATCGTAGCATCTGTAGGTATCTCGCTCCCGAGTCCACGTTGAACCAGCACTGCACGTCGTCCGTCTTTGGGTCTACCGTGACTAGGCATGCGGGGCCTACCGAATCCTCATCGAAGCCCTTCATGTCCGCATACTCATCGTACCGCTTGAACGCGCCAAGCCTGATGCACTCCGAGAGTTGTCCGGTCACGCCGTTGCGGATCGTCGTTCTCGCGCCCTGATGGATGTGGCCTCCGACGATGATCCTTGCATCCGATCCTCGGTAGTTCCTCTTGATCTGCCCGTGGGCCGGATTGTACATGGACCTACCTGCGTGGTCGTGCCGCGCGTCGATTTTCAACTCGTGGTCGCCGCACCGGATCACGAAGATTCCACCATGCGAGACATGCATAACCTGCTTCTCTTCGCAAATCCGCTCTGCG
>Ga0196964_10000663_pt1 | contig 19444 bp, 13 predicted proteins | sample S1_10metaG_FD_148615 | JGI IMG/M metagenome (GOLD analysis project Ga0196964, IMG submission 148615) | Soil microbial communities from Anza Borrego desert, Southern California, United States - S1_10 | ecosystem: Environmental > Terrestrial > Soil > Desert | place: USA: California | collected... | reverse complement strand
ACTGGTCTTCAAGAAAGCGCAGGAGTACATCTCCGGCAAGGTGAAGAAGTAGCCTGTTCACTTTAAGTGTGTTTAAACCGCCGACGAACAACGGGTATGGGGTGTGGGGTATGGGGTTTAAGACTGCTTCCCGATCATACCCCATACCCCATACCCCATACCCGGTGGGTCTAACTGCGTTCATCCGCGGCTTCAACGTCGTCCTCTTGCTTGGGATACTGCTTGCATCTGACCTTCACGCCGGCGCGGCGACGGAGATCCGCACCAAAGCCGGGCAGGGCCAGGTCGCGCCCGAGTTCACCACTCTTCCGCAAAGCCCGTCCGTCATCGTGCTGGACGGCGGGGGCAATCCGGTCTCTGGGGTGCAGGTCACGTTCGCGGTCGAAACCGGCGGCGGAAGCATCACCGGCGCGGTGCAGATGAGCGGCGCAGACGGCGTCGCCACCGTGGGAAGCTGGACGCTCGGCGCCGCCGGGATGAACACGATCTCCGCCACTTCACCTGGCCTGACCAATAGCCCGCTGACGCTCTTTGCCACTGCGGCCGGTCCACCCGTTGCGTTTGAAATCTTCGCCGGCAACAACCAGGTCGCGCTCGTATCGCGCTTCGTCACCTCTCCGTGCGCCATTGTTAAAGACGCGCTGGGGACGGGCGTTCCCGGCGTCGCCGTCAACTTCAACGTGGTTGGAGACGGCGGCGTCGCGACGGGCCTTGCGCAAACGACCAATTCGCAGGGGATCGCCATCGTCGGGTCATGGCAACTCGGGAGCACTCCTGGCGTGCAGCAGCTCGAGGCGCTCTGCCCCGTCCTTCCAGACAAACGTGTCGTCTTCGACGCGTTCGCCGATCCCGATCCGCCCACGCTGAGCGGTCCGCTGGTGCGGCCGCTCGCGCCGCTCGCTGGCGAGACTGTCACCTTCAGCTCGCCAACGGATCTGCAGAATCCGCAATACACCTGGGACTTCGGCGACGGAACGGTGCTGCTCAGCGCGCCGGGAACGGTCACGCACGTCTACCCCGCCCCGGGCGCGTACCAGGTTGCTGTTCAGGCGGCGAACATCCGGCACAGCGTGGATGGAGCGTTGCGGCTGGTCGTGTATCGATCGGGAAGTCTCTCGATCACGCGAAAGTCGCTGCGCGCGCAGACTCCGTCGTTGACGAAAGACTCGCTCAGTGTCTCCGGAACGATCACGCTGCCCTCCGGACTTACCCAAGCTCCGACGCAGGTGGTGGTGCGGTTCGGCGGAATGACGCGTTCGTTCGATCTATCGAAGGGCGTGCGCCGCACCGATGGCCAATCGTTCAAACTCAGCGCAAAGGTGAAAGACGGCGTGGTCGAGACGGAAGCGAAGTTTTCCTTCAAGCTCATCGGAAATCTGGCGAAGGAACTCGCTGCCGCGGGACTGCCCGCGGGCCAGAGCGGCAGTGTCTCGATCCCGCTTCAAATCGTTCTTGCTGATGCGAACGCCGCCGCGAATGCAACGGCCACCTTCAGCATCAAAGGCACGGCGAAAACTCAGAGTGGAAAGTAGCGTCAGACGGCCGCATCGCGCCGGGCGGCCAGCCGCGCAACCGTGTGAACCAGCGTCAGCGGCTCGATGGGCTTAGCCAGATGCGCCTGGAAGCCGCGCGACAAAGCGCGCTCGCGGTCCTCCGAGCGCGCGAATGCAGTCAGCGCGACGGCAGGCGTGTTGATTCCGGAGGCGCGGAGCTGGCCAATGAAATCGTAGCCGTCCTGGTCGGGCATGCCGATATCGGAGAGGATGACCGCAGGCTTGAACTCGTCGATCACCGCAAGCGCCGCGCTGACACTCGAAACCGCTTCAACTACAGCGCCGAACTGGTTGAGAACGACAGTCAGGAAATCGCGTGTGTCCTCTTCATCATCTACGACGAGGATGCGGACGTTCTTCAACTCGCCGCCAGACGCGGGGAGATCGCCCAGGGGGTACTCTTGAAGAACGGCGGTGCCGGTCTTTGCCAGCGGCAGACGGACTTCGAAGACGGCGCCCTTCCCGGCGCCTTCGCTGCTGCCCTTCACTGTGCCGCCATGCAGTTCGACAACGTGTTTCACGATCGACAGGCCCAGCCCCAGGCCGCCGTGCCTGCGCCGGATGGTGCCGTCGGCCTGCGTGAAGCGCTGGAACAGGCTCTTCTGATACTCCAGGGGAATGCCTTCGCCGGTGTCGCTGACTCGGATCACGGCCGTCGTTTTCTCGCGCGTCAGTTCAACCGCGACCCTGCCGCCCTTCGGTGTGAATTTGATCGCATTGGAAAGCAGGTTCCAAATGACCTGCTGCAGCCGCGCCGCATCTCCCATGACGGGACCGACGGAGCCCGGCATCAGGAACTCGATGTGAACCGATTTTGCCTCGGCGGAGCCGCGCACGACATCCAGCGCCGCTTCGACCACTTGCGCCAGCCCTGTCGGGCGGAGATCGAGCTTCAGTTTTCCCGAAATGATGCGCGAAATGTCGAGCAGGTCCTCGATGATGCGGATCTGCAGGCGCACGTTCTTCTCGATGATCTGGATGCCGCGCGAGGTGCTCCCGCTATCGAGCTGCCCGCTCTGCAGCATGCGCGTCCAGCCGAGCATCGGCATCAGCGGCGTGCGCAGTTCGTGCGAAAGCGTGGCGAGGAACTCGTCTTTCATGCGGCTGGCGGTCTCGAGTTCCTGCGTCCGTTCGGCCAGGAGCTTGTTGGCAGTCTCGAGCTCGGCAGTGCGCTCGCGAACCCTGCGTTCGAGGCTTTCGTTGGCGTCGCGCAGAGCATGCTCGGCTCTCTTGCGTTCGGTGATGTCCCGGGTCACTTTGGAGAAGCCGACCACCTTGCCGCCGCCATCCCGAATCGGCGAGATCACGACGTTGGCCCAGAAAGTCGTCCCGTCCTTGCGGAGACGCAACGCCTCTTCTTCAAAGCGGCCCGATTCAGTCGCCACTTTCAGTTCATGCGCAACCTTGTTGGCGGGCGCGTCGGGCGGGTAAAAGACGGAGAGCGACTTGCCAAGGATTTCGTGTGCCTCGTAACCTTTGATCCGCTGGGCGCCGTTGTTCCAACTGATGACATGCCCCTGCGTATCCAGCATGAAAATCGCGTAGTCCTTCACGCTTTCGATCAGCAGGCGGAAGCGCTCTTCGCTCTGGCGGAGTTTCTCTTCCGCGGCGCGGCGCTCGGTCACGTCGCGCGTGACCTTGGCGAAGCCGATCAGCTTGCCGCTCTCATCGCGGATTGCCGTGAGGATGACGTTGGCCCAGAACTTCGTCCCATCCTTGCGGACGCGCCAGCCTTCATCTTCAAAGCGGCCGTCCTGGATCGCGCCCTTGATCTCGATCTCCGGCTTGCCGGCGTGCACGTCCTCCGGCAGGTAAAAGCGCGAGAAGTGGCTGCCCATGATCTCGTCGGCACGGTAGCCCTTCAGCCGCTCGGCACCCTGGTTCCAGCTTGTGACGTTGCCGAGCGGATCGAGCATGAAGATGGCATAGTCGCGCACGGCGTCGACCATCAGGCGGAAGCGGCGCTCGCTTTCCAGCAGTGCAGTCTCGGCTTTCTTGCGCTCGCTGACGTCGTGAAAGACGAGCACCACGCCGATCACTTTTCCGTCGGCGTTCGTGATCGGCGCCGCGGAGTCTTCGATGGGCGACTCAACACCTTGTTTCGAAATCAGCAGCGTGTGGTTGGCCAGGCCGACGACGACGCCTTCGCGAATGACGCGCGCGATCGGATTCACCGCAGGCTTGCGCGTGTATTCATTAATGATCCTGAAGACAGTGAGGACCGGCTTCCCTCGAGCCTCGGCCTGCGGCCAGCCGGTGAGTTGCTCGGCCACCGAGTTCATGAACGTCACGTTGCCGTCCATGTCGGTGGCGATGACGGCATCGCCGATGCTCGCAAGTGTTACACGGAACCAGTCGGGCTCAGGATGTGGGAACTCAGAAGCGGAAGTCATGACTCGCTCGGCAGGGAGGACTCTATTCCAATAACGATACTAATTGACCGTACGCGGACTGTCGAGGAAAGGGGATCCGTTAATGGACAATTTTGCGCCGAATTTCACGTTGGCAGAGATGAAAGCAGAGCCCGAGAGCCGCGCCCAGTCCCAAGCCGAAACAAAGACCCCAAAGAAACATGCCTGCTCGCCCCTTCAACCAGTCATGCGCCCAGTCGCCCAGAAAATACCCGGCGGCATTCAGTGTAAACAAAGTAAACATCAGCAGAGCAACTCGAGACCATGCAACGAACGCCGCCGCCAGCACCACCGCCATCGCGGCGGTTCCAGCAAGCAAGCCCACGATGCTACCGGCCGTTCCGCCGATCAGCATCCACGCTGCAATCCAAGCCGCCGAGTACAGTGTGAACGCAAGCAGGAAGAGTTTGTAGAACTTCAGGAGTGACCGCGGTCCGATGATCAGTCGATGAAGCGCAAGGCCGCTTGCGATCATGAATACAAGCGCGCAGAGGACGTAGAGTCCAATCTCGCCGACGGTCCTATAGAACCACCCGCCGGCCAGCGCCCACGGCGCGAAGCCGGCGAGGCTGACGAGGGCAAAGCCGATGGTGCCGCGCGCGATGGATTCCGCGAGCGTCGGCACGTGCGCCGGAGCGCGGGAGCTCTGGATCTCGGCGAGAACCGAATCGGGGGCGAGTTGAAACCAGCGGTCAAGCATATGAACCTGGCTTTAAACAATGCCGGCCAGTTTCGCCTGCAGTTCGAGATACTCGCGCGAGCGCTTGAGCTGCAGTTCGTTCTCGACGGCATCGACGAGCCAGACCACATCGCGCGCATACCGCCAGAGTTGCTTGAGCAGCCCCGCCATTCCGATCTGCCCCTGACCCGGCCCAGCGATGTCGATGCGGAAGTTCTCGATCCGCGCGTCTTTGATGTGGACCAGCGCTGTATACGGCGCAAGCGTCTTGATCGCCTCGGTCATGAGGTTCTCGCGCTCGCCAAAGTTTTTCGGCGTCAGCAGCGCACAGGGATCAAGCGCGACGCCGATCGACGGGTTGGCGCGCGGCGCGAAGAAGCCTTTAATCCGATTGGCTTCGCTCAACACGTGCGCGTAATGGTTCTTGAATGCGAGCACCGCGTTGCGCGACTCGAGCGCGAGATACTGTTGCTCGGTCCAGCGGCCGAGTTCCGCCAGCGCCCCCGGCGACTGGTTGCCCGGGTGTGGCGTGCCGGGGGCTCCCGAGAGCGTGCCGCTGAGGCTCACGATCATCCACGGACCTTCATCTTCGCGGCGAGGCGGCAGCAGTTGCAGCAGCGCCCCGATATCTTGCGCCGTCACGCCACTGCGCACGCCCTGCTCGTCGCTGACCATGGCGTGTGGCTGGAGCGGATTGCCGTAGACGCCCCATGCACCGATTTCGAGTCCTTCTTCCGCGCAGGCGTCAATGCAGGCGGATACTGTTTCGGCGCGCGGGGACTGGGTGAGATTGATCTGCACCGCGCTGAACCCGGCGCGTTTCGCGCCGGCCAGAAACCAGCGCTCCTGGCCGGGAAGCGGCGTCACGACCGCGCCGAGCGTGATGGACATTCTGTTCTGCTATCTCCGAAATTGGTGATCTATCGGTAATTCGCGCAAGGCAGTGTTCGAGCACGTTTGTATAACCTGCATTGGAGCCTGCAACCGCACGAAACGCGCACCCTTCTGCCCGTCTCAGTTCGGCATAGAGTATTTTACGGATTTCTGCATGCAACCCGGGCCCACAAGTGTGGGATGATCGGGAGCACGAATCAATCGGCGCGCCAACAATTGTGGGGACTCTTGAGCATGACAGTCGAGAATGAACTGCTCAGCCACTGGCGCAGTGCGTACCTGCTGGCTTTACGTATCACGCAGAATACTCACGCGGCCGAAGATCTGGTTCAAGAGGCGTACGTACGAGCGTTTGCCCGACTGAGAAACGAAAAGCTCGACGATGCCCGTACATGGCTCCTTCGCATCACGGCCAATCTTTCAAAGAACTGGTTGCGAGATCGCGCGAACCGCTTGCGCAAGGAGACCCAAATGCAGAGTCCTGCACCGGCCGAAAGCACGCTCAATGAGCTCCGTGATGCGCTGAAAGCGCAGCTCGAAATGCTCGAGGAGAAGTACCGTACGCCGCTGTCTCTACATTATGAGCAGGGCTTCACCTTTCGAGAAGTCGCGGAGATTCTCGAGGTGCCGGAGGGCACCGCATCATCTTTGATCACGCGCGGATTGCAGACGCTGCGAGAACGCATGGCTCGAGAAGGCCACGCCATGGGCGCCGCCGCGCTAGCCATCGAGTTGCAGCAGCTCAATGCGTGCAGCACTGCCCCCTCGGCACTGCTGGCCTCCATCAAGGCCGCAGCAGCTAAGGGTGCCGCCGCCCCGGCCGCCACGATGGCTGGAACGATCAAGCTTGCTTTCGCCGCAAGCGCGGCCCTTGCCATTGTGATCCCCATGATGGTGCTGATCCCCTCAGGCAAAGGCAAGCCAGGGCCCGCGGCAGAGACGGCGGAAGAGGTTCCTGAACAGCGCATTGTTCCCCTTGAGACTATCAGCCCTGAACTACAGCAGAAGCTTGCACGCAAAATAGACGTGGATTTTCGCCGGGAGCAACTGTGGGAAGTGCTCGATGACCTCGACCGACAGGGCGACGTACGTTTTGTATTCCCCGGGACCATCGGCATCGTGGAGCACTTTTCTTATGAGGCGAAACAGGCGGCGGTGAAAGACGTCGTGGAGAAGCTTGCCGCAGAGCTGGGGTTGGACGCGGCCTACGCCGGCAAGGACACGGTCGTGCTGTCGAAACGCGCCGACAACGCGACATTCGAGTCCCTTTGCACGCAACTGCGATCGAAGAATCCTCTGGAACGCTGCAGCGCGGTGTTTGCGCTCGGCGAACTGGCCGATCGACGCATTTATCCCGTACTTTTCGATGCGTTAAGAGATCCCGATCCCAACGTCATCGCCTGGACGGTACACGCGCTGCTGCCTGCTCACACCGAGTCCCTCGGGTTCGCCCCGCAAGCCGACGCGGCCGCGGCAACGATAAAAACAATCCTCGACAATCCGCCGGAAGGTTTGCCCAGGCCCGTGCTCATTCGGTTGTACGGAGCGACACGCTCGCACTCAACGCTGGAGACGCTGCATCAGGCTCTGAAGGACAAAGACGGAGAGGTCCGCGAGGCAGCTCTCAGCGGCGTGGCACAGATTCGTCATCCAGCATCGGGCGAGCTGCTTCGAGAGCTTCTGCAAGACGCTGACTTCAAGACGCTGGAGAAGTACAAGGAATGCTACGGTATCGTGGAGGCGCTGGCATCGATTGGCGACGAACCCTCCGTGGCGGCGGTGACCGCGCTGCTGAATCATCCTGAACCCTACGCGCAAGGTTGTGCCGTGCATGCATTGCGCAACCACCGCACGCGCGAGATCAGCGACCTGCTGCTTCAGAAGTTGAAGGAAAACAAATGCGTCAATGAGCTGCACCCGGTGCTGCTGAAGTTCAATGACAACCAGACGCTGAATGCGCTGCTGGATATCGTGAAGCGTCGCGATGCCGGTATGGCGCGCCACATAGCGAGCCTTTCGTTGCGCCGTCCACTGCCAAAGACTGTGTTCGAACCCCTTCACGAGATGCTCGACGGCGCGGAAGTCAACGAGCGCACGCTTTGGCTCAGCATCCTTAGGTACACTCGCGACGAGCGGCTGTTGAAGCGAGTTGAGGCTGCGCTCAACGATCCGGATTTCTACATGCGCCATCAAGCGGCCGAAGCCCTCGCCTATTATCGACAGAAGGATTGTGTTGAAAAGCTCGCGGCGCTGCGGGAAAAATGGCCTGCTGCAGAGCACACCTTTATTTTCGAAGCAATCCTGGAGGCGAGAGATCCGCTAAGCTGGCCGATGCTCGCGAAGTTCGACATGCGCGGCCTTGAACTTGAGGTGCTCGCACGGACCCGCGACCCCAAGGCTGCCAGCGAGCTGGCTCGTGCAATCGAGATGCGACCGGACATTCGCCGGCCGGTACGCAGTAGTGTCATGGATGGGCAGTTCACCGTTTTGGAGGTCGATGCTGGGTACCGAGCGCACGATTACGGCAACCTCGGAATGGCGATGACACTCTCGGGGCCGCACCGCAATCCGGCGCTCATCCAGTCTCTGCTCCCGTTGCTCAAGAGCCATGATCAGGCCACGGTTCTTCGCGCCATCGACTGGCTCGGCTACACTCCGGTCGAGCAGAAACCCATTGAGGCGCTGCTAAGCCTCGTGAAAAGCGCAGAGCAGAAGATCACAGCGGCCGCTTTGGCGCGGTTGTCTCGCGCACGGCATCCTCAAATTTCTGAAGCACTGATTGCCGCCTTTCCGCACTTAAACGCCGAATGCCGAAAGCATGCGGTGCTCGTGATGCGGAAGCAGCCTGGCCCGTTGCCAATGGCGTTCCTTCGCAAGCTCCTCAACGATGCTGACGTAAACGTCCGATTCTATGCCGCTGAACAGCTTGCCAGGTCCTCGCAGGCAGAAGGCCTGGATGCTTTGATCGACTTGGCGAATGCAGGCGCAAAAACCGCTAGTTCACTGGTCGAGCCGCTGGTCAGCTCCGGCGATTCGCGCGCGATTTACGCGGTAAAGACGTGGCTGGGAAAAGTTGGCGGCCGCGAGCGCGTGCAGGCCGCTGATGAATTGTTGCGATTGAAGAGTCCGCTAGGGCTTTCCACCGCTGTCGAACTGTGCCGCGATGACGATCCATATGTCCGATCACTCGCGCTTTCTTACCTCCTGCGTGAACGTCCTGAGCAGCAGCATGAAGCAAAACGACTGCTGAAGGATCCCGTTGCGGACGTGCGCTATTGGGCGGCCAAGGTGCTGCTGAAGTCCGATCGCGATGCACAGGCGGTCATGCTCGAGCAGGCAAAGCACGCTGACGTGAACATTCGGGCGCGTGCCGTCGGCACCTTATTCGAGTTCCCGACAGACGAGTCGCTCGCCTTGTTGCTCGAGGCTCTTCAGCACAAGGATCAAAAGATCCAAAAGGCGGCTCGCCATGCGGCTGAAAGGTGGGTGGCTGAAACTGAGTTCGGCAAAGCCAAAGTGCAGGCCGCGCTGAACGCCGCAAGGCAGGTAGGCGCGCAAGAATCAGCGCCTGGCACCGAGCGACTGGAAACGCCCGCAGGCGACTTCTAAGAGACTGCTCATCCCGCCGACTTCGACGGCGTGTCCCTCTGCGAAGTGGGCGCAGGGTTCTCTGGCGGCTTGATTACCGCGTCCGCGGGAGGTATAGCGCTATCCTTCGGTGGCTGAACGGACTGCATGATCCGCGATTTTCCCCGTTTGCGCATCTCCGTCTTCGGACGAGGCCGTGGACGTGGCATGCCGCGCTTGTTGGCCTCTTCGCGTGCGCGCTTGCGCTCCTGCCGTTCGCGCTCTTCGCGTTCGTCCTTCTGCTGCAGGTAGAGCTGCAGCTTGCGAAGCGCCTGGTTCTCGATCTGGCGCACGCGTTCACGCGTCAGGCCTATGCGTTCGCCGATCTTCTCGAGCGTGAACGGATCGCCGTTCTCGTCAGCGCCTTCCGCCGTCAGGCCGTAACGCAGCTCAACGATGTGGCGTTCGCGATCAGTCAGGGCGAAGTCGAGTGCCTTACGCAGCGTCTCCCGATCGTACTCGCCCACCAACCCCTCGGGCTCTTCCCGGCTCGGGACGCCAGCGAGAACGTCTTCGAGATCGAACGGATTGTCCGGGTCGCCGCCGCGGCCGATCGGCGCGCTGGCGCTCAGCGCCTGCCGGATGATCGCAATCTTGCTCGGCGAAAGCTTCAAATGCCGGCCAATCTCTTCGGCGTCAGGCTCGCGGCCGAGCTTCTGAGCGAGCTGCGAACTCGCGCGCTTCCAGCGCGTCAGCACTTCGACCATGTACGCCGGAACGCGGACGTTCTTGACCTTGTTGATCAGCGCGCGGCGGATGGTCTGCTTGATCCACCATGAGGCATACGTCGAAAACTTGCAACCCTGGTCGGGCGAGAAGCGCATCACGGCCTTCAGCAGGCCCAGGTTACCTTCTTCGATCAGGTCGAGGAACGACATGCCGCGGTCGGTATAATTTTTGGCAATGCTGACCACCAGCCGCAGGTTGCACCGGATCATGCGGTCGCGGGCTTCTTCGTCGCCCTTCGCAATGGCGTACGCGAGCGTCCGCTCCTCCTCGATGGTCAGCAGCTTGAACTTGCTGATTTCCTGGAGGTATATCTCGACTTCTGCGTCGTTGCTGGCCGTAGTCGTGATCCTCAAGAAGCACGGGTTGCAAAGCGACTATAGCCCACAGAGCACGGTGTGCAACGAAAGTCCAGTGTGCTAGTGGCGTTGCTTTATAGATCACGTGTGCGTGCTAGACTCTTCGTGAAATATGCATTTTTCTGGAGTCTGTGATGAACATCGCGGTGCTCGACGGACACACGCTGAATCCCGGCGACCTGGACTGGAAGGGGCTTCAGACGCTTGGGACATGTCAAATCTTTCCCCGCACGCCGCCGGATGAGCGCGCACAGCGCCTGGCCGACGCCGAGGTCGCGGTCATCAATAAGGTCCGCATGGACCGGCCGCTGCTCGAGAAGCTTCCGAAGCTGAAGTTCATTGCCGTGACCGCGACCGGCTACGACTGCGTCGATGTGGCGGTTGCGAAGGAGCGCGGCATCGCCGTCAGTAACGTGCCCGAATATGGCACGCGCTCGGTCGCGCAGGCCGTCTTCGCGCTCCTGCTCGAGATGACCAATCAAGTGGGTGCGCATGCGGCGTCCGTGCGAGACGGCGGCTGGCAGCGCTGCCCGGATTTCTGTTACACGGTCGCGCCGCTCGTCGAGCTATCAGGCAAGACGCTCGGAATCGTCGGCTTTGGCCGCATCGGCGGCATGGTCGCGGAAGTTGGCAAGGCGTTCGGGATGGAGATTCTCGTCCACACGCGGACGAAAAAAGACATTCCGTACGCGTGGTGCGACGATGTGAATGAGCTCTTTCGCAAAGCGGACGTGATCAGCTTTCATTGCCCGCTGACACCGCAGACCGAGAAGATGGTCAACGCCCAGCGGCTAGAGCTGATGAAGCCGACTTCATTCATCGTCAACACGGCGCGCGGCAAGCTCATCGATGAGGCAACGCTCGCGGAGGCTCTGAACGCAGGCAAGATTGCCGGCGCCGCGCTGGATGTGCTCTCCGTCGAGCCTCCGCAGGAGAACCCGCTGCTCAAGGCAAAGAACTGCATCGTCACGCCGCACGTGGCGTGGGCAACGTACGCGGCGCGCAAACGGCTGATGGATGTCGTGGTCGAAAACGTGCGTGCGTTCCAGGCCGGCAAACCGCAGAATGTGGTGAACAAGTAGCGTCGTGGGGGCGTCCCGCCCCCATCCGCAGTTGGAAGAAGACTCTGAGTCGAGAAGAATGGGGCCGAGACGCCCCCACGACGAATGGAACCCATGCTCTCGAACAATCTCCGCATTGGAGTCTGGATCGACGACCTGAAGCTCGGCGTGAAAGCCGGCTTGAAGGCCGTTGCGCCGTTGCGGCCGGAGATCGTCGGCCTCGACGCGTTCAGTGGGGAACTTTCCCCGCGCTCGCTCACGCAGACCGGCCGCAAGGATTTGGCGCAGTTCGTCCGCGCGCGCGGCACTACGCTAACGACCCTCCGCGCCGATCTTGGCGGACGGAGGCTCGGCGACCGCGAGCACCTCGACGCAAATCTCTCGAAGCTGCGGGAAGCGATGCAGCTCGCCGCCGATCTGAACGTGCGGCAGATCGTGGTTCCTGCGGGTTTCATCCCGCCCGCCGACAGCAAGAATGATCAGACAGCGCTGGCATCGCTGGAAGAAGGCGCGCGGGCGCTCGTGAACTTCTCTTCGGTGCTGGGCGTTCGCGTCTGCTGGCTCGCAGGCAGTGAACCGGCGGCCACCCTGCGGGACTTTTTGAACAAGGCCGACAGCGGCGGCGCGGTCGAAGTGGATCTCAATCCCGGAACGTTCGTGATGCGCGGCGAAGACCCGCTGGCGGCGTTGAACGAACTGTCTTCACGCATCGCGATGGCGCGCGCCGTGGACCATTACCGCGGCGGTGCCGAGGCGCCTTTCGGGAAAGGCGACGTGCGCTGGGGCGAGGTCATCGTCGGGCTGTCGACGCTGAACCGAAATCAGCCGATCGATCTGCTCGCGGCGTGCACGCTCGATGGCGATAGGATGGCGATGTTGTCCGCTGCAATGAAAAGATTGACGACGCTGAGACAGAACCCGCTTGCGGGATGAGTCACCACAAGCACCCAGAGGAACTGCAATGCCCGAACCCAAACGCACTCCCGGCACCGGCGCGGTCCTGGCGGCTGTCTTCGCCACAGTCGAAGAGCGCAAGGCCACGATGCCGGAGAAGTCCTACGTCGCGCAGCTTCTGCGCAAAGGTACGGACACCATCTGCTGCAAAGTCGCGGAAGAAGCCGGCGAGGTCATCAAAGCGGCGCGCGAGCAAAGCCGCGAAGCGCTGATCAAGGAGCTGTGTGACCTGTACTTCCACAGCATGGTGCTAATGACGCAGAAGGACATCACGCTGGCGGAAGTCGAGGCGGAATTCGGTAAACGCCATGGGATCAGCGGGTTGGATGAAAAGGCCGCACGCAAGAAATAACGATTTGCCGTTAAGTTCTTTGCCGTAAAACAGCTTATACATCAGACACACTCTGAGGAGATTGACAGGCTCGCTGGTCAGCATGTGAGAACTTCGTCCGGGTTCCCCTGGACCCTCGTGTCGCTGCACGGCTGCGTGTCACTTGATCCTTGGCACCTCAACCTGGAGCACATGAGTATGTCGAAAGCCGTCGTCGATCCTGAAGAGCTCCGGCGCTTTGCGGCGGACCTCAAGCGCTTCAACACCGACATGCAGGCGCAGATCACCAGCATCTCGCGCCGCTTCACCAAGCTCAGCGAAACCTGGCAGGACCAGGAGCAGGAGAAGTTCGCCGACGGCTTCGAGAAGATGATGCACGCGATGAACCGCTTCGTGGAAGCATCAGACAAGCACATCCCCGTGCTGCTGCGTAAGGCGCAGAAGATCCAGGAATACCTGGAGTGATGCGCGCATGAGCTCAGCCAACATCCAATCGCCGGAGATCCTGAAGGAATTCAAGATCGCCCTGCAGAAGTTCGGCGAGACCTGCAAGCAGGCGATCTCCGGGATCAACTCCGACACGCAGATGACGCTCCAGTGGCTGCGCCACGATCAGAAGGCCTACTGGAAGCGCGCGCTCATCAAGGCCGACCAGGAGATCGAACGCGCGCGCAGCGATTACATCAACGCGCGTTTCGGGCCGGAAGCCTACAAGAAGAACAGCTACATCGATGAGTTGAAAATCCTGCGCCGGTGCGAAAAGCGCAAAGAAGACGTGCTCAAGAAGATCGACAACTTGAAGCGCTGGACGTCGCTGCTCGAGCAGCAGTCGCAGAAGCTGCTGGGGCCGGTGCACCAGCTTTCCAGCATGATCGACATCAAGCTGCCGAACGGGGTAGCGGAGCTCGAGCGCATGACGATCGCTCTCGAAGAGTATCTCCGCACACGTGTGCCGCCGAGCTGAAGAGGATCGAGGGATGCCAACAGAATCAAGCGACCCAGAGAGCCTCCTCGCCCAGGCGCTCGAGCATCTCAGCCGCCAGTGGATGCGTACGGCCGCGGGCTGGAGCGACCAGGCGCGCCAGGATTTTGAACGCGAGTACGTGGAAGAGTTCCGCATGGGAGTGAAGCGCTCGACGCACGCGATGAGAAACGTGACGGCGTTGTTGAAGCAGATTCGGAAGGAGTGCAGCGATAACTAAGGGTGACGGGTGACGTGTGGCGGGTGACGGGTTGTGATTCACGCGCAACCCGCCACTCGCCACCCGTCACCCGTCACCCGTCACAAGACGCAGCTCGCGAGAAGGATGCTCTATTACCAGAAATCATTATCTGGAACAGGCGCACTGGAGAACACTTCGTGGAAGCCATCATCAGGCGATTGACCGATCTCAAGCCGCAGCTGAACGCGATCCGCAACGCGCGCGACAATGCGATCAGCGAGGGCGAGCGGCTCAAGCAGGAGGCCGACGCGGCGCACAAGGCGAACCTCGAGCGCTTGGCGGCAGACCTCGCGGCGCGGATCGAGCAACGCACCAACGAGCGCACCGCGCTGTCGTCTCAGAAAGAAGCGCGCCGCAAGAAACAGACGGCGCGGACCGAAAAAGCGTGGCTGCGGATGAAGGCAGCCTCCGATAAGCAGACCCTTGCCGCCGTTGCAAAGATCGAGGCGGAGCAGAAAGAGAAGCACGCCAAAGGCGCAAAAAAGTACGACGAGAAGATGGCGGCGGTGAAGGCGGAAGGCGCGCGCATCATCGCGCGCATCGAGTCACTTCAAGCAAAGGCCAACGAACTCCATACGCGCATCGAAGCGCTGAACACCGCGCGCAGCCTGGGGCTTGATTTCAAAGGCGCGCGCGCGAAAGCAGAACTCGCCGCGCGCAACGCGAAGATGAACCTCGACGACTGCGAACAGCAGCTCGTGCAATCGGAGGCAGCGCTGGAGACGCGCGCGCTCAGCCAGTCGCGGGGACGCTCGGCGTGGCCGATCACTTTCATTCTGACGGCAGCGGCGGCTGCCGCAGGCTTTTGGATCTTCACCACGATGCCCGGCTCGCCGATTCTCTACTACATCGGCGGCGGCTGGATCTTGTTGCTCGGCATCGTCTGGACGATCTACCAGAGCGTGCGCGAACGGCTCGCGAGCGCCGCCGGCAGTGTCCTTCAGGACGCGAGCCTCGTTCGCACGCTGCTGGAGCTTTATCTCTCCGGCACGCAGGAGAGCCTCGCGACGGAAACCAAGGAGCTCGAAAACGCCGAGATCCAGCGCATCTGCGGCATCGATGAGACCTTCAGCGAACGCGTGAAGGATGCGCGCAAGAGCGGCGCGCAGGAACAGGCGACGCTGCGCACGCGGCGCGATGGCATCGTGCTGAAGATCACCAAACGCAGCAAGGGCGAACAGGCGGAGATCCAGTCCGCAGCGGACCGTGATATCATCACTTTTCAGAAGCAGCACGAGAAGAAGGTCGCGGAAGCGACGGCCGCGAATGCAGCCGCCAAGAACAAGATCGAGCAGGACACGAAAGGTGCGATCGCGCGCCACGCTGGCGAATTCAAGCAGGCGCTGGAGAACTTCGTCGCGTACGCGGACGGCGAAAAGAAGAAAGCCGCCGAACAGGCGCCACTCGCTCGAGGGCTCGCGGACGGCACGCTGACGCTGACCGCGGACTTCCCCACGGAGATCTACCTGAGTTCCGGGACGCTGCGCCTGCAGGAACATTTCAGCGGCGATGACGAAGGCCCTTTCTCGGTTCCGGACCTGCAGTGCGCCGTGCCCCTAGGCCTGAACTATCCCAACCTGGGCAGCATGTACATCCGGGCCAGCGGCGCCAAGCGGGACGCATCGTTGGCGATGCTCTTGAACGCGGCGATGCGGCTGCTGTGTGGATTCCCCGCCGGAAAAGCGAAGCTGACGATCATCGACCCGGTCGGCGTCGGCCAGAGTTTCGGCGCGTTCATGCACCTGACGGATTACGACGAGACGCTCGTGAACGGAAAGGTCTGGTCGGACGGAGCCCACATCGAACGCAAGCTCTCGGAGCTGACCGAACACATCGAAAAGGTCACGCAGAAGTACCTGCGCAACCGCTACGAAACGGTCAGCGAGTTCAACAAAGAAGCCGGCCAGATGTCTGTGCCATATCAATTCGTGGTGATCTCGGACTTTCCGACGGCACTCAGCGAACTGGCGCTCGAACGGCTCTCCACCATCATCAACAGCGGCCCACGCTGCGGTGTCTATACGCTGATGTACCACAATTCGGCGCAGAAGATGCCTGCAACGATCTCAGAACTGCAGCTCAAGAAGAATGGCCTGTTCCTGATCGAGAACGGTGATGCCGTCACGGTGAACGGCACGTGGACCTTGAGCAACGCCTGGAACGACATCTCACTGCCGGGCAACGAAGCCATCAACGCCCTGATGTCCTGTGTCGGCAAGCAGTGCCAGGAAGCCGCGCGCGTGCAGGTGCCGTTCGAAGTCGCCGCCCCGAAGCCAGGCGACTACTGGAACGCGAGCACGGAAGGATCCATCCGCATGCCGCTGGGCATGGCGGGCGCCGACCGGTTGCAGTATCTGCAGCTCGGCACTGGAACGTCGCAGCACGCGCTCATCGCCGGAAAGACGGGCTCAGGAAAATCGAACCTCTTCCACGTCATCGTCAGCAACGCGGCCCTGTGGTACAGCCCGAAGGAACTCGAGTTCTACCTGATTGACTTCAAGAAGGGCGTCGAGTTCAAGACGTATGGCGACCATCAGCTTCCCCACGCGCGCGTGATCGCGATCGAATCCGACCGCGAGTTTGGTCTCAGCGTCCTGCGACGCATCGACAAGGAACTCTCGACGCGCGGCGAACTGTTCCGCCACGCGCGCGTTCAGGATTTCCCGAGCTACCGCAAGTCGGCGCCGCAGCAGCCGCTGCCGCGCACGCTCCTGATGATCGACGAGTTCCAGGAGTTCTTCACCGATGACGACAGCGTCGCGCAGGAAGCCGCGCTGTACCTCGACCGCATCGTCCGCCAGGGCCGCGCGTTCGGCATCCACGTGATCCTCGGCACGCAGACGCTCGGCGGCACTTACTCGCTCGCCAAGAGCACGCTTGGACAGATCGCTGTCCGCATTGCGCTGCAGTGTAACGAAGCAGACTCGTACCTCGTGCTGAACGACGACAATGGCGCGGCGGCGCTGCTGACACGGCCCGGCGAAGCGATCTACAACGACATGGCCGGCTTCGTGGAAGGCAACAGTCCGTTCCAGGCCGTGTTCCTGCCGCGGCAGGCGCAGGATGTGTGCCTCACGCGCGTCACCGAGCAGGCGAAGCAAACGGCCTACAAGCCGCTCACGCCACCCATCGTGTTCGAAGGCAACGCGCTCAGCGACCTGCGCAACAATCCGGAGCTGCGCGAGTTCGCGGAGAAGCCCTCGCAGGAGCGCACCACCCCGCCCCGCGTCTGGCTCGGCGAAGCCAACGCCATCAAAGGCCCGACGCAGGCCGAGTTCAGCACGCAGGCCGGCAGCAATCTCCTCTTCGTTGGGCAGCGCGGCTACGCGGCCGCATCCGCGACGCTCATCAGCCTGCTCGCGAGCCACCCGCTCAACGACATCAAGATCCTGGTGCTCGACGGCAGCAACGGCGATCCGGGCTTAAGCGAACGGCTCGCGCTGTTGCAGCAGCTCTGGCCCGACCAGATTGAAGTCGTCGCGCACCGCAGCATCCAGCAGCGCATCGGCGATCTGGCCGCGACGGTGGCTGCGCGCCAGGGCGGAGAAGCGCCGGCTCCGAAGACCTTCCTGCTCGTCATCGGCATCGAACGCTTCCGCGCGCTGCGACAGGACGACGAGTTCGCGTCGTTCTCCTCGAGTTCCGAAGAAGGCGAAGGCGCATCCGCGGCGGCGAACTTCGGCAAGCTGCTGAGCGACGGCCCGAACGAAGGCATCCACAGCATCGTCTGGTGCGATACGCTGGCGAACCTGAACCGCACGTTCAGCCGCAAGATGATCCGCGAGTTCGAGATGCGCGTGCTGTACCAGGTGAGCGCCAACGATTCGTCCGAGCTGATCGATTCGCCCGTGGCCAACCGGCTGGGCCTTTACAGCGCGCTGCTGTTCACTGCGTTCAACGGCGCGGTGGAAAAGTTCCGACCGTACGGCGAGCCCGATCTGACGTTCTTGAAAGAGGTCTACACGCTGATGCAGCGCCGGCAGACGCTGCCTGACAAGCCCGTCGCGCCGCCGGTGTTTCCCACGCGCGATTTGAAGTAAGCTCGCGCAAAGACGCTGAGACGCAAAGAACGGATTATTCCAGGTAGCCGAGGTCCGCGAGGCGCTTTTCGATCGCCTGCTCCTCTTCCTTCGTATACGCGCTCTCACTCTCGGCGGGCGCGGTGCTCTTGTCGTCCTTCACCTTCTCGACCTTCGGCGCCTGCTGGAAGACGTGGCTCATCACCTTGCCCGTCATCGTGGTGGGAACGGCTTCGCCGAGCGCGGCGAGCAGCGTCGGCGCCATATCAGCGATGTTCGCCGACTGGGCCGGTGCTCCTCCCGCGGCGATGCCTGCGCCCTGGAACAGATACACACCCTGGCTGCGATGCACTCCACCGATGGACTTCGGCGTCACCCGCACCGCTGGGCCGCGCGAGAGCTTTTTTCGCGGGTAATAGCCGTCGGCGGGCGCCAGCACGATGTCCGGCAGGTTGAGCTCCTTCTTGCGAGCGTAGATCTTCTCGCCCTTGAATGCGTCAATGAACAGCGGCTGGTCCGTGCCGGGTATCTTCGCGGCCTTGAACTTCGCGATCAGTTCGTCCCGAAGCTTCTCGAACTCGCCACTGCTGACGATCCCGTTCGGCTCACGGCCTTTCAGGTTCAGATAGACGAAGCCGTAGATGCCGACATGCGCGAGGTACGCTTTCGTGCGCGACCAGTCGAGCGGCAGTTCGCGGCTCTTCACGCGGCGCTCTTCGGCATCGAACGTCGTCAGCAGACGCAGGCGGCGCGAGGCGCGCTTCAATCCGCTGAGGGGCGCGAGATACCCCCAGTCTTTCAGCAGATTGTTGATGAACACGCGGCCATTGCTGCTGCCGTGACCGTGATCGCTGACAATGACGCGCAGTGTCTTGTCCTGTGCTCCGCCGGCCCGGAAACGGCCACTAGTGCTCGACGAGGAATGCACGCCCAACACGCGGTTGATGAGCTGGTCCACGCGCCGGAAGAACTTGCGGATCTGCTCGGCGCGGAATGGATTTTCCGCGGACGTCTTCGGATCACACCAGCGCCAGGCCTTATGGAAGAGAATATCGGTTGCCTGCAGATACGCGATCTGCAGCCTGACCGGGCGCTCACGCTGGAAATGGACTGCCAGCCTCTCGAGCAGATCGACCGCGTTCATCGCGCGCTCGATGTTGCGCGCGAAGGCAGGATCGTCTTTGTCCTCTTCCCAGTCGTCTTCGAAGTTGAAGTGCATCTGCGGTGACAGACCCAGCACCTCATCTTTCAGTTCTTTGGGCTCCGAGAAGGGACTGTCGACATTCGGCGTTTCAAAGCCGCTGATCATGTAGCCTTCATGCAGCGGATACGGCGGGTAGCAACGTGGCAGGAAGATCGAGCCGCACGAAATCTCACTGCCGCTCAAGCGGGAAAGAATGCTGTCGGCGCGGCTCGCCGCTGAAGTATGAAACTTGAAGCGGTGCGCCGCGGGATCGAATCCGACGAAGTCGATGATGCCGTGGTGTCCCGGATCCTTGCCAGTCAGAAACGTCGTCCATGCCGCGGCGGTGTGCGGCGGAACAGTGCTCTCGAGCACGCCGTAGCTGCTGGTCTTCATCAGCGCTGCCAGCGTCGGCATCGTCGCA
>Ga0196964_10000662_pt1 | contig 19454 bp, 21 predicted proteins | sample S1_10metaG_FD_148615 | JGI IMG/M metagenome (GOLD analysis project Ga0196964, IMG submission 148615) | Soil microbial communities from Anza Borrego desert, Southern California, United States - S1_10 | ecosystem: Environmental > Terrestrial > Soil > Desert | place: USA: California | collected... | reverse complement strand
TTCAATGAATCCGTGTCCTTCGTTATCAACTGTGACAGTCAGAGCGAGGTAGATTACTACTGGGACCGGCTCACTGCTGACGGAGGCGAAGAATCCATGTGCGGCTGGCTGAAAGACAAATTCGGGCTTTCCTGGCAGGTGGTGCCTAAGGCATTGCCGGCGCTGCTCTCATCTCCCGATAAGGAAAGAGCCGGACGCGCCATGCAGAAGATGATGCAGATGCGCAAGCTGGATATCGCTGTACTAGAAGAAGCGTAAGGGCTGTCTATCTGCAGCATAAAGCCGGAACATTTACGTTCCGGCTTTATTTTTTCCGCTCAGCTCATGCCACCATTCAGTAGTGACTTCATGCTGCCAGAGGTCAACGGGCTGTCCGATCATGGGATGTATCAATGGGACAGCTTCTTTTGCCGCATTCACAACCCTTTCGATCGGCTCGTCCCAGGCGTGCAGCGACAGGTTGAATTTGGACCAGTGTACCGGAAAAAGGGTTGTTGCTTTCAGATCACGTGCGGCAGCAACAACTTCCTCCGGCATCATATGAATATACTTCCAGTAAGCATTGTACTGACCGTTCTCAAGTATGGCAAGATCGAACGGACCATACCTGGCGCCGATATCGCTGAAATGGGGTCCATAGCCGGAATCACCGCCAATATAGATTTTGCGGTTCCCTGCTTCGAGAGAGAAGGAGGACCAGAGCGTTCCGTTTCTTCTGAAGCCCCTTCCGGAGAAATGCCGGGCGGGCAGGCAATGTAGCTTTATCTTCTCTTCTGGTGCACATGATTCAAACCAGTCCATTTCCCGGATCCGTCCCGGTTCGTATCCCCAGCGCTGGAGGTGGGAGCCCACGCCAAGCCCGGTTATGATAGCGGACGCCTTCGGGCGTAGCTTTCTTAGCGTCTTGTAGTCCAGGTGGTCGTAGTGATCATGCGTAAGTATCAGGTAGTCAATAAGAGGCAGGTCTTCGGGGGTGTATGGATCCGTCCCGGGAAAGCTCCGTGTAGTGAAGGAGAAAGGTGAAGCGTAGCCGCTCATTACCGGGTCTACCAGGTAGCGTCGGCCTGCCAGCTGGAAATAGTAGGGGGAGTGTCCAAACCATATAAGGCAATCTTTCTCCGGTGGCAGCGTTTTCAGGTCAGTACGGACAGAGGGTAAAACTGCCGGTGGAACGGGGCGTTCCTTTTTTCGGAAGAAGAACACGCTGATCACTTTCCAATAACTGACACCTTCTGCAAGCTGTGGTGTAGGCATCAGGTTTTGAAAGCTATTGTCCCGATAGTTGGGTGAGCTGAGTATGCGCCGGAGCCGTGATCCCTATGGCCTGGTACCGAATTGCGGCAACCTCAGGATAAGGAACGAAATAATAAACAAAACAAGCGGCAGGACGAAAAGCTGAAATAGAACTGTCATAGGTTTATGAAGATCAAATCTACCTCATCGGTTCAACAGCAACAAAATGCAACGGATAAAAAAGCGTTTTGATTTTCGATGACTTTGAGACAATGCAGGCAGGGTTGAGGTGTCTGCGTTCATGGGGGTTTCTTTCCTGCGATGGGAGAGTAAGCAATTGCTTTTCCAAATATTTTCGTAAATTCTTAAAGTGAAGAAGAAAAATCTCAAAGCAGCGTTACATGCTGCGTTTATCTCGCTGCTGGTTTGTATTCCGGCGGTCTGTTTAGCGGTTGACGGAGGAAAAGTGTCTGTCTTTTTTCCCAATGCGATAGACAAGCTGCAACCCGCTGCAATAAAGACGATTGACTCCTGTTATATCATTTTGTGCTGCAGCCTGCAACGATACAGCTTACCGGTTATGCGGATGATCCTGGTTCTGACGAGGCGAATCAGTCATTGTCAGTGCGCAGGGCCGAGGCTGTGCGCGATTACCTGCTGGCTTCAGGTATCCGCCCGGCGCAGATCACTATACTTGGCGGGAAAGGAGACCGTGAGTCGGCCGTTAAAGGCCGGTCAAACGCCCCAGACCGCCGGACAGAGATCAGCTGGACCTCACTCCGGCGACATCAGACAGGACCTCGCCGAAACAGGCTGTGACAGGTGCTGCGGTCCCGCGCCGGAGCCTCGAAAAGCAGTTCAGGGAGCTTAAGGTCAATGAAACGCTGGAGTTGAACGACCTTCTTTTTGTCGGTGGCACGCCATATATCGTTCCGGAATCTTTTCCCGTGTTGGATACGCTTTTCGGTATTCTGAATGAGAATCCCGATCTGCGGATTTGCCTGGAAGGCCATGTCTGCTGTGTGGATGGAGCGGGTGAAGGGTATAATGTACCCGGCAGACAACTTAACCTGTCCGTCGCCAGGGCCCTCGCTGTACGGGATGAGCTTGTTCGCCGGGGCATTGCGGATGAAAGGCTTTGTGCCCGGGGATTTGGGCACAGCAGACCTAAGGTTTCTCCGGAGCTGACACCGGCAGATGAAGCCAGGAACCGCAGGGTCGAGGTCCGTATCCTGTCTTCGTCCGGAAAACGCTGAGACTCTGACCCTTCGCCGGGTAAATTCTTCCCGTGCGCTAACTCCTAAACTTATCTGAAACTTAACTGCTGAAGCCGGTCTATGGCACTGTCTTTTTGCGAACATAGAAAAAATTTTATGGCAGGCAGAGATCATCAAAAAGGCCAAAACCGGCAGGAAAGCAGCCGGGAGAATCTGAATTCAGGTGCGGACTACAGAAATACTGATGATCTGCAGGATCCGGGTGAGATGCACGACAAGGAGGAGCTTTCCCGGGAGATCGGGGTAGGAAGGGACGAGATTGGCAGTGTCCGGGAAACAGGTGCTTTAAGCGGTCGTCAGGACCTTGCCGGAGGATCGGCCGGGGATAAGACAGAAACCAGCGGCTACACAAAGGACACCGAAGACAGCCGTGGCGGCGGCGGCACGGGTGACAGTCCCGATGAGACACAACACCAGCAGAACAGAAAGAATAATCAGTCTGACAAAAACCGTTAAGCTATGCCAAAATACCGTGTAGAATTTGACCATAAGGAAGTACGGTCGATAGACCCAACCGAACAGACGACTCCGGAACAGGATACTTTCCTGGAAGAGGAAACGGGTGAAACGATCTGGGCGATTATTGAGGCGAGTGACGATGCCGAAGCCCGGGAGAAGGCCGGACGTCTGCAGGAAGAGCTGCAGACCCGTAAAACGAAAAGAGAATTGCGCGGAGATGCCCGGGATGCGCGGGATGACAAAGGTCCACGCGACTAGCATTGTGTTTCGTTTCCGGCGCCCGCCTGAGTGTCCACGCTAAAAAATTGAAACTATGGAGACAAATAAGAGATATCCGGAAGAAAATCCGAGCGGCAATCCGACGGGCAACAGGGGTGCAGGCGATAATTCAGAAGTGAACCCCGCCACACCGCTGCAAACCGGCACCGTGGAAGGGCTCGGCGACAGAAGCCTGAACGCCGGTGGGGGTATAGATCCCGATGAACTTAATCTCAGAATACCTGCTCCGGGCTCAGGAGACCGGCAGTGGGTGGATGAGGAAGATGATGAGCTGTAAGGCAACTTACATTGCCAGGGTTCATACAGCTTTGACAAAAAAACCTTCGCGGCAAACGAAGGTTTTTTTGTACATGCAGAATGCTCTTTTATTTCTTCATATACATCACTTCTTTCACGAGCTTCACTGTGCCGGGTACGTCCGGAAGGTAAGCCGCCACAAGGTTAGGTGCATAGTGCATGTTAGCATCGGCAGAACAGATACGGCGGATAGGTGCATCAAGATAATCAAATGCTTCTTTCTGCACCCTGTAGCTGATTTCTGAGGATACGCTGGCGAACGGCCATTGCTCTTCTACAATAACAAGCCGGTTCGTTTTCTTCACGGACTCCACGATCGTATGCCAGTCCAGCGGACGGATCGTGCGCAGGTCTATTACCTCTGCGCTGATACCTTCCTTTGCCAGCTCATCTGCCGCGCCCAGTGCGACCTTCATCATTTTGTTGAAGGAGACAATGGTTACATCGGTGCCCTGGCGTTTGATATCCGCTTTTCCTATCGGTATGATGTATTCTTCCTCCGGAACCTCCCCGACATCTCCGTACATGAGCTCACTTTCCATGAAGACAACCGGATCTTCATCGCGGATAGCTGCTTTCAGCAATCCTTTTGCATCATACGGATTGGAAACCGAGATCACTTTAATACCTGGGATATTGGCATACCAGCTTTCGAAAGCCTGGGAATGCTGCGCGCCGAGCTGACCGGCAGAGCCGTTTGGTCCACGGAATACGATGGGGCAGCTGAAATGTCCGCCGCTCATGGACAGCATCTTCGCGGCGTGGTTGAGGATCTGATCCAGGGCAAGCACTGCAAAGTTCCAGGTCATGAACTCGACGATGGGCCGGGTGCCGTTTGTAGCGGCGCCAACGCCGATAGCGGCAAAACCAAGCTCAGCGATCGGTGTATCAATAACGCGGCGGACACCAAACTCATCGAGCATGCCCTGGCTTACTTTGTAGGCGCCGTTATATTGTGCTACTTCTTCACCCATCAGGAAAACCCGGTCGTCTCTTCTCATCTCTTCTTCCATGGCTTCGCGAAGTGCCTGACGGAAAGGTATGGTACGCATCTTTATCTGTCTTTTTTTAGCGGCTCAAAGATAGGTAAATAGTTGGCAGTTGACCCTGCCGGGAAAGCGAGCTTTTTGAGGATCAGGTTAGCTTTTCGGAGCGGGAACAAAGCTTGCAGTGCTGCTGAATCCGTTCTCATCGAACCGGAGCTGCAGTTTTTCTTTCTCGAGCGTGATCACTTCCATTCTGATCTTGCTCCCTGTTCCCTTCTGCTTCATCTCGTCCAGCATCAGTGCACCATCATCTTCGAAGTACCAGCTTACCGTATCAGGGCGGTCCCCGAAGTTAACGATGACAGTGCCGTCCTTGTGGAAATCCAGCCAGGTATTGACCATTGATTCTTTCTGCCGGGCTATGACCAGCTCCAGCTGCTGTTTCATTACCTGGCGCATGCTGTCCATATTACGCACACCATATTGCGCTTCATTTACCTCGGGCGTATTATTGGCGCCGATCGTATCCACAAACGTGCGTTGGCGCCTGATCTCTTCGTCCAGCTTCGGACTTTCAACGGATACGGCTTTCCAGCGTTTCGCAATCAGTTCTTCTTTCGACTGCCGGCAGGCCAGCAGGGTAAACGGAAGCAAAAGGATAATTATGTGTCTGTTCATTGATATCGGTGTAAATATACATCTGGAATCAATGGATCAGCCGGAATGCGCGGATCCACTCTTCTGATTCGAAAAGATGGGTTTCTAACAGGTGGAAATTATGCTGGTCGGTGACCCTCGGGAACACCCTTTTCAGGTAAAGATAAATGACTGCTTCTTCATCCATCAGGTCAGCAAGCTGATAGACCTGCCGTGTCGAATAGCAGTTATCAGGGATCTTTTTCAGAAGATACCCGATCAGCTTATCACCTCTGCCGCTTTCCGATGCTGCCTGGTAGATCCTTGCGTAAGCGTCTGCCGGCATGGGCTCTGGGCAGTCGCTGTTAAGAATCGGTGCCGTATCTGATTCAAGGTCTATTTCCTCATTCTGTTCCCTATCCATAGAAGCGGCAACCGATCCGCTGTCAGTTTTACGGGCATTGGCCGGTCTGTGTACGGGAAGCGCGGCGCCGGATTCCGGAGCTCCTTTATCATTGAGCACGACATGTTCCATAAACCTCGGCTCCCTGCTTTTACTTCCGGAGGTGCCGGTGTTCGTTTTTAATGTCGTGCCTGCGCCTTGTGCCGCGCCGGCCTCTTCAGGAACTGATGGCGTAACCGGCGGAGCGGGCCGGGTGTCTGCTGCCGTAACCGGCATTACCGGTATCCGGTCTGCCATGCCCGGCAGGAGATAAAAATGCTGCTGCAGGTCATAGAGACTATAACTGTTGTCTTTTTTTGTCAGCAGGAAACCCCGAAAACCATCTTCCGGCACCAGGATCGTGTATTGCTGCGGAGGCGCCTGGTTTTGCTGAAACAGTATCTGTATCTGAACTTCACCGGCAGCCAGTTGCGGAATGATACAATAGTTCTTACCGTAACGTGGCAGCATCTGGCCCTCCAGCTTTACATAAAATGGCAGCTCTTTATCACCCTGAATATAGACATAAGACCATCCCGGACCGGCCGACGCAGGGTTAGCCTGGGTCATCAGCAATAAAATACAGAACAGCAATTGTCTCATGATGGGCACAAATAATTCACCTGTTTATTCAAGCTCGATCAGAACAGTTCCTTTCTCGACTGCCGTGCGTTCAAGGACCTTAATGGATTTAACGGTTGCTGAGGCGCTGGCTTTCAGGATGTTTTCCATTTTCATCGCTTCCAGGATCAGCATTCCATCCCCTTTGTTGATCTGTTGCCCCGGCTCGACCAGCACTTTGAGTACCATACCCGGCATCGGCGCCTTGACCGGCTCGACTTTCTGCATTGATCTAAGATCCATTCCCATCTTGCTAAGCAACTGGTCAATAGCTTCACGGATCACTACCGTATGTTGTTGGCCGTCGATGCGCAGCGTGAGCTCCTTGGCTTTGCGGTCTACTTTTTCGACCAGGGCCGTGTGACTTCTGCCGTTATATAAAATACTGAGTAACCCGTTGGGCAGGGACTGTATATCCAGACTGACAGGCTCATCATTCAGGAACCACTGCCCGTCTTCGGAACGAAGAGAAAAATTAGATTTATTATTAATGATAGCCTCAAGCATATCTGCAAATGTAAGGGTATCAGGTGAAAACTGGGAACCCGGTGTCAGCCCGCTGAGGCGAAAGTCCGGGGGAGATACTGAGCTGAATCTGGCAGCGCAAACCGGGGGATTTTTAGATCCTTTGTTTTGACCTACTTTAGGGGCCTGATCCACATAAAATGAAGCTTGCTATTCTGTCCGGATTGTTTGTTGTTCCGTTCCTTGTTTCCTGTAGCGGGGTACGTACGGTAGTGTCTGCACCTCAGCCGAAGGAAGTGATCCTCGATACAATCTCAGTCAGCGCTGCAAATAACCCGATCGATATTTACCGGGCCACAGAAACCCGGTACTGGGACATACTGCACACCAAAGCTGCACTCTCTTTCGATCTGAATGCCCGTACAGCATCCGGTCAGGCCTGGATCCGGCTGACACCCTATAATAACCCCATGGATTCCCTGTTCCTGGACGCCAAAAGCATGTCTGTCCGCCAGGTTACTGCCAGGCAGCATAACAGCGAACTCCGGACCTCCTGGCGGTATGAAGAGGATCTTCTTAAGATTGCCTTTTCAACCCCTCTCCGGCGTGAGGATACAATTGAAGTTTTTGTAGACTATTTGGCCCAGCCTTATGCGGCACCAGCTGGTGGAAGCGCAGCGATCAGGGATGACCGCGGCTTGTATTTCATCAATACGGACAAGAGGATAAAGACGAAACCCGCCCAGATCTGGACACAGGGGGAGACTGAGGCCAACTCTCACTGGCTGCCGACCCTGGATCAGCCGAACGAGCGTTTTACCATGCGCCTGGAGCTGACGGTGCCCGATTCTTTTGTCACCCTCAGCAATGGTAGCCTGGATGTTTCATTGAAAGCCGGAAACGGACTGCGCAAGGATGTCTGGGTGATGAACAAGACTGTACAGCCATATGCCTATATGATGGCAATCGGCAATTTTGTGAAAGTAGAAGACTCATCCTGGCGAAACCGGGAGATATCCTACTACGTAGAACCGCCATTTGCGCCGTACGCAAAACATATGTTCCGTCATACGCCTGAGATGGTGGAGTATTTTTCCCGGGTGACTGGGGTGCCATACCCATGGAACAAATATAGCCAGGTCGTGGTTCGCGATTATGTAAGCGGCGCTATGGAAAACACGACGGCAAGTCTTTTTGGCGAATTCATGAACCAGAACGCCCGGGAAGTTGCCGATAAGAATTACGAGGATGTGGTATCACACGAACTGTTTCACCAGTGGTTCGGAGACTATGTGACCACCGAGTCCTGGAGTAATCTTACTGTGAACGAATCCTTTGCCAATTATGGCGAACAGCTATGGAGAAACTATAAATACGGACACGCTTCTGCGGATGAGCTGGCGGCTGAGGACCTGGCAAGATACCTGAATCAGACCCAGTACAATGATGAGCCACTGGTCCGGTTCCATTATGCCAGCAGGGAAGACATGTTTGACCGGATTTCATATCAGAAAGGCGGTGCGATTCTTCGATATATGCACGGTCTGGTCGGTGATGCGGCGTTTTCAAGAGCGATGCAGCTATATCTGACAAAGAATGCACTTCAGCCTGCGGAAGCCCATAACTGGCGGATGGCGGTGGAAGAAGCAACCGGCCAGGACTGGAATTGGTTCTTCAATCAATGGTACTTCAGGGGTGGACACCCGGAACTCGATCTTAACTACGAGTATGACGATGACCGCCAAACGCTGACGGTACAGGTAAGGCAGACAGGACCTGACAGCAATTTCAGATACCGGCTTCCATTGAAAGCGGCACTGGTCTATGATTCCGAGAAACAGATCGTAGACTGGAATATCATGAAAAGGAATGAGCGGTTCCAATATCCTTACAGGAACGGTGTCCGCCCGGTATTTATCCCGGACTATTATTTCTGGCTTCCTGGAATACTCAGGGAGAAGAAAAGACCGGCAGACTGGTGGGCACAGATCCGGTCAGGGGAACGGTTTATGAACAAAAGGCGGGCGCTCACGGGCGTGGTCGGCAACCAGGGTGATACGGCAACCCGGAATATATTCAGAGCCGCGCTCAAAGACAGTCTGGAAGGGATCCGTTACTATGCACTGGCACTGATGGAGCGGATGCCGGATAAGTTCGGCTGGCATGACCAGTTTGGCGGCGACGTACTGATGATTGCCATGCATGACCCCAAAAACAGGGTGCGGGCTGCAGCCCACAGTGTTCTTGGCAGCTGGAAATGGAAAGAGGGCAGAGCACAGCTGTTTGAAGCGCTTGCCGACAGCTCTTATATGGTTGCCGGCGCCGCACTAAACGGAATCAGTCTTTTTTCGGGGGATACAGCTTACAGCCTCGCGAAAGCCCTGGGACGAAACGAGCCGAAAGCAGAGCTGGAAAGTACTATCTGGAGGATCATCGCCACGAGGGGGCAGGCAGGAGATATTGACTATTTCAGGGAACAGCGGGACAAGGTCTACGGCACCCGGAAGCTTAGCTTTGCACAATACCTGTATATCTATGCCCTCAGTACCCGGGATGACCACAGCTTCGAGGAAAGCCTGCGCATGCTCACCGAACTGGCGGCGGGCGAAGGTATTACTTCTTACCGTTATAATATCGGCTCGAAGATCGCTGGATTGCCGGCCTACCTGAAGGAGCAGCAGCGGTCCGCAGAAAAGGAAAAAGCAACACTTGCCGCTGCAAGGATAGAGATAGCCAACAGGTATCGGGAACTGGTGATCAGGCAGGAAACGGATCCTGCAAATCTTAAAAAGTACCGGTCGCGGGAAGATCAGTAAAGAAATCCGTTGACCGGCTGCACCGGCTCAGGCAGCTTTTCTTCCCGTATCATCTCTTTCAGGTTGATCTCAATGGTCCGGCACAGCGCGGTCATAGGCGTGTCGTTGTAATTGTTTTCGAACGGATTCTCGATGCCGCGCGCAATAGAATCCAGGGCAAAGAAAATAAACCCGATGATCATGGTGAACGGGATGGTTGCCCACCCGCTTTTTGAGACGAATACGAACGGCAGCAGGTATGAATAAAGTGCAATGAAGCTGGTCGCGTAAACACTGTATTGCCTTGGAAAGACCGTGTTTTTGATCCGCTCGCAGCCACCCAGCGCATCGCAGAGCGCAGAAATCTTTGTGTCGATCTGCATCTGCCGGAAATCATCGACAATATTCAGTTCCCGCAATCTTTCCAGGTGTTTTGCGTGCAGCAGCAGGATGGCATTGGGCAGATGCTGCTGTCCCTCCAGGTTTTTGAATTCTTCTTCGTCAAGAAATGGCTCAAGTTCCTGTCTTGCCGGAAGTTTTCGCAGGTGATTCTTCAGGGCGACGGCGAAGGCAATCTGGCGATAGATAAACTTTCTCTTTTCCCTCTGTACTACCAGTTTTTCAAGTCCGTCCGATGCGCCCGGGGAGAAGAAGCTAAGCACCTGGCGGCTGATATTCCTGCTTTCATTGACAATATTGCCCCAGAGACGTCTTGCTTCCCACCAGCGCTCGTACGCGTTATTGATCCGGAAACCGATCAGGATGGCAAGCGCTACCCCAAGAATACTGGCGGGTAGATTGTCTATGGCAAGTTGTTGCTCGCCGAAGTAATGATACACAAGGGTAACTCCTGAAGAAATAAGCAGCAGGAGCGACATACGTTTCCAGGCAACCCGGAACACGATCCTGGGGTCAAGATTTTTACGGACGATCATAGCGCATATTCTTGTTTGCTGCCTAAATGTAACAGACTGCAACAAATTTGCGAACTTGTACTTTATGAATCTTTCAAAATACTTTTATCTTGTTTGCTGTCTGCTGAGCTTCCTGACGCCGGTGTCGATGGTTTTCGCCCAGGACGGGACTACGAAGATTATCCTGCTCCGGCATTCGGAAAAGGATACAACAGGTTCGGACCCCACCCTGTCTGAGGCTGGCAGGCAACGTGCCGCGCGGCTTCCGGAAGTCTTCAGAAAGTTTGAGCCAGACCTGTTCTATAGTACCCGCACGCGGAGAACCATCCAGACAGTTCAGGGCTGGGCAGCAAAAAAAGGCAGGGAAATACGCTTTTACGATCCGCGGCAGCTGCGTGCATTCGCGGATACGCTGAGGCAACAGCATGGCAAAACGATCGTTGTGGTCGGCCATTCCAATACAATGCCGATGCTCGTCAACGAGCTGACCGGTACCTCCGGACTTGGAGCACTGGATGAATCCGTTTACGGTAAAGCCTGGATCGTGAGTATAAAGGAGGATAAGGTAAAGGCCGAAGAGGTAAACTACTAGGCTGCTTTGCGCGCGGGTGATCCCGGCTCAACAACTATAGTCGGTTTATAGTTTTCCAGAATCTTCATCAGTACCTCTTCTTCCTCAGACAATTCTGTCGTGTCGTTACATTTTACCCCCGGATCACTGCGGAAGTACTTTTCAAGCTCACGGTTTGTATACAGATCGATGACGGCCGGATGCACGTAATATTTCCTGCAGACGGTTCTCGTATTGCCCAATTGTTTTGCGACAGCATCCAGTGCTTCTATGATTTTCTTTTTCGTTTCGGAAGCGGTCTCACAGCAGCCGAGTTCACGGAACACACGGAGGGCATGCAGCGATCCCGCCCAGGTCCGAAAGTCTTTTGCAGTGAACATCCCGCCCGAAATGTTCCGGATATATTCGTTCACCATGCCGCTGTCAATGGATTTTATTCCGCCTTTCTCATCATAGTACTGAAACAGTTCCTTGCCCGGTATATCTTTACAGGCCTGGACGATCCGCGCAAGTTTCCTGCTTTTCAGCGTGATGCTGTGATATACGCCTTTTTTTCCTTTAAAGCTGAACTTCATTTCCTGACCGCTGATGCTTACATGCTGGTCTTTAAGGGTAGTAAGTCCGTAGCTGCCGTTTAGCTTTTCATACATATTATTGCCGACTCTCATGCAGGTGCACTGCATCAGGGATACGGCTGTGGCAAGTACTTTTTCCTGGCTTAGCCCCGGTTTGGCCAGGTCTCGCTGCAGGCATTCACGAATGCGGGGCAACGCGCTGCCGAAATCAAGCAGGTTAAAGAACTTGGTATGATTGCGAAAGGCATTCCATAACGGGTGATATTTATACTGTTTTCTTCCTTTAGCGTCCAGTCCGGTCACCTGCAGGTGGCCGTTGGCGTCCGGACAGATCCAGACATTTGTCCACGCCGGAGGAATCACCAGTGACTTAATACGCGCTAGTGTAGTGAGATCTTTCACCTGCCTGCCCGCTGCCTGGTATATGAACTTGTCACCCTTCCTTACCCGGGTGATCCCCGGCTGCGAATCATTGGTATAGATCAGATTGATAGCCGTTGCACTTCTGATCGTGTCATTGACCAGCCCCTTTAATTTCCTTTTCGTGAATCTTATCTCGTTAGCCGCTTCCATACGGGCATGTGATTTAATTTCATGCCTTTTGTGGATAAACAGTCAGGTTTTAGCAAAAGCTTATCAGCCTTGGCATAGTCTTTTGAACCTTTGAGCAGGATGTACCTGTAAATCGGATTATCATGGCAGTACAAGGAAACGGACCGAATCAGTATGGTCCTGAAAATGAAGGAATAAACCGGGATGAAAACAAGCATGGTTTTAATAATGAAGGTGAGCGTGAGGAAAGCAGACTGGATGAAGAATTAAGGGGTGAGTTGAGAAGCAAGAATAAGGAGAACCTTCGTCAGATGAAAAGAGATGACCGACTGGATGCGTGAATAATTGGAAATGATCATACCGGATTGGTCTTTAAGACCAGGGGTTAATTAAGAAGCAAATACAAGCCGCTAATCTTAACGGCTTTGCAGAGGGAAAGACCGCAGAATGATGCGGTCTTTCTTATTTTCGGCTTTATGACGCGAATAGGACTGCTTTCGGACACCCACAGCTATCTGGACAGGAACATCTTCAGGCATTTCGCGCATTGTGATGAAGTCTGGCACGCGGGCGATTTCGGCAGTGTTGCCATCGTTGATGAACTTCAGTCCTTCCGTCTCCTGCGCGGCGTCTGGGGCAATATCGATGAGCCTGCGATTCGCCAAATGCTCCCGGAACATAACCGTTTCAGCTGCGAGGGGCTGGACGTCTGGATCACGCATATCGGCGGCTATCCCGGTAAGTATGCGCCGGCAGTTAAAAAGCAGATCCTGGAAAATCCGCCCGGGTTGTTCATCAGCGGACATTCCCATATCCTGAAAATCATGTTCGACGAATCCCTCAACTGTCTCCATATCAATCCCGGGGCGGCCGGCATCCAGGGCTGGCACCGGGTAAGGACGGCTGTCCGCTTCAGTGTAGACCGCGGAAAGATCCGGGATTGCGAAGTCATAGAACTCGGCAAGAAATAGTGATACTTTTAACAGGCCATCGTCAAAATTTCTATTTTTAAGTATGAGCAGGCCGGTTAAAACTTACCATTTTAAAGCACCGCTGATGCGGAGGGAAGGAAAAGGAGGCTGGTATTATGTGCTGTTTCCCTATGATGTAGCGCTGGAGTTCGGCACCCGGGGGGCGGTCAGAGTGCTTGGAACGTTCAACGGGATCCCTATGGACCGGGCGTTGATACCGGGCGGTGACGGAACGCACCATATCGTAATCAGCGGAGAAATGCGCCGGCGTGCCGGACTCAGGTTGGGCAGCGAAGTGTCCATTGATATCCGGATCAACGAGGAGCCCGACAGCTTCGCGCTTCCGGAGGAACTCGCGGAGGCTTTTGAACTGGAGCCTTTCGCCAGAGCAGTGTTTGAGAAGCAGACCCCTGGCTATAAAAGAGGTATCCTTCATTGGATAAACGCTGCAAAACGTCCGGAGACACGGGCGCAGCGGGCAGCTGAGATTTTGAAAAGGCTTTCTACGGGTAATCCCGTATTTGGCGGGCGGCAGGGTAAAGACTGAGGTAACCGGAGGACCGTCTACCGCAACAGATAAAATTCTCCTTTGGCTGTTTCCTGCCTGCCGGTGACACAGGTCGCTTTCAGATAATAAAAGTATGCGCCATTCTCCTGGGGCTTGCCGTTCCAGGTTCCATCCCAGCCATCATCTGCGCGGAAGGAATGGAACAGCTCATTGCCCCACCTGTTAAAGATGACAAGCTCATAGAACCGCTCATTGCCATAAAGCACAGGGTGCCAGGTGTCATTCCGGTTGTCACCGTTAGGAGAAAAGGCATTTGGAATGGAAAAGGTGCAGCAGGGATCCACCTGGGTGAATGCTAATACCGCCGTATCCTTGCAGCCGTATTGATTGCTGCCTACTACGGTATACTGGGCTGGCTCAAACACCCTGACATATAGTCCCTGCGGATCGGAGAAAATCGCGTTTTCGGGATACCAGGTCAGCTGTCCGGCTCCTGTGGCCTGCAGGAAAATTACCTCTCCCATACAGACAGCACCGGACTGGATCGGTATGGAAATCTGGGGGAAATCGGAAACGATCACCGTAACAGTATCTTTTTCCGATACACAATTATCCTTTTGCTGGCTTACCAGGTAATAACTGGTGCCGGCATTTTCCGGAACAATGTAAGGCGCGGCAGGTAACAGATTGCCCTCTATATCGAACCAGCTGACCACGGCTCCGGGAGCCGGAATGGCATGGAGCTGACGGGCAGGGTCTCCGATGCAGAAGACAGGTGGCTGGTCGAGTGACGGTCCGAATGGATAAATTCCGCTATCCACGATGGTAACTTCGGTGGTGATACCCGGGCAGGACAGCTTTGGCGTGCTGAGTGAAATAGTATAGCTGCCCGCCGGCAGACTATCTATTACATTGGTATGATTGCTGGTAATTGTGCGTATCAGCTGCCCGTTTTCCCGGACTTCAATGACATACGGCTCAACGCCGCCCTGAATGAAATAAGCAACACCGGCATCGCTGAAGCAATTCGTAGCCGAAAGTATCTCAGCGTTTATCTGCGGTGGGGGCGCGACCCTGATCGTGTAGGAATTGGTCCTTCTGCTGCTGATGGGGCAGTTGTCCTCTTCGACCGTTACATAGATATTGTAGACCCCAGGTGGTACCGATGAAGTGTTCCAGGTAAAAACCAATGAAGGTGCAGGGCTGTTATTATTATTTACGATGAGCTGGGCATTGGAGGGCAGCCCCGTATAACTGAGATTCAAAATGTCGCCGTCCGTATCGTTATATTGTATGGTGAATCCGATGGAAGATGTACCCTGACATACATTAATTACCCGGTTACTATCCACCAGGGCATTAATTACCTGCCCTATGGAATCGGCAGAAGTATTGTTCTGGCAATTGCCCAGGATGACAAAGGTCATCTCGCGCATAACGCTCCCGATCAGCACCCCGTTCCGGTACTCGTTTACCCTGTTCACAACTACTCCTTTCTGTACCAGGTCGGGGGTAAAGCTCATTTGACCGTTTAGGGGGTTAAAACCAAAACTTCCCGAGGCTGTGCTGATAGGATAAGTTGCGGAATGTCCGTTAGCATAGGTGACCGGCTGTCCGTTTGAAAGTGCAGGGACCATAAGATACCCAAGGCTGTCATTGTCGCTGTCTACCGCACCATGATTAAACTCCTGGTCTGTGTCCACACAAAAAAACGGGGTTGGTATCGTTGTAAATTCCGGTGAGGTGTTTGCACCTGCGGTATTATTGAGCGTTGCTTCAAGATAGATCAAGGAGGCGCCGCCTGCCTGGACGATGTTGCTGATGCTGGAGCTCCGTCCCGCCCGAACCGTACCGGCGCCGGGATAGTCCCTGAAACTACCGTCGAATATAAATCGCCATCCTGGAGACGTCCCGCTCAGTTCGCAGACAGCGCTATAGACAAACTTTTTCACGCCGGGAATCGAACTGCCGGGATCTGAACAACTTGTACTGTTCTGCAGTGCGTCGCAGACGGGTGTGATCTCTTCAGACTGCGACGCATCTGGTAAGAGGAATAACGTCTGATGTTCCGTTTGGCCCAGCAACACCCGGACCACGGGCTGGTTTGTCGGTAAACTATCGAACGCTGCGTTCAGCGAGGAGCAGTCGCCATACAGGCTTAATACGATCCGGTAAGTGAGTCCGGAAACATGCTGATACGTCAGCTCAGCGCCAAAAAGGTGGTCGGCCTTTGTGCTTACAGGAAATAAAGTGATCAATCCAAGTATAAAAAGAATATAAATTCTCCGCATGCTTACCGGTCGGTTATATGCCACAAAGATGATGGATATTGGTAAAAGGATTGTCAGTATTTTGTTTGGAACCGTGACAAATCTGAATCCCCTGCCGGGACTAATTAATTTCGTCAGATAGTAAAACTTTCTTTATTTTGTAGATTGTCAATAAACTACTGGTAAGAATTTCTGATCATATCTGTCAGTCGTTCATGCCGGAGATCACCGCTATGTTTCCCTGCTACATCTGCAATAAAACCTCTGTTTTCCGGCTGCTCCTCGGCACACTGATGCTATTGGCGGCTCTGTACGGCTGCCGCCGAAGCGGAAACGAGGCCCCTGTCCAGGAATCAAAACCACTGACTGAAGCGATTGAAGCTGCAGATCACCAGATTTTCATCCGCAACCGGGAGGCTGCAACGCGTATTGTGGATTCCGCGATCGCCAGTCTGAAGGAGCCTACAGTGACCGACTCCTTCAATTATCTCCGTTTCTATTACATGCTCAGCCTTGAATATGACAAGGATCCGGAAAAAGCCCTGGAATATACTGAGCTGATCAAGGAGGTTATTGAACGGAACGGAGTTACGCAGAAGCTTGCTTCCTACTATGCACTCGTTTATTACTGGAGGGGTGATATCCTGTTTGCCACGGGCGATTATAACAATGCCTATGAAGAATATTACAAAGGCAGGGAAGTAGGGGAGAAGGTGCTGGATGCCTGCGGCCTCAGCGACTATAACTATCGCCTGGGAAAGGTGCTTTACCAGCAGCAGCGGTTCGGGCAGTCGCTCAAGCAATTCCAGAAATGCCTGGAACTGAAGAGCGCATGCCGGGAAGTATATACCCATCGTTACCGTACCCAGGAAGTGCTCAGCAATGTAGGGTTATGTCATTATCATCTCAGGCAGCCGGACAGCGCTGCTGCCTATTTCGAGGCGGCGCTTGTATATATTGACACCAAGCTGAAACCGACATCGGAGCATCAGGAGCGGCTTTATGCAGCGGCAAAGGCAGTGGTGCTGGGCAATCTTGGCAGTGTCCGGATGCAGCAGCATGAAGACTCTGCGGCGGAACAGATGTTCCGCGAAAGCATTTTCCTGAACCTGCAAAGCGGGAGGGAACAACATGACGCCATGCTGACCACCCTGAAACTGGCCAGGCTGTACCAGAACACGGGCAGTATGGAGAAAGCGGCACCCGTACTGCATGATGCAAGGAGGATGCTGGATTCCGTCCCTGACATCGAAGGAGAACGTACCTGGAATTACCTTATGGCGATGCAGACGGTTAGCCGTGATCCTGCCCAGGCATTCAACCACCTCGCTACCTACGACCGGCTCCGGGATTCCCTGAGCAAGGTAAACGCTGTTGTGAAATCCGTTGACCTCCGGGAGCACATCAGCAATATCGAAAAGGAGCATGAGATCCATGAGCTGAAACGAAACTATGAGGAGGACCGCTTTTTTCTCGTTATTGCCCTCGTGGTTGCTTCCCTTTCTGTCATCATCATCGGCTTTGTCATCTTTTATATGCGGAAGCTCAGGGGCTACCTGAGGCATCATACCACACTGAATAAAAAGGTTACTGAGCAGAAGGAGCAACTGCTGCAGGCATTTAACAAGCTGGAGCAGGCCAACAAGGAAAAAGACAAGATACTCAGCGTTGTGGCACATGATCTGCGAAGTCCCATCAATTCGATTTATGCGCTGGCTGATATCCTTCTGCTGGAAGATGATCTGAACCCGGACCAGCGTGAAACGCTGGAACTGATCAAGACAGCAAGCCAGACTTCCCTCGCCCTCAGTAAGGAGATCCTGGAGTCGGCTATCCTGATGCAGTCGAAAGAGCTGAAGCTGGAAAAGCTGAACTTCAACGAGCTGATCGCCCATACCGTCGGGCTGCTGCGTTTCCGTGCCGCCGAAAAACACCAGCTTCTGCAGCTTGATCTTCCGGATTACCAATTGATGATGGATCTGGATAAGGATAAGATTCAGCGTGTGATCAATAACCTTATTACCAACGCCATCAAATTCAGTAAAGAGCACACCGAGGTCAGCATTCGCCTGCGCCGGACCGATGAGGGCGTGCTGATCTCGATCAGGGACCAGGGTATTGGTATCCCTGACAAGATACAGGACAAAGTATTCGAAATGTTTACCGTGGCGAAGAGGGAAGGAACCGGGGGTGAAAAGCCGTTCGGGCTCGGATTATCCATCTCCCGGCAGATCATTGAAGCGCATGGCGGCAATATCTGGCTGGAAAGCCAGGAAGGACTGGGTACCACATTCTTTATCCTGCTTCCTGTTTCGAAGGTCATCCATAACGGTACCGTTTCCGAATGGGTAAGCCCCTCTTACTCCTGATATGGCAGGAAGGATTGCTCATGTTAGGTGTAATTAAATGTAAAAGACTGAAAGAAAGGGGTTTATATTTTCTTTACATTTGTTATCACCAAGTTTATAAGGCAGAGAGATATGAAAAAGCTAATTCAGTTTAGCCTGTTGGCGTTGTGTTGCCTGGGTTTATTTGGATGCCCCTACGAGTCCCAGGTGCCCATTACTGCACAAGGAATTCCTGTAGATACGCGGCTACTCGGAAAGTGGACCTGTGAAGATGAGGTTTACAACAGCTATTTTGTTACCAAGGCTTCTGAGACAGAATACAATATCCTCCAGCAGAATATCAGTCAGACCACCCGGTTTAAAGGAACGCTCTCCGAGGTTAAAGGACATCTTTTCATGAATCTTTACTCCGACAGCATTGGCAAGTATTACCTGTACCGGGTCAAGATGGATGCCGCTGCCGGAAAGCTCACCCTGGTGCCCTTGAAAAATGACCTGCCCGAGCATTTCGGCAGTTCCGAAGGACTAAGGAATTACGTGGAGAAGAACGCTAATTTCAAGGCCCTTTATGATGAGTCGGAAAAAGGCGAATACCAGAAGACGCAGCTGGATGCAATTTCCGTGAATTAAGCAGCCGGAAAGGCGTGATGATGTGCTGGTGCTCAATGACTCAATGAAGTCGTAAGTGGTAAGTCATAAGTCGTAAGCTGTAAAGGCGTAAAGGCGTACCGTTGCCCGGATGCTTTTGATGATAGTGGTAGCTTCGGTTCAGGATATATTCACAGTTCCATCAAGGTAAAAGGTTTCTCTCCGAATCCTGCTTCCGGTCAGGAGAAAGGGAAAGCGGCGGGGAGGAATCCGTGCGGAGTGAGCAAAAAGCACATTCAAGGGACAGAAGCTAATGATTGCTTACGCTTTTTCCAAGGCAAATTCAGCCCTCCAAAAGGTCATTTCCGACAGAGGAAAAAGGGTGTCTGCCATTCTGGCGTTCGAATTCACCCCGAATCAGACCCGAATTAACCCCGAATGTTCCCCGAAGGTACCCCGAAGGTACTACGAAGGTACTACGGAGGTACTCTCCCGGAACTTTCCCGCGGCCGCTGACGCTTTGGCAGACGCTTTAATTGTAAAGTCGAGGAGTCGTAAAGTCGTAAAGGCGCCGGGAATGTCCATGTGTGGCTTCGTCTAATTGAGAATTTACATAATGCGTCCTTCTGCGTTCTGCGTCTCTGCCCTCTGAATCTCTAAAAAACAC
>Ga0196964_10000661_pt1 | contig 19502 bp, 4 predicted proteins | sample S1_10metaG_FD_148615 | JGI IMG/M metagenome (GOLD analysis project Ga0196964, IMG submission 148615) | Soil microbial communities from Anza Borrego desert, Southern California, United States - S1_10 | ecosystem: Environmental > Terrestrial > Soil > Desert | place: USA: California | collected... | reverse complement strand
ATGAAGCTGATTTAGAGGCTTGGTTGCGCGATCGCACCTCCTGATTACCCCAAACCGCCGTTTGACCCCACCCCCAGCCCCTCCCCGCAACGGGGAGGGGAGCAATTCTGTCTCTTCTGGGGATGATGCAACTCTTAACTCTTGTCCCCCCTCTCCTCCGGAGGAGAGGGGGCTAGGGGGTGAGGTTCTTTATGTTAATCTGTGATTATCTGCCCTTGCTGAAGCTTGTATTATAGAAGGGTTTCAGCTTATTTGTAACTGTGTAACCCTGTTAGCTATTTACCAGGAATTTAAAATGGATAGAGCTAGAGCGATGTATTTAGGCGGTAAAGAAATTTATGCAGACGATAAACATTTAAATTACTACTCTTATAAAGATTTAGGCTTGCGATGTTCTGTTTGTGGCGAACCAGTTCACCTTAAAAAAGGTCTTAATAAGAAAACGCATTTTGCTCATTTTCCCATTACTGATAGTAAGCAGGTACAAGAATGTGAACTTAGGCTATATTCTCATACAGAGAGTACACAAAAATTTCTGGAAAACTTTAGTGTAACTAGAGGACAAAAGCTAGAACTATTTCAGATATACTTAATTAGCTTAATTACCAGCAACAATTATTCTAATGCTATTAAAATAGTTAAAACCTCTATAGAAAACGTAGACTTTTTAGAGGAAATGGCTAAAGATTTTAGGAACAACTTATTTATACTTAAAAAGAAAATTGTACCTAGACAATTACAAGATAAAGTAGCTTTAGAGGTTATAGATTATTTGTGTGTAGAGTCTAGTTCTTTTTTATTAAAAGAATTAATATGTTACAGTCTTTACCAAGTTTATAACTCTAGCTCTGATAATTGGAGTTTTTGGATACAAAAAAACAACTATTTTAGTATATTTTCTAAATTAATAGAAACGCTTATTAATACTCCTTGGTTAGAAGTTTTACATTTTACCTATAGGGAAAGCATAAATAAAGATACTCCCATCTCTGAAAGGTTTTCAGCTAAGTTAGAAAAACTACCGCTTGCGGGGCATACAGCCACGGCTTATTGTCCATCGGGACGTAAAAAAGATATAGATGAACGGGGTAATCCTGTAGCTAGAAGAATCTGTAAGAAGACTAAGAGTTTGTTTAGAGCTTTTCATGCAGTGTCTTTTAAGTTAGGTGGCAAAGAGGGGAGTCTCTTACTTCTCCGAGACTTACCCAAAGAAAACCGGGGCACAATCTTTTTCCTTACTGGTGAAATCCCACACCAAATAGCTTTAGGGGGCAAAGTTGCCCTAGAGTTTATACGAGAGGCAGGACAGGCGGTTGCGGAGTTATCTGTTGTTGATGGGGAGGCTTTTATATTGCCTCCAATGATTCCCCAAAAAGAAGAAAAAGAAGGAAAAAATAATACCAAAGTAGAAGTAATGTTAAGGGGGTCTTACATAGATCCTAAGTTGGAGAAAGCTTGCCATAAGCTATTCGACAAGATGGACATTATAGAACAGACGAGGTATTGCTCCGTGGCTCAAATCCTAGCTCTAGAGGTATCTGCCTCTATAAAAGAGCAAACTAAGTTATCTCCTGCCGATAAACCAGAGGATTTAGAGTTAATCCGCAAGGATGCTCTGAAGTCGGCAGAGCATAACGTTAAAAAACAATTATCTAGCGTCCAACGGGACTTGCTACAAAAACGTCTAGGCACACATGGGATAGTACCCCGTCTAATAGAGGCGGAGGTAATACCAGACAAGCCCATAGAAGAAACAGAGAAACAACTGCAAGAAGTCCGCACTTCTGCGGTTGCGGAAGCAAAAACAAATATTAAAAAACAACTTTCTAGCGCCCAGCTAGCACTACTCCAAAAACGTCTAGGTACACATGGGATAGTACCCCGTCTAATAGAGGCAGAGGTAATACCAGACAAGCCCATTGTGTAAATTCTTCCTGGCTAACTCTATGCGATCGCCACAAATGTTAGCTAAGTATAAATGCTTAAAAATAGCTTAGGTCAGTTTTAGGTCAGCTTTAGGTCAGTTTTGGAGGGCAGAGAGGTCTTAGAAGTATCCTTGACTAGGGATTACAGCCGTAAAAATAGCTGTATTCCTTACTGTCACTACAACCATAAGTTGTCCAATATTGCAACCATAAGTTGACCAGCGGAGCCACTGTAATAGGCATTCTCTTGTTCAGGAGATCATATCCGATCGCCGTTCAACAAGCATAAGTTGACCGAAAGTAGAAATACTAGGCATAAATTGGCACAAAGTCGCAACCGTATTCCCGACAAAAACCACAGGTAATTAGCCTAGTCTCACCTCACTCCGATCGGCGACTGAAGAGCTACCCTGCTAATCTTAAACTGGGAATAGCTATCTTCATTCGTAAAGAAATTTGTAATATTTCTCAATAAAAAGCTTTTTAAGTAGAAGAAACTTATTTTAAGCTATGGGAGTTTTTGGCTATATTCAAAGAATCACTCGAACTATAATTGACCACCTGTGTAGCACTAATAAAATCCTATCAGCTTCAAACCAAGTTAAGAGAGGAACAAACCGTTAGCTCAGGAGTAAGAGGAGACTGGTGGATGCTCACTGAAGATGAGTTCAAAAACTGGTATCGCCGCCTTAACATGACGGAACTAGCGAGAAAGACGATAGAAGTAATTCGCTCATCCGAACCGTCGCGGCTTGTTGGTGGGGGTAGAAAGAACGTTTCGGGACGTTACCCCAGCCGCAAGATGAGGAGAACTATTCAGTTTGAGTCACACCGTAACGAGCTAGCGCATATCTATAAACTAGAGCATGACCCAGATGTACTGGAGTACTACGACCAGCCTCCCCCCATCGAGCTTAATTACCTGAGTAAGTCAGGACGACGAAATCGCCACCTACACACACCGGACTTTTTCGTCATTCGGGAAAACACAGCAGGCTGGGAAGAATGTAAGACAGAAGAGGAGTTACTCAAAAAAGCACAGGAGAGTCCGAACCGTTACCAGCTTACAGAGACTGGTAAGTGGCAATGCCCTCCAGGTGGCGAGTACGCACACCCGCTGGGTTTGTACTACTATTTGCGCTCATCTGCTGAAATTGATTGGATATTTCAGAGAAACTTTGTTTGGCTGGAGGACTACTTTAAAGCCAAGTTGCCACAAGTAGATGAGGAGGTGTCTCGTGCCGTCCTTGCAGTTGTAGAAGCCGAGCCAGGAATTGTCATAACCGACTTACTGAATCGTGTTGAGCAAGCTAAGGTCGATGACCTCAATATCCTGATTGCTACTGATCGAGTGTACGTTGACCTGAGTGCAGTGTCCTTAAGTCAGCCGGAGCAGGTGCAAGTTTTTCTTGACCAAGAAGAAGCTTTTACTTATGCTCAAGTGACAAAGATTGCTCCCCCAGCACCTGGAAGCCTGGTTTGCGCCGTTAAAGTTAGTGCTGGGACATCAATATCCTGGGATGGTGAAGACTGGCAGATTGTCAATACGGGGAACACATCGATTGGACTATTGAAAGACAATGGCGAGTTTATCCAACTACCCAACAAGGTGTTCGAGGGTTTAGTTGAGAAAGGACAAATCACTGGTCTTCTAGCCCAAACCGAATCAAGCTGTAATGCTGAAGTTGAGGAAATACTCCGCAAAGCCAACAAGAAAGACCGGGAAGAAGCCAATCATCGCTACAAAGCGATTGAACCCTTCCTCAATGGCAACTCATCCACCAAGCCTAATCGCTCCCAACGTCGTTGGATTGCGAGCTACCGAGAAGCCGAAAAGATTTACCAGCGAGGCTTCATCGGACTCCTACCGAACCATCAACAGAAGGGAAATTACCAGCCAAAAATCGGTGAGGAAGTCCGAACCCTGATGGAGGCGTTCATTGAAAACAAGTATGAAACCCTCAAGCAGCAGTCAATCAGCCGAGTTTACTGGTCTTTTAAAGAAGAATGCATCCAACAAGGAATTAAGCACCCAAGCTACGAATTGTTTCGTCAAACCGTTCACGGGCGTCCTGCTTATCAGCAAACTCTAAAGCGCCAGGGACATCGAGCCGCTTATCAAGACGAACCGTTCTACTGGCGCTTAGACAGAGAAGAAACGCCTCCCCACGGTGAACGTCCGTTTGAAATCTGTCACATCGACCACACAGAAGCAGATACTTCGTTAGTCAGCTCAATTATGGCGACTATTAGCGGCAACTTAGAGTCCTTGGCTGATAACTGCAATCTAGGTCGTCCTTGGGTAAGCTTCTTGGTAGACGCTTACTCAAGACGAATACTTGCTGCTTACCTGACTTTTGATCCACCCAGCTACCGCTCCTGCATGATGGTTTTGAGGATTTGCGTTCAACGCTTTGGTCGCCTTCCCCAAATCATCGTGGTGGATAACGGTGCAGAGTTTAACAGCAGCGACTTTGAAACCCTCCTGGCTTACTACCGATGCACGAAGAAGCAAAGGCCATCAGCTAAGGGACGCTTTGGTTCAGTCATTGAGCGCTTTTTTGGGGTTGCTAACCAGGAGTTCTGGCACAATCTAAAGGGCAACACCCAGATTATGCGAAATGTTCGGCAGGTAACAAAAGGCGTCAATCCAAAAAATCAGGCAGTCTGGACGCTCGGCAAGGTATACGAATACCTCTGTGAATATGTTTATGAAGTGTATGAAGCCTCACCTCATCCTGCCTTAAGGCAGAGTCCTAGAGATGCCTTCAATGCTGGCATAGCCAGAGGAGGTAGTCGAGACCATTTGCTCATTTCTCCAGACGAGTTTCGGCTACTAGCGCTCCCCTCACCAACAGACCGAGAAGGCAAAAGAAAAGTTACGCGGCAAGGGGTAAAAATTAACCACCTCTACTACTGGCACAAATCCTTCAGTGGGATAAAGGTTCGGGATACAGATGTAGAAGTGAAATATGAGCCATTCGATATCACTGTGGCTTATGCCTACGTCAACAAAGAGTGGGTGAAATGTTCTTCAGGCTACCTCCAAGAACTCCAAGGCCACTCAGTACGAGAGTTGATGATTGCTACCGCTGAACTAAAAAAGCTTAACGAAATTCAAAATCGGCAATTTACTGAAATCACTGGTAAAAAACTTGCTCAATTCTTAGTCTCTGTAGAAAAGGAAGAGGTTGCTTTATCGCCACCTTGGCGGGAGGCAAAAAAAGCTATGCTAGAGCAGCGCAAGCGGGATTTAGAAGTCAAGCAGGTACATGCACTGATTGACGGTGATTCTGTGGAACAAGATACTGATTCTTCTGTAGACCATCTTGAAGAGTCTACAAGCTATGAAAGTGAAAGTTTACCCCTGCCCACAGAGTCTATTCCACTGGATGATGAGGATGATGATTTTGAAAATTTTCAACCTCTAGAGGAATGGTGATGGCAACTAAGCAGGGATTCCCACCAGAATTACTCACTCAATCAGCACAAGCTCGGTTAGATTACTTCAAAGCTCCTGACAAAACCATAAGGCACCGGAATCTGGAATTAGCGTATAACCAAGTTTTGCGTGCCATTCGAGAACCAGCAGGAGCTTCGATTATTCTAGTCATGGGTCCATCCGGTGTAGGAAAAACAACCTTACTGCGCTTGGTCGAGAAAAATATTCTTGAGGAAAGCTTGGCACAGATGGAACTCGACCCCGGTTGGATTCCGATTGTCTGTGTTGAGGCCGTCGCACCAGGTAAAGATACTTTCAGGTGGAAAGATTTTTATAAACGTACTCTGATTGCTATTGATGAACCACTGATTAAGGAGAAAATTAGCTATAGCGAAGACGGTATCCGCCGTGATAGTGAGGGGAAACTCATTGTTAAGTCAAGGGCAACTGAAGATAGCTTGCGTTTAGCGATGGAGCAAGCGTTATCTCACCGTAGGCCCTACACTCTAGCGGTAGATGAATTTCAGGACATTGGTAAGATGGCTAGCCAAAAGGTTTTGGAAGCTCACATGGACTGCATTAAGTCAGCCGTCAATACTACCAAAATTCCTTGGACTGGGTTTGGAACTTATCAACTTCTTGACTTCCTCGAACTGAGTCCCCAATTAAGCCGACGTACTCGGATTATTCATTTGCCTCGCTACCGCCTAGAGGAAGATGAGGACATCAAGGTGTTTAAGTTGGCTCTAAAACATTTGCTGTATCGGATGCCATTACCAGAAACACCCTGGCTAGTGAACAAATACTGGGAGTACTGCTACGAACGTAGTATAGGCTGTATTGGTACACTCAAAGACTGGCTGGTACAAGCACTTGACCTTGCTCTTGAAGAAGGCGCAACGACTCTCAGCCTTAATCATCTCGAACAAACAGCGAAGTCAGCTTCTGAATGCATACAAATGGCAAAAGATGCGATCGAGGGTGAAGAAAGGCTGACTGATAGTAAAGAGAGTCAACGCCAATTACGCGAACTTCTGAACTCGAAGAAACAAAAAGTTCAGGAAGATCAGACTAACTCAGATGGAGATGGCAAGCAACAGAACAACGGTAGCAAGTCAAAGGGTTCGAGCAGACGACGAGTGGGTCAACGCAATCCCAAGCGAGATCCAGTAGGAAGTGAATCATTATGACAGTTGATGAATGCACTTCGGTTGAGATGTGGGATTTGCAAAAACCCGCTATTCCCTCGCGTAGCCGTCTTTATCACTTAGAACCTATTGGAGTGGGGACACCTTATACAGAAAGCCTAAGCAGTTATCTTTGTCGATTAGCTCAAGAGCATTGCGTTACCTCCCAGAAGTTAATTATGGGAGAAATTGCACCCCAGATGATGGGTCAAGATTATGAATTGGCTCTAACTAAGAAGAATGTTAGTACCCTTTTCAGTAACAGTGATGCCAAGCCAGCCATCAATGGAATGAGGGAAAAGACTCAATCTCTTGTCCAAGTGTTAAAAGATCTAACTCAGCGTAAAGACTTAGAGTTTCTAAGCCTTTTAACTTGGAAAGGGGTGATTAATGAGCGAGAGTTATTTCGTCAATATCGAGCTTGGTGTCCTCAGTGTAATAAGCAATGGCGGCAAGAGAAAAAAGTGATTTATGAACCTTTGTTGTGGTCATTTCGAGAGGTTGATGTTTGCTTGTACCATAACTGTTTGTTAATTGATGAATGTCCTCACTGTAGTTCTTGTTTACCTGTAATTGCTAATTTATTGCAATTAGGATTTTGTTCTCGCTGTAAGGGTTGGCTTGGAAGCCAACGAGATGAGAAGCAACTATTCAAAACTGAGCAGATGGAATGGAATCAGTATAAGATAAAAAGTATTGGAGAGCTGATTGCAGTTGCTCCTAAGTTAGAAGTTCAGCCTACTTTTGAAAATTTGGTTAAGAAATTACAACTTATTTTGTTTTGTTTTGAAAGAGCCGTTAATCAAGATTTGACTCGGTTTATTAAATTGGGCAAGATTATGGAGCAACTGAAGATAGCTTTAGGACAACATTATAATAAACCGTTTCATCTGATACAGTTAGTTAGTCCAGTTTGCTATCAAGCTGATATATCTATCTCTCAATTATTTTTAGAAGACTTTAATTCATTGAGTGAAATTTTACTGAATAATTTTCAGATTAATTACAGCCTTACTTAAGCTGTACTGTTGATTTTTGGCAGGATTGGGCGATCGCTCAATAATTGGTTACTATAGCTGGATGTAAGCTATTGCAGATTTGAGCTAATTCTAATGATCCTAATCCCCAGCGATGGCTGAAAAGTTGAGGGGATATGAACATCTGATTGTGGAGTTAGAGGACTTGTTGACGTGCCTCTTCTTCAGACATGATGATTGCTGTCTCAAGCTAATGGTGGTGGATTGAGTCGTTCGATCTGACATTGACGGTGATGGAGTATTTGCTGTCGATGGGGTTGAGTTTTGAGGTGTGTCAGCACGTTCTGGAAATCGTCAAAGCTAGAGAGTCATGGATGTTTGATGAGTCTGTGGCGAAAGAGGAGATGAAACGCTTTCTGGTTGGTGCAAGATTCCCAGGAGCAACTGCGTGAGTTGGTTGATTTTGACAGGGGTTTGGCAATGGAGGTGATTGATCGGGGGTCGCCTGTTGTGCCGTTTTGGAGCGAATGCGCTTCGCGCACACTTCGTGATCGCATTCATCAACGTTTGCGAGACAACCTCAAAAGCTTCGAGCGATCGCTCGCGTTTGTTAAGCAATAATTCCAATGTTAGTATTGCTGAGTGCGGGCATACCAGTTAGAGTCGCTATCTGGATGGTAAGAGACCCAGCGCCGTTACCATCGGCATCAAAGAACAAAGCGCCATTGGTAGAGTTGTAGATAAAGCGCTGTGAGCTATTCGTTGCTGTAGTTGCACCAGCAGCAGACAGGAACATAGATGAGTCCAGCGTACCTACAGCTAACCCACCACCAAAACCAGCAGCCGAGATTTGGATAATGTCACTTTGAGCGAGAGTGAAATCTTTGATAGTATCCACACCTTCATTGGCAGCGTTGAAACGGAAGCTATCCGCCTCGGTGCCGCCAGTAAGAATATCATTACCCAAGCCTCCTACTAGGATATCGTTCCCACCCAGACCAGTCAGGGTGTCGATGCCACCCCCACCAGAGAGGGTATTGGCAGCAGCATTGCCATTGATAGTGTTGTTAAGGGCGTTGCCTGTACCATTGATGGCAGTTGTTCCCGATAAAGTTAGGTTCTCCAGGTTATCGGCAAGTGTCCAAGTAAGTGAGGCAGAGACAATATCAATGCCTTCATTGAGGGCTTCAGTAGTGATATCACCAACATTGTCCACAAAGTAGGTATCATTGCCTGCACCACCAATGAGGGTGTCAGCACCAGCACTACCGTTGAGAATGTCATTGCCTGCGCCACCTGTAAGGGTATTGACAGCAGTATTACCTGCGATGGTGTTGTTTAGGGCGTTGCCTGTACCATTGATGGCAGTTGTTCCCGATAAAGTTAGGTTTTCTAGGTTATCTGCAAGCGTCCAAGTGAGTGAGGCAGAAACAGTATCTGTACCTTCATTAAGTGCTTCTGTGGTGATGTCCCCGATGTTGTCCACATTGTAAGTATCATTGCCTGCACCTCCAATGAGGGTGTCAGCACCAGTTCCACCATTGAGAATGTCATTGCCTGCACCACCTGTCAGGGTATTAATGGCAGTATTACCTGTGATGCTATTGTTTAGGGCGTTGCCTGTACCGTTGATGGCAGTAGTTCCCGTTAATGTCAGGTTTTCTAGATTATCTGCAAGTGTCCAAGAGAGTGAGGCAGAGACAATATCAATGCCTTCATTAAGTGCTTCAGTCGTGATATCGCCAGCATTCTCCACATAGTAGGTATCATTGCCTGCACCTCCTATCATGGTGTCAGCGCCTGCGCCACCGTTGAGAATATCGTTACCCAACCCTCCAGAAAGAGTGTCATTACCTGCACCACCTGTCAGGGTATCGTTGGCGTCAGTTCCAACAAGATTCAAACCACCAGATGTTGCTGCAAACAGGTTGAGAATGTCAGTTCCAACCAAACTATCTACAGTTTCTATGAAACCATTCCCAGCAGTGTTACCACTACTAGCGAAGAAGTCTGAGATTGATAAGTCATTAGTAGCGTTGGCAATACCATCTTTATTGAGATCAATTACCAAAGTAGTATTGACTTTAGCAAATCCGATTGAACCAGCAGCTAATTTAGTCAATGACAGCGTAACATCTGCCATATTTAAAGTATCGGTGCCACTAGCATCAGTAATTATGCTACCTGCTGACGTTGCAGCAGTTAGTTCATAAGTATCATTACCTGCTCCACCATTGAGGGTATCAGCCCCGTCGCCACCAATCAAGGTATCATTTCCATCTCCACCAGTCAGGGTGTTGGCAGCACTATTACCTGTAAGTGTATTACTAAGCCCATTACCAGTAGCGTTAATTACCCCTGTTCCTGTTAAGGTAAGGTTTTCTAAAGTAGCGCCTAGTATGTATGCAACAGAGGATTCAACAGTATCAATGCCACCATCTGTGGCTTCTGTAATTGTGTCGGTAGTAGTGTCTACAACATAAGTGTCATTCCCTATACCGCCAATTAAGGTGTCAACTCCGGCTGCACCATTAAGAATATTACCGCCATCATTGCCTGTAATCGTGTTATTGGAGGCATTACCAGTACCATTAATATTGTCTATTCCAGTGAGAATTAGATTCTCTAAATTGGCACTTAAGGTATAGCTAGCAGTCGCTTGGACAATATCAATTTCTGTAGCCAGGGTAGAAGTTTCACTAATTACATCCCCTGTACTGTCAACAATGTAAGTGTCATTTCCTGTACCACCTCTGAGGGTATCATCCCCGCCATCACCATCAAGAATATTATTAGCTGTATTTCCTGTCAGAGTATTATTCAGGATATTACCTGTAGCATTAATTGCTGCGGTTCCACTTAAGGTGAGATTTTCGAGGTTATTCTTAGTTTCTTCATATCCCTTAGCTTTTGCTAAATCTCCATTTGTTATGGGGGTAGGATTGTCAAGGTTAGGTTTTAGAGAATAGCTAATGGAGGAAATAACTGTATCGCTGCCACCTGTACTGGAAATTTCCTCAATAATATCGGCAGGATTATCAATATAGTATGTATCATTTCCATCACCGCCACTTAAGGTATCTGCACCAGTAGAACCATTGAGGATATTAGCAGCAGCATTGCCAATAATAAAGTTATTTAAAGTGTTGCCAGTTCCATTAACTGGATTGGTTCCGGTAAGAGTTAGAGTTTCTAGGTTAGCGCCTAATGTGTAACTGACTGAAGAAATAACGCTATCGATTTCTGTGGCAACGGTTGAGGTTTCGCTGATGACATCGCTGACGCTATCAACCATATAGGTGTCATTTCCTGTACCGCCAGTCAGGGTATCGTTACCTGCTGCACCGTCTAAGGTATCGTTACCTGCTAGACCACTGAGTGTATTAGTGACACTATTACCCAGGAGGTAGTTATCTAAGGTATTTCCCGTGCCATTGATGGCAGATGTGCCAGTTAAAACGAGATTGTTGATTCCATCGGGAAGGGTGGTAGTAACTGCCGAGAATAAGGGGTCACTGATGGTAATCGGCAGAGCTTTTAAATTGTCGTCAGTGTTGGTTTCTAACTGGCTATTAACCGCATTGAATAAAAGGTATTGATTACCGCTTGTGAAGCCAGGTAACGATGTGGGAATTGTAATCGTTTCGGTGATAACTTGACTTGCACCTGGATTTAAGGTAATTCCTCCTGTGATTTGGCCGGTTGTCCATTGCAGGTCGGATGAGGCTAAAGAAATATCGGCACTATCAAGAGTTGCGTCTTGCGACAGGAAGATTTCATAGCCCAGGGTTGGTGTTTGTTCCCCTTGATTTTTCAAGGTAAAGCTAACTGATGCTGTAGAACCTTGTTTTAAAGCTGAATTGTTAATGGTTGGAGTAAGAAGCTCTACGTTTTCTTCGGGAGTGGTTAGTTCTCCAATATTAAATACTCTTTCGCTGGCAAAATCTGAACCCTTAAATGCGGTATCTACGGTTTGGACGCTCCAGTAATAGATGCCTTCGGGTAAATTATTAAGCTTCCACTTGATTTCACCATTAATAGGCTGTTGATGAATCAGAGAGCCTTGTTGTAAAGCTTCTAAAGGAATAGATGCAATAACATCTTCCCCGCCGGGTTTGGTGCCGACTCGCAGGTTATAGCTTAACCCTGCTGTTTCTGTTTCTGTATCCGTACCGACTTTCCAACTGAGGGTGCCAGAAATGGGATCGAATTCCAGTCCCGTGGGGGCTGTGGGTGCAGTGTTGGGTTTTTCTAAAAGGTTAGGATAAACTTTTCCAGTGTCAAAGAAGAATTCCGCTCGTCCATCTCCGTCGTAGTCTTTAATTAAGGCTACACTACCTTTGGCTTCATTTTCCGGGTTGAGAACCTTATTAAATTTAATCGTTGTTTGAGTAGGCGTTTTTTGGAGCTTGGTGATATAAAAGTCAGTTTCGGTGACTTTAGTTGTTCCATCTGTATATTCTCGACTTAAGGTAATATCCAAAGAGCCATCGTTGTTGGCATCAAACCAAGTGGCATTTTTAATGGTTTGTTCCGTACGCAGCACCAGGGTTCCCATTTCCCCAAAGGTTCCCAGACCTTTATTTTCATAGACTAGAGCTGTATATCTACCCGCTAGAAGCAGGTCGAGATCGCCATCATTATCAGCATCTCCCCAACTCGCGGTGGTGAAGCGATAATAGAGGTCTTGTGGTGTATTTGGAGGGTTGGCTACCGTTTCTAGACCCACTCGCGCAAAAATAGCTGTGTTTTCTGTGTAGCTATTTAAGTTGAAATTACTAAAGTTTCCTTGATTGTTACGGTAAACTCCTGAGAAGTTATTTGTTCCGGCTGTTCCTGTTACTAAGATATCAAGGTATTTATCGCCGTTGAGATCTCCCCAACTGGCACTATCAAAAGTACCACCTGTGAGAGTGGCAACTGAGGTGAAGGTGCGATCGCTCTTTTGCTGATAAACGGTGACGATGCCTTGATTAGCAGCATTTTTACCAACTACGAGAATATCTAGCTTTCCATCTAAGTTATAGTCTCCCCACTGCACGGAGGTTGCTGTAATTCCAGGGAAAAGATTGGCATTTGCTGTGGTGTAGCTGAAGCTTTGATTATTGGTGTTGGTATAAAGGCGAGTAAAGGAAGTCGTGCCATTACTACCCACTACGAGTAAATCACGATCGCCATCTTGGTCGTAGTCTGCCCAGGCTACGGCTTTCTGCTGGTCGTTGGCAACAAAAGGTAAGGCGACGATTTGTTTGAAGGCTAGGCTAGTGGTAATTGCTGGGTCGTATTCGTAAAGGGTGAAGTTTTTAACAATATCGAGTTTGCCGTCAGAGTCGTAGTCTCCCCAGGCTAAGGTTCCAGGGACTGCTGTCACATCAGCGCCACTGCTATTAAACAAAGCTAAAGATTTCGGCTTTTTCCAATCTAAGAAGTTGACGGTAAAGGAACCCTCTGTGGAAGCGCCAAAGCTGGATGCCATACCACCAGCGTCAATTGCTTGTACGTTCCAGTAGTAAGTAGCACCGGGTTTGAGATTTGTCAGCGTCCAGTATCGGTGTCCTGGGTTGAGGTCAGCAGCACCGTAGCCGACATTACCTCCAGCATTAATTTGTCGAAAATCTCTGATGGGGTTGCTGTCGTTGGTGTAGTACAGAGGATTTAATATATCGGAACCCCCTGCTGTTGTACCCACCTTCAGGTTGTAGGTTAAAGCATTAACTGGAGTATTATCATCCGTTCCAGATATAGCCCAAATCAAATTGACGGCAGGAGCAGCATAATCGGTAACTGTAGCGAGTTTTGGTTTTTGTTTTTCAGGAATTGCAGGAGCGATATTTTTATCGGCAGCCAGGAGGTTGTTGCGGTAAACCTGGGCAAAAGGTACGCCATCTCGACCCGCTGCACCAGTCACAATAATATCGAGGTCGCCATCTTTGTCGTAATCACCCCACTTGGCTTCCCCATGCTGCACGCTAGTCATGAGGATGTTATCGACTAGGTTAAATCCACCAGCACCATTACCGTTGTAAATTTCAGTAATGGGTTGACCGTTGCGGGTTCCAGTTAGGAGGACATCTAAGTTGCCATCGTTGTTGTAGTCACCCCATTGTAAAGATGGTTTGCTAACTGGTTTTAAAGTAGTAGTAATTGGTGAAAATGGTGGAAACGTCCCATTACCGTTATTTGTGTAGAGTTGAATAACATCATTGTTGGTAGCATTAGAGCCAGCTAATAGGAAGTCTAAATTTCCGTCATTGTCATTATTGTAATCTCCCCAGGCAACCGTGCTATTTTTTACTCCGATTAAGCTGCTACTTACCTGCGTAAATGTTCCATTGCCATTGCCTTTGTAGAGCAAGGTAGTCGGTGGTGTCGGTTGTGAGTTGGCATCTAATCCAATGCCTGTGACAACCACATCAATAAATCCATCGTTGTTGTAGTCGGCTGAATTTAAAGACCCTCCTCTTAATGGGGTAGATAGTTTATCAGAAGTAGAGCTCAAAATGTCCAGCTTGCCATCGTTGTTGTAATCTGCCCAATCTACAGCAGGGATAGCGATATTTCCAAACTCTTCGGGATTTTCAAATTTACCTAAAGAAACGGATTGAACAACAGTAAATTTGGATTCTCCGGCAGGAACTGCTTTGGTTATATCCCATTTGTTGCTGTAAACCTTGGCAAAGTATTCCCGACCAGGAATTTGCTGATTGCCAACCAGGGGTAAATTATTGTGACCGATGATGAGTAAATCTAAATCGCCATCGTTGTCGTAATCTCCCCATTTAGTTGATTGAATCCGGTCTAAGCCATCAAGAGAAAATTCGTGACCATCTTGAGGGAGTTTGTTGCCAAAAATGATACTGGTGTTGGTACTGCCAGCAGTATAATTATTGGCATATATTTTAGCGATCGCACTGCCGTAACTATCTTGCCCCGTCACTAGCAGGTCTAAATCGCCATCGTTGTCATAATCACCCCAATTGCTACTACCTTGCCATTGGCTGACGTTAGTGAAGGTGGAGAAGGGAGTATTAATCGGTGTAAAGGCTTGAGCTAGGCTGAGTATAGTTGTACCGGGGATAGTTGTACCGGAGAAATTCTTAATGTTCTCGATAAAACCAGCACCTGCTAGATTACCGTTAAAGAAGTCTTTAATAGATAAATCTTGTGATGCGTTAGCAACGCCATCTTGATTCAAGTCAATAATTAAGTCATTTCCTACCTGTGCTAATCCGGTTTGGCCGGGATAAAGGCGACTTGAAGAAAGAGTAACTCCCTCTGGCAATACCAGTACATCAGTACCGCCGTCATCTTTAACAGAGCTACCTGCATAACCTGGTGCAACAGGAACGCCTAACCAACCTTGGTTGAGGGCTTTTAAGTCTAAACTCTTAGTTACATTGAAATCTGCAAGTTTTGTTTGTGTCCAATCTTCACTGTTTACCCAACCATTAAATACAGACCAGCTTATTTGTTCTTGGGTTTTCGGATTAGTAATATAGTTCTGTTGTTGCTCGCCACCACCTAAAGTGGTAAATGCTTGTTCTGGAGTGAGCCATTTTCTGCTAGCTAGGCGTAACCAAGTCTGGTTTTGCTGCTGGCGTTGGAGGTCAACTTCTAAGCCGAAGTTTTGATAGCTGTCGTATTGGGCGTTATATTTCCAGAGTTGGAAGGTATTCCAGTTGGTTGCTTGACCTGTAGGACTGATGATTTGTCCGAGGCGCTGTTCATCTCCACCTAATGCAACAAAGGCATCTTCTAGCGATAACCATTGAGATTGGAATTTGTAGGTGTCGTTTCCTATTCCAGCCACTAAGGTATCTGCGCCACCACCAGCTTCGAGAATATTGTTACCAACACCACCATCTAAATAATCGTTCCCTGCGCCACCTGTGAGGGTATCGTTTCCGCCTTCTCCTTTAAGTACGTCGTTACCGCCTAACCCTTCGAGGATATTGTCTTTGACATCGCCTGTAACTGAATCTGAGAATTGAGAACCGCTGACGTTTTCAATGTTTTTGAGAACATCGCGGGTTAAGGTAATGACTGTGTTGGCTTGGTTAATAGTGGCGTTAACAGGAGTATTCAGACTTAAGGTAAAGGTTTCTGCTGTGGCACTGGTATTAATAGCTGTCTGGATGGGAATTAAAATCGTTTGGGTGGTTTGTCCGGCTGCAAAGGTTAATTTACCAGCTGTGGTTGTGTAGTCGTTTGTTGCTCCTGTTCCTGCTGTTGCTGTACCATTAGCGGTAGTGAAATTAACGGTAACTATTTGGGTTGACTTCTGAGACAGAGAGACACTCAGCTTGAATGCAGTTCCTGTAGGCTGAACGACTAACTCGCCTGCGGTGACAGCAATTTTTGGGGTGGTTGCGGTTGGTGGATTATTGGAGTTTACGGGTACGGTAACGCTGGTGGTTCTTCCGGTTGTGAGATTAACAACGGCTGAGTTTTTTTCTTTGGCATAGATAGCGACATCAATGCCATCGCCACCATCTAGGCTATCGTTGCCTGCTGCACCTATTAAAATATCTTGTCCAGGTCCAGCGTTGATGATGTCATTTCCTTCGCCACCGTCGAGGAGATCGTTGCCGTCGCTACCCCAGATTTGGTCATCTCCTTCCCAACCGTAAATTTGGTTATTGCCACTGTCAGGAAGCCAAATGTAGGAATTATTTGCATCGTAGGCAAAAGCATTACCTTGCAGGGTGTCGTTGCCTGTGCCGCCATCTATATAATCAGAGCCTTGTTGCCCAATCAGGACATCATTACCACCACCACCTGTTAATTTATCAGCACTAGAAGTACCCTGAAGGGGATCATCTCCTTCTGTTCCTCCGGTGTTGATAGTAAAGCTGGTTTGGTGGGTGAAATCATCTTTTTCTGAGACGAAGATGATATTGCCTTTTTCTGCTGGGATCGTCTTCTTTAGTCCCAAAGTAGAAGTATTATCACTAATACCAACACCTGCAACAACTCCAACGATATAAGCTATTCCTTGATCATTGCTAGGATCTGGTTTGGGGGAGACAACACCACTAACAGACTCGGTCCACCCTTTAGGAGAATAGAGTAATACTGTAGCCTGTTGGTTCAGGAGTTCTTGCTTCAAGCTACCAGTTAGAAGCTGGCCAGCAGTAATTGATGTAGCTGAGTTTTGCAGATAGGTAATGTTGCCACTTCCATCAACCTTGATAGCTGCCAGGTGATACTGGGTATCTGAGCCATATACCTGAATTTGATTGGGCAAATACTCCAGGAAGGAGGACTGGATCAGTGCTGGTATACCTGTGGGGTTTGGGAATGAGTTGTTGTCAACCTGCCCACCGTAGCCATAGAAGTTCCGAGTTGACTCTCCTAGTACGAATCGGCGGCTCAAGTCAAACACTTGGGCATAGATGCCATGTGCACTGCCATCCTGACCGGAGGACTCCCAGGTAACAACAAAGCCGCCGTTGCTCAGAGCCGCCACGGAGGGAGAAGACTGATCGCTGCTCGTGTAGGTGTTAACCAGGAATTCACTGCCTTGGCGGGTACCACTCGCATCATAAACCTGTCCATAGATGCCATATGTACTGCCGTCCTGACCGTAGGAGTGCCAGGTAACGACAAAGCCGCCGTTGCTCAGAGCGCCGACGGAGGGATAAGCCTGATCGTCGCTCGTGTAGGTATTGACCTGGAAATCGCTGCCTTGGCGGGTACCACTAGCATTGAAAACCTGGCCATAGATGCCAGAGTTACTGCCATCCTGAGCGTTGGACTGCCAGGTAACAACAAAGTCGCCATTACTCAGAGCCGTCACAGAGGAATAAACCTGATCGCTGGTCGTGTAGGTGTTGACCGGGAACTCGCTACCTTGGGGGATACCACTAGCATTGAAAACCTGGCCATAGATTCCATATTCAGTGCCATCTTGACCATAGGATTGCCAGGTAACGACAAAGCCGCCGTTGCTCAGGGCCGCTACCGAGGGAGAAGACTGATAGCTGGTCGTGTAGGTGTTGACCGGGAACTCGCTACCTTGGCGGGTACCACCCGCATCGAAAACCTGGCCATAGATTCCATTTTCAGTGCCATCCTGGTAGTAGGACGTCCAGGTAACGACAAAGCCGCCATTACTCAAAGCGGTGACGGAGGGATTATACTGATCGCTGGTCGTGAAGGTGTTGACCCGGAACTCGCTACCTTGGGGGGCACCACTCGCATTGTACACCTGACCATAGGTGCCATATGCACTACCATCTTGACCATAGGATTGCCAGGTAACGACAAAGCCGCCGTTGCTCAGAGCCGCTACCGAGGGATTAAGCTGATTGTCACTCGTGTTGGTGTTGACCCGAAACTCGACGGCTCCCTGCAACTTAGCGAAGTTGCTGAGGGAGGCACCATTCAGTAGCTGGCCATTGTTGTTATTACCGCTTAAATCAACAACTGTGCCTGCATTAGCTTGGTCAAAAGTCCAGTAACCTGCTAATCCCGTTTGGGTTCCGGTTAACTGGCGATTCATGTTTTCTTGAATCTGTTGCTGCGATCGCGCTACATTCCAAACTCGAACTTCGTCTATTTGTCCAGCAAAATTATTAACGTAACCTTTGCCAATATAAACAGAATTGTTACCTGCTACAGCCGCAGTAAATTGAGCATCAGTTTCATTAACTTTTTCGCCATTAATATACCAATAAAGTTTTTGGGCTGTTAAATCTCTAACAATGGATAAATGATTCCACTGACCAGATTTAAGGCTTATACCTGTATTTAATCCTTGATAAGTAATACCGCCACTTCCAGTATCAGTTCCATTAATTCCGTAGTAATAACTAACTGTTCCGTCTGTTTCAACAGTAATAGTTCCCTCACCACCATAAGCTTTAGCATAAGGATTTTGGCGGTTGTTGAAATTAGTTGGCTTCAACCACATCTCAATTGTTTGGCTGCCTGTAATCTGAAGCGCAGTAGGATTACCTAAATTAACATAATCATCCGCACCATCTAAGACTAAAGCGCGATCGCCAACACTTTCACCCGATACAGTCGCACCACTTAACAGTTGACCATTATTCAAATTACCGCTTAAATCAGTAATCGTATTCCCAGAAACTCGATCAAAGTTCCAGTAACCTGCTAATCCGGTTTGGCTTCCAGTTAACGGGCGAGTCATATTTTCTTGAATCTGTTGCTGCGATCGGGCTACATTCCAAACTCGAACATCATCAAGTTGTCCGTTAAAAGTATAAGCATTGGTTGTTGAACTTACCTCTCTACCAATACTTATTGGTTCATTATTAGGAGTTAAAGTTCCATTAATTGGATAAGTTGGTTGTAAAACTCCATCAATGTAAATTCTATTTCTCGTTCCATCATAAGCGTAAGCAACGTGATGCCAGGTATTATCTCCTATTACTACATTGCCTGGAAAACCAAGTTGACCACCATTTATTGTTGCATTAACTTCAAGGGTTCCTGAAGGAGTAAGCCATAACCCAAAAGCTTCTGCGTCATCTGGACCTTTACCAATAATTTTTTGGTAGATTCCTGTTGTTTTTCCCTTAATCCAAGCTTCAACCGTTACTGTAGGAGTATTTAAGGTATTGGCGTGTGGAACAAGAACATAATCATCCACGCCATCAAGAACTAAAGCGTGATCGCCCGTCCCCTCACCAGAACCAGGAACTAAAGTATACTCTTGAGCAGCCGTTTGATGGTCGTAAGCCGTTCCTTTTAAAACATAGCTACCTGGCGTTAATCCTGTCAGGCTGTAATTAAAAGTAGAAAGACTCGAATCTGTTACTAACGGATTAAAAATAGCATTGGTAAACTTACCAGCATCATTGCGATAAAGCAGAGTAACTGGGTTATCCCAAAAATCCTTACCCGTCAGCAGAATATCTAAATCGTTATCTTTATCGTAATCTTGCCAACTGACGTGTTCCCCTTGGGTATCGTGATAAACCCCCGTCAAACTGCTAGAAATTTC
>Ga0196964_10000660_pt1 | contig 19509 bp, 21 predicted proteins | sample S1_10metaG_FD_148615 | JGI IMG/M metagenome (GOLD analysis project Ga0196964, IMG submission 148615) | Soil microbial communities from Anza Borrego desert, Southern California, United States - S1_10 | ecosystem: Environmental > Terrestrial > Soil > Desert | place: USA: California | collected... | reverse complement strand
ATAAACATCTAACCCAAGAAGCGCTTGCTCTAATAGTTTCACTGAATCGTACGTCAGTCACCAATATTGAGAAAGGGAGGCAACAACTGCTAGTCCATACGTTGGTAGAAATCGCAAAAGCACTGGATGTCTCTCCCGAATCGTTGCTGCCGAAACCACTGTCATCAGCAGGGGGACTAGATGAATTGCTTAAAGATCAGTCACCTGAAGCACAGGAATGGATTCGGCGAGCAGCAGTTGACAGGACAGTTAAGGAGTAAGCTATGGCTGTTCGACGAAAACACATTCGGAATTTAGTTGAAAAGCTGTTGATACAACATCGTATTGATAAGCCTCCGGTAGATGTTGAGCAACTTGCTGTATCGCTTGGAATTAAGGTGCAATACGAGCCTGCTGATGATGATCTGTGTGGATTCTTGCTCAGAGACGTTGACCAGCACAGAATTTTGATAGGTGTTAATAAGAATCATTCAAGCAATCGAAGACGTTTCACAATCTCCCATGAAGTTGGTCATTTCTTTCTCCATGAGCAAGGGAAAGTCCATGTTGATTATCGTTTTCGGCTTAAGGTAACTGATGAGGGGTCTAGTAAAGGAAGTAGCGAAGAGGAAAAAGAGGCTAATCTATTCGCGGCAGAGCTCTTAATGCCAGTAAACTTCGTTAAGCAGGATTTGGCTGAGGTTGAGGCACTAGACTTAGTTGACGATGCGATTTTAGGTGATTTAGCAGAAAGATATGCAGTTAGTACCCAAGCAATGGCATTTCGTTTGGCATATCTTAATTACATCCAACTATAAGCCTCTATTCATTATTGACGCTTTAAACCACACCTATATTGCGGAGTGGGCAGAGAGCTTAGGTATCTTGAATGATTTACAGCCGCTCTCACAGAAGCAAGAATACAGGTGCTACCTGGTACAGCCATTAATTTAGCGATCGTATTGCTTCTTAGCCAAGGCCCACATCTGCCTTCCAGAAATGCCGGGAGTGGCTCTGGCGAGTGCGATCGCTTCTCCCGCCGTTGGCCGCTCGCCGTCCAGAATTCTTTGAATCATTTCTATAGGCAAGTCACTAGCAGCTGCAAGCTCCTCTACTGATTTGCCTGCCAGAGCTTCTTGAATCGTCAAAGGCTCTGGCTTTTTCTTTGGTGTTGGGATAGGAGGAAAGTCATCAGGCTCCTTTACTTCAAACTGAATATAGCCACGGCCAAGCAACTCCATGAAGCGGGTTGGAGTAAGCCCAGCCGCTGCTATGCGCTCAAGCACTCCCTTCTTCCCCGTTTCGGTGAGTTTCAGAGTGAGCTTACTGTTCTTAAGCTCTCCAAACTCATTCTCTGGTTGGCCTTGGGCCGATCTAATGCCTCTTCTTCCCATTCCATCAGCTTACCAGGGGGCTTGGAATGCTAAGCCTTCTTTCAACCACGCCGATACTCGATTAGATCCCCCGGTGTGCAGTTCAGTGTCGAGCAAATGACATCAATTTGATCAAATTGAATACCTTTACCCCTGCCATGCTCCAAGTATTGGTAAGCATTAATGCTTCCAAATCCTAGTAGAGCGGCCATCTCTTTTTGGGTTTTTCCAGCTTTTTTTCGAAGCTCACCCAATCGAAGGTTTATCATTTATTTTCCGCTGAAAGTCTTACTACATAACCATTATAGCAATTAACACCAAAAAATTTATGGTTAACCATAAATTTTTTGGTATAATGAAGGGGTAGACGAAAATCAAACCCTTCCTCTACAAGGCTTTCAGCTACAGAAAAACCAAAAGAGCAGCCCCCCCAACGCCAATGTGAGAGCTGCCCTACATCCCCGATTAAGGAGAATGATAATGAAAGGATACCTCAGTTCTGATGAAATCGAGAACGGCAAGCTTTGCCGTATAGGATTGTTCAGTGAAGATAGAAATTGGCTAGTTGCACCCTACGCAATCCCTGCTGAAGAGTGGGCGATCGTACCCAAGCAGCAGGGAGCGGCCTGGAGCTTTGAGATTCACCATTATGACGGCATTGCGGCCAGCTGCCACAGATGGGCAACCCTGGAGGAAGCCACCGAAGATGCCCAGCGTGCCTTGAATCCAATCCTAGAGCAGCTTGCAGAGGAAGCTGAAGAGGAAGAAGAGGCTGAAGCATTTCAGGAAGCCCTTCAAGAAGAACTTGATGATACTGAATGGTGGTACGGCTTTAAGATGATTCGGCTATATGATCTGCTGCCCACCCCGCTCCGGGCACTGCTGGGGCACTGCGCCTTTGATTTAGTGGAGTTGAACGACAGGAACACGATACGCCTAGAGTGCCCTTCAGAGGCTGTCTTCCGTCGAATTCAGCGCAAGCAATCGAGCCTCAGAAATCGCCTGATGAAGGTATTCGGCGCAGTTGACCTAGCGATCGCTTACGAAGAAACATCAATTGTCATTCCCGCTAGCTACAGTAGGTAGCTTTAAGGATTGCAAAAATAAGTGCTCCTGCTAGATGCTAGGGGCACTTATTTTTGATCTTCCAACAAGATGAGCATCTATTGGGGTCAATGGGAAAAAAACCTTAGCAAAACACGAGAACAGCAGGAGCGGGATGATATTTGGGCTTGGATTGAGCTAGCTTGGCAGGAGCTGAATTTTCCTTTCAAAAAGCGTAAGCTGCCGACGCTACCTGGGATTTATTTTGTTGGAGGCATACTGCGACCAGAGCATTTGACTCTGCCAACTCCTGCTGGAAAAGGAAAGTATTGCAGCATTGCGCAAAAGCTACCAAGTTGGATCACAGAAGAAGAGAGGCAAATACCTTTTCGGCACGCACTCTACATCGGCACCTGCCGTAGCCTTTGGATGCGGTGGGGAAGCCATCCGAGGAACAAGGAGATTTACCCTCTGATGCAGGCTGGGGTTAGGGTGAGCTTTTATTTCTGGTGCCTACCACCCCCAGTGGGCATTAGGGAAGCTGAGAACGAAAAAGAAAATAGGCTAGCTCTTGAAAAGCGGCTGAATAAAATGCTTCGCCCCTTACTTGATTTAACAGAAAAGTAAGCGCTCTCAGCAAAGATCACTTCGCTTTGCGTCGCTGCAATCGAAGCGGTTCCAGAGCAGCAGCCACTTCGGTTGGCGTTTCATGGATTTGCCGACCAGGGCTATCTTCGTCAAGCTCAATTACAAAGTACCATTCTGGCAGCGGTCCCCAGGAAACTCCAAAGATTGTGCCCGTATCTCCAGTCTCCTTAATTCTTACTCTCTGAAAAAGCTTGAAAGCAGGCAGGGGTAGACGCTTAGGAACAGGAATAACGTGCGCGGCTTGACTTGGCATAGTCCATTGTCCAAAGTGACCAATGATCATAAATTAGCATATACTTATGCATAGCAGCATATTTTTATGCAATCGATCTTAAACCGATGACCGGAGGCTATTATTTGTGCAAGCAGGAAACTTAGGTAGTTCGGTGGCAAAGCGAATAACGGTCACGCTAGATGACGAGATCCATAAGATTCTTGAGGATTGGGCGGCCAATGAAGCTCGCTCCGTCCCTAACTTGGTAGGTTATCTGGCAAGCAAAGCTGCCAAAGACCACCAGCAGCAAGGGACTTTAGCAAAGAATGATTAGTTTAACTACAAAGGAGGGGCGCAAAAAATATTTTTTGAGTTAGTGCATTAAGCACGCAAGACGCGAGTACACTTCGCTCATGATTGAAAAAGGAGCATGGAATGTTCTGTACTAAACCGCTCACTGCTAAGTTCAGCGAGCAGGATATCGCTCAAATTAAGGATTTGGCTACTATCCAACAATTGAAGCCTTCTGCCCTGATTCGAAAGGCAGTTCGAAGATTCATCGCACAGAATGCTTCAGCAGCAGTGCAAAAAGCTGAAACGGCCTAGCTCTAAGTTTGGCGACTTTGCTAGACCGTTTCCAATCTTTATTCAAGGTCAAAGATTGCTGTCAACAATCTTAGCCATGCAGTACAACACTCAAAACTAGGAGATCGTACCACTATCATGGTATCCGACTTTTTGAAAAAAGACCACTGTTTTCCCTGGCAATGTAGGGGGATAAATTAGTGGGCAGGAATTCCCGATTAAGAAACGATCGCAGACAAGAACGACGACGCATCTCTGCTGAAGAATATATGCAGCAAGGAATCCAGGAGTGGCGCGACGATCGCTCCCTGATCCTGAGTGATGTGATGGCTCTCGCAAAAGCTGATGCTGATTGTCCTGAATTGGGCATCGCTTTTGGGCGACAGTGGACAGCGCAAGAAATTCAAAACGTCGTTGCAGAAGTTGAGCTGCGTTTCTTCAAATAGCTGAACAAAAATTGCCTCCCGGCTGGCGGCCAGGAGGCAACTGAAGAAAAATTTTTGGTACTCATATCATGGCAATAAACTGGGCAAAGTGCAAGCCCCAAAGCACTCCCTATGCGCTATGCACTGCTGTAAATGAGCAGGGGCAAGCTTCACAGGCTTTCAAGCAATCCGACACATATAGCTCCAGCTTCTCAGGCTACAAGGCTTCACCGCAGAGAGTTGAGAGCAGTCAGATAGCTGATCATCAGCTGTGGTCTATCAAGAACCAGTGCAAGGAGGTGAAGGAATGAAAACCTTTACCCCAACAAGACGAGAAAATCCCTGCCAGATTTGTAGCAGTGCCTCCGGCAAGTGTCGTGAAACCGAAGCAGTACTGCTTTGTATGACATTTGCTGATGATATAGAGAAAATTCCTGGATACAAGTTCATTGGACGGACCAAGGATGATCGTTGGGGTAAGTGGATTCTTGATGATGGAAAGACATGGACAAAAGAACAGCGTGAAGAATGGCGGAAAGAACAAGAACGGCGGAAGAAACTGATAGTAGAAGAGGAATTGCAACAACGCAAAGTTGCCTTACCTGCTGATGAGCGAGATTACTATTACCAACAGCTTCTTAGTCAGCTCACCTTAAATAAGGATGATCGCGCAGATTTACTCCGACGTGGGTTAACAGATGAACAGATCGCCGATTGGGGGGTTAAGTCTGTTAGAAAGTGGCAGCGATTGCAAAAAGAGCTTCCTTGTACCTTACCAGGTGTCAGTTCAGATGGCCGATCGCTCAATACTCCCTTCCCAGGTTATCTCTGTCCAGTACGGGATACTAATGGGCAAATTGTCGCGATTCAAATCCGAACTCGCAACCCTAATTCAGATGAGCCCAAATACTATTGGTTAACCAGCAAAACGAAAAAACGTCCTAATGGGCCAACTCCACATTTACTCAATGGTGAATTACCACTATCGTTTTTCTCGCCAACTCAACGGACTCGACAGGCAATTGCCTTAGTTGAGGGAACTGGAGCTAAGCCATTTATCACAGCTCAACGGCGAGAAGTTATCACTATTGGAGCAGCAGGTGGGCAATTTGCCGGCAGTCCTCAAACGCTCAAACAGATTCTAGATGAAGTAGCAACATACAGCAGTAAGGTTATCGAATTCTATCCAGATGCGGGTGCAGTAGATAACCATCATGTCTTACGGCAGTATCAGGCAGCATGGGAACTACTGCGAGACTGGGGATATGAAGTTCAGGTGATGTGGTGGGGACAACTCACAAAAGAAGGATTAGATATTGATGAGTTAGCCAACTTTGGTGAAATCCAAGATATTAGTCCAAGCAAGCTCCTTCAGCTCAGCCCTTATCAGAGTTATAGCCTTTTTCAGCAAATCGCAAAAGCAGGAAAACGCTGTCCGTGGAAACTCGACCGAACTGGAGAGGTAAAGCTAGAGGGGGAAAAGAAAACTAATTCAATCATTGAATACGCTGAAGGGGAACGTAGGAACGCATGGATGCAGGCGAGGAGAGAGGGATACAAATACGTCTTAGAGCAAAGCATTGCAGGGCTGGGCAAGAGCACCGATGCAGGAAAGACTGAACCAAAGATGTTTGGTGTAGAAAAGAGCGTTTACCTTTCTAATCAATCCAGGAATCCAACAGTTGACTCCCTAAAGATTGAAAATGGATGGTTCCTGTTATTTCCACGGCATGATGGGTTCATCAGCGAACCAACTCCCGGAGGAGGGAAAAGGCTTAAACGACGGGATAAGAAAGGAGGATCTTATGCTGTAGAAGGAAATTGTGTAAGAAATGGTCTAATTGGAACGTTGAGACAAAAAAATGTCTCTGGGGTTGATACTGCTTCAGTCAGTTGTGGGACTTGTGGCCTTCGAGAAGCATGTAGTAATGGGAAAGGTATTGGATATGGTTTTTTGTCTGAACGGCGTATAGTTTTAGATTCCACAAAGTTTAGGGCGCATCCAGACAGTATGCCTTCTGTTGATAGCGATCCACCCTTTAATTACTCCAACACAGTTTTATTCTGGGATGAAGCAGGAGAGACCGTTAGAGAGAAAAAAACCATCTCAGTAACTCTTCCGGACGTGCAGCAAATCTTTAGCCTGATGGCGATTAAATCTCCACTACTATTTGAGCAGGTGAGGCAGCTACTTACTCAATTGCATGCGTGTTTGGACGGGACAGTAAAGATAGGAAAGTACGGTCTTGGAGAGTCGGCAGGAGTGAGACAATTGCTACCTGCACTCCCTGAAGTGGACATTATAGCGATCGAGGAATTATTGAAGCCAGACCTAAGCTTCTTGGACAGTACAAGAGAGTATGGAATTGGCTTGGCAGATTTACCACCCTCTGTGAGGAAAAAATTTAGCGACCCCGATTCAGATGCGACTGAGAAAGCGGCAGAAAATGTCGTTAAGCAATGGTTAGCCGACCTATTGCGGGTACTTACTGGCCAAATAAATGGGGCGTTACAGCTAAGCCAGAGGGAGTTAAAAATTACCTTGCCAGATACTCGGCATGCTGAGATGGCTCAAGCAGCGAAATTCAACATCTTCTTAGATGCAACTCTTACCCGCGAAGACTTAGCATTAAAACTCGGCGTTGACCCAAATGAAATTCAAGTGATGCGGCAAGCCGTTCCAGAGTGTAAGAATTTGGAGATCTCTCAGATCGCTGGACTTGGCCGACTTGGTATGGAAAGAGGTGCAGACCAGCAAAAAAGGGTTAAAGCTCTCATCTCTCATTACAAAAAAGAAGACCCAACGACGAAAGTTATCGACTTTAAGAAATTTGCGGAGCAAAATGACGGGGCCTGGTGGAGAGACTCTCGTGGCTCGAATGATTTCTTATACGCAAAGACTTTGTTGGTTATTGGAGTGCCATGCCGCAATATGACTGATTTAGAGGCAGAGTTTACAATTCTATATGGACGACCGCCACAAGCAGGAATAGAAACAGTCAGACGGGAGGTCACCCTGACCAATACTTTACCGGAAGGGCAAAAACCCTACTTCGAGTCCCAGGAATCAATAGATCCAGAGTTCAGAGAATTTGTTAGGAGAAAAATCCTTGCTGATATTGAGCAAGCAGCCCCTGGTCGAATTAGAGCACATCGCAGGCAAGATGAGAAACTGCGTGTAATTTTCCTAGGGGATTATCCTCTCAATGCTACCGTGACTCTAATTGCCGCTTCTGACATCGTTCCTGAAGCTGCTCCCAAGAAAGAGCGCACAAAAACCAGTATTCAGGAAGCTGTAGCTACTCTAAAAGAACAAGGTAAGAAAGTCACTCAAACCGCAGTTGCTGAACTTGCTGGAGTCAGTCAAGGCTATGTCAGTCGAAATCGGGAATTATTACAAACGCTATTAGAATCACATAGCAAAAGTAATAATTTTGATTCACCTGGGGAAGAAGAGATAGCTGAGGTTTTGGATGCAGCAGTCGATGCCTGTCAAAACTCTGAAGAGGTGTTGGAGAGCATAGATGAAGTGTTTCACCAGTGGCTGGAACCACAACAGTGGCTGCCGATTTGGAATGCTACGAGAGCAAGTACTCAAACAAGGGTGCTCAAGGTGCTCTCACTTACTCTTAGACCTCCGGAAACCAAAGTAATTGAGGACACTGCATAAGCAAAAAAGTTTAGTGAAGTCAGGGTGCCTAACGTCGCAAGAGCTATCCTCCCCATACCTATATTTATTACTTTTGCTATTAGAAATACATAGCAAAAGTAATAATTTTGAGTCTGATGAGGCAAAAGACTTCTATGACTAGCAAACTGTTCAACTGACAACAGTCGGAGACACAAGGCCCTAGGGCTACAGAAGAAATGCATTCAGTATCTGAGCCTCGCTCAAAAGGTTTAGGAGCACTTTCAAGGTTTTCACCTTGTACTGCGTTAAGCACATAGAAGTCCTTGAAAATAAGGAAATGCTACTCAGGGTGACACTGCTGGCTGCGGCAATGGTGTAACTCAAATAGCGTGCCCTTGGATCAGTTCAACAAGATGGTTTCCAGCGGCAAAATCCAAGTAATTGATGCTTGAGCAAACCGTAATCACAACAGAGGGGCAAGGCAATGTTCTTACCCCTTTCCTTGAAACAGCGCGAACGATCGCTGTTCTCGATCACCGCAGCGCTGAGGCTCCTCGGCTCAGGAACGATGCCAAAAAACTAATTGAGTTACTGCTAGCTGCCCCAGCGATCGCTCTTGGTGACTTACCTGAGCTTGAGCAAGCACGGTTGGAGTTGGTAGAGTCTTCTTTTGAGAGTGTCATGGCGTGGATAGAATCGGCGAATTCCGTCACTTCTGTCCATGAGGCCAGCGGTTACTTCAAGTCGGCTAGGACGGCTCTTAAGCGGGCGCAGCGACAGGTAGTAAATTTCATTGACCACCAGAAGGCTCACCAGAAAAGACAGCAGCGCTGGGCTAAGAGGAGGGGCTAATGCCACGGTGGGATGATGAAGCACGGCAGCGGCAGGCGGAATTGATCAAAGAGTGGAAACCTTGGCGAAAATCTACTGGGCCGAGGACTGTGGCTGGTAAGGCTGCATCAGCGCAGAATTCGTGTGTGATGCACCGAATAGCGCTTTACCGCACTAAACTGAATCGATTGCGAGAAGCAGTAGGACTGGCAGGCGAATAGTTCGTGCCTGCGAAGATCCAAATAAGAGCAACTAAGTTGAGGCTGTTGGCGCGATCGCTGCTGCAAATCGACGCTTATTTTTGAAGCTCGGTTCAAATTTTTTCTTTGTCTTTTTTGGCGAAATTTAGGGGATTTTTGAGGCTGAACTGCAAGGGTTCAAACTCGTTTTTTTGTTGTTCTAAGCTCGCTGAAATTCCTTCTCTGTAAGTGGTTCAGCGTTTGGTTCAGAGTTGGTTCAACGGTTCAGATTTCCGAGCGATCGAACCAATCTGAACCGAGATTGAGGACTGCTGAACCACTCTCGAACTAATTTGAATCACCTGCTGAACCTTGAGCCAAGCCTCAAATCTTATTTGTGATGATTGGTGTTGGTCAGCGATCGCAATACCCTTGTGCTCCCTCCCACTACCCAGAGGCAGCAGAAATAAGCCATTTTGGATTGCAGCCAGTACTTCTCAGCCCCCTAAAAGCATCTCACCAAAAAAGTTGAGAGTTTGCTTCAAGTCCCGATACTGGGCTGCTCCATGCCATTCCATAGCGCGGAAAAAATATCCGTATTACGGAATGGTACGGAAAGAACAGCCATAATCTGCCACCACGTGGAATCATGCGGAATTAGCTATTTTGATGGCTTTATCAGCAAGTGAACCAAGTTGGCTCCAGTGCTGTGTTTCAACGATTGCTCGTCGCTAGATTCCACGTGGTGGCAAATCATGGTCATTTCCGTCATCCCATTCCGTAACGTGGTGAATTATAGCTGTTTCCGTCGCTTAACTTCAGATAGCTTTTCCTACTGCTAACAGCAAGAAGTAAGAGCTTTAGAGTTTATATGTATAAATCTTTAGCTGTACGGAAATTGTAATTTGCTTGATGAATAAGCTGGTGTACGCCAACACCGCGTAGGCATCCTAAAAGATATCTTCCCCCGCTGTTGCGTCGTGTTGATTCCAACACGATTGCTAAATCGACTGTGCTTTCCTATCTCTCCATAAACACGGAGTTAAAAAATGCCTCTAAAAAATTACGCCATATTGAAAGGTAATGTCATCAGAGGGGTTCGTGCTAAGGCTGGCAAGAATCACTACTCAATTCATGTGGTTGACGAGCAGCTTGATTACCGCATCGCAATCAACATCCGTTCCAGTGCTCGCAACTTTGGGAGAGACCTGTGGTTCTACTTGGATGAGGATTTCGATCATCCCATCCTCGAAAAACTTGAGGGGCTTCCGATCGAGCGCAAGATATTTCCTGGTAATGCGTCAAATGACGAGCGCCGAGACTCAGGGATCTGCCTTGACTTCATTCGCATGAATCTGTTCGATCGGAACAAGATGAAGATTTTTCCCAGTCAGTTGGATGGAGCGGACAACGATCTGAACGATCGCATTGACACTCTAGTTCAAAACATGATCGGAAATGAGGACAACTTGATTTACGTGTTTGGTGAGACGTGGATTAACGAACCAGAGAAGGATAAAGTATTTGGTTTTGATCCGGGAAATGGTCTCCACGACATTCATATGAATCAGGGTGACATGACTGGGGACTATGTCAAACAAGATGGTGTTTATCAGGACGGTGGCTTAATCTTCTACTTTGCGGCAAGGAAGAAATATGTCGCCTACTTTACTAAGTTTCAGTCGCAGTCCTGGCACACCGACGATAATACGGGGCACGCTATTAGCGGCGAGGGTAAGGATATTTCATCCAGTTCTGACGGAGTTGTTAACCCTGGTCCTGGTGGCGGAAACCTAGTTACAGCCGATGGTGATCCAGACTTCCAAGTACGCATCATGGCTGCAATGGTAAACCCAATTGGCCCAGCACCGGAAGCGGAGACAGTCACTCTACTTAATACGACTGCTCAAGATGTAGACCTGAGTGGTTGGATGCTCGCTGACAAGCAGAAGAACAAAATGCCTCTGGAGGGAAGCATACCCAAGGGGGGGACGCTTCAAATTGCTGTAGAGGCCCCAATGCAGCTATCCAACTCTGGTGGAATTATCACGTTACTGAATAGTCAGGGTGTTAAGGTCCACGGCGTTAGCTACACTGCGGGACAGGCTGGTAAACCTGGAGTTACGATCGCTTTCGGACCGTAAGTCTGCATAAGCAAAAATCTCAAATTTGCTTAAGTCCGAATAGGAAGAATCCTCAAAAGTTTTCCTCTCCCACCCCTAACCAGGTGGGTTTTTTGCTGACCCATTGCCTCTGAACTGCTCACGCTCTACTCCCCTTAAGTAGCTTGGGATGCTCCTCATCGTAAGCAATTGGTAGCTCTTTAACCAGTAGATTCAAGCATGGTACGATGCGCCCATGAGTAAGTACCGTATCGCTGTAGCAGCCCGAAAAGGTGGAGTTGGCAAGACCACAGTGTCTTGCGGCCTTGCATCTGTCTTAGCTCATCAAGGACTTCGTACCCTAGTCATTGACTTAGATCCTCAGTCCAATGCAGCTTATGTTCTGGGAGTTGATCCGATCGCCCCTGGTACCGCAGAATTGCTAACTGGTGGTAAGCCAACACCTCTAGAAGCTGCTCCGACTCTTCATGTTCTCCCTGGTGGCCCTGAACTAGGCAGCCAGCGCATTCAATCACTGCATCCTGAAGAACTGGCTGAGGCTATCAAAACTTTGGATTACGATGCCATTATTTTCGATTGCCCCCCAGGAAATGAATACCTAGAACGCTTTGGCTTAGTTGCAGCTGATGTTGGTTTGGTGATAACAAATGCCCATCCACTGGCAGTAATGGGGGCAGCAAGAGTTATCGAAATTTTAGAGAGCTATCGTAAAAAGGGATGGCGTGGCCCCCAGCGTTGGGCCTTTGTGCTTTCCCAAATCGATGCACGGCGATCGCTGGACAAGCAGTTTGCTCCTCAGCTCGCACAACGGTATCCTGAAACGCCTCGCTTCACCATTCACCAGGACACCACCCTTTCACTGGCAGCTGCTGAGCAAGTACCACTGATGGAATATGCAGCTAGTAGCCGTGGAGCAGCTGAGCTGTCATCATTGGCCCAATGGATTATTGACCCTAGTAAGGTTTTGGAGGACACCAATGCCTCCTAGAAAAAAAGCAGACGTTTGGGGTGCTGCACAAGATGCTGCTATGCGGTTGCATGGTCAGGATTTGCAAGTTTCCGAGCAGGCCGAACGTGAGCGATCGCAGCGTACTGCCTTGCCGCTTGAGCAAATTCAGGATCGTGCCTCTGATACACGTCAGCTACGCCAAGATCACGTTGAGCAATTGGCTGAATCGATCGCTGTACTTGGTCTACTAGAGCCTTTGGTTGTGGATAATCAAGGCCGTCTGCTGGCCGGGGGCCATCGGCGAGCAGCTATCTATTACATCAAGGAAAGCCAGCCAGAGGCTTATCAGCAACATTTCCCAGACGATATTGTTCCAGTGCGGATGCTGACTTTCAACGCTGATGACGATCCAGAGAAGGCCCTCCAGGTTGAAATTAGCGAAAACGAAAAGCGCCGGGACTACACCCCTGCCGAGGTTCGGGCATTGGCCGATCGTCTTCGTTCTGCTGGTTATGCGGATACTCCAGGTAGGCCCAGCAAGGATGAAAAGCGTTTGCGGCCAGCACTGGAAATAATCATTGGTAAGAGCTTGAGAAGTGTTAGACGCTATTTAACCGAAGAAAAACCTGTCCAACTTGGACAGGTTTCTAAAAAAACTGCATTACGTCGGGCCAAAGTAGCTTTGGAGCAGTGGGCTAGTGCTTTGGAAAACGGGGAAACCACTGCTCCAGAAAGGCAGTTGAGTAAAAGACTGCCTAGTTTTCTGGAGCTGATTGAGAAGGTGATTGAGCGAAGCTAGGCTTGAAGTAATACGAGGAAAAAGGGTTGAAAATTATCTCGATAACAGTTAATTGGAAACTAGATTAGTAGGATATTGGCCTTTTGCGAAAGACTCGTAAATTTCTTTGTAGTAACGATACATGGGTAAGTCAATCGATGGTTCTGCTAAGATTGCCTGCGCTCTGCGAGCACAAAACTCGCGCTCTCCATACAGCCAAGCACACTCAAGCCCTGCTTGTAGCTTCGGATGGGATACTTTATTCATGTTGAAAATGAGAGCCTTAACAAGACCCCATATTTCCTCGTTTAGCCTATTTTCCAGATGATATATGCAGACAAGATAAATTATTATGAAAATGTCTATATCTAGTGAGTTTGCTAGAAAACTAAATGTAGTTTCATAATCTCTACTCTCGAATAAGCTAGTTGCTATTCTAATCTTCCAATCTAAAATCTCTCCATCTTGAATTTGACCTACAAAAACTCGGCCTATATGAGCAACATGGTTTTGGCAAAAAATAAGTGATGCCTCGTAGTCGCGCTCTGCAATAAGAATTTCGTTGAAGCAAACTCCACAAAGTTGAACTTCTGCTTTTGTTTTTGCCAATTGATACGCTATCTTAATATAGCGTCGCGCCTTCTTAAACTCTCCTAGCAAGAGATAGGCTTGAGCTAGACGGCAAATATGTTCGCATTTTTGAAAAAGCTGCTTAGCTGAGCAAAGGTTTGCCACATAAGAAATAGCTTCTAAATCCGCTGGTAAGTTGCCTTGTAAGATCAAATCAATTAAACATATCAAATAATTGTCTATAAAAGTAAGTACTCCATCCCTTGGAATCTGATTAGTTATTACACGGGTCTGAGAAGAACGGCTTTCTACTTTAGTTGGTGATAAACAATCTTGATAGTTAGAAAGATTAGGGTTCTGCTCTAATTGGCTAAAGACAGATTCTAATGAACCTATAGGACCAAGTACTGAACAAATAATTTCAACAGCTTCTCTTTGGCTGATCTTTAGTAAATCGCGTACTCTATTGTATTTTCCTGCCCACCCTGTATCAAATACCACTGAATAAAGCTCGCCATTTCGGTCCCAGTTATACTCATTCTCTAGGACATTTAACATATAAAAACAGTCAGCTAAATGAGTTGCATATGTTACCTTAGGAGCATTTAATGGCTTACCAAAAAGACATCCTTGATATTTAAAGCAAATCCTATCTTTTAGAAAATGTATTATTTCTTCAGCAGATGGCCTTTCTGAGGCATCTAATGAAAAACATCTCTTTAAAGTACTCTCTAGCCATCCCCATTCTGAAAGCTTTTCCTTCCAGCCAATAGTTTGGATGTAGGAATTAATAGCTTGAGCTAGTGCAGCACGGTCTTGAAGATCTACTAGATCGCTAAACTCTCTGTAAAGATGCTTTTTTGTAACTATTTCCCAGGCTATTAATCCCCAAGCCCAGATATCGACTGCCTTAGATAAGCTTCCCTCTAGTAGTTGTTCAGGCGCAGAATACATTAGCGTCCCAGAGAAAATACTTGTACTATTTATGGTATGGAGATACTTAGCTAATCCAAAGTCAGCCAATATTGTTCTCCATGTAACTTCTGAATTCGGATCTCGCAAATTTTTAGAATCCCTAAAGAAAACATTTTCTGGTTTAAGATCTTGATGAATTAGACCCCTTTTGTGAATTTCATCAAGTGAAATCAAGATACTAATTAGATGGAAAACTGATTCTTCAAGAGATAAGTCACCCGCTTGGATTCTTTGTCTAAGTGACCCTCCAGCACAGTAAGGTAGCTTTATGTAAACTGCTTTTTGAGGAGTATATTGGTTGACATCTCCTATAGTTTCTTCGATAATTTCCTCTACTTTTGTGATAAAAGTGGATCTGAAATGTGTTAATTTTATTGCTTCTTGAATCAATTTTTTCAATTGTTCTGGTTTTGAGTAGGGATTGAATTGAATAGTTTTTAGAACACATAAAGGTGAGTCTCGATTGATATCATTCGCTTGCCGTAGAGCAATTAAATTGTTGCCTATACCGCCAGGCATTTCACCAACGATGCTATATCCAAGAATTGATGTTTTCCTGGTAGAAGATGCTAGTCTATCTCGGAGTATAAGGGCGTTTCTAAAATAGTTGTTATCAAAAACGGGATACTCAAATTGTAAGCTTTGAGACATAATTAAATCCTTTAAGAATAGTTTTGTAAAATCAGAGCATTATTTAGCCTTTCAGAGCTATATTTATCTTCAATTCTGAAAAGGCTTTACAAACTTCTTCCCATGAATCTCGCTGATAACTCAAAACAGACCCGATGAGTTCTCTTATATCGATCTCCAAAGCATCTAAGGAATCATCTGTAAGCTTGCCTACTTCTTCTTCTTGAATAGCTTTTTCTAGCCTATCTAAGATTGTTTCAGATACACTCTTGTAACTAGATTCGTCTAGTTTTTGATTTTCTTGACTGAAGGTTATGGTTGTAAATAAATAGTCGATAACAGAGTTTACAAAGCTGTGTACTTCAGAATTTATATCGAGAGAGCTAAGTTCTTTCACCATGACTCTGATTCGGATACGAGCAGGTTCAAGTTCTACACGTCTTTGCTGAAGGAATAAAACAACCTCTTTGAGCTTATCTTGATAACCCGGAATATTTCTTTCCCAAGGAAAAGGTGCTTTTTGATGTACTTCGGTAAACATTTTGACGTAATCGCCATGTACCACAGCCAGTTCATCAAATACTGGTTTTAGTAATTCAGAATATATGTGCCGAAGCCTTCGGGTTCTATACTCCTTCAATTGAATTAAGCGATCCAAAACAGAAATTAGAGAACTCATCATGATGAGACAACCCAAATAAAAAAGTTGAAAGCGAAGTAAGCAAAAATATAACAGTCTTACACGAGTAAGGTTGTCAACTTAACTTATTATTTACCTTACTTCGATCTCTGTTTACAGTGTTCACCTCAATTAGTCATTTAAGTGCGAGAATCAATCACACAATCGAGCGATGCTAGAAAAATGAATTTTTGCTGAGGATGCACACCATATCGCAATAGTTCTATTTAAAGGCAGTAGAAGAAGGCTGGTGGTTGCTAAAAATCCTTTTGATACAGTGCAGTCTTCTCAGCTCTATCTAGAGCTGAGAACAGAAAAATTTTGGATGGCTTTAGTATTCCTTGTTTCCAAGAACGAATAGTAAAACGTGAATCATAGGTTAATTCGAAGTGATTTGGGAATGAACTAAAGCATTAGTGCTCTTTTATAGATTGCTAATGTTGTAGTGTGTTAAGTAAAACTTATCAATTAACGACAGAATCAGGATTTCAGCCATTACGGGAAGGAGGCGATCGATAAGCTGGGATTAACTGCTTCTTTTGGGTCGGATGTAACAACGGAGTATCAATGGTTTGACTGGGTTACCTGAAGAAATTAAAGTTAGTTCAGCTAAATGTTGAGGCGGCTCAATGAAGGTAGATGGTCACGGTCAAGCCAAAGTTTTAACATCTGACGAAATTGGTAAGTTGTTTGAAGCGCTGGAGGGCGATCGCGATCGGGCACTCTTCGGCATCTGTCTCTACACAGGGTGCCGCATCAGTGAAGCTTGCTCGATGCTCACCACAGATGCTTATGATGCAGCTGGAGTCAGAATGAAGATTACCCTGCGTAAAGCCAACACCAAGGGTAAGCAGGAGACGCGGCAGATTCCGGTCAATGCAGTTCTCAAGTGCTACCTGGAGACGTATCGAAGTGAAGTAGGCAAGCAGTATCTATTCCCCGGACGGCACGGGCGTGGGCACATTAACCCAAAGTCAGCCGATGAAATTCTTAGAGAGACGTGCGATCGCCTGGGTCTGGTGGGAGTCAGTACCCACAGTTTCAGACGAACCGCACTGACCCAGATGAGTAGCGCGGGAGTACCGCTGCGGGTGATTCAGGAGATATCGGGGCACCGCAGCTTACAGGCACTTCAGCGATATTTAGAAGTGTCGGAATTGCAATTGGAAGGAGCGATCGCGGCTTTGAGCTTCTAAGTTTCTAGGAGATAATGGCATATTCGTTCGAGGTCGTTTCAAAGGAGTCGCACTCTAAGGTGCGGTGCAATATCGTGAGGTCTTTACCCATACCATTTTCATGGATGCTTCAAAGGAGCTGCACGTCTAAGGTGCAGTGCAACAATATCGGGCACACCTTTACACGAATGAGCTGGTACAGATGCTTCAAAGGAGCCGCACGCCTAAGGTGCGGTGCAACACGATCTGACCTACAGGCATCTGGGGATCTTCAATCCTTCAAAGGAGCCACACGTCTAAGGTGCAGTGCAACAGTAGTCAACTCGCTTTGAGGCTCATGGCCTCTCGCTGCTTCAAAGGAGCCGCACTCTAAGGTGCAGTGTAAACAGCGAGAATTGCGCCAAACTTGTCATAGTCCCAGTCGCCCTTTCTTCAAAGGGGTCGCACGTCTAAGGTGCAGTGCAACTACAGACCAGATGCCGCCTTCATCGCCAAGTACGTGCTTCAAAGGGGCTGCACATCTAAGGTGCAGTGCAACGCAGAAAAAACGGCATTCCGTATTGACTGGCACTTGGCTTCAAAGGAGCCGCACGTCTAAGGTGCAGTGCAACCAAATGCGATGAATGCGAACTGGGCACCTTGGTAATCGTGGCTTCAAAGGAGCTGCACATCTAAGGTGCAGTGCAACTTATGCTCGCGCTTATCCTGAGGCGATTACAGAAGAGCTTCAAAGGAGCCGCACAACCCAGGTGCGGTGCAACGATTTCATCGTGGCAGTCTCGACTTCTTTAGTGTCGCTTCAAAGGGGCTGCACGTCTAAGGTGCAGTGCAACGGTTTGGTCAAACACGTTTTTTCCGGGATGCTCCACGCTTCAAAGGGGCTGCACGTCTAAGGTGCAGTGCAACTACTAGAGCCTAGACGAGTGCCGTACGGGTCATGGCTTCAAAGGAGCTGCACGTCTAAGGTGCAGTGCAACGGTCGTACAAACAACGAGCAAAGTGCCCGAACTTGATGCTTCAAAGGAGCCGCACTCTCTAGGTGCGGTGCAACTTGGAAGTGGTGGCGCGATCCATAATGATACAACCTCTTCAAAGGAGCCGCCCACTCCAGTGCGGTGCCACAACCCCACCATTAGGCAAGAGATGGAGTACAACTGGCTTCAAAGGAGTCGCACGTCTAAGGTACAGTGCAACTTGTCTATGGGGAAGCGTCCCCGCTAACTGGCGTGTTTCAAAGGGGCTGCATATCTAAGGTGCAGTGCAACACCCGACAACATGGTCATGGTTGTATTAATCTGCTCGCTTCAAAGGAGCTGCACGTCTAAGGTGCAGTGAAACTTGGCTGCGCCATGTACGCCTTTGTATAGCAGCCGAGAAAAAATGGTCGCTAAGGACAAACTGTCCCACTTATGATGATTCGACTGGTTGCAGTAAGCAAGCAGAAACAACGCAAAATCAAGCTTTTACGGCATCGACTGTCCCAGAAACAGTCGGAAATGGGACAGTCGATGCTGTCAATCGTTCAATTAAGACGATTGCTAGAAGCTTTAAGTAGTAAGCTTTCTAGCCTTAGCGACCAAAATTTCTCGTTTGCTATACAAAGGCGATGTAACGGTAAAGGTTGCGGGGGCAAGCTTCAAAGGAGCCGCATGTTTAAGGTGCGGTGCAACTTAGATGTAGTTGGTTGTGTGAAGACAGCGTTATAGCTTCAAAGGAGCTGCATGTCTAAGGTGCAGTGAAACTCATGGCTACAAGACAACTGGATAAGAGAATACACGCTTCAAAGGAGCTGCACGTTTATAGTGCAGTGCAACCCTATAGACTTTGGAAACGATGCAACTCAACTACAAAGCTTCAAAGGGGCTGCACGTTTATGGTGCAGTACAACCTGGGTAGGCTTCACTCGTCCCTGCTCGTGGTTGGCGCTTCAAAGGAGCTGCACGTTTATGGTGCAGTGCAACGTCTTTGCCAATGGTGGGAGGACGCTCAGGTGACTCGCTTCAAAGGGGCTGCACGTTTATGGTGCAGTGCAACGCTTGAGGGGGAAGGGTCATGAGTGCCTTTCCAAAGCTTCAAAGGGGCTGCACGTTTATGGTGCAGTGCAACAACGGAAATTTATCGGAGGCTTGCTCAAAGGCATAGCTTCAAAGGGGCTGCACGTTTATGGTGCAGTGCAACTCCACTTCACAGAGCGCGATCGCCCCATCAGCTTTGGTGCTTCAAAGGGGCTGCACGTTTATGGTGCAGTGCAACGTGCAACGCCGTGAACTCCGATCGCTTCTCCTTGAATCCTTCTGGCTTCAAAGGGGCTGCACGTTTATGGTGCAGTGCAACCTGGCAACTACCGTTTGACAAGGCGATCGCCTACTTCCTCGCTTCAAAGGGGCTGCACGTTTATGGTGCAGTGCAACTGCGCGTTCCTATGGTGGCTCCTGGCGTGGTAACTATAAGCTTCAAAGGGGCTGCACGTTTATGGTGCAGTGCAACTTAGCTCGCCGCTAGCGAATCGCTTGGGAGCTGGGCTTCAAAGGGGCTGCACGTTTATGGTGCAGTGCAACCTTACCAGGCTCTAGTCTCCATCCAAGCTGCGCCATGCTTCAAAGGGGCTGCACGTTTATGGTGCAGTGCAACCTTACCAGGCTCTAGTCTCCATCCAAGCTGCGCCATGCTTCAAAGGGGCTGCACGTTTATGGTGCAGTGCAACCTTACCAGGCTCTAGTC
>Ga0196964_10000659_pt1 | contig 19540 bp, 19 predicted proteins | sample S1_10metaG_FD_148615 | JGI IMG/M metagenome (GOLD analysis project Ga0196964, IMG submission 148615) | Soil microbial communities from Anza Borrego desert, Southern California, United States - S1_10 | ecosystem: Environmental > Terrestrial > Soil > Desert | place: USA: California | collected... | reverse complement strand
ATGCCGTAAACTTCTTTACGCCAAGAACGCGGAGAGCGCCAAGATCGCCAAGGTCTCCTCATGTTTTTCATGGCGCCCTTGGCGTTCTTGGCGTTAAAGAAGACGTTTTCAACAGAGCACCGTCACTCGTCAAGCGGTCAAGCATTGCGGCATCGCCAGAGGAGCTGGAAGAATCGCAGCGTATCGAGGACCGGATGAATTTTGCTCGCGTCTGTGCCGAAGTAGATCGTGCGGATCTGCACCTCGCGAATGCGCGCCCCGCCACGCGCGGCTTTGATCAGGATTTCCGATTCAAGATCGAACCGGCTGGAGTCCAGCCGCACCGCGCGCCAGAAATCCAGCGCGACCAGGCGGAAGCCGCACTGCGTATCGCGAATGGGAATGCCGACCATGCGGCTGATCGCCCACGAGGTAAAGCGATTGGTATAGCGGCGAATGAACGGCATTGTGCGCGTGTCATTCATTCGGTTGCCCAGAACGATGTCGCAGCCGCCCAGGTCGTAGGCGTCCAGGAACAGCGGGATCTCCGTGCTGTCGTGCTGCCCGTCGCCGTCCAGCGTCAAGGCGGCCTTGAAATTACCGGCGGCGGCGGCGGCGAAACCCGTCTTCAGCGCCACGCCTTTGCCCATGTTGCGGGAATGAGTGATCACCGTAGCGCCTGCGCTGCGTGCCTGTTCAGCGGTGCCGTCGGTGCTGCAATCGTCGATGACAAACACTTCGCCGGCATGAACCTTCACCGAACGGACGATGCGCGCGATGGATCTCGCCTCATTGTAGCACGGAATGATGGCGCAGACATCCGGCCGGGGTTCGATGCGGGGCTTGTGTGTGCTCATGAAGCTCCTATTCTACCGCAGAACCACTGCCGGTCTCAACCACCGATACGCCGGGGCCGCCTTTCCCCGCCTGATCCGGCGGAGTGGCCTCATCCCAGATACGCGAGAAAACGGCCCACTGCGACGGATCGGTGCGCAAGCGCGCCTCAAGACAGCGCGTCCACGCCTGCGCCAGCGCCTGCATGCGCTGCGCCTGGTCGCCTTCCTGGGGAACCTGAATCGGCGCGCCGATTTCGAGAGTGAACTGATCATCAAAGCGGCGGTGCACAAACGTCGGAAGCAGCGCGGCCCCTGTCGTGAGTGCAATGCGCCAGGGCCCCTGCGGCAGATTGGTGCGGCGACCAAACATTGTTACCGGCACCACTGGCCCGCCCGTCGTGCGATCACCCATCAGTGCCACGGTCTGATTGGCACGCAGGGCACGCAGGGCGCCTTTGGCGCCGTGCTGCGTGGGGATTACCGTCACGCCTTTGGCCACGCGCTGCTGCACGAACATTTCGTTCGTGCGCGGATCTGCGTGCGCCTGCACGACGGCTGTGATCGGATAGCCCAGCCGCGCGACGACCATCGCGCCCAGTTCCCAATTGGAGTAATGCGCAGAACAGAAAATGACGCCACGGCCTTTGGCGAGCGCCGCATCGAGGTGCTCGCGGCCGTGGACGACCACATGATCATCGATGAATTTCGGACCAAAATGCTGCGCGCCGAAGAACTCGCAGAGGTACATGCCGAACGAGCGGAATACGGAACGCGTTTCGTTGCGCACCGCCGACTGCGTGGCGTCTTTACCGAGCATGCCGCTGAGGTTGGCCTTGACGCTTTCGCGCGCGTTGCGGCCAAGCAGGTAGTAGACATCCGCACCGCGCCGGGCGATCGCATACTGCCACGTTCGGGGGAGAATCCCCGTCAGTGCCGTGATAATTTGAAATCCCAATCGCATCAGCATGAGTGTCGCGGTCGTCCTTCAGTGCGCGTTATGGCCTACACCTTTCTTCAGCACCGGCCAGCTACTAAACGCATGTAATCCGTCCGGCGCCTGCCGCCAGTATTATCGGCCGTTGTACATGCCAGACGCACGATAAAGTCCAAACTTTGACAGAAAATGCGCGAAGAGCATTAATCCTGAACAGTCTTGTACGTACGGGCTCAGCCACTACAATCCGCTGCCGATACAGAAAGAATTGTTCGGAGGAGACGCGTGAGGTTACAGAACGGGTTCATCGCTGCTTTGGTTGGCGTCGTCCTGCTGTCGCTGGCCGCCTGCAAAGTGGACACGCCGACGTTCGAAGGCATCCGCGATTCGAAGCTCTTTGACCGGCGCATCAACGAGACGCCCCGCCAGAAAATCGTGCGCGAATGCCGCCAGGAAGCCGAGCGCTTCCGCGTGGGTTGCCTGCACTGTCACACCACCGACAAGCTGGATGACATCAAAGGCCCCGACCATTTTGAGCTTAACAAAGTGGGCACCCGCGCACAGATCATGCGCAAGAGTCCGGCATTCGGACTCAACCAGGACTGCAACCAGTGCCACCAGTCCAAATTCAAGCTTAACCGCGCCGCGCAGAAACTCTTCGGCCCCGGCGGACCGAAATACAACGAGCTCAAAGATCTGAAAACAGAGTAGCTCCATTTCGGATTGCGGATTGCGGATTGCGAATGCGGCCTGCGACGCGCTCATTCAAAGCCAAATGCCAGCAGCCAACAACCCACGCGCCTCAACTTCCGAGGCACGTAGAGATTCTTCGCCGTTTGAGCCGCCGATTCGTTTCCATTCACAACTTATCTTCGGCTACGGGCATTTCTGGGATGAGCTCCAGGCTTGCGGACTAGAATTCATCGGTGACAGAAGGTTTCACCGCCGGCTTTGATTTCGCCGCCGATTCATCCAGCTTCTTCAACACTGTTTTAATCTGGGGCAGGACGTGAGCAAGGAACTGGGGCCGCTCCTCAGCCGGCCAGCCCGTCTCCAGTTTACTTAGCGCCTCTCGCAGTTTCTCAGGTGCTGTCAGGGCATTGAGAGCTTTACTGTTGCTCAAATGGAAGAAGAGAGAATGGAAATTCGACCACGCGTGCGGTCCCGATCTCAAGCGCTTATCTTCGATAACGCGCATGAGGAGCGCTTCTGCACCATCCGCCTGCAGCGAATTGCAGGCGGACGCGGCCAGCGCACACGCAACCTCAGCCGGCAGCGTGTCATAGGATTTGAGCGCCTTCTGAAAGATCAAGATTTTCTCGCCACCGCGAACTGAAAGATGAACCGCCTGTGCGCGCAGGTATACGTCTAGTTTATCATCCAATACAAGGGCTTCGATTTCGTCAGCCAAAGGTTTCCGGAAAATATACAGTCCACTCAAGGCGTAAGTGCGCATGTTTCGGTCCTCCCCTGGTTCGCGAACAATGCGGAGCAGCGCTGTACCAAATTCAGGAGGCACCAGTTGGGGCTTAGTGGACAAGGCGTTAATTATCTTATTCAAATGTATCGGAGTTGTTTTGCCCTTGATAACAAGCTGTGTAAGAGCATCGATCGACGGCTTATCTCCGTTCTTGGCAAGCGCGGCCCATACCTCAGCCTTATCTTCGTCGCGACTTCCAGCAAGCACAGCCTGAATCGCGGCATCGAGCGCTTTTTGCAGCGAATGATTCGCGGCCCACTTCCCGGCGAGCTGCGGCTGTCGGAAAACCTCAATCGCGCGGCCAAGCAAAATGGCAGCGTCCGGCGTAAATCTGGAATCTGCCGCAAGTGAGAACGCCACTTCCAGAACTTTAGAAATATTAAGCGGCAGATTCTCCAATACAGCGTTCCTCTTCGATTGAGGACCATACTCCATCATTTCAAAAAACGACACGAGAGCCCGGATTCGAGTTTTGATTTCTACCGCGCCAGTCGAATTCTCATCGGAGAGTGCCTTATCAAGCACTTGTACCATGGACTGGACGTGTTCATGCAACGTGTGTTTGCTGGATGCGACGAATTGCGCCCATGTATCGAGCACGTGAATTCGATGCTCAGGGTTGTCTGCCATGACGCTCAGGCGGTCTAGCAAAGCACGTATCTCTTCTGCGTCGCGGAGAGGACTGCCCGAATTCGCATTTACAATGCGATGAACCGTTTCGATGCGACCCTTGGCAAAAAGAACTTTCAAGACAGACTTCCGCGGTGCGGCCGGCATCCAACCCAGGCGGCAAGTGAGGGCCGCTTCAAATGCGGGGTCCTGCCGATGGACAACCATTTCGGCCAGACCCGTCCACCATGCTTGCTGCTCTTCCCGGGAAAGCTTTTTCAGCTCGCGGCTATCGTAATAGAGGTTACTGAGTAAGCAGATTGCAGCATTACGTCTGGATTCGTCCGCAAGGAGCGTTTCGATCTGATGAAAAAGGGCGTCGGCGCTCAGGTGCTGACTCATCTGTAGGGCGCCGAGCATCATCTCTGCGGTATTGCGGCTATGCAGTGCGGCAACGAGCGTCTCAGTCGATGGCGGGACGTTCGCGGGTTTTAATTCGGTACGGAACGCAAGACCAAGTAGCGCGACCAGACGTACCGGTTCAGAAGGCGAGCGCAGCGCTTGTTGGAAATTCAACTCTGCATCTTTTAATTGCTCGGCAGAGAGCGGCTTGGACAGCGAACTGAGAACGGGAATCGCGCCATCCAGAAACGTGCCGGCCAGGCGACTCCACAACCACTTCGAACGTGAGAGTTGGGTCAACGGCGAAAGATCAATCAGGTTTTCCGCAGGCGGTACAACAGTTCCCGGAGTCTTTGGTTTGGCCACCCTTGAAAAGCTTAAGTAACCCAATGAACCTATCACCAGTGCCGAGACTTGATGTGATTGCTTGTTCGATACAATAGCAGCGAGCAAGTCTGGTTGCGGAGCTTTCGATTCGCCAGCAAGCAAGGGTGAAAGAATACCGGCTATTTTCCTCATCCATGGATCGGTATCGGTTTTTGTCAATTTACTGATCCGATCATGCTCGTCTCGTGTTGATGCGAGCAAGGATACTCCCAGGCCGAGCACGCGAGCAATTGGATTGGGATCGTGAAGGATTGGTTGGAAGCCGTCATTGCAGAGCGAATGCCATTTTTCATGTGCGACACTCTTAGCTCTATTCTCGAGAACACGACGGTTAGTTAGAATGCTTAGACGCGGAGTTTGACGCACGAATGCGGAGCGGTCGGCGAGAAATGCCTTAAGCATGGAACCGTCCGGATCGACGTTTCGGCCTGCCAGATCGCCAATCATCAGTGCGAATGTCGCTGCCATACGCACTGCCGCTTCGGGATCAGCGGCCATCCTGCGCACCCTCGCATCATTTTCATCGAGGGGAAAACTCTTCGGGTCCAGTTCCAGGCTTACCGCGAACAGAATCGACCAGGCCGTGCGGACCGCCGGATGTGGATCGATCAGACCCTTTTCAATTTCGGCGCCTACCCACTTGGCGCGAGCACTCACTCTTCCCGCGATTATTGGGATGATCGCGCCGGCGCGTACCGCTGGGTCCGCAGACTTGACCAGCATCTCCAGGCGTTGCTCGGCGTCGGTATATTCCAGGCGCCTCGTTTTCTCAAAATAGACAATGGAGATGATGACATCCGTGATCCCCATCGCCAGATCGGCATCGTCTTCGTCGGTCCAGCCCGGCACGCGCACTTCGTCGCCATCAGTCACTGCGCCATCAAGTTTGTTCCCGAGCCGGATACCCGTTAAGAGTGACCGGCCAAAAGCTTTGGCCATCCCGAGGTCGCTATAGCCCGGCACCACCGCCGCAAGTTTCTGGTCTGTCTGCACCGCTTCCAATCCCTCAGGACGCAGAATCTCCAGCAGCACCTTTTCCGCCGGCGCATTCTCTTTCTGCAGGGTGACTGGGGCGGCATGCGAAATTAATTTTTCGGAGAAGGCGAGCCTGAATCCAGATTTTTGCTGGAAGTCCAACAGAGCGTCTTTGAACGGCGTCTTATTGTAATTCACACTTACGCGCGGCTCTGCCTCGGCCGCACTAAGAGTGGCAGACTCGTTGGTAAGCCCTGGAAATACTATCAGCGCTAGTAGAAGTATCCGAGCTAATCGCATCAGTTCGCTCCCAGAATGGTTACATCATTGTCGCGAGCAGAATAACGCAGGTTTAAACTCAGCATTAGAGTTTCCACCACGCGAATCATCGGCTCCTGGTCAATCGCAATGGTTACGGGCTGCTGTCGAATTTCACCGGCCGCCGTAAAACGGAATGCGCTGTTTGTCTCAATCCAATTTAATACCTCGCCCAAAGGCCGGTTCTGGAAGCGCGTCCAGTCGCGAGCCCAGGCCAGGGCTATGGCCGGATCAATATCGGTGCGCGTTGGCGCACTATCACCGCTTGCTAAACCAGAGTCGCCGCGGCCGAGCTCAAGGCGTCCAGCCGGGGCCTCCATTCGAACCTGCCCCTCATAGACGCTGGTGGTTGCAGAATCCTTGCTTACTGAAACACCAAACACAGTGCCGAGCACTTCAATGTGCGTGGCGCCGGCCTGGACTCTGAATCGCCCCGTGGCTTTCGCCACGCGTAAGAAGATGCGGCCAACAGTTACCTGAAGTCGTACGCGCTCGTCAGGCTCTACTGCTGCAATTTTTAGCGTAGTATTTTGATCAAGGCGTACACTGCTGCCATCGGTCAGGCGGATATCTGCGCGCTTCTTTGCCAAGACGCTGTCGTTCGCGTAAAGAGGCTCGTCAGAAACCAGAGTGTGCTGTGCGCCGTCTCGGGTGACCAGCAACCCTTCGCTCTGAGCGAATCCGATCACAGGTGGTTTCTGTACCGATAGAAACTGCCATCCGAGTAACACTAATAAGATTGCAGCGGCAGCGAGTGTGTGGCGCATGCGCCAGCCACGCTGCGGCGCCTGGGCTAAAAACACTCGCGGTCCACTGGCATTTGCGGCTGCGTCAGATGCAGCTACCTGAGTTGTAGGGATATCTACATGGGTGCTTCGGCTCACTTCGCCGTTACGGACGCGTGCGAGAATGGCTTCCAATGTTTCCGGACGTGGAACCGGGCCGGTAGAAGCCTTAAGTTGCCGCTCTATCTGTTCTTCGTTAATCATGCGAGCAATTCCCGAAGTCGGCTTAGGGCTGAACGATAACGCGTTGCGACGGTACCTTGGGGTGTCTTGAGCAATTCAGCAATCTCTTTGAAGGTGAGTTCAGCCTGAGTGTGCAACAACACTACTTCACGCTCGTTCTCGGTAAGCTGGTTCAAACCATCATTCAGGCGCCGGAGTCTCTCGTCAGCTTCGGCCTGCGAAGAAACTCCCTCATGCGCGGCGATATCCCGATATTGAAGCACAACCTCATAACGCCGGGCGAAATCATGCCGCCTGTTACGACCGCGCCGTCTGTTTAGTGCGCGATTACGCGCCGCGGCGACAAGATAAGCGCGTATGTTTGTTTCCAGGCCCAACTGGGGCGCGCTTTGTGCAAAACTTACGAAAGTCTCCTGCAGTTCATCTTCCGCTTCGTCCCGGTCACCCAGTATATGCGTGAGAATGGTGAGAACCGGGCGCGCGTGGCGCTCATACAATCGTTCAAAGGCGCCGATCTCTCCGGCACGAAAGGAGGTGAGCAGTTCCTGGTCAGTTTCAAGCAAGCTCATTAACATTCATCGTAAGAGACACCGGCCAGTGTACAATTTATTGGAGAGAAACGATTTTTCGTTCGAAAAGGACGACGAAGCTTGGGAGTCGCGAGCTTCGATGATGGGAGCCTGCCGCCGGGGCGGCTTCACTTCCGCGGCGCGCAGAGTTTCTTCGCCGTTTCGGCGGGCGATTCGTTTCCATTCACGAATGGATTTTCGGCGGTGAGATCAATCAGGTAACGCCAGGCCTTGTTGTATTCGTAGCAATGCCCCACCCCGGCCTCTGCCAGTGCCTTGTAGGTCTCCATGTGTTCCGCGCCATGAGCGGTACGGACGTAAATTGTGTTCACCAGGATTCCCCCGCTCTGCCAGGCTTCGGCAATCGTCTTCATGCAGCTGCGCGCGCTCTCTTCGGCCGGGGACGTGTCGCCGACCAGCAGGATCATCTTGCGCGAATGCATTCGCCAGGGCATCGCGACGATTGCGTGCTCAAGGCCAAGCTGAACGCCGCCTGAGCCGCCGCCGAATGTGGCATCGACGATCTCCTCGCGAATCTTGTCAAAGTCGCGCGTCAGCGGCTTGGATTTGATCATGTACGTCAGCGTGCGCGCCGGATCGGCAGCCCTGTATTTGACGATGCCCAGCCGCAGGGACGGCACCTGGCGGATCAATTCCTGCAGCACCGCGTCAATGCGCGCGCTGAGTTCCGGCCAGATATGGAGCATGCTGCCGGTCGTGTCGAAGACGACGACCACATCGAGCGGCGTTTTATGGAGGACTTCCGGCGGAATGGGCGCGCCTGAGTCCGCCTGGACCAGGCTTTCTGGTGCGGCCTTGATGGGCGAGCCATCCTTCTGCCAGCGCGACCACTTCACCAGATCGTAGCGGAAATTCTGTCCCGTAAGCTGTTCGAGCGCCTCAGCAGCCGCGCTTTTGATATCGTCGTTTTGCGTGTTCAGTGCCGCGATCAGAGCAGGAGCATGCGCGACATTCTTTGAATGCCCCAGCGCTTCGGCGGCGGCCACTGCTAGTTCTGGTTTAGACGCATTCAGGTGATCAACGAGAGCTGCCGTCGCGGCTTTGCAGTTTGTGCGGCTGAGCGCCTGCAGTGCCTGCACGCGCAAGCTTTTCAGGGGATGTTTTTCATTGCTGAGAACCTCGATAAAGCGGGCGGCGGCCTTCTCACCCCCTTCCAGCTGCGCGAGCTCCTCCGCAGCCGCCAGGCGCAGCGGTACGTACAAATCCCCAAGTGCCAACTTGAAAATATTATCCTCGGCCCCCGGCTGCCCGAGCCGCCCCAGCGAGCGCAGCGCGATGAGGCGCTGGCGTGCGGTGCCCTGGACGCACATCTCCCAGAAGAGCGCCACGGCCTGCTTTGACCGGGAGATGACCAGCGCGTCGGCGGCCTGCTGTGCTTCGGCCAGATCGTTGCTCTTGAGCAGCCTGCCGAGTTTGGCCAGTTCACCAGGGACTAGCGGCCGCGGGTCTTCGCGCTTGCGAATGACTATAGCGCCATCGTCCTCGGCGGCGTGAACTTCAGCCGCTAGCAAGGCAGCACATGACGCAATAAGCAATAAAGATTTCACAGCGCATACCCCATGGTATATACCTTGCTATCGCTAGTTAGACGATTGAGGGCGCTTTTTCATGCACCTTTATATAATGCGTCACGGCATCGCTTTTGAGCCTTCCGAATGGCAAGGCACAGATACTACGCGGCCGTTGACCGAAAAAGGAAAAAAGCGCACACGGCAGGTGCTCGATGCGCTTTTGCGTGAGAAAAAACTTCATGTCGACACGCTTTGGTCCAGTCCGCTCGTGCGTGCCTGGCAAACAGCGGAGATTGCCGGCGATGCACTGGGCCTGAAGCCAAAGCAGATCGACGAGCTCGCGTGCGGCGCGTCGCTGCGCAGCATGCAGAAGATTTTAAGCGCACTGAAAACGTCGCCCGAACGTCTAATGTGTGTGGGGCATGAGCCTGATTGTGGAATTATCATCGGCCAGTTATGCGGTGACCCGGAGACCGACTACGCGTTGAAAAAGGCGGGGATCGCGTATCTGGAAGGCAGTTACAAACCCGGCGGGATGAAGTTGAAGTGGCTGCTGGCCCCGCGCGACGTGCTGAAGGACGAATAACAGTCGCTGTGGGATTTTTAAGGCCGGAGCCGCTGGAAAAATGCGGCGCTATACGGAGCGGTGCTTATGAGAACTTCAGCGATGCTCTGCGCCTGTCTGCTCCTGGCGGTTTTCCCTGCGTTCTGTGGTGAAGACGAGCCCCGGGCCGTGGCGCCTTCTTCACTGGAGCCTGAAGTCACCGAGCGCATTGAAAGATCCATCGAGCGTGCCTGCCAGTGGCTGGCTAAGAATCAAAACAAAGATGGAAGTTTGAAGTCGTCCTACGCCTGCGCCGCGACAGCTCTGGCCGGCTTGGCATGGATGGCCGCCGGCAGTACGCCGCACGAGGGCCCGTACGCGCGGAACATTTCCTCCGCGCTGGATTATGTGCTCCGCTGCAGCGCCAAAAACGGCTTCATTTCTGAGAACGCTTCGTTCGGGCCGTCGGGAATGTACGGCCACGGCTATTCCACGCAGTTCCTCGCTCAGGTCCACGGCATGATTCGCGATGAAGCGCAGGCCGCGCGCGTGAAGGATGCGCTTTTCCGGGCCGTGCGCAGCATTGAAGGCTGTCAGAACCAGTACGGCGGCTGGAACAGCTCTCCCAACGGCGCGCTAAACGACGACGGTTCAGGCGCGATCGCCGTAATGCAGGTGACGGCGCTGCGCGCCGCGGAATCCTGCGGCGTTTCGGTGCGCAAGCAGATCATCGAAAAAGCGAAGAAATACCTGCTGGCGATGACCAACGACAGCGGCTGGTACGCCTACAACTGGCACGCGCGAAGCGGAGGAAGCGGCGGCTCAATCGCTACGACGGGAGCGGGCATGTACATGCTGGGCGTGCTGGGCCTGCATACAGATCCCAAATACGCGAAGGGTATTAAAAACATCATGGGCCAGCTTCCCGGCCAGGGCAGCGAAGGCAGCTTTGGCGGCTGGTATGCCTACTCTCTTTTTTACGCGTCGATCGCGATTTTCCAGCACGGCGGCGCGGAGTGGAACAAGTGGTACCGCGCGATGGCCGAGCAACTCATCCGCACCCAGAGCGCTGATGGGAGCTGGAACGACAGTTACGGTGGCGTCTTTGTCGCGCTCTCTGTGCTTTCGCTGGAGCTTCCGCTGCGCTATCTGCCGATGTTCCAGGACGGCGGCGCCGGCATGGAAGGCCGGTAGTTCGTACGTCAAGCGTCATGCATCATGCAATTAACGGCCTATTCTTCAATCCGTTCGATATCGTCTTTTTTAATCAGATGAAATTTGCCGCTGACGGACTTGACCGACAGCGAATCGCCTGAATCGACCGATTGCACGCCAAGAATTCGGCGTCCGTTTTTCAGCGTGTAGGTGGTGATCTTGACCGTTCGCTGCTCTGAAGGCTTTTGCGATGGCTGACGTTGCGGCGAAGATTGCCCAGGCTGAGTTGGTAAAGGCACCGGCGGTGGAGGCTTTTCCGCAATCAACTTTTCGCGCGCTGCGTACCAGAGCTTCTGAACTTCAGCCAATTCTTTCTGACCTGCGGCACGCTTTTCAAAAGCGTCCGCAATGGATTCCAAAACAATCAGGAATTCCCTCGGCGGATCCTGCACGGCAGCAAGCTTCCTCAGTGCAGTTTCCGGTAGATTCTCTTTGATCAGCTCATCCGCGAGGCCAGTTTCACGACTGAGAGCCGCGCGCGCTTCGGGTAGCCGCTTAGCCAGATTGGTTAGTGTCGCGCGACATTCGTCAAGGCGCAGGTCATTCTCCTCAAGGTACCTCACAATGAGGCTGCATTCACGATAGTAGGCTTCAAGTGCCGCTTCCATGCGCCAATATTTAAGCCGCAGAATATGGTCGGGATCAATTTTTTCCGCAATTTTGGTTTCAATTTCCTGATCCAGAACATGCAGGCTGAGCCGTGAAGCCTCACGTTCTGCCTGGAGCGCCTCGGCTTCTTTTTGGGAACGGAGCCTGCGGATTTCGCGTTCCAGCTTCAGGGCCAAGGCTTCCTTTTGCAGGATGCGAGCCTCTTCAGCTTCGGCGATTCTTTTCTTGTGAAATTCGCGAAGTTCCTCAGCTTCTTGCTTGAACTGCTCGATCTGTTGTTTGCGTGCCAGCAGTTCTTTTTCCGCTTTAGACCTTCGGTCATTTTCCCGACGCTCGCGGCTGGCACGTTCCGATACTTCCAGTTCACGCCGCTTGCGTTCGGTGTCTTCGGGAGTATGGAAGGCGAGCCACAGAATGAAGACAAGAAAGAGGATGCACGCAACGACTGTCAGATCCAGATAAATGCGCGGTTTGCGCTCCGCTCCACGCGTTGTCTGGTTCATTCGCTGACGCCTAATCTTTGATGGATTCGATTTCTTTCAGCCGGGCACGGCTTTTAGTTATGATGTTCTGGGCGCGCTGCAGAAGAATTTTTACAGAGCCGATCTGCGAGTTCATTTCCTCAAGCTTCTTTTCAAGTGCGTCTGTTCTCTTAACCTGCTTCTCCATGTCGTTCCGGCATGCCTCCAGCAACACATCCAGGTTGCTCGGTCGAGGCTGCCGCAGTGCGAGTTCCTCAAACCGGGCTGCTGTTCGCTTAAACTCGGCTTTGCCATCGTCAATTTCACGCATCACCCTTCGCACCGGAGGCTCCATTGCCCTCAGCTGTAGTTCAAGTGCAGCCGCCTCGCCCTCATTTGTCTGCAAGGTTTGCCGCAACTCGTCAGCCTCCCTGGCGAGCATTTCCCTTATTTTGTTCTTGTTAATCTGCTCAAGTAGCGCTCTTTCTGCCTCGGCCTTGCGGATCTGCAGTTCCGCATTCTTGACCAACTCTTCCCGCTGCTGCTGCTTGCGGCGCTCCGCGTCCTTGACTTTGTCGAGGCTTGCAAGCTTTGCCTGTGCGAGTTCCTCTTCACGTTGCCGCTGCTGTTCCGCGCGTCTCTCTTTTGCTTCAGCCTCTCTCTGGCGGTCACGTTCCTGCTCGCGGGCAAGCTCAGCCTTCTGGCGCGCCTCGTACCGATCCATTTCACTTTTTATGTAGAAGCCAATTCCGGCGAGCAGGATGATAAAAACGATCGGCCAGATGTTGAATTCAATTTCAACTCCGGATTTTTCAAATCCCATTGCCGGCCACCTGACAGAATTGAATCTGTAAAAAAAAAGGGCTGGCCGCTTTTTCAGCGGTCAGCCCAGGAGTTCAGATCATTTCTCTATCTTTTCAATGTCGCTCTTCTGAATGACAATGAATTTTCCTGCCTCGGTTTTCACCGAGTAAGAATCACCGGCATCGACGGTCTTCACAGCAGTGATTTTTTTGCCATCCTTAAGTATGTAGACGGTTGCTCCCGCCGCAGGTGCCGCGGCTGGTGGGTCCTTCGCTGCCGGTTCCGTCTTTTCAGAAGGCGCCGTCTGAGCAGTCGAGCTTCCTGCTGTCACGGTACTTCCGGCAGCCGGCGCTGCAGCTGGTTTGGTCGCATCCACGCCCAGTGCTTTCAGGTTGGCGATAGCCGAGTCTCGCTTGACCTTTGCACCCTCGATACCGGTTGTTGCAGCTTCACGTTCGGCTTTAACTTTTCCAAGAGCCGCTTGTGCATCCGCCTGTTCTTTCTTCGCTGCAGCAAGCTTCGTCTGAAGCTTGGCAATTTCCTCGCGCCTGTCATTTACCACCCGCGAGCCGCCTAATGTTCCCGATGCGCCATGTTGTTCACTAGTGCCTGCTATCTGAGCATTGAGTTGGGAAATTGTCTTTTCTGCGCCTGCAAGTTTGTTCTGCCAGGCAATGACTTTCGGATCCTTTTCAGCATTCAGTTTCTGTTCCAGATCCTCAATTTCTTTTTTTGCTGCCTCGTACTCCGTCTGGAATTGCTTCACGAGTTGCGCACGCTCTTCGGCACTCTTTGCGGCCCATCCGGCGCGTTCTTCCCTTTGTGCTTTCAAGCGCTCCGCTTCAACACGACGAGCCTCTTCCATCTGACGGCGTGTTTCCGCTTCACGCTCGGCCTGAGTGAGTTTCTGGTTCGCTTCGTATTTGGCGCGACGTTCGATTTCTCTCTCTTCGGCCAGGCGGCGGTTGCGATCCTGCTCTTCCTGTCGAATTTTTTGCTGGGCAATTTGCTCTTTACGGCGCACCTCGAATTCTTCTTTCGCGGCATTATCGCGCCTCTCCTGCTCTTCCATTGCCAGGCGTTCTTTTTCTTCGCGCTCCTGCTTGGCCTTTTCCGCCTTCACGACTTCTTCGCGCTGATACCTGTCGTAATTGGATTTCGCAAACCATCCGACGCCTATGATGAAGGCGAGAACAATGACTACCGTCAAATCGATGCGCATGGGAATCCTCCTGAGCATAGCCCGCTGCGGGACGGGCAAAGCATTGGTATAACTATTAACAAGAACTGCTAAACCTTACGCCTTACGGCTCAGGTTTCAACAGCACAGCGCGGAGCAATTCGAAAAAAATGATGCACGGGTGCATTCGCCGACGTCTTCATACCTGCTCTACGTACAGAGACGGTAAAGGTTTCAAGATTATTGCCACGAAACGTATGTGAAAATGACCGTCGCCGGCGCTAAACTCTTCAAGCGTAAGCATGAACAGCATTGAAGAAACCTTGTTGATGAAGAGGAGTTCACACGCATCATGCGCGCAATACCTGTCGTAAAAATGTCCGGTACCGGCAACGATTTCCTGATGATCGATAATCGCGAAAACCTGCTCAAGGAAAATGAGATCGCAGCCCTGGCCAAAGCGGCCTGTCCCCGCCGCGTCTCAGCTGGAGCGGACGGAATTATCCTAGTCGAGCGCGCAAGCAAACCCGGCCACGACTTCCGCATGCGCATCTTCAACGCCGACGGCTCCGAAGCGGAGATGTGCGGCAATGGCTCGCGCTGCATCGCCGTTTTCGCGCGCCAGCTCGGCGCGGCAAAAGACGTTCAAAAGATCGAGACCCTGGCCGGCTCGCTGAACGCCGTTGTCGCGCCCGACATGCTTTCGGCCAAGGTTCAACTCTCGCCGCCGTCGAAGCTGGAATTCAAAAAAGGCGTGGATGTGCTGGGTAAGCCGACCGACATTTACTTCATCAACACGGGCGTGCCGCACGCGGTCATCTTCTCGGACGACGTGTCCAAGATCGACATTCCAAAATCCGGCGCGGCTGTGCGCTACCACGAAGTCTTCAAGCCCAAGGGGACGAACGCGAATTTCGTTCAGCTCATGGGCAATAACACGATTAAAGTTCGCACGTACGAGCGCGGAGTCGAGGACGAGACCTTCGCCTGCGGAACCGGGTCGACCGCATCCGCCATCGTTGCGGGAAGCGTGCACGGCTATAGCTCGCCGGTGAAAGTTCTGACTTCCGGCGGCGCCACGCTCACGATTCACTTCGACAAAGCCGGCGAGGGTGCCGCGCCTCCGTTCCTGGAAGGCGCCGTCGATACTATTTACAAGGGTGAGTACTACTGGCGGAACTGACGCTTCCAACGGGCAGGCCTTAATGTCTAAAAAACTGAAATGGCTGCTATTCGTTTGGCTCTCAGTCCTCGCCGCGGCTGTTTTGATGTTTATGCTCAGGGCGCTCCGCCCCGGCTGGGATTCAGGACCCGCGCCTCATCGCACCCCCGCCGGTAGCGGCATCGCGGAATAGGCACCAGGCCGCTACGCTCTTCTTTTTCGCGTCAAATGCCGATACAGTGCCGGTGAGGATCTGCGGTTATGGATGGTAGCAGGCAGAAGCCGCCGGCGGTTATCCGGCCGGCGCTCATCAACCGTATTGTGTCGCGGGTATTGCCCGAAGAGAGCAGCGCGCGGGTGCTGTTTCCCATTGTCCGCGACAAGATCCGCGACGACGACATTAAACTTCGCGCCAGCGCCCTGGCCTACAGCACGCTCGCGTCGCTCGTCCCGATCTTCGCGATCGTGCTTGCGATTCTGTCGGGCCCGGCGTTTGAGTCACGGCGCGAACAGTATTTCAACTATCTGGCATCCCGCTTCGTGCCCGCCGATGCCACGTTCTTCAACGATGAATACGCAGCGATGCTCAAGCAGCAGGAGGAGTTCAAACGCACCTTCGAGGAAACGATCGAGCCGATTGCGCAACGCGCCGGCGCCGTCGGCGTTTTTGGATTTATCGTGCTGATCATTGCAGTGGGACTGCTGTTTCAGTCGATTGAAAACTCGTTCAACGCGATCTGGCGCGCGACCACGCGTCGCTCCTTCTTTCTGCGGCTTTCGATTGCCACCAGCCTGATGTTCTGGAGCCCGGTGATGCTGGCACTCTCCGTGACCCTGACGGAAAAACTCGGGAGCCTGCATTTCCTCGGAAGCTATATCGTCCCAGGACTGTTCAGCTCGCTGGCGTTTGCCGCGTTCTACATGATCATGCCCAACGCCCGGGTTGAGTTCCGCAGCGCACTGGCCGGCGGCATCGCAGCCGCGGTGTTCTGGGAAATTGCGAAACTGCTCTTCCTGATTTACATCGCGAAAGTTGTCGGCTATTACCACGTGTACGGATCGCTGGGCCTGATTCCCATGCTGTTCCTGTGGGTATACATCAACTGGCTGATTATTCTTTATGGCGCCGAACTGTCGTACGTGCTGCAGCACCGCAAAGCCATGGTCGAGGAATTCACCGCTCGCAAGGACCAGCAGGCTTCAGCGGAGCTCGCACGCGCAGCGGCCACGTCTCCAGTGCTGGTGCTGGCGGCAGCGATAGAAATCGCCCGACGCTTTAAAGCGCATTGCCCCGGCGGCGTCCGCGCAAGCCAACTGGCCGAGGCGCTGCATGTTCAGCAGTCACTCGCCACGGCAGCCGCCTCGCAGCTGGTAGCAGCCGGCGTGCTGGCGCGCGTTCATAGCCAGAATGAGGACGCAGCCAGCGATGAACCTTCGTATTTACCGGCGGGCGAGCCACAATCGTGCGTGATCTCGGCACTGCTCTCAGTGGCGTTCAATGATTCCCGATCGCTGGGCAGCGGCCCTGCAGTTGAGTGCGCGCGGCGGCTGCTGGCATCTGCAAGCGCTGGAACGGGGCAGTTCAGCACGATGACGCTCGCGGACCTGGCGGACAACCGCAGGCTCGCCGAAGCCTCCGCATGATTACGAACTCTCGCTAAAGAAGTTTGAGCAGCATGGGTGCATTCAGCCCGATGATATCCACCGCCCGCCCGCAGTTGACTCCAATCTCGAGCCGTCCGCCGCTTCCGAAGTACGCGAACATTTCGAAACGCGGCACATCTGAATACGTATCGCGTATTTCGATCTCCTCACCGGCAATTTCGATCACCGCCTCCCGCCTGTCCGCGTTCCACGTGGAAAACTCGGCAGCCGTAAGGTCCGTGATGACATTGCCGAAATGGTCCGCTCGAAGCGGATGGATCAACAGGCCTTCGCGTGTCTGGCGCGGTCTGGACACTTCAAGTTGAACCAGCGCGTCCATCGGCTCACCCATATGCGCGAGCAGGTTTCCGGCTGCCAGCCAGGCGGCGACCGGCGCGAAGATGTCGCGGCCATGAAATGTTGGGCTGACCGGACGCCGGTGAAAGGATGGATTTGAGAGCCGTATGGGCCGGCGATCGACGAGTACCGCCTGCGGGTCGCGCTGCTTTTCTACCTTCAGCGCCAGATCAAAGATTCCGTTGTCGGGCCCGACAAAGTGATAGTTGTCCGTCGCAATGCCAATCGCCGCGCGCGAAGATCCAACGCCGGGATCGACGACTGCGACATGGATTGTGCCTTGGGGAAAATAGCGGCAGGCAGACTCGAGAACGAGCCCGGCGCTGAGAATATCCTGTGGTGGAATCGCGTGCGAGATGTCGACGATCCGGGCCTGCGGCGCGATTGAAAGAATTGCTCCTTTCATCGCGCCGACGTAGGCATCGGCGGTTCCGAAATCAGTCGTTAGCGTAATAACCATGCGCGCGGCTCGCGGCTACATGATTCCCAGCATCGACGCCTGGAGCTTGCCGTCGAAGGTGAGTTTCTCTTTGGTCCACGGCGGATTGAAGGTGAGATTCACGTTGACGGCTTTGACGCCCTTCTGCTTCATGAGGACTTCATTGACGCGCGCTTTCAGTTGATCGCCAACCGGGCAATGCGGGCTGGTGAGCGTCATCTCGACATCGATGTTGCCGTCTTTGTTCTCAAGTTTGTAGATCAGGCCGAGGTCGACGATGTTGATCGGAATTTCAGGATCGAAGATTTCCTTCATCGAATCAAGCATCTCTTCCTGCGTGGCGCAATCGCCAGAAGCGGCAGGCGCGGCAGCCGGAGCCGGAGTCGCAGGCTGGGCCGGCGGAGTCGCAGGAGTGGGTGCAGGTGTCGTCGTATCACTCATCGTTGCAGTTCCTTTTTATGCATTATGCATCATGCATCACTTAAGTTGCACAGCTTTCATCGATGCTGCTCTCGCCGCGGCCGGCTTTGTATTCGAGGATGCCATTCTTGAGAGTGGTCCAGGCGAGCGTTGCACATTTTACTCGGACGGAAAATTTGCGCACGCCTTCGAGCGCTTCCATGTCGTGCAGATTCTCGAGTACTTCAAACGGCGCCTCGCTGCGCATCATCGCTTTGAACTTATCGCTGATCGCGCCGGCTTCATCGAGCGACTTGCCGCGCACGGCTTCGGTCATCATGGACGAGCTGGCGATGCAGATGGCGCAGCCTTTGCCGTCGAAGCCAACGTGTTCCAGCTTCCCATCCGCGCCAACTTTGCCGTAGATCGTAACACGGTCTCCGCAGACGGGATTGTTGCCCTTGGTGACGATCTGCGCGCCCTCAACCGCGCCCTTGTTGTGCGGCCGCCGGTAGTGCTCGAAGATCACGTCGCGATAAAGCTGGTCGAGCCCCTGCTCTTCGTGATGGGTTTTCGCACCAATCACTTCATCGCCGCCGCCGAATTTGCCGCTGTCTGCCAAGGTCACTCACTCCGTTTCTTCAATCGGTCAACTTCGTCACGAAGGCGTTTAAGTTCCTTCGCCATCTCCTCCTGCTGAACAGCGATCTCTTCCGGACGCAGAAGCTTCTGGCCGCTTAAATCAAACAATCGCAACACGCCCTCTTCCACCTTGATTTTCAGCCCCAGTAAACGGCTTTGAATCGAACCATCATTTTCCGGCTCAATCGGAACATAATTTTCGCCTTGCAGCATAAACCCCTGCAGAGGCGGCTTCAGATACTCCTGCAATGGATCAAACAGGAAGTATTCGCTGACACCCAAACTCGCGTAGAGCACGCGTTTGGTGCCCTGGTCCTCCAACCGGCTCTTCTTTGAGGTGATTTCGAAAATAACGTCTTGCGCCTTGCCTTCTTCCCACACCTTCCAAGTGCGGCGGGGGGTCTTGTGCGTGTTAAACACGACGAACACATCCGGGCAATAGCATGACGACGGTTCGCCCTGCTCGTAGTAACAGAGCATATTCGCGCCGACGTACGCGTCGCGATCCTTGAAGTAATGCTTCAGCATTTTCAACAGGTCGGCGATTTCGTTGACATGTTGGTCCGTTTCGCCCATAGGCTTGCCATCGCTTTCGGGATATGTAATGCGCTCGCTTAAAGATGTTGCACTCATAAACATTACTCACTCAGTTTTCCGCTTTTTCAATTCGCGCCGTATTGCGACGATCACCGGCCGATTCATTCCCAATGCCTCTACCGTTGCGCGGCCAACAGCTGTTTTTCCCACGATTACTGAAGCGTCGGTGGTGGAAAAGTGGTCGATCCACTTCATTTTCCTTGGATTGAACAGCGCCACTCGCTTGCCGGACTTCGAATCAACTCCTCTGCTTCGAGCGCCTTTTCGTAACGAACACGACACGCATGCTAAGGCTAGATTTTCGGCTCGCGCCTGTCCGCCACGTGAGAGCGGAAGAATGTGATCGACGTGAAAGGTCGCCTCCTGAAGCTCCTGGGTTAGTCCACAGTATTCGCATTTTCCGTTCGCCCGCCGGCGAACCATTGAATCCAGAAAGAGTGGGATGTATTGACTCATCTATCATCAAAGCTGCGACTTTTTCGCTCTGATCTTCAGAAG
>Ga0196964_10000658_pt1 | contig 19554 bp, 20 predicted proteins | sample S1_10metaG_FD_148615 | JGI IMG/M metagenome (GOLD analysis project Ga0196964, IMG submission 148615) | Soil microbial communities from Anza Borrego desert, Southern California, United States - S1_10 | ecosystem: Environmental > Terrestrial > Soil > Desert | place: USA: California | collected... | reverse complement strand
AGTTCACCGTCGTCCTGACCGGCGGCGGCGACAAGAAGATCAACGTGATCAAGGAAATCCGCGGCATCCGCTCGGACCTGGGCCTGAAGGAAGCCAAGGACCTGGTGGAAGGCGCTCCGCAGACCGTGAAGGAGAACATCTCCAAGCAGGAAGCGGAAGAGATCAAGAAGAAGCTGGAAGAAGCCGGCGCTTCGGTCCAGATCAAGTAATCACGGCCTCACAGCCGACCTTACGGAAAGCCGGGCCCGCGCGAGCGGTCCCGGCTTTTCTTTTGGCTCAGACGTCCAGTTCGTCCACGACGAAGCGGGCGTTTTCCTGGATGAACTTGAAGCGGGCCTCGGGTTTGCGGCCCATCAGGCGCTCGACCAAGTCCTCGATCTCCACCTCGGACTCCGGCAGGACCACCCGCGCCAGAGTGCGGCGGGCGGGGTCCATGGTGGTTTCCTTGAGCTGCGAGGGGTTCATCTCGCCCAGGCCCTTGAAGCGGCCGATCTCCGGGCGCTTGCCCTTGAACAGGCTGGCGATCAGCTCGTCGCGGTGGGCGTCGTCCCGGGCGTAGGCGGTCTCCTTGCCGAGACTCAGGCGGTAGAGCGGCGGCAGGGCCATGAACAGCCGGCCCGAGCGGATCAGTTCGGGCATCGACCGGTAGAAGAAGGTGATCAGCAGCGAGGCGATGTGGGCGCCGTCCACGTCGGCGTCGGTCATGATCACGATGCGCTCGTAGCGCAGGTCGTCCAGCCGGAACTTAGGCCCGGGCTGCACGCCCAGCGCCAGCAGCAGGTCCGACAGTTCCTGGTTCTGCCGCGCCTTGTCGCCGGTGGCCGAGGCCACGTTCAGGATCTTGCCTCTGAGCGGCAGGATCGCCTGGGTGTTGCGGTCGCGCGCCTGCTTGGCGCTGCCGCCGGCGGAGTCGCCCTCGACGATGAACAGCTCCGCGCCGTCCGCGTGGTTCTGCGAGCAGTCGGCGAGCTTGCCCGGCAGGCGCAGCTTGCGGGTCGCCGACGCGCGGGAGACTTCCTTGTCCTTCTTGCGCTTCAGCCGCTCCTCGGCCCGTTCGATCACGAACTGGAGCAGCGACTCAGCACGCTTGCGGTTCTCGGTCAGCCAGTGGTCGAACGGATCGCGCAGCGCCTGCTCGACCAGGCGCTGGGCCTCGGAGGAGGACAGCCGGTCCTTGGTCTGGCCCTGGAACTCGGGGTTTCGGATGAACACCGAGATCAGGGCGCCGGCGTTGGCCACCACGTCCTCGGCGGTGATCACGCCGGCGCGCTTCTCGTTGATCAGCTCGGCGTAGGCCTTGAGGCTGCGGGTCAGCGCGGCGCGGAAGCCGGCCTCGTGGGTGCCGCCCTCGGGGGTGGCCACGGTGTTGCAGTAGGACTGGGTGAAGCCGTCGTGCTCGCCGAATCCCGCGGCGCTCCAGGTCACGGCCCATTCCACCGCGCCCGCCTCGCCCTGGCGCTGGACGCGGCCGGCGAAGGTGTCGGTGACGGTTTCCGCCGCTCCGACCCGCTCGGCCAGGGCGTCGGCCAGGCCGTTGGGGAAGTGGAACACCGCTTCGGTCGGGGTCTGGTCGGCGATGCGGTCGGCGGCGCAGGACCAGCGGATCTCCACGCCCCGGAAGAGGTAGGCTTTGGACCGCGCCATGCGGTACAGGCGCGCCGGGCGGAAGGCGGCGCCGACGCCGAAGATCTCCGGATCCGGGGTGAAGCGCAGCTGGGTGCCTTTCTTGCGGGGCATGGCCGCGCCCTTGACCGTGGGCGTCAGCGGGGCGCCCTTGGAGAAGCTCTGGGTCCACTCGTGGCCGTCCCGCCAGACGGTGACGTCCAGCCGGTCGGACAGGGCGTTGACCACCGACACGCCCACGCCGTGCAAACCGCCCGAGGTTTCATAGGCTTTGCCGGAAAACTTGCCGCCGGAGTGGAGCACGGTCATCACCACCTCCAGCGCCGACTTGCCCGGGTGCTTGGGGTGCGGATCGACCGGGATGCCGCGCCCGTCGTCGCGCACGGTCAGGGCGCCGTCGGAGTCCAGGCCGACCCAGATGGTGCGGGCGTGGCCGGCGACGGCCTCGTCCATGGCGTTGTCCAGCACCTCGGCGAACAGGTGGTGCAGGGCCCGCTCGTCGGTGCCGCCGATGTACATGCCCGGCCGCTTGCGGACCGGCTCCAGCCCTTCCAGCACCTCGATGTGGGCGGCGGAGTAGCCGGCGGCCGGGGCGGCGTGGGCCACGGCGACCTTGGCCGCGGCCTTGGGCGCGACCGCCTCCGGCGCGGGGGCGGCGGCGGCCACCGCGGCTTTAAGGGCCTCCTCGGGGGTGGGCTCCGGCTGCGGCTCGGCGTCGAACAGGGAAGGCTGGGGTACGGCGGCCATGGGGCGGACTTTGCGACGATTCGGGACCGTCCTGCGTAGGGTCCGCGCAGGCGCCGGGCAAGCGGCGGCGAGGTCGCGGGCGTCGCGACCTCGCTTGAGCCCGCGGATCAGGCGTCGGCGGCGACCTTCAGGCTGACGATCTTGCCGGGGCTGCGGGGCGGCTCGCCCTTGGGCAGGGCGTCGACGTGCTCCATGCCGCTCACCACCTCGCCCCAGACGGTGTACTGGCCGTCGAGGAAGGTCGCGTCGTCGAAGCAGATGAAGAACTGGCTGTTGGCGCTGTTCGGGTTGGACGAACGGGCCATCGAGCAGACGCCGCGGACGTGCGGCTCCTTGCTGAACTCGGCCTGCAGGTTGGGCTTCTTGGAGCCGCCCATGCCGCTGCCGGTCGGATCGCCGCCCTGGGCCATGAAGCCCGGGATCACCCGGTGGAACACCACTCCGTCGTAGAAGCCCTCGCGCGTCAGCTCCTTGATCTGGCGCACGTGCTCGGGCGCCAGGTCGGGGCGCAGGCGGATGGTCACCTCGCCGGACTCCAGCGTCATCACCAGGGTGTTTTCGGGATCGCCGGCGACGTCGGTCATGGGAGGCTCCTGTAGGAAAGAGCGGCCGTCCTACTCCCTCCCGCAGGGCCGGGGGAAGGGGTAAGGAGGAGCCATGACCGACGAACCGCCCCCCGAACGCAAGCGCATGGTCCGGCCACCGACGCGGGGCAGCGCGGCCGGGCGCGGCATGGGCCAGAAGCTGAGGACCGCCGCCGACAAGTCGATGTCGTCCCAGCAGTGGCTGAAGCGGCAGCTGGCCGACCCGTTCTCCGAGCGCGCGCGGGCCGAGGGCTGGCGCTCGCGCGCGGCCTTCAAGCTGACCGAGATCGACGACCGCTTTCGGCTGATCCGCAGAGGCTCGAAAGTGATCGACCTGGGCGCAGCGCCCGGCGGCTGGGTGCAGGTGGCGCTGAAGCGCGGGGCCGAGCGGGTGGTGGGCGTCGACCTGCTGCCGATCGAGCCGATCGAGGGGGCGGACCTGATCCAGGCCGACTTCACCGAGCCCGGCGTGGGCGAACGGCTGACCGAGGTGCTGGGCGGCGCGCCGGACCTGGTGCTGTCCGACATGGCGCACAACACCATGGGCCACAAGGCGACCGACCACCTGAAGATCATCGCCCTGATCGAAGCCGCGGCCGAGTTCGCCATGCAGGTGCTGAAGCCCGGCGGCGCCTTCGTCACCAAGAACTTCCAAGGCGGCTCGGCCGGCGACGTGCTGGAGCGGCTGAAGGCCGGGTTTGACGAGGTGAAGTTCGTCAAGCCTAAGGCCAGCCGGACTGACTCCAGCGAGGTTTACCTGGTGGCGACGGGGTTCAAAAGTCGCGCCTGACCGGGGTTCCCAACCGGGCGCTGCGGCTCTATACGCGGCCCGCAAAACGGAGACTCCCGATGGAGATTCGCGAAGGGCTCACCTTCGACGACGTTTTGCTGGAGCCGGGTCCGTCCGAGGTCATGCCGACCCAGGTCGAGACGAAAAGCCGGCTGACCCGCGAAATCGAGCTGAACATCCCGCTGGTGTCCTCGGCCATGGACACGGTGACCGAGAGCCGGCTGGCCATCGCCATGGCCCAGTCGGGCGGCATGGGCGTGCTGCATCGCAACCTGTCGGTCGAAGAGCAGGCCGAGCAGGTGCGCGAGGTCAAGCGCTACGAGAGCGGCATGGTGATCAACCCGATCACCATCGGCCCGGACACCCGGCTGAACGAGGTGCGGGCGATCATCGCCAAGAAGCGCGTCTCGGGCTTCCCGGTGGTTGATCCGGAGAGCGGCCGGCTGCTCGGCATACTGACCAACCGCGACATGCGCTTCATCGGCGACGGCGACCGGGTCGCGGCCGACCTCATGACCCGCGAGGGGCTGATCACCGTGCGCGAGGGATCGCCGCCGGAAGAGGCGCGGCGCCTGCTGGCCGAGAACCGCGTCGAGCGGGTGATCGTGGTGGACGACGGCTTCCGCGCGGTCGGCCTGATCACCGTCAAGGACATGGAGAAGGCCCAGGCCCACCCCAACGCCGCCAAGGACGAGCAGGGCCGCCTGCGCGTGGGCGCCGCCTCCACCGTCGGCGACGGCGGCTACGAGCGTTCGATGGCGCTGGTCGAGGCGGGCGCCGACGTGGTGGTGATCGACACCGCCCACGGCCACTCCGTTCAGGTCTCCGAGGCCGTGCGGCGGGTGAAGCGCGAGACCAACCGGGTGCAGATCGTGGCCGGCAACGTGGCCACCTACGACGCCACCCGCGCCCTGATCGACGCGGGCGCCGACGCGGTGAAGGTCGGGATCGGGCCGGGCTCGATCTGCACCACCCGCATCGTCGCCGGCGTAGGCGTGCCGCAGCTGACCGCCATTCTCGACGCGGTGCGCGCGGCCGGCGACAGCGGCGTGCCGGTGATCGCCGACGGCGGCATCAAGTACTCGGGCGACCTGGCCAAGGCGATCGCGGCGGGCGCGTCCTGCGCCATGATGGGCTCGATGTTCGCCGGCACCGACGAGGCGCCGGGCGAGGTGTTCCTGTACCAGGGCCGCTCCTACAAGTCGTACCGGGGCATGGGCTCCATGGGCGCCATGGCGTCCGGCTCGGCCGACCGCTACTTCCAGAAGGACGTGCGCGACGCGCTGAAGCTGGTGCCGGAGGGGATCGAGGGCCAGGTGCCCTACAAGGGGCCGATCGGGCCGATCCTGCACCAGATGGTCGGGGGCCTGCGCGCGGCCATGGGCTACGTCGGCGCGGCCACCGTGGCCGAGTTCCAGAAGCGCGCGCGGTTCGTGCGCATCACCGGCGCGGGCCTGCGCGAAAGCCACGTCCATGACGTGATGATCACGCGTGAGGCGCCGAACTACCATCCGAGCGGGCACTGATCCCGCGCCAGAGCCGAGGGGGGCGACATGGAAGCGTTCGCGTTGTCGGAGTTGCAGTGGCTGGGCGTGGCGATCGTGCTGGGGATCTTCCAGCTGTTCTGGGCGGCGGTCGCCTCGCGCCGGCAGCAGGGGCTGAAGTGGGCGCGCGGGCCGCGCGACGAGGCGCGGCCGGTGAGCGGCATGGCGGCGCGGCTGAACCGGGCGTTCGCCAACTACATGGAGACCTTTCCGTTCTTCGCAGCGGCCGTGCTGGCCGCCTACGTGCTGGGCGAGCAGGACGTGCTGACCTTCTGGGGCTCAGGCGTCTACGTGCTGGCGCGCATCGTCTATGTGCCGCTGTACGCCTGGGGGACGCCGCTGCGCTCGCTGGTGTGGTTCGTGTCGATCCTCGGCCTGCTCATGGCCGTGGCCGGCCTGTTCTTCTGACGGAGACTCCTTGACCCCGCCCGCCCGCCTGCAAGCCGCCGCCGACGTCCTGGACCAGATCCTGAGGACCCGTGCGCCCGCGGAAGCCGCGCTGAAGGACTGGGGTCGGGCCAACCGCTATGCGGGCTCCAAGGACCGGCGCGCGATCGCCGACCGGGTGTACCGGTGCCTTCGCGGGCGCGCCCGGCTGGCCTGGGCGATGGGGCGCGAGGACGGACGGGCGCTGGTGATCGGTTCGCTGGCCCTGACCGACGGACTGCCGCTGGACGAGATCGAGCGGCTGTTCAGCGGCGAAGGCTACGCGCCGAAACCGCTGACCGAGGACGAGAGGGCGCGGCTGAGCGCCGAGCCCGGCGAGCCGCCGGCTTGGGTCGCGGCCGGGTTGCCGGCCTTCGTCGCCGACGACTTCGGCAAGACGTTCGGCGACGCGTGGGCCGAGGAGGCCGAGGCGCTGATGCGGCCGCGCGCGCCCATCGACCTGCGCGTCAACGGCGCCCGCTCGAGCGTCGCGGCGGTCAAGGAGGAGCTGGAGGCGGAAGGCCTGGCGCCGGAGCGCACGCCGTTCTCCGCCTGGGGGCTGCGCCTCCCGGCCGAGCCGCCGCCCAACGTGCAGAAGCTGGACGCCTTCCGCGCCGGCCGGCTGGAGGTCCAGGACGAGGGCAGCCAGCTCACAGCCTGGCTCGCGGGCGCGCGGCCCGGCTGGACGGTGGTGGACTACTGCGCCGGCGGCGGCGGCAAGACCCTGGCTTTGGGGCAGATGCTCGCCGGCGAGGGCGCCCTGATCGCCTGCGACGTCGAACGCCGGCGCCTCGACAACATCCGGCCGCGGCTCCAGCGCGCCGGGGTGGAGGCCGAGCTGCGGCTGCTGGGGCCCGAAGGCGAGGGCATGGACGATCTGGGGGGGGCGGCCGACCTGGTGTTCGTCGACGCGCCCTGCTCGGGCTCGGGCACCTGGCGGCGGCGGCCTGAGGACGCCTGGCGGCTGACGCCGGAAGAGGTCGAGCGGCTGCACGCGCTGCAGGTGGCGATCCTGGGTCGGGCGGCGAAACTGGCCAGGCCGGGCGCGCGGCTGGTCTACGTCACCTGTTCGATGCTGAGCCGCGAGAACGAGGACAGCTGCGACGCTTTCGAGGCCGCGCACCCGCACTTCCGGCCGGCGCCGATCGCCGAGGCGCTGGACGCGCCGACCCTCACCGACGCCGCGCGCGAGCGGCTTGCGGCCCTGGCCGGCGGCGGCCATAGGCTCCGCCTCTCCCCGCGCGCCACGAACACCGACGGCTTCTTCGCCGCGCTCTACGAATGGGATTAACCCTTGGGGCGAGGATCTTCCGTTGCGTATGTTCCTGATGAAGGCTGATAAAACACGGGCACACATTCCGTTAACGTCTCGCTTACAACTTGGTAGGATGTCTTTGTTGTTACCCATTTCCCTGAAGAGCAAACTTTCGGGCAGCTAGATCTTGGCGGGCAGTTTGGATTTGATTTGTATGAGTTGCATTTCCAAACCTGATCCTCGTGCCTGCTCTTTATAAGTTTTACCAAACATTTTACAGGACGAACTCCTCTGATGATTGTTGTTTTTTCTTCTGTGACCTTACCCTTTGCGAGCCTTCGTGTCTCTCCTGGAGACTGCGCCTCCGCAGCGGAAGCTGTTGCCAACAGAAAAAGTGCAAGTAACCAAATACGCATGATAACCCCCCATGATTGTGGAGATCGCGATGCCTGATCCCGAGTTGAGTCATTATCACGAACGCGTCCTGATCGTCGACTTCGGCAGCCAGGTGACCCAGTTGATCGCGCGGCGGGTGCGCGAGAGCGGCGTCTATTGCGAGATCCACCCGTACGACAAGGCCGAGGCCCTGCTCGACGGCTTTCAGCCCAAGGCGGTGATCCTGTCCGGCGGCCCGTCCAGCGTCACCGACGCCGAGAGCCCGCGCATCGGCCGCAAGGTGTTCGAGCTGGGCGTGCCTGTGCTGGGGGTCTGCTACGGCGAGCAGCTGATGTGCGAGCTGCTGGGCGGCAAGGTCGAGAGCGGCCATCACCGCGAGTTCGGCCGCGCCGACATCGTCATCACCCGTGAAAGCCCGCTGTTCGCCGGCATCGGCGCCGTCGACCACCGCGAACCCGTGTGGATGAGCCACGGCGACAAGGTCACCGCCATTCCGGAAGGGTTCGAGCCGATCGCCACCTCCGCCGGGTCCCCCTTCGCCGCCATCGCCGACGAGGCGCGCCGGTTCTACGGCATCCAGTTCCACGCCGAGGTGGCGCACACGCCGCGCGGGGCCGCCATCTACCGCAACTTCACCCACGCCATCGCCGGGCTGAAGGGCGACTGGACCATGGCCGCCTTCAAGCAGGAGGCGATCGAGCGCATCCGCGCCCAGGTCGGGAAGGGGCGGGTGATCTGCGGCCTGTCGGGGGGCGTGGACTCGTCGGTCGCGGCGGTCCTGATCCACGAGGCGATCGGCGACCAGCTGACCTGCGTCTACGTCGACACCGGCCTGATGCGGCTGGGCGAAAGCGAGCAGGTCGTCAGCCTGTTCCGCAACCACTACAACATCCCGCTGGTGCACGTTGACGCGTCGAAGGAATTCCTGGGCGCGCTGGCCGGGATTTCGGACCCTGAGGCCAAGCGCAAGACCATCGGCCGGCTGTTCGTCGAGGTGTTCGACCGCGAGGCCGCCAAGGTCGAGGGCGCCGAGTTCCTGGCCCAGGGAACGCTTTATCCGGACGTGATCGAGAGCGTCTCGGCCGCCGGCGGCCCCAGCCACGTGATCAAGAGCCACCACAACGTCGGCGGCCTGCCGGACTTCATGAAGCTGAAGCTGGTGGAGCCCCTGCGCGAACTGTTCAAGGACGAGGTGCGGGCGCTGGGCCGCGAGCTCGGCCTGCACGACGACTTCGTCGGCCGCCACCCGTTCCCGGGCCCGGGTCTTGCCATCCGCATCCCGGGCGAGGTCACCCCGGACAAGGTCGAGGTGCTGCAGAAGGCCGACGTCATCTACCTGGAGGAGATCCGGGCCGCGGGCCTGTACGACAGGATCTGGCAGGCCTTCGCCGTGCTGCTGCCGGTCAAGACGGTGGGCGTGATGGGCGACGCCCGCACCTACGAAAACGTCCTGGCCTTGCGCGCCGTCACCTCCACCGACGGCATGACCGCCGACTTCTTCGAGTTCCCCTGGGACGTGCTGGGCCGCACCGCCACCCGCATCGTCAACGAGGTGCGCGGCGTGAACCGCGTCGTCTACGACGTGACGTCCAAGCCGCCGGGCACGATCGAGTGGGAATGAGGCGCTAGGCTCTCAATCGCGCCCGCGTCCGCGCCCCCTGCGGTCGGAGCGGTCGCGCACGTCCTCCGCTTCCTCGGCGCGTTCCTCGAACACCTCCTCGCGCGCCCGTGACGGGACCCCGTCCGGACCGATGCGCCAGGCGACCAACAGCACCACGGCGGCGACCAGGGCCAGCGCGGCGAGCAGCGAACCCGCCATCTGCCGCTTCTCCGCCTCGTTCATCGGCTCACCCCAGGTACGGCGCCGCCGCGGTGGCCCAGGCGGCGATGAACAGAACCAGCGCCGCGACGCCGAGCGGCGGAAGCAGGAAGCCGAACCGCGGCGGCCCCCGCACCACGGCGATCTTGACCGCCAGCACGCCGAGCAGGGCCAGGGCCACCGGCGCGTGGGCGTCGGACTCCTCCGCCTCCACCCCGAAGTAGCCGAGACAGAGCGCCGAGACGACGAGGGCCACGACGACGATCGCGTCGCCGAGAGCGCGGTGCGCCTTGGCGGCCGGACGCACTTGAAGAAACGGAACCCGGACGGCGCCCCAGCCGACCGCCATCAAGGCCGCCTGCCAGACCGCCGCCGCCGCCAGGGCGGAGGCGAGGACCACCTTCACCTCTGAAACGTGCCCCAAGGTGACGGCTTCGATGAAGGTCTGCACGGGAACTCCGGCCGGCGCCGAGGACAGGGGAAAGTCTGTTCAACCGTGCGAGCGCGTCAAGGCGCTCGTCGCAAGCGCCGTTTCAGCGGTCCCTGGCGAAGTCGCGCGCGAACAGTTCGAAAGCCCGTTCGGCGTCGCTCCAGGTTCCGGCGTTCTGCGACCAGCGAATGTCGTTTTCGTACCAGCGGAAAGCGACCGGCTCGCTGGAGCCGTCGGCGTGGACGAACCGACCCTCGATGGTCGCGCCGCCGGTTCCGAAGCTCTGCATGGACAGCTCGGTGCGATCGCTCATCTGCTCGAAGGTCGGGCGGGTCGGCACGGCGTCGGCCAGCACCAGCTCCAGCCGCCCGCCGTCCTGGCCCAGCCGTCCTTCGCGAGCCAGCGCCGTCTCGACGTCGGCCTCCAGCTCGGCGGCCAGGCGCTGCAGGTCGCGTGCGCCGTAGACTTCGGCCTTTTCGCGCAGCCCCGGACCGATGGAGACGGTCACGTCGGCCACCGGACCGGCCGCGGCGGCATGCGCGGCCGCGGCGGAGAAGATCAGGGCGGCGGAAAGGGCGAAGGTCTTCATCTGGACGTCCCCGAAGCGAAAAGCTCGACGGTTCACTTGGGGAGGGGCGGAGCGCTCCGCCAGGGGCTCGCGTCTTCGTGATCAGCCGGGCAGGCGCACGACCGCGCGCAGGCCGCCGAGGTCGCTCTTGTCCAGGGTCACCTCGCCGCCGTGGCCGCGGGCCACGTCGCGGGCGATGGCCAGGCCCAGCCCCACGCCCTTCAGGTTCTGGTTGCGGGACTCGTCCAGGCGCGAGAACGGCTTGAACGCTTCCTCGTAACGCTCGGCCGGAATGCCCGGACCGTCGTCGTCGACCGCCACCTCGATCCCGCCGGAGGGCAGGGCGCGGGCGACGACCCGAACCGTCTCGCCGTGGGCGGCGGCGTTCATCACCAGGTTGGACAGGGCGCGTTTGAAGGCGTTCGGGCGCACCAGGGCGGTCAGCTCGTCCTCGACCGACACCTCCACCTGCGCGCCGGCGCGGCGGGCGCCCTCGGCCACCTCATCGACGAGGCCGCGCAGGCGCACTTCTTCGGCCTGTTCGCCGGCCTGGCCGCGGGCGAAGGCCAGGTACTCGTCGATCATGTGCTCCATCTCGGCCAGGTCCTGCTTCATCGCCGCGGTGCGCTTGGTGGGGTCGGCGAGGGCCAGTTCGAGTTTCAGGCGGGTGAGGGGGGTGCGCAGGTCGTGGCTGACGGAGGCCAGCAGGGCGGTGCGCTGCTCCAGGTGGCGCTGGATGCGCTCGCGCATGGCGTGGAAGGCCCAGGCGGCCTGGCGGACCTCCTTGGCGCCGTAGGGCTTGAACTCGGCCACGTCGACGCCCTTGCCGAACGCCTCGGCCGCCTCGGCCAGGCGCTCGATGGCGCGGACCTGGTTGCGGATGAACAGCACGGCCACGGCGGTCAGCAGGATGGTCGCGCCCGCCAGCCACAGCACGAAGATATGGCCCCGCGTGGCCACCGCCCGGTCGCGCGGCGCGATGATCCGCAGCACCCCCTCGGGGACCTGCACGCGGATGTCGATGTAGGCGGGGTAGCGGGTGGTGTGAAACCAGAACGGCTGATCGAGCCGATCGTCCAGCGCGCGTTCCAGCGTCCGGTCGAGGGCCCCGAACAGGGTCCGGTCCCCGCGGCGGGTAGGCAGGGTGCGGCCGGGCTGCAGGGCGATGGAGATCTGCATCGAGCGCTCGGCGCGCTCGGCCACCTTGGCGAAAGCGGCGGGGCGCGGATCGTCGCGATAGCTCTCCACCGCCCAGGCGATGTCGCCGGCCAGACCCTCCGACAGCCGGGCCGTGACGGTCTCCCAATGTGCTTCAAAAAACGCCCAAGTCACCGCCATCTGCATGAGCGCGACGGGCAAAACGATGATCAGCAGCGCCCGGCCCCACAGCGAGGTCGGCAGGCCGCGCTTGAGCAGCCGCGGCCACAGGCGGGGCGGTGCGAGCCGCATCAGTCGGGGGCCAGCATGTAGCCTACGCCGCGCACAGTCTGGAGATAGCGGGGATTGCGCGGATCGGCCTCGATCTTGCGGCGCAGGCGGGTGACCTGGACGTCCACCGCCCGGCCGGTGGAGTCGGCGCTGTCGCGGGCCAGGTCCATGCGGTCGACCGCGGCGTGGGCGTTGGCGGCCAGGACCTTCAGCAGCTGCGCCTCGGCCTCGGTCAGGCGGATCGGCGACCCGTCGCGGCTGAGCTCGGCGCGGTCCAGGTCGAATTCGCAGGGGCCCAGCTGCACCTTGCGCGGGCCCGACGGCTTGGGCCCGGCTCGGCGCAGGATCGCCTCCACGCGCAGCAGCAGCTCCTGCGGCTCGAACGGCTTGGCCAGGTAGTCGTCGGCGCCCAGGCTCAGGCCCTCGATACGGTCGTCGGGGAGGCCGCGCGCGGTCAGGATCAGCACCGGGGTGGGCCCTGTCTTGCGGACCCAGCGCGTCAGGGAGAACCCGTCCTCGCCCGGCATCATCACGTCCAGGATCAGCAGGTCGAAGTCGAGCAGCTCCAGCAGCCGCCGCGCCGCGCCGGCGTGGGCGGCGGTGGTGACGCGAAAGCCGTTGCGCGCCAAGTATTCCTTCAGCAGGTCGCGGATGCGGTCGTCGTCGTCGACCACCAGCAGGTGCCGCTGTCCCTGATCCGCCGCGATCACGATTTCGCTCCCTTTCCCTCGCTGCGATTGACCGAGCCTGGGCGTGACGCTCTAACGTCGGCTTGAATAGCGGAGAAAACGTTCAATGTCGTTCGTTCCCATCGACGATCGTGACGGCTGGATTTGGCTGAACGGCGAATTCGTGCCCTGGCGTGAAGCCAAGACGCACGTTCTGACCCACGCCATCCACTACGGCTCGTCCGTGTTCGAAGGCGAGCGGATGTACGAGGGCGAAATCTTCAAGCTGCGCGAGCACACCGAACGCCTGTTCCGCTCCGCCGAAATCCTGGGCTTCCAGATTCCGTACAGCGTGGCCGAGATCGACGAGGCGAGCAAGGAGACCTGCGCGCGCAACGGCCTGACCGACTGCTACGTGCGCCCCGTCGCCTACCGCGGGCCCGAGCAGGTCAGCGTCTCCGCCTTCAACACCCGCACCCACGTCGCCATCGCCGCCTGGGAGTGGCCGAGCTACTTCGATCCCGAGACCAAGGCGCGCGGCATCCGCCTGAAGTGGGCCAAGTACCGCCGGCCCGATCCGCAGACCGCGCCGTCGGAGTCCAAGGCCGCGGGCCTGTACATGATCTGCACCATCTCCAAGATGGACGCGGAGTCGAACGGCTACGCCGACGCGATGATGCTGGACTGGCGCGGCTACGTGGCCGAGGCCACCGGCGCCAACGCCTTCTTCGTGCAGGACGGCGTGATCCACACGCCGCCGGTGGAGGGGATCCTGGACGGCATCACCCGCCGCACGGTGATCGAGCTGGCCCGCCAGCGCGGGATCGAGGTGGTGGTGCGCCACATCCAGCCCGAGGAGCTGTCGGGCTTCCAAGAATGCTTCCTGACCGGCACGGCCGCGGAAGTCACCCCGGTCAGCGAGATCGGCGAGTTCCGCTTCACCCCGGGCGCCGTCAGCCTGGGCCTGATGGACGCCTACGCACGTCTGGTGCGGCGCCAGCCGCAGCAGGCCGCCGCCTGAAGCCTCACCGGTAGTTGAAGCTGACGCTGATGCGGTCGGACTTCGCGGCGTTGGCGGGCACCTCGTGCCTTAGCCAGCTTTCCCACAGCAGCACCGTGCCGGGTTCGGGACGCACGTAGACGAAGGTGCGCGCTTCCTCCGGCGCGTCGGCGGTGCGGGAGGGGGCGGCCATCATCATCGGCAGGCGCGGGTCCTCCAGCTTCAGGGCGCTCGCGCCCTCGGGCGTGGAGACGTAGACGGTGCCGGAGACCACGCTGTGAGGGTGGATGTGGCCGGTGTGGGCGCCGCCGGGCTTGAGCACGTTGACCCACAGGCTGTCGAGCTTCAGCCGGCGACCGCCGAGGTCCATGTGCGCCTCCTCGGCGAAGCGGGCGACGTGGCGGTCGATCCGGCGCTTCAGCTCGGCGAAAGCGGGGTCGCGGAGCGGCAGATCGTTCAGCGAGGCGTAGGAGGTGTAGCCCGGATAGGCGTGCGCCGTGGACCAGGCCCGTCCCGCCGCGTCGTCGCGCGCCAGCGACCGGCAGGCGTCCTCCAGCTCACGGCGGAACGTCTCGAACCCGCGCTCGGCGGCGAGCGAGCCCTCGTACAGGCGGGTGACGAACAGGGGGCGGGTGGTCATGCGCGGTGTTTAGCCCGCCCACCCTGTGATTGTCGCGCCCCCCGGCTCCGGCTAAGGAGCGCCCGAATTCGGCGGGGCGGGCCCTTGAAGACCTTCGTGATCAACCTGGACACCGACCGCGCGCGGCTGGACTGGATGACGCCTCAGCTGCAGGCGGCGGGACTGGACTGGGAGCGCGTCGCGGCCGTTCGCGGCGACGCCGTTCCCGAGGCGCTGCGGTCCTGGTTCTTCGAGCCGGGCGCGACCGCCTCGCCGGTGCTGCTGCCGGGCGAGGTGGGTTGCTACGCCAGCCACCTGCTGATCATGCGCCGTGTCGTCGAGGAGGGGCTGCCGCACGCCCTAGTGCTCGAGGACGACGTGGAACTGAAGCCGCACCTGCGGGGGGTCCTCGATCAGGCGGGCGACCTGCCGGAGGGCTGGCACATCGTGCGGCTGTCGGGACTGGTGAAGACCGCGGTGGCGCACGTGCGGCCGCTGGGGGATGGGGTCGAGCTGGTCCGCTACAGCCGCGTGCCGCTGGGCACGGGCGCTTATCTGATCAGCAACGCGGGCGCGCGGCGCTTCCTGGAACGGCCTTCGGTCCGCCGCCGTCCGATCGACGCGGACCTGCGCCGGGTGTGGGAGTGCAGGATGCGCACCTACGGGGTCGCGCCGTCGCCGGTGGAGCAGGACGTGTTCCAGCGCTCGTCCATCGACGGCATGGCCGCGCGGCCTCGCCGCAGCAGCCGCGAACGCAAGGGCGCGGCGGACCTGGGCACGTTGCTGAGCGACCCGTTCGCCCGCGTGGCCTGGCAGGCGCGCGAACTCGGGCCGACGACCTGGGCCGGATGCGTGGCGTCCAACGCCTGGTCGAAGGTGTCGAAAGCGCATCGCGACCGTATCCGGCGCCGCGCGAACGGCGCCTAGCGCACGAAGATCAGGCTCTCGCCCCGGATAAGCATCTCGAAGTCGCGCGCGAACAGCGCCTTCTGCAGCGAACGGCTGGAGCGGGCGCCGGGCAGCATCCAGTCGTGCGGCTCGACGATCAGCACCTCGGTGTCGTCGAGCCAGGACACGTCGCCGGCGAACAGGTCGGCCTCGAACCCCTCGATGTCCACCTTGACCACCAGCAGGCCGGTCGGTCCGTCGACCAGGGCGCGCAGGTCGTCGACGGTGACGACCGGCACCGCACCGTCGTCGGACCGGCGGGTGCGCACCGAGAACGACCGACCCTCGGGGTTTTCGAGGTCGACGCGACCCGACTGCGCGCCGATGGCGGCGTCCACCACCTGCACGTTGTCGTAGCGCGCGACGTTCAGCCGGCAGATCTCGAGGTTGGCCGGGTCGGGCTCCACCGCCAGCACGCGCGCCTTCGGGAACATGCGCGAGAACCACATGGAGGTCAGGCCGATGTTGGCCCCGGCGTCCACCACCAGCGGCGTCTGGCCGGCCTGGAGCATGCGCTCGTAGGCAGCTTCGATCCGCTGGAACTGGGGAAACCGGCGCAGGTCGTACTCGCGCTTGTCGAACACCTGCCGGATCACGTCGGCGTCGCTGTCCTCCAGCCGGACGTGGATCGGGCCGACGCCCTTGACCTGGATGCTGGCCCGTTCGGCGCCGCGCAGCCGGTCCAGGTGGCGAAGCGCGTATCCCGGTCCGAGCCGGCGCACCTGGCGAAGGTCCTTGAAGAAAGCGTTCAGCACGTAAGGCTCCGTGACGGCGGGCGGAAACTGGCACGGCCTCCGGCGGCGCGCAAACTCCGGCTTGCCGCACCGCCGTTTCGCACTTGCGAAGGTTTCGTTGAACGGGGGCGGCCTCGCGCGTATATGAGCAGGGTCCGCAAAGGAGCCCGCCCGTGCTGGTCACCCTGATGAAGGCCAAGCTGCACCGCGCCACGGTGACCCAGGCCGACCTCGATTACGAGGGCTCCATCGCCATCGACCGCGAGCTGCTGGACGTCTCCGGCATACTGCCGCACGAGCAGGTCGACGTGCTGAACGTCACCACCGGCGCCCGCTTCACCACCTACGCCATCGAGGCCCCGCGCGGATCGCGGGTGATCGGCGTCAACGGCGCCGCCGCGCGGCTGGTGCAGAAGGGCGACAAGGTGATCGTGGTAACCTACGGCCTGCTGCCGCAGGAAGAAGCCCGCAACTACGCCCCGACGGTGGTGCTGCTGGACGACGACAACCGGCCGAAGCGGGCGGCGTAAGAGGCTCCCTTCTCCCGCAAGGGGAGAAGGAAGGCGGCGGCGTCACCTCTCTCCGCAAGGCCTGTCCCTCCCCCGTAAAGGGGAGGGAGGCCCGACTCTCACTTCTCCAGTTCGTACACCGCCGTCACGTCCACCCGCAGCGTCAGCTCGCCCGCGGCGACGGGGGTGGAGGCGCCGGCGTCGGCCATGGCGGACTCGACCTTGTAGGCGACCGGCGGCGGGGCGACCATGAAGCCGCCGCCTTCCGACAGGGTGCGCAGCGACTTGACGCGCATGCCGGTGGCGGAAGCGTAGAGCTGAGCCTTGGCCTGAAGGTTCTTCACCGCCGCGAGGCGCGCGGCGTTCTCCGCCGTCTGCGGGTCCTTCAGGCCGAAGGAGATGCCGTTGACCTGGTTGGAACCTGCCGAGACGACCGCGTCCACCGCCTGGCCCAGCCGCGCCAGGTCGAACACCCGCACGGTGACCTGGTTGGACGCCTGGTAGCCGCGCAGCTCCGGCGGCAGGTTCTCGCGGTAGGTGTACTGGGGCGACAGGTTCAGGCCCGAGGTCTGCACGTCCTTCTCGGCGATCCCCTGCTTCTTCAGGGCGGCGATGACCTGAACCATGCGCTCGCGGTTCTGGCGCATGGCCTCCGCCGCGGTGGTCGCCTCGGTGACCACGCCCAGGTTGATCATCGCCATGTCCGGGGCGACGCGGGTCTCGCCGTAGGCCGACAGGTTCAGCGTCGGCCCCTGCTGCACCACCACGATCTGGCCGGGGTAGGGGACCGGAAGGGTGGACTGGGCGTCCTGGGCCAGGGCGGGGACGCTCGCGGCGGCGAGCACGGCGGACGCCAGCAGGGCGGTGCGGAGGAGGGTCTTCATGGTCTTTTCGTCTCCAGAGCGGGCTCGTTCGGCGACCCGCGTTCGTTTCGTCCGGAAGGTGATCCCGGATGACGGCTGAAGCGTGGCCGTCGGTCGCTGAACGAAGCCTGACCGTAGGCGCGGCGGCGCGGTTCACCAAAGCGGCCTTCGCAAGGCGGAGCGGATTTGCTACCCCGGTCGCCCCTCGACGGAGGGCCCGTAGCTCAATGGTTAGAGCCGGCCGCTCATAACGGTCTGGTTGCAGGTTCGAGTCCTGCCGGGCCTACCGCCGAATCACCGGCCCGGACGTTCGCGATGATCGCCGTTTCCCAGACCGACCGCCTCGTCGCGATCCTGCGTCAGCGCCTGAGCGAGCGAGGCGGCGCGCGCCCGGCCAAGGCGAAAGCAGACGGGCGGCGGTCGGCGGGAGTCGACCTACAGGCGCTGGCGGCGCTGGAGAGCGTGGACGACCGGCAGCTCGGCCGCGCGCTGATCCAGAACGTGCTGGCCGAGCACTTTGGACCGGAGCTGGTCAACGAAGCCAAGTTCCAGCAGGTGGTCGACCAGGTGACCGGCGCCGTCGACGACGACCCGCAGGGACGGGCGCTGATGCACAAGGTGGTGGGCGAGCTACGCGCCGCCGCGAGGTGATCGATCAGCGGCGCTTGGGCGCTATGGCCACCAGGGCGTCGGCGATGGTCTTGCCGTCCGGGCCGATCGGGGTGTTGAGCGCGATCGTCCGCACGCGTTCGGCGCCGCTCTCGTCGCCCGCGGCGGCGAGCAGCAGGCTGCGCGCCAGGGCGGCGGAGAAGCACTGACGATCCAGCCGCAGGGCGACCGCGGTGCGCCGCTCGCCGGAGGCCAGATCGCCGTCCAGCACGTCCAGAACCGCAAGCGCGCCGTGGCTCTCGGCGAAGCCGTCGTCCAGCGCCAGGGCCTTTTCGAACACGGCACGGGCGCCGGCGCGGTCGCCTTGCGCGAACCGACCCCAGCCGGCGGCGATCCACGAACCCAGGTGATCGCCGAAGGTCTCGGCGCCCTTCTCCACCAGCAGGGTTCCCTCCGCCGTCCGGCCCGCCTGCATCAGCGCCAGACCCTTGCCCAGCAGAGCCCGGGGACTGCCGGGACGGGAGCCCAGCGCGCGGTCGAAGATCGCGAGCGCCTGGTCGGCGTCGCCGTCACCCAGCGCCAGCACGCCCAAGGTGGAGAGCGCCTCGCCGGCGCCGTCGGCGCGGGCGGCGTACTGGCGGGCGAGGTCGGTTTCCTCCAGGTCCAGCGCCACCAGGGCGATGGCCGCCGCCAGGTCGCGGTCGTCGACGAACTGTTCGGCGAAGCCCAGGCCGAACGCCAGGCCGTCCTCCAGCCGACCAAGGTGATGCAGCGCCTCGACCTTCAGCGCCGCGGCGCGGGGCGCGGCGGCCGCGACGGTCTCGTCGATCAGGCGGTCGACGGCGGCGAAGTCGCCGCGCAGGGCTTCGCACCACGCGAGATTGAAGCGCAGTTCCGGCGCGCCGCCGCTTTCGGCCGACAGGGCGGAGAAGATCTCCGCCGCCTCGTCGACGCGACCGGAGCGCAGGCGCACCAGACCGTCCAGATTGCGCAGGGCCGGCGTGAGCGGTTCCAGGGCGACATGGCGGGCGAGCAGGGTCGCGGCGGCCGCGAGGTCGCCTTCCTCGTAGGCGGCCTGGGCGGCGGAAGCCAGCAAGCCGAGATTGCCGGGGTCCTGTTCGAGGTAACCGATCAGGCGCGCGGCGCGCGATGCTCCCGATGCCGGCGCCTGGCCCGTCATGTTCCTCTCCCCGCAAGTGGGGGCAACTAACCGCCCCGCCGCCGGCTCCACAACCCCGGATCGTGGGTCGGCGAAAATATCGCTTAACGAAAGTCTCCCGGCGCCGACTACAGCATAGGAGGGGCTGTGTTTCGTGTCCCTCGTGCTGTCGGGGGAATACGCATGGTCGCCTTGGTCGCGGGTTCGGGGCTGGGTCTGGAGCGCAGTTCGGCGTTCGTGCTGGGATCGCGGGGGCTGATCGGGCAGGCGGGGCTCGGCCGCGCGTCCGACAACGTCTACGTCAACGCCGCCACCGGCAACCTGGTGGTGCAGAACGCCGACGAGATGCTGATCGGGCTGGGGCCCGACAGCGCCATCGCCCGCACCTATAACAGCCAGGGCGGCTTCACCGACGACAACGGCGACAACTGGCGCGCCGGCGTGCAGCGGCTGGTCGCCGGCCTGACCGGCACGGTCAACACCGCCGGCAGCACGGTCACGCGCACCGACTGGGACGGCTCGGAGTCGGTCTACGCCTACGACGCCGCGCGGGGGCTGTACGTCTCGACCGCCGGGGCGGGCGCCTACGACACGCTCGGCTTCAGCGGCTCGACCTGGAGCTGGACCGACGGAAACAGCCGGGTCGTGGAGACCTACGACGCCGACAACGGCGGCCGGATCGTCTCCAGCGCCGACGTCGACGGCGCCGCGCTCGCCTTCACCTACGCCAACGGCCTGATCAGCCGGGTGACGACCGCGAGCGGGGAGTACACCGACCTGGTCTACACCGGGACGCAGCTGACCCAGCTCAACACCGGCTACACCGACGGCGGGG
>Ga0196964_10000657_pt1 | contig 19562 bp, 24 predicted proteins | sample S1_10metaG_FD_148615 | JGI IMG/M metagenome (GOLD analysis project Ga0196964, IMG submission 148615) | Soil microbial communities from Anza Borrego desert, Southern California, United States - S1_10 | ecosystem: Environmental > Terrestrial > Soil > Desert | place: USA: California | collected... | reverse complement strand
ATTTACGGACAGGTTCGGCTTTTTCCCGGTCCACTCTTGCACTGCCTTGATAATTGCCGGAACACGAGTTGAACCACCAACAAACACCACTTCGTCAATGTCTTGGAAGGTCATGCGAGCGTCTTCGAGAGCACCTTCGACACGTTTCTTGGTTTCTCCAATTAGGGGCGCAATTGCCGTCTCAAAATCGCTTCTAAGAAGGGTCTTGCTGTAATGGAAAGGTTGCCCGTTGTGGAACGCCAGATAAGGCAAGTTGACTTGTGCGGATTGCGCCGCAGAGAGCTGCTTTTTGGCGTTTTCAGCAGCATCCCGTAGCCGGGCTTTGATTGCGGTATCAGTGACATCAAGTCCTTCCTCCGTCAGCTCTTTAGACATCATTTCAACAAGCGTCTGGTCGAAGTCATCACCGCCTAGGCTCGTATGGCCACGGGTCGAGATAACGTCAAAGAATCCGTCGTCGCTAATCTTGAGAATCGTTACGTCGAACGTTCCGCCGCCCAGGTCGTAGACAAGCACGGTTTGATTTACTTTGCTGTCAAGTCCATAAGCAAGAGCAGCGGCAGTTGGCTCGCTGATGACTTGCAGAACCTTAAGACCTGCCAACATACCAGCCGTCACAGTCGCCTGACGCTGGTCGGAGTCAAAGTATGCAGGAACAGTAATGACAGCGTTCTCGACAGGCTCGCCGAAGAATGCCTCAGCGTCTTCTCGCAGTTTCTTTAGAATTTCTGCGCTGATTTGCTCGGGGCTTAACTCTTGTCCAGCGACAAAGCGCCGAACATAGCTGCCCATGTCCCGCTTGATGGAGCGCACGGTGTTCTCAGGGTTCATGCCCTCTTGGTCAACAGCGGGTTTGCCAACGAGCTTGTTACCGTCTGATGTTATCGCAAAGACAGACGGGACGGTTCGAGTCCCCTCACGACTAACGATAACTTCAGGATTGCCTTGCGGATTGATGTAGGCGACGACAGAATTTGTCGTGCCCAAGTCGATGCCGACTGTCTTAGCCATATCTGGCTTTATACAGCTACTCTTCGAATCTGGGGCTGTGTCCAGGCTCCCAACCCTCAAGAAGAGTTGTGATGTTCTGGGTCTCGTCTAATTTCTTGCGCATCATGCGTACTTCTTTGTCGCTGATTGGATTGGTTGGCCGTCGCTTCAGGGGATTCATCGGCAAGCGTTGGAAATATTCGAAGACTTGCGAATACATTTGCACGATGGCAAATCTGTCCTTACACTTAGAGCACCGCATCACCACGAGCGCCTCAATTTCAGATTTAGGTAGCCACCCAAGGTGACAATCACGGTGAAACACCGCCTTGCATTGCCGGTTCGGGCAACATTTGGGTGTTCCAACAATTATCTGGGTATACATAATCTCCCCTATGTAGACTTCTACAAAAACTGCTCAAACAACCTTGACTTTCCAAGCCCGTTCTCGCCGATATACTTTTCGGCGTCGCACTGAATGCTCATGCATCTTCTTGTGCTCATCCATGAAGTCAATAATGACGGCTTCATGCTTGCCATTCAAGCAGGAATCTGCATAATCCTTTCCAACAGGACGTAGGATTCTCCCAACTTGTTGATAGGTGGTAACAGCCGATTGTCCGCTGCCCGCCAGAATAAGGACAGACAATCTCGGAGCGTCAACACCCACGTTCGCCCATTGAGTCGCAATTAAGATAACTTCGTTCTTCTCCGTGGCGTTCAGAACTCTTCTTCGGTAGCTCTTTTCCTCTTCGGTCGGGTCTTTCTCGTCGTCACTTCCGGCAACAAAAACTGAATCGCGAATCATAGACTCAAGAACTTGCCCGTGGTCTTTCTTTTCAACCAATATAAGGACAGGGCGACCCTCTTCTTTAAACGTCTCAGCGAACTGCTTAATTCGATAATTTCTCTCCCAGCAATTCGTGATATGCTTGGCGTAGGCTTCGTGGTAGGTTTGGGCATATTCCAGATGGTCAATGCGCACCATAAAGATACGAGCTGGAACCAAGTACCCCAGCTCGATTAAGTCAGACGCACTGATTTCAATCATCTTTCGCCCGAGAGTGCCTTCAACTCGAATCTGTTGGTTGTCTTCTCGGAACGGGGTGGCTGTCAGCCCGATGCGATAGTAGGCATTGAGAGCCTTCTCGCCGATTGCCTCGATGATAACAGCAGCCATATGAGCTTCATCGACAATCATTGCCTCTGACTTCTCCACAAGCTGCCTAATGAGCTTCTTGTTCTCAATGGACTGAAGACGACGATTGACGGCTTCTCTTGCTGCGGTGAAGGCTTTCTTCTCTTTGGAGACGAGCTTGTTGATTTCTCGCTCCAAAGCGTTCAATTTCTTTTGCTTCTGCTTCTCTGGAAGTTTTTCAACCTCTGCTCTGACTACATCTTGACGAGACTTGCACTGACTTGTAGCTCGCTTGAAGGCTTTTTCAGCAGCTTCTAACTCCGCTTGAAGCTCTATGAGCGATTTCCTCTCGTCTTGGTCGCCGCAATTCGCCTGTTTTACGATTGTGTTTCCAGCTATCTTCTTGCCGGTTTTCGGGTCTCGGGTGGCTTTCTCTTGATACTTCTCGTCGTAAGCAGCCAGCAATGTCTGGTAGGTAACGACATTGATACCTTCCATATTGATGTCGCAAATGCCGTCGCCAGCCATACCAATATGAGGTGTTTCATCATCAACTGACAGGTACTTCAGAAATTCGGCATGCGATTGTTCGAGGAGCGATTTCGAAGGGACGATGAAGATGACCGGATAGACGGCAAATCGACGCAGGATATCGCAAGCAATGACGGTCTTTCCCCCGCCAGTCGCAATGCTGATGATGCCCCTGCCCTTTTCTTCAGCTTTGGCGGCGGCGGCGTCTTGATAAAACCTCAGTTCACGTCCAAATTCGGCAAAGCGGGTCTTGATACCGAGACGTTTGTTTGGCTTGACCCGGTAGTCTTTGATTTTGTAGGGTATCTGAAGCTCTTTCAGAAGCGAGATGACATGGAACACTAATCCGGTCGGGAATTTCATTTCTCGACGCTTGTAAAGGGAGATGGTGCCATCCCAGCGCCCTTCCTTGAACTCCGCTGAATAGCCAGCGTCCTTAACTTCGTAGCTGAGAGCCTCTTTGATAGACTTGTGGGCTGCCTCGTTTACATCGTCGTCTTCACTGAAGCGACCGATGATTTGAGTCTGTGAATTCCTTACAGCCAACGTGACCACGATGACGTTATCCTGCTAAAAGAATAAAAACCGCACCAGTGTCTACTGATGCGGTTTGAAAACGACATAAATTGGGATTTAGCCGAAGATTTTCTTGCGAGCCGCTTCGATGTCCACGGCGCTGGCTCGGCGATTGGAGTGCATCCAGTTCCTGAACGCAAGCTGCTTATCCACGTCCTCGGCATTAGCCTTCGCCTTTGCTTCCGCCTCTGCCTTAGCTTTGGCTGCCGCTTCAGCTTTAGCTTTCGCATCTGCTTCCGCCTTTGCCTTGGCTGCTGCTTCCTTGGCTTTAGCCTCCGCTTCCGCTTTAGCTTTTGCTTCCGCCTCTGCTTTAGCTTTGGCTTCTGCATCGGCTTTTGCCTTTGCTTCGGCTTCCTTCTTCGCCTTCATTTCAGCTTCCGCCTTCGCCTTTGCTTCAGCGGCGGCTTTAGCTGCCTGCTCGTCTGCTGTTAATTCCTTCTTCTCATCTGCCATTTAATTTCCACCTTATCGAGAGGACATCATTAGAGCAACCGCTTTCTTCGTGGGCTTACTCTTAACTGCCATCATTTGCACAGTCAACGACGCAGCTTCACCGACGACCTCTTCTTCATCCGGGGTCAGCTCGACTTGCTTGTCGTTAAGTGCAATCTTAATAAATTTCACGAACTCAGTAACCATCTCCTGCGTTGTGAAGTCGCCGTCTTCGATGGCGGCGATACCTTCGAGCCACGCATCAATCACAGCATCAGCCTTACTGCCTAGCTGACCGTTAATCATGTTCTTGATGGTATTGAGCGCTGTCTTTGCATATTCAACCTCTCGCTTATGACCAGCGAGAAATCTAAGACTAAGCACGCCGATAACACCCGCTAGGATGACAAGCGAAGGAATGCCTGCGGGCGAGCTAAGGTAAGCAATCGCCCACTGAATGAATGATTCGTGTTTCATAACAACTTAACAGGGTTCGGCAATATCTGGCGGAACGTTCGAAATGAGTTCCTCAGAAGCTAAAACGTCGTTCACGCTGTTGTGGCAGAACGGGCACTTTTCTTCTGGTAGGAGATTTACCTTCGAAACGATGATTCGGCTGCAAGCTTTGCAAAGCACAGCTTCGTCGTTCTGCTCAGTAAATTCCTCGATATGGCCAGTTGTGGTGGCTCTTTTAATCATGCTCATGAGTTGACCTCGTTGACTACCTGCCGGGACTTCAGATACTTCTGAAGAATTTCTTTCTGTTCCTCAGTCAGCGACTGATTTGCATCTAAGAGAACTTCTACAAAGAAATCTCCTCGACTATGTTCACTAGTTGGCAAACCGGCTCCTGAAACCCGTATTTGATGTCCGTGAACACATCCTGGCGGTATGTCAAGGTTTATTTCGCCGTCATCCAAGCCCTTAACCTTTATGGTGCTTCCCAGCATCGCCTTCACCGGGTCAATTTTGAGCCTGCGAAGGCAGTGCCCTTGAGCTGCAAAATGGGTGTCTGGCGGGGCGATAACATCAACAACGACACGAAGATTTCCAGGCGGTGAATTGGGATTAACTTGGTGTCCATGCCCAGACAAGACGTAAACTCCGTTCAACGCCCCGACTGGTACCGTAATTTCTTTGTCGTATGGTTCTGAGCGGCGACCAAACCCGCTGCACGTGTTACATGGAGTGCTGAACACCACACCTTTGCCGCCACATCGGTTGCATGGTCCTTGATGCACTTCGGTTCGGAAATGCCCAAAATCTTGAATTTCTATGTGTTGTCCGCTGCCATTACAGACGCTACAAGGCTGTGGCTCGCTTGTTCCACCCAAACCCTTGCAGTCAGAACAAAACATCATCCGTTCATAACGAATTCTTGTTGTATAGGGCTTGAAAATCTTGTCGGTGGGGATACGCAAGATAATTTCGGCATCAGGATTCCTGGCTGTTCGCTGCTGTGAATGTCTGCGCTGCTGATTGAAGAAGTCGAAAAATTGCCGCTTCATCTCCTCCGCAAATCCGAAATCACCGAAATCACCGACACTATCTGCGGAACCATACTTGTCGTACTTCTCCCGCTTTTCAGCATCGCCCAGAACTTCGTAAGCTTCACTTAGCTCTTTGAATTTCTCTTCGGCTTCCGGCTCTTTATTAACATCCGGGTGATATTTAGCCGCCAGCTTTCGAAACGCCGATTTGATGTCGTCGGCGCTAGCGGAGCGGGGGACGCCCAATACTGCGTAGAAATCCTTCACTAATCGGGCTTATACACGCAGCCCGACGCTTTGCGCCAGAAGTCTAATCTTGTTCGACGGGCAGGCAGCATTTTCGCCGATTCCAATGTCTGCGTGCATTCCGGTGACGCCCATAATGGAGCCATAGGCTTTGCCGTCGATGCCAATCAACATACCGCCTGAGACACCCTGAAGAATGTCTGCATCATAGAAGATTATGTCGTTCCACGCTGGAGTAGGTGCAAACATACCCAATTTCTGGTGGACATTGGACACCCTGCCCACTGTAGCTGTGTCGTGCCAGCCTTCAGGGGAACCGACGACGGCAATAATGTCTCCGACTTCAAGTTTGTCGCTGTCTCCTAGTTCTACAACCGGGACTTTTTCGGCGTGTTTGCAATAAAGCAGAGCAGCGTCGTAGTTTTCTTCAGATGCCAAGATGTCGCTTACCGGCAAGAGATTCTGAGCATCGAAAGTTGCGAAAATTTCAAAGCCTTCTTTCTTTAGTTCTGCGGGAGCGACGTGGGCTGCTGTTGCGATGACACCATGTCCGATGTGAAAGCCGCTACCAGTCCAAACTTTGCCGTGCGAACGCACTAGAAGTGTGCAAGAAGCAGGGAGCGCATTTTGGATAGCATCTTTCACCGGGTCATGAGAAATTTGACTCGTGCGCAGTCGCCATTCGAGCGAATCTGTGTTTAGCCGGAAGATTCCAGGCGGCTGCGACTCATGTCTCATAGTCAGATTCTTCTAAGCTTTCGCTATTTGACCCTTTGGCTTGTGTCGATGCGGAAATACAACACCTAAGATATCGGAGGTTGGGAATGGTCCATACACTCGGCTGTCTTCAGAAATGTTGATATCATCGCCGATAAGATAAACGTGTCCTTCTGGTATTTTGAAGTAGCGGTACAGAATGATTCTGGCATTTTTAGCGTCTTGTGCCGCCCAGTGTTCAGGTATGTGCCAATCCCCACCATCAACAGCACGTTCAAGAACAATTTCTCCTTCAACGAAAGCTACACGCTTGATGATAACTTCGCCATGAGATTTGATTACGACAACATCCCCTTTGTCATATCTTCTGTCGAGAGATGTTGCCCACACCGAGGTATTTGGCTCAAATGTGGGCATCATGGATGCGCCCTGCACTCTGACGTGCATAATGACCTGGTTTTTAAACACCAATGTCAAGGATATGAAGATGAGCAGCAGCGAATACAGCAGCCGCCATTTCCTTTTACGCACGCTTCCCTCCTTATGAGAGCGCCTTTACTTCCAGGGAATGTTTGCAAACGAGGGGATTCCAAATCCAAACTCGCCGTCTTTTCCGGTAGCTACACGTCCCGCTGGGTCGCAGATTTTGTCGAGTTCACGGAGCATGTCTTGCGTGCTCGTGATGGGTGCTTCGCCTGGATTGGCTCTCTTGTGTGCGAGAATTAGCGCACAAACGCCAGCCATGAACGGCGCAGCTTGACTGGTGCCGTTCAATACGGCATACTGGTTGTTGAGGTACGTGCTGTAGACATTCACGCCAGGAGCACCGACTGCGATTTGGTCGCCACGAGAAGAGAAGCGAGCCATCTTTCCGTCTTGACCCATTGCAGCGACGGCAATAACTTCATCGTAACGGGCAGGCCAGTTCACTGCTCCTGCGTCGTTACCTGCGGCAGCAATCAGAATGATTCCTTTTGCAGATGCTTCTTTAATTGCTTCGTGCAAAGAAGCGGGCGGCTGCACCTGTGCGCCGAGACTCATATTGATAATGTCCACGCCTGCTGCGGTGGCTTCTCGAATGCCTCGCTCGATGACGGCAAAGCTTGCGTGACCGCCGTCATCAAGAACCTTGATGGGCAAAACCTTTGCCTCTGGCGCAACCCCGACGACGCCTACTCCGTTTTGAAGAGCAGCGATGATTCCAGCAACGTGTGTTCCATGTCCTTGCTTATCATCTCCGGTTTGAGTGCCCGAGCAATTCAGCGCTGGCAAGAGATTAGCGTTCAGGTCATCGTGCGTTGGACCGCCTGTGTCCAAAACAGCAACCGTGATTCCGGCTCCCTTCGTGAGTTTGTGAAACTCAGGGATGCCCACGTAAGACAGTCCCCAGTCCGTAGTTTCGGAAAGAGACGCTACAACAAATTCGGCTTTCAGAGCCTCGGGCGGAAGGAACGGAATCATCTCGGTCATGGGAACACTCCTGTGGATAACATTCGGGAAGTTTCCATGCCAAACCTATGCGAATTGGGGTCAGTTTGGAGGAAGAAGAAATCAGAGCCTATGACCTTTTGCTCTTATGTCGAGATTTTCTTTCTAATTTCCTCAAAACGCCCCACAGTTGTGGTAAACCAAGACGGTGAAAGACGCTGGACGAGCAATCGGAAAGGCGCAACGCACCCTTCAAGCAACGGAGGCAACTAGAAACAATGAGAGTCGAACTCTTAATCATCGACCCGCAGAATGACTTCTGCAAGCCCGGTGGCGCACTTTACGTGCCGAACGCAGAGACCGATATCGACCGTCTGTCGAAAATGGTCAAGCGGCTCGGCAAGAAGATTGACGCCATCCACGTCACCCTCGATTCGCACCACTACATCGACATCGCACATCCGTCTTGGTGGCGCAACAGCAACGGCGACGAGCCGACGCCCTTCACCATCATCAGCTCCAAGGATATGGAGAACGGCATCTGGACGACCAAGCAGCCCGGTCTGTTCAAGCGGACGCTCCAATATCTGAAGGATTTGGAAGGGAGCAATCGCTATCCCCTCTGCATCTGGCCCCCTCACTGTCTTATCGGAAGCGAAGGCAACTGCGTCGCTCCGACGCTCTTCCAGGAGCTGCTCAACTGGGAGAACAATTTCCGAATGGTCAACTACGTGACCAAGGGCAGCAACCCGTACACCGAGCACTACTCGGCTGTCCAGGCTGAAGTGCCTGACCCGAACGACCCCACGACCCAGGTGAATGCCGAGCTTATCCAGCGGCTTATGCAAGCGGATGTTCTCGCCGTCGCCGGAGAAGCGGGTAGCCACTGCGTGGCGAACACCGTTCGAGATATCGCCGCTACTTCGGGCAGCAATGACATCCTCAAGAAGGTCGTCATTCTCGAAGACGCTATGTCCCCTGTGCCGGGCTTCGAACAGAACCAGGCTGACTTCTTCGCTGAGATGAAGGCGGCTGGTGCGCAGTTCAGCACCACGACGGATTTCCTCAAGTAATCGAGGGAGGACCAAAAACAGAATCATGCCTAAAGCAAACGCTACAACCAATCTGGAACAGTCCAGCCTCGGCGCTGGACACTACGGATACTCGCATGCTCGTGTCGATGACCTGGGTTCGAGCGAATACACGCTCTGCACCATCGTCTGCGACTCAAGCGGCAGTGTCAGCTACTTCAAGCCCGAACTGGAGGCTTGCATCAAGGAAGTCATCAAGGCTTGCCAGCACTCTCCACGAGCAGACAGCCTGATGGTCCGTATGGTGCAGTTCAGCGACACCGTGCAGGAAGTGCATGGCTTCAAGCCGCTCAACACGTGCAACCAGGACGACTACAATGGCGTCCTCACGCTCGGCGGTCAGACGGCTCTGTTCGATGCAGCGGCGAACGCTATCCGAGCGACCAACGACTATGGCAAGAAGCTCTCCCAGAGCGACTTCATGGCGAACGCTCTCTGCGTGGTCATCACGGACGGCGACGACAACGCCTCTAAGTACAGCGTGGACGAGGTGAAGAAGTCTCTCCAGGAAGCTGTGCGAATGGAAGAGCTGGAGTCGATGCGCTCCATCCTCGTGGCTGTCAACGTGAACGAGCCGCACATGGCGAACTGCCTTCGCAATTTCAACACCGAGGCTGGCTTCAACCAGTACATCGAGTTGGACAATGCGAATTCTGCGACCCTGGCGAAGCTCGCCGAGTTCGTCTCGAAGAGCATCAACGCTCAGTCGCAGGCGCTCGGCACTGGCGGACCGTCGCAGGGCGTGTCGTTCTAAGGCGAGTCTAGTCGCCCACGTTGCTTAGTGACAAGGAGCAGATGAAAGAGTATGCCTAGCTTCATCGACAGAGTAATGGCAATCGGTGCAGAAATTTTCTCGCCGGACCAGACGGCACAGAAAGTGACCGTCAAGGTGACTCCTTCGTCTGCTCCTGGTCAACAACAGCAGCCAAAGCAGACAAGCCCGTCAACACCACAACAGCAGCAAGTGCAACAAGTACAGCCGCCCGTGGCACCTAAACCGCCTGTAGCCGTAGATAGCGCATTCTTCATCGGCAAAGGGCACGAAGTGTGTCAGGATTACGTTACATCCAGCAGCAATGCGGCACGAGGATTTGTGGTCCTCGCTGATGGATGCTCCTCCAGCCCTGAAACAGATGTTGGAGCGCGGCTGCTCGTCAAGATTAGCGAGACGCACATTCCAAGGGTGCCGATTATCGACCCTCGTGCGTATGCAGCAAAAATCGAGAATTACTACCTTCAGGTCGCTCAAGAGTCTCGTGATTTGGCTCTTCGGCTCGGTTTGAACGAAACGTGCCTCGACGCCACGCTGCTCGGCATTCAAGCTGACGCCAAGGGAAATTTCATCGCCACATGCTACGGTGATGGTGTCGTTGCCCTAGCTCGAAGAGACGGACTCGTTGAGATTTATTCTTCCTCATACACCGAGGGCTATCCAAGATATCCATCGTATGCGATATCTCCGGCCCGAACGGAAGCTTTCGAGCGAGTTCCGAACAACCGAAAGAAAATCACCTACCACTTACTCTCTGGGCGGGATTCCGTTCAGCAGAGCTACGAGAGCAGCACTAAACTCGACTGCTACATTGGCAATCGCTCTCGCTACAAGTGGGTTGCTGTCATGTCTGACGGTGTTCACTCATTCACCCGATGGATGCAGACTGAAACCGGCAGATGGCAGGAAGGCATTCCTGTGGAGGAAGTCCTGACGAAGATGCTCGACTTCAAGGGTGTTATGACCGGCGAGTTCACAAAGCGTCGGATGAAGAAATTTCTCCACGAATGCGAAAAAGCTGGTTGGGAGCACCATGACGACCTCTCCATTGGAGTAATCTATCTGGGCGACGATTAATATGGCAATGCCTACCGGAATCCCTACTAGCAGCAGCAGCACGAAATCACTTGACCTGACCCTTAAATCCACTGGTCAGCGAGTGGTGCTCACGCCTGCCGATTTCAAGGCGCAAGGCGGCGAGGGTTCAATTTACGTCAAGGGTGGCACCGCTTACAAGATTTACACCGAGCCAAAGAACGTCATTTCAGAGAGGAAGATTCAAGAGCTTGCCGTTTTGCGGGAGCCGAACATCATCCGACCGCAAGAAATGCTGCTCGATGCCAGAGGAAAGGCTGTCGGCTACACCATGCGGGCAATTCCTGACAGCTATGCACTCTGCCAACTCTTTCCGAAGGCATTCCGGGACCGCCATAAGCTGACGACCGAGCAAATTGTTGAACTGATTCGTAAGCTCCAAGCGGGCGTCAAGCATATTCACGAGCAGGGAATTCTTCTCGTGGACCTGAACGAGTTGAACTTCCTTGTCGATAAGTCGTTCAAGGATATCTATTTCATCGACGTTGATTCGTATCAGACCAAGAGCTTCCCGGCTCAGGTGCTGATGCCGAGTGTTCGTGACTACCAGACCAAAGGATTCAACGAGAACACCGACTGGTACGCCTGGGGAATTGTCACGTTCCAGATGCTGATTGGCATCCACCCGTACAAGGGCAAGCATCCAACAATCAAGGGTAGTGCCACAGTTACTGCTCTTGAAGAGCGGATGCGCAAGGGTGTCAGCGTCTTCAACGATGAGGTTACGATTCCTGCCACTTGTATGCCGTTCGACATTCTGCCGAATGCGCTGCGGGATTGGTATGAAGCAGTTTTCGAGCGAGGCGAGCGCATTCCGCCGCCCGATAAGTACGAGTCGAAGATTGTCACCACGGCTCGGGTGCAGCGACAGCAAGGCAGCAACAACTACATCATTTCGTTGATGTACACGTTCAAACAGGACATCTCGCTCTATCACCACGGCTACGTCCTGACGACAAATGGCATCTACAAGGATGGCAAGATTCTCGTCGGTCTCAAGGATGTTGTGGAACTGGCTGTCACGCCGGACACCATGACACCTGTGCTGGCACGGCTAGAGTACAACAGGCTGAAGCTCTTCAATGCTCTGTCTAAGGTGGAGATTCCCGCCAACGTCATGGGCGAAGACATGATGTCTTACGACGGTCGGCTGTACGTGAAGAATGGCGGCTCAGTATTCGAGGTTCAGTTTATGGAACTAGGCAAGAACCTCATCATCACGCCGAAGAAGGTCGGTAATGTCGTAGAAAACTCGACGCACATGTTTGAGGGCGTCGTGATTAGCAACATCATCGACCAGAACCACTTTTACGTCTTTCCGAGAAAGGAGACCTGCTACCAGATTCTGATTCCTGAACTGACTGGATATCAGATTGTGGACGCCAAGTACGACAAGGGCGTGCTGGTAGTGGTTGGTCAAAAAGGCGGGCGCTACGACAAATTCATCGTCCGGTTCGCCGACGACCATAGGAGCCACGATATTCGCATCGCCAAGGATATCTCGACGTACGATGTTAACTTCGTGACCCTGGACAAAGGCGTCGTTCTTCACATGAACCACGAAGGCATCCTGGAAGCTTTCAAGGCAAAGCCTGGCAGCAAGGATATTATCGAAATTGATGACCCGGCTGTGGACGAGAGCTGCAAGCTGTTCGCCCACGGCGACCAGGCGATGTTCTCTCGTGGCGAAAAGCTCTATAAGTTCCGCATGCAACAGGGCGTTGGCGCTCCTGCAAAGACCGCTGGAGTCAAGCCGGGTGCTCGGCAGAAGCGGGACAAGAACACCGGACTTGTGCTGGATATTGACGGGCTGAAGCAGAATCTTCAAAAGAAGGACCCTGCGTTCAAAAAGGCTTATGCGCTGAAGAGCGGCTTGAAGCTAGACCCCGACAATGACCCCGACGTTTATTAAGATTCCCGTGTGCGTTATCGTGCCATGCCGCACGATAACGTCATGTGGAAGGAAAAATCGTTATCGTCAGCGGACCATCTGGCGTCGGCAAGGACACTGTAATCGACGCCTGGATTGCGCAGAACCCGAGGGTTCAACGAGTTATCACCTGCACGTCACGGCAGCCCCGTGACGGTGAAGTCAACGGAGTACATTACCACTTCTTCACCCCCGAAGAGATGCAAGCCAAGGAAGCGGCTGGCGATTTCTACGAGATGAAGAATGTGCATGGCAATTTTTATGCCACGCCGAAGAAAGGCGTTCAAGACATCCTGGATGCAGGTGGCATAGCTGTTCTTCGCATCGACACCCAAGGCGCAATCGAGTTGATGCCCAAGATGCCACATGCGGTGACTGTTTTCATCGACCCGCCTTCTTTCGAGGAGCTTGAGCGACGGATTCGGAGTCGAGCGCTTGACTCTGAAGAAGTGATTCAGACGAGGCTCAAGAACGCCCGCAACGAGATTGCCTGTTCGCTTCGATATCGGCACATTGTGACTAACGATGTTGTGGAGCACGCGGTTCGCAAGCTCGAATACATCATCGCCCCGAAGGTTACCGCATGAAAGTGCGAGTGACGGCAGCCGAAATTGAGGTGTCGAAGCACCTTCACCTTGAAGTGTTGCAGGCATTCGGGCGCTCCAGGCTGTGTCCTGTCAGCCTTGCCGTCGCTAAGCAACTGAATATCACACAGCTTAGCGGCGAACGATTCATCTCCACCGGAGCACACGGGACTGTGACGCTGGTGAATAATGATGAGTATCGGACGTTAACTGGCAACATTCCTGGAGTCAAGCGGTTCGTGAAGGTCTTTGACCAATGGGCGCTGTCGAGATTCAGAGGCAAAGCACCCAGAGGATTCAGCTTCGAAATGGAAAATCCTCAAAACGACGCGAACACTTCGAGCTAGGAAAGCGTCTATTCAGACCGAATGACAAAAAAATCTGCGGATGGGGTTGACAAAGGTAAACTTCCCGTGGATAATGAATCGACATCCTTAGAGAAGGACTAACAACAATGTTCGGCACCAACTTGACCCGGAATACGGAAAGCAGAGACCGCAAAGCGGAAACGCTCGCTGCTGTCAACCTGCAACCATGCCCGTGGCATTTTGGATGGTACCCACAGCCCATCGGGGACAGACCGAACGTGAGACAACACAAGAACTAATAGATTTCGTATAACGATTGTCGAGCGCCCCGGTCTGAAACCACTCAGACCGGGGCGTTTTGTATTTGGAGCTGGGAATCCTCAGCCTGTAAGTCTCCCGATACACTGCCGGGTCTCAGGACAATCGAATATCAAGCGCCGAGAGTGGAAAGCCAGCACCACTCTCGGCAAAATCGGGGTAAGCGTCGGTTGAGCAGACAGGTCTCCAAAACCTCGTTTAGAGGGTTCGAATCCCTCTACCCCGGCCAGATTTGAAAACTGAATAGTGTGAATTGAGCGGGAGTGTACCGAAGCGGTCAAACGGGGTGGCTTCCAATCCCACTGGGAAACCTTCGCGGGTTCGAATCCTGCCGCTCCTGCTCAGTTCACACAACGACTTATGACTGACAAGCAGAGCCGGAGAGTCCAAGGATGGGACTGAGACACGGATGTCTACTCTGGCAATTGAAAGTCGAGCCGGGATGTATCTTAATTGGTTAGAGAGCTATTCTGGGAGAATAGAGAGTGGAGGTTCGAATCCTCTTATCCCGACTCGGCTACCAGCCCTATAGGAGGTGCAAAACATAGATAGCAACGGAAAATTGAACATGGACCAGGCTGAAGCGGCGTTTGCGCCTCTGAAGCAACAGAACAATTCGTAATTTGTAGGTGGCATGCGTGACATGGAAGTCTAGACAGCGCATGACATTGACGACCGCAGAAAGTTGAAGTGCCTCTCGGCTATTGGCACAATGGGGTGAAAGCCAGCTCCGCTTCAATTTTCTGCTTAAGAACAAAGTTGAGCCGGGGAGTGGGCAAATTGGTATGCCGCCACTTTCGGATAGTGGACATCGTGTGGGTTCGAGTCCCGCCTCTCCGACTCAGCTTTGTTAAATCTAATCGGAGGGTAGCTCAAGGTCAGAGCGCTCGGAATACACCCAGTGAACGTGACTGGAGATGACCGGGAAATGCTAGCGGGGTTAGAGCATCATGCCCGGACGCTAAAAGGTTGTAGGTTCGAGTCCTACCCCTCCGACCAGCTCTTTGAAAATCGAATAACAGCATCAGCGAATGTTCTATAATGCAGGTGTGTTCAACGACGCCGAGTGGAAAGCTGAAAGGGAGCGGTTGCGTAAGAAATTGTACGCACAACGCCAGAATCGGCTTCAACAGGTGAAGAAACGAATGGAAAATTCCCTCTCGGAACAACAACGTCTGCAAGAAGAACGAAAGAAATTCATGGACTTCTTGGAGCGCAACGGCAAAGAAATGTCGATGCGGGCAAAACACAAGGGTGGAGATGAAGCAACAACCTACGACTGTGGGCTTTCTGAACAAATAGATGGAACCCCGTGGCGCAATCAGCCAGCCGACTTAGCCAACCTCAACATCCTCGATTCGGACATCAAGAGTGTCTTCGAGAGATTGGTTGCTAGGTTCGTGCGACACGGGTTCTCTCTAAATGCGGCAGAGAAATTCGTCTTCGAAATGGGGCGAGACGCAAGGCTCAGGATGAACGATGAACTTCAACGACAGGCAGAATTTTTGACTGCTAGTAAGCCTGTCGATGACGACGCTGATGCTGTTTTTTAACGCAGAGTCGGGGTGTAGGCCCGTAATTTGGTAGCGATGCCGCTTTGGAAGCGGTTGGAGAAATCCCTTGCAGGTTCAAATCCTGTCGCCCCGACTCTGCGATGATTTCTGATTGCGCCCTGCGCATGATGAGAAAACAGGTGAGTGGTTGGCGCAGCGCTCTTGGAGAACCTGGGTCACTGTCGCCGTCAATCGGGGTGTAGCCAAGTGGTATGGCGCTTCTTTTGGGAAGAAGAATTCCGGTGTTCGATTCACCGCACCCCGACCAATTTAAGCTAAAATAAAGACATGACCCAAGAGGCTATCGACAAGATGAAAGTTGACCGGGCAACGGTAAAACAAGCGCTCGACACCACGAGGGCGGAAAAAGCCAGCGTGGTCCTAAATTTTCAACAGATTGAAGACGAGCTGACCGGAATCCTTCGAGACATCGAGAGAAAGTGCGACCACCGAATGCCTGATGGTACAAGCGCAGATGACGGTGGTTTCATGTATGGAAGCTGCCGCATTTGTGGAAAACTCTTCGACTGATGTGTGATAAACTATGTTAACCGTGGTGAAGGACGCTGAATATTGGGCACGTTGGCGGGCTAATCGTATCCTCATTGAATACGCTTTCGGGCACGAGTTCAACCGAGAAGACCTCGATGACGCTGTGCTGGTCGCCTCCAAACCGCACAGGCTCGAAGACATTCCTGAGCTGGCGAAACGACGAGCGTATCTGATTGAAACTTGGGGCACAGAACCAGCCGTAAGTTCGCCCAGTTACGATGGGTTGCTTCTCGACAAGACGCCCGCATAGGAGAAATTGGTGTCGGCTGTACAAAGAAATTTGTGCAACCCGTCAACGAAGTCGAACTCTTTGCTATCATAGTGTTCATAGTGGCAGCAGCAGGGATTGTTGTCAGCAGCATGGCTCCAAGCAGGAGCGAAGCTGAAGCGGCGAAACAGAGGGTGTTGCAACGCATAACAGCGGAGCAGCTTTACATTGCAGATGAAGAATATTGGTCAAACAGAGCGCACCGGCTTGAGTTTCGATGAAGCGATGCGCCGGACACATGAGAAGTATGGCGAGGCTTTGCGTCGTCTGGCTGAGGGCGACTACCTACCGTTCGAGTCGGACGTTTTAGGTAAGGCTGAGCGCATTCGACGTGGGCTGCAAGCCCCAGAGGAAGACAAATCCTCATAATGCGAGAACGTGGTGAATAGCGCAATGAACAAGAAGCTGCTTGAACAAATCGGGAGTGCCGAAGAAGTATCGAAGGCGCTAACGGCATTTCGGGCAGATATTGAGCGATTTGAGGCGATTCAACCAGAGTTGTTGAAGAGCAATCCAAACGAATGGGTTGCGTTCATCGACGGCGAAGTGAAAGCTTTTGCAAAAAGTCTGGCTAAATTGCTTACAAAAACAGACAGGCTGGGTATAATGAGAGAGTCGTTGATAGTTCGCTATCTCGACCCAAACCCGCCTACACTTATACTTAAAGTGAGCTAAGACCAATGGACGACCATCATCATAACCAACAACTGAATATGGTGGCGTTTTCGCGGTCGAAACTGACGGCTGTGACCCGTTAGGAGGGGTTCGACACCCCGCGCCACCCCAAATGGTAGGCGTAGCTCAGAGGCAGAGCGTCGGACTGTGACTCCGAAGGTCGGGATTTCGAAATTCCTCGTCTACCCCACGCTTTAAATGGCGAGTGTGGTGGAAGCTGCTTAGACACGCCAGGCTGTGGACCTGGTGAGCTGTAATGGCTCGTGCGGGATGGTGCCCCGTCGCTCGCCCCAAAGTTTTCGTCCGAGTGCAGGATGCCTCGGGCTTTATAATTTCTCATGGAGGAGAATATCATGGAAGGAAAGAGACATATCGAAATGGAGTGGCGCTGGTCCAATGAAGAGAAGCAGTGGATTCAAGTGCCGGTAGACTATGGACATCTGGAGCCGGAACCGGAACCAGAATCGGAGCCTAAACAGGTGAGTCGTTGCTGCAATTAGACCTAATGACGCCCGAAGAGGCTGTCAAATTGTCGCTCGGGGAATACGGAGATAAACTCCGAGAAGTTGCGCTGCGTGAGCCAAAGTGGGCGTTCAGATTCGCCCGTGATGTCGATAAGCGAATGCGTGAAGACACCAAAGAGGCGGCCGAAAAAGAACCGCTGTACGCCTTCTTCTACGCCTACGACATCACCAAGAAGCCGGAAGACGAAGTGAGGGTCAAATGCCTCTCCTGTCCAACTTTGGCTTTCAACTACGCCTGGGAAATCGACAAGGCACCAAGAGACGATACTCGTACAGCAGCGTCCAAAGACCCAACGCTCGCTGTCGATTACGCTCGCTGCGTCGATAAGAAGCCGCACGTGATTACTCGGAAGGGCGCTTGCGCCAAGCCGGAGACAGCTTTGCGCTATGCGCTGCTCGTTGAAGGCCCGAATGACATTACGAGAAAGGCGGCTTGCCACAGCCCGTCATTGGCGCTCGATTACATGCTCCGGGTGGATTTCGGGGAACATGCTGTGACGAGAACCGCCGTGGCGGGAACATCTTTCGAAGAAGACTACGACCTTCTTCTAGCTAATCTTACTGAGGAGATTGCAAAGAACGAAATCGAAGGCGCTTTATGGAACAAATGGCGGGTTATGGTGCGTCCATCAGAAAAGAAGATTTTTCTCGCCCAAGGGTCTTGACAAAATCCTCAGAACGAGAATACAATCATCCATATCCGCATCACGACGATGCGTCGAGGAATCAAACACAATGGAAAGCTATTACTATACTTCGGGCAGCTTTCCAGTTAGCCGCTAAGATTTAGCGCCCGCTGACTGGAGGGAATGCCCTTTTCAGTCAAGCGGGACAGTATGCCCCACAAGCATCTGCCCCACGTCAATCAATTGGCGGTTACGCATTCTGGGAGATGCTCACGGCTGTAGACCGTGCGTCGGAAGACTAGTAGGGTTCGATTCCCTGAGCCGCCACCAATTTCATATGGGTGGTTTTCTCCATGCTGGACTGTAACCCCAGTGACGTTAAACATTGGAGTAGATGTCGAAGTGTTCAATTCACTAGCCACCCACCAATCGGGGTAGATGCCAGTTACGGTTAGCTGGGCTGTCTGTAAAACAGATTCCATTTGGACGATTAGGGTTCGACTCCCTACTGCCCCACCAGATTCGGGTCGCCTTCCTCTTCGGTGTCTGTAAAACACTGGTCGTTAAACGTAGGGGTGGTTGACGAGGGGTTCGATTCCCTGGTGGCCCACCAAATTCTTGTGATATACTCTTCTTGTGAGAATTGAACAAGAAGAAATTGAGCGATTCATCAAACTGGCGAATGCCTGGCGCAACACCCCGATTGTGGATGATGATTTCCCTTTGATGCGGGATAGATTTGACTTGGAGCTGCGACGGCTTACCAAGAAATTGGATGACATCAAAGAGCATCAGCGAGTTGAAGCTGGCCTTGACCGACGAGAAAGAGCTGGCGAGTTCGGGAAGTTCTAATGCCAGAAATCGTTCACCTCAAATTTGAAGACGACCTTCCAGAGGAGGGTCAACTCGCTCAAGTCTACGCTTTCACTCCAGAGCACTTTGGAGGAAATCCGCTGATTCTTCGTAATCCAGAGACGATTAAGTGCGACCTGGAGATGTCCGATGTCGGCGATAAGTGGACTGTCGAAGTGATGCACATGACCCGAGCCGAACTCGAAGCATTGCCTGAGCATGAAGGCTGGTAGGAAATCCTCAAAAGCAAGCATGCTCTTCATACTGAAGCATGGCTGCTTACATTGCTGATATCTTAACGCCTGATGAAGTCGATGAGCTGTTAGATGTAGGCATTCCCGCTGAGCAGATAGCCGGGAAGACGCTTGACCATCACATTTGGGGACACCTGCCGCTCATCATTCATCACGGCGCACTTCGAGCGCCCGTGACGTTGAAGTGCGAGCGAAAGGGCTGCACCAGTGGTCAGACACGCACCACTTATCTCGGCAGCGGGCTACATGGCGGCGCTTGGTGTTATGGCTGGAATGAAAACGGCGAATACGAGGTCAACTTAAGGGACCAAATCTACGTCTGCGACACCTGCCAAGTAAAAAGTTGAAAAAGTTTCCGCATGATTTGAGTTTTTGTTCGCTTCACGTAATGTGGACACTCTAAACGAACTCAAAATCGACTTCATCTTTGAACTGACACTCGGCACGACGACACTGGAAGCATTCCTTGCACGTGTGGCTGACGACAACACGGTCACCGACGAGGAGTACACTCAGTTTGTGGATTGGGCTGTAATTTTCTCTCTCCGCTTCATTCAACGCCAAGTCACCGGGCGATGGATTCCGTGGGAGCAAGATGAGCCTCCTTACGCT